>Ga0207645_10000667_pt1 | contig 28483 bp, 21 predicted proteins | sample KBSM53metaG_FD_184331 | JGI IMG/M metagenome (GOLD analysis project Ga0207645, IMG submission 184331) | Miscanthus rhizosphere microbial communities from Kellogg Biological Station, Michigan, USA - KBS M5-3 metaG (SPAdes) (version 2) | ecosystem: Host-associated > Plants > Roots > Rhizosphere >...
CATCCGTCGGCCCCGCGCCTCTGCCCTGCACGGCCGGTCGATCAACGGAGGGAGGTGTGGGATCGGGATCTGACGGATCGGGTTGACCAGGCGGTGCATCTACGGACGGAGCCCCAGGTCCGCCGCTACCGAGCGACCGGAGTGCAACGCGTTCGCCATCAACGGTGACCTCGAGATCGTGGCCGTTCGCGGCGCCGACCTCCACTTTGACGATGTACGTGCCGTCCACCGGGAACTCGCTCCGCACAGCGATACCGCCGCGGGTACCGAAGGGCAGTTCGTCGACACGCTCGTCCTGAGGATGCTCGGGGTCGAGGCGATAAATATTCACCATCACCGGCATCGCGGGATCGCCAATCGCCAGGCGGCTGATCTTCCGCGCGGCATCGAGGTAACGCTCCATGTTGCTCGGCGAAATGAACAGCAGGTCGGCGATGTTATCGAAGCCGCTGCTGATGTTGTCCGGCGGCAACAGGTAATCGATGCTGACCTCACGCGGCAGCGACTCGAGCGCGAGCAGATCGCGGACGGCGTTTCGATATTCAGTGCGGCTGAGGCGATGCGTCAGCGGCAGCTTGCCGAGATGAGGACGCGCGGCCTCGGTCCGATCCAGCTCCGTTTCGAGGAACGTGGCCACGCGGTCATAGCTCGCCGCATCCGGACGTGGCGCACCCGGTGGCGGCATCGACTGTGTCCGCAGCTTGCGAACGACCTTCTCCCAGCGGTCCGCGCCTGAACCGACATTGGCGACATCGGCTGGATCGATCACGAAGCCGCCGGTCTTCAGGCGTTCGTTATGGCACGTGACGCAGTACTGCTTCAGGAGTGTCGCGGATGCCGCGGCGGGCGCCGGCTGAGGCAGCGCTGCAGGCGATTGTGCACCCGGTGTCGCAGTGGCGAGAGCGACTGCAAAGCTCAGAACGGCGCACCGGAGTAAACCTCTGTAAGACATTCAAATACGGGGTTATATTACCCCCGTGCGAGGGATGGAGGAGAAATGAGGTTTCGCGGCTGGCTCCACGTCGCAGCCATCGGCTGTGTGACGGCGACGATTTCCGTCTCAGCGGCCCAGCCTGCCGCGCCGAAGCCGGCAGGCCCGCCTTCGCCTGAAGGCTTCGGCGAGACAAGCTCGTCACCACTGATCGACGCGGTCAAGAAACAAGACCTCGAGGCAGTTCGCGCCCTCCTCAAACAAAAGGTCAGCATCAACACGCCAGAGGCGGACGGCTTTACCGCGCTCCACTGGGCCGCGCAGCGAAACGACCTCCAGCTCGTCGAGCTTTTGCTCGGCGCTGGCGCCAACGTCAAGGCATCGACGCGCTACAGCATCACGCCGCTGTATCTCGCAGCGATGAACGGCAATACCGCGGTGATCGAGCGCCTGCTCAACGCCGGCGCCGACCCGAACGGCACCGCTGAAGAAGGTCAGACGATGCTGATGACTGCGGCGCTGTCGGGAAAGCCGGATGCGGTGAGGCTGCTGCTGACGCGCGGCGCGAAAGTCGATACGAAGGAACCGTACAAAGGTCAGACCGCGCTCATGTGGGCCGCCGCCGAAGGCAATACTGCCGCCGCCGACGTCCTCCTCGAAGCGGGCGCCGACGCCACGTTGAAATCCACGGGCGGCTTCACGCCACTGCTGTTTGCCGTTCGCAACGCGCACGCAGAGACAGCCGTCGCGCTGCTGAAGCGCGGCGCCAACGTCAACGACGTTGCGCCGGATGGCTCCAGCGCGCTGAGCGTGGCTGCGGTCAATGCCTACTTCGAGCTTGCTTCTGTGCTGCTCGAGCACGGCGCAAATCCGAACCTGCCCGACCCGCGCGGGTCACCACTCCATACCGTCGCGTGGCTGCGCAAGCCTGGCGCCGACGGCGCCGCCGGCGTCGGCAACACGCCGGTAGGCACTCCGCAGCAGACCGGGAACGTCACGGCCATCCAGCTCGCCAGGAAACTCCTCGAGCACGGCGCGAATCCCAACACGCGCGTCGAATGGAATGAGCCGCGCTTCGGCAAGGAAGGCGGCACCGCGCGCAACCCGCCGAACATCCGGCTGGGTCGTCACCTTATCAGCTACCGCGGCGCGACACCGTTCTACGTCGCGGCGAAGAACGGCGACATCGAGTTGATGCGGCTGCTCATCGAGTTCAAGGCGGACCCGACGATCACGACGCTCACCGGCGTCACGCCGTTGATGGTGGCCGCAGGTCTGGATACCTGGGAGGGTGAAACGCCAGGTCCGTTTACGGGAGTGCCCGAAGCAGAACGGCTCGAGGCGGTGAAGTTCGCCGTATCACTGGGCGCCGACGTCAACGCACGCGCCAACTTCGGCGACTACCCGATGGAAGGCGACGTGGAATACACGCTGCTCTACTACCCGCACAATATCGACAAGCTGCTCGACCTCGGCGTCGGCGATCCGCGCTGGAACGGCAGCACACCGATCATCGGCGCCATCATGTCGAACCAGCCGTCGATCGTGCAGTATCTCGTCGATCAGGGCGCCGACGTGCGCACGAAGACGACGCTGGGTTGGACACCGCTGAACGTCGCCGAAGGTGTCTTCTGCTGCAATGCGAAGAAAGAGTTCCCGGCGGCAGCGACGATCATCCGGAAGGCGCTCGGCGAATCGACACGTTGATCGCCGCTCCGGGGCAATTCCAGGAGATCAATCCTTCAGCACCTGATGAACGACGCCGACTGCGATCGATCCTTCGCCAACGGCGGAGGCGACGCGCTTGACGTTGTCGCCTGAAGCCGGACACTACGAACCTTCGCCACACCATGTCACACGCGCGCTGGTGCGATCGCTGTTGCTTCGAGTGGGTGGGTTGATTGCGGCCGCGCGGAGTTGATTGACCGACTCGGCTGCGCTTTCTCGCCCCAGACGTCGCGCAACCGGCTCGACCACCCATCCGAGAAGCGGCGGATAGCCACGACTCAGGCCGAGGGCGTCCAGCTCCACATACACTCCGCCGTCGCGGGCGAGGTACTTCGACAGCGCATCCGCCCGCCAGATATAGCCGCTGCCGGTTCCCGGTCGCAGGCGCTTTTCGCTGGGTTCGCCCGCATGCTCCACCTGTCGTACGCATTCGGCGGCTGCAGTGGAAACGGCGCGATCGGACTCGATGCGGCGGTAGTCAGTCACCATCCATACATCGATCACACCTGTGACCACACCGCTGCGCCGCCTGACGCGAAAGAAGGAACGGAACCGATCGCCTTGTCTATCGACGAGCTGCGACGCGGTCACCCAGGTGTACATCTCCGCGTAGCCCGAGTAGTCCTGCGCAACCATGAGGAGACGCTCGAGCGTGACGTTGGGAATGAAAGCGGCCGCTCGCCAGTGATGAATCAGCCCGTTCGGGATGTCTGTGATGCCATCTCCTGTCCCCGGCGCCAGCAGGATTTCACCCTTACGCATTCTGGCCAGCGCTTCCGGTGTGTCCATGTCGAGAAACGTGGTCGAGCCGGTGCGTCTGGTAAATGCCTCGCTGACTGCCGTTAAATGACGCTCGTACGCCGCCAGCGTTCGTGCTTCCAGTTCGGCCGCCGCCGTCGATCGAGCCGCGATGAGCACCCCGGCGATGCAGAGGAAGCAACTCAGGCGAGATACGAAGCGGAACGTTCCACGACGCCGACGCAGCCGCGCGATGAACACTATCGTCATCATACGGCCTGAGCATGTTGCCCCGCGCACCCTCGTTACGCCGGGGAGGCGGTCTGGTGGAATCCGCCCGTGCCGCGCGGATTCCTGAGCCGTTGGGTATCATTTGGATCAACGCTCGCCAGCGACCTTCCCTCGATCGTGGTCGCATCGTATGCCAAGGTGTCGGCGTGGCAGCTCCGAAGAGAACGTTGGAAGGAAGAGTGACAAATGAGAACGACCGCAATGATGGGGATCATCGTCGTAGCAATTTCGCTCGGCACATGCACACGGGCCGAGGCACAAGTGAGTCTCACGCCAGGGCTGTACGAGCGCGTTCACGAAACGGAGGCGGCAGGCGACGCCGGGAAGCACAAAGACACGCTGTGCATGTCGCCGGCAGAGGCGAAAGACGTCTTGAAAACGGTAGCCGACTCCGGACAGGAAACCAACTGCAAGGTGAGCGACGTCAAGACGGCAGCCGGAGGCAAGCTGTCGTTCAAGATGACCTGCAAGGATAAGGACGGCACCTCGACCTACACCAACGACGTCACGTACGGTCCCGACTGGTACAACAACGTCTCCAAAGGAAAGACGAAGCACGGAACGGTCACGTCGAAGGTCAGCGCGAAGCGCATTGGAGAATGCAAGTAGGCGTTCACAAGTTCTTTCACGTCCCTTCTTTCCCGATTCGAAAGCGCGCGAGCACGACGGTGACGTTGTCGCGACCGCCGGCCTCGAGCGCTGCAGTCACAAGCCGTTGACAAACCTCCGACGTCGACCCGGGCTGTTGCAACAGTGCAGTGATGGATGTATCGGAAACCATGTCGAACAGCCCATCGGTGCAGAGCAGCACCTGGTCCCCGTTGAGCAGCCGCTGCGCGGTAAGGTCGACGTCGGTGGGACCGTCACCCGTGCTGAGCGCACCGGTGAGCACGTGCCGCATCGGATGGCTCTCGATTTCGTCGTGGGTGATCATTCCGCTGTCGGCCAGGTACTGCGCCATCGTTTGATCGGAGGTGAGGCGCTGTAATCGCCTTTCCCGCAGCAGGTACGCACGCGAGTCGCCCACGTGAGCGACGATGAGGTCACTGCCAGCGCTGCACGCCAGCGTCATGGTTGTGCCCATGCCGGCCAGGCGAACATCGGCCTTCGCCTTCTCCCTCAGGACCTTCGCGATCTCCTGAAAGCGTCGCTCGAACCGCAGCAGCGCTTCTTCGGTGTAATGCTCATCGAGGCGCATGATGATGTCGGGCGTGCGAAGGACGAGGTCGACGAGCGTCGCAATCGCGGTGCGGCTCGCCACTTCCCCGGCGGCGTGGCCGCCCATGCCGTCGGCGACGAGCATGCCGTAGACCGTGTCCTCCGACCGATCGGGCACCGCGCCCGGAGGCATGTTGGTGGCAAGCGTCTGCATTGTGCGATCGACGCGCGAGACGAGGAAATGATCCTCGTTGTTCTCCCGCACCAGACCTCGATGCGATAGCCCGCTCACTTCCACCACCACCTGCGCGGACGCCGCCACACCGCCGGATTCGGATCGGGCAGCCGCCTCCACGCCGGTAGTGCGTTCTTCGTGGCGCTTCTTCTGCTGTGGCATGTGGTCGGCTCAGCTCGCGCTGCGCGGCGACTTGCCGCGAGGCCTCGGGCCCATGGGCCCGAAACGCGTAAGTCTGACACGGCCCTCGCCGCCGGTCTACGGTTTAAGAAAGTGGCTCGAAACAGTCGACTGGTGAAGGAGGACTCCCATCATTCGTGACGAAGGGCGCGCATCGGATGAATCCGCGATGCGCGCAGCGCGGGCAGGAATGACGCCAGGAGCGCGGCCGTCAGCAACGTGAGCACACCCACCGCAAACACTGACCAATCCGCTGCCTTGACGCCGAACAGCTGCGTCTCGACGTAGCTTCCGGCCAGGTACGCCGCCACCGTTCCCGCGGCGACGCCGAGCAGAATCATCACCAGCATCTCGCGCACGACCAGCCGGACGATGCCAGTTCGCGCCGCACCGAGCGCGACGCGAATGCCGATCTCACGCGTCCGCCGGGCCACGATGAACGCAAGCACGCCATGCAGGCCGACAATGGCGAGGATCGTGGCGAGGACTGCAAATCCTCCCGACAGGAACGACAGCATACGTTCGTTGGCCAGGCGCCGGTTGACCTGCTCGTCCATCATGCGCATCTCAGAGACGACGAGATCGGTGTCGACGCGACTCACCTGCGTACGAAGCAGGGGCATGATCGCTCGCGGGTCGCCCAGAATGCGCGCGTAGACGTTGAGGGCGTTGAAGAGGTCGATCTTGGCGTCCATGTTCACGAACGTCTGTCTCGGGATCTCGCCACGGACATCGTGGTAGTGAGCGTCGCCGAAGACACCGATGATTTCCGTGTCCGCCGGAACGTTACGGCCTTGTCCGAGCTGCTGACCAACAGGTTGAGTCCCCTTGAAATATTCCGTGGCAAGCGCCTGATTGACGAGAGCCACTTGTCGGGATCCACCCCAATCGTTCCAGGTAAAGTCTCGCCCCATCGTGACCGGAATGCCCAGTGCCTCGAAGTAGCCGGGCGTGACCGCATTGAAGAAGCTCCACGGAACGCTTCCATCGGCTGGAGCCGGGCGGCCCTGGAGCGTGATCTGGCTGTCCCAGCGTCCTCCGGTGAAGAGCCGCGTCGTATTCGCGCCGACGGCGCGGACGCCCGGCACTGTCGCGAGGCTCTCCATGAGCGTGCGATACAGCTGCAGCTTCCGGCCCGGCTCGTAGCGCCCTGCGGGGCTCACCGTGAACATGACGACGTTCTCTGTTCTGAAGCCGAGGTCGACCCTTCGCAGATTGTCGAGTGTGCGAACGAAGAGGCCGGCACCGATCAGCAGCACGAGTGACGTCGACACCTGCAACGCCACGAACGCTTTTCTCAGCCGCACATGCTCCCGGTTTCCCGTGACCGATCCGGCGCCCTCCTTGAGCACCGCCGATGCGGGTACGTTCGAGCCGCGAAATGCCGGCAGGAGACCGAACACGAACGCCGTGATCAACGTCACCATCGTCGTGAACAACAGAATGCGCGCGTCGGGCGTCGTCGACAGCGAGATGACGTCCTGGTTGTAGGGCAGGAAGCGCACGAGCCCGCGTGTCAGAAGCACACTCAGTCCCAAGCCAGTGATGCCGCCGGCAACTGCCAGTATCGAGCTTTCGACGAAGAGCTGGCGCACCACCTGAAAACGGCTGGCACCGAGTGCGCCGCGGATCGCGATTTCACGCTGCCGTGCCGTGGCGCGCGCCAGCAACAAGCCGGCGACGTTTGTGCACGCGATGAGAAGCACGAGGCCAACCAGCCACTGCAGCACAATCAGCGGCCGCTCGAACGTCCGCCGCATCGCAGACATCCCGCGGCCGGCCGGGATGAGTGAGAGCGTCTGACGCAGGAAGCGGTCTTTGGTGTCAGGGAACTTCGAGAAGAAGTCGCCCTGAAGCTCCTGCTGCTTCTGTTGATCGTGGAGCACGAGCATCTCGGCCTGGGCCTGCTCGAGGGTGACGCCAGGCTTCAGCCGCGCAAACAGGTAGAACCAGGCCGACCGTTCGTTCGCGAGGGTCTCCTTCCAATCCGGAATCAGTGCTCCCCTGGCGTTGACCGGAAGCCACAGTTGCGTGAGGAGACCCGGATTGGTGCCCTCGAAGTCCGGCGCCGCTACGCCGACGACGGTAAACGGCGTGCCGCTCAAACGAATCGTGGACCCAAGCACATCCTGTCGTCCGTCATAGCGCGCCTGCCAGAAGTCGTACTGCAGCACCGCCACGTGACTGTCATCGCCCGGTCGATCGTCTTCGGATGTGAGCAGGCGTCCGATGTGCGGCTTCACGCCGAGCACCTGGAAGAAGTTGCCGGCAACCCATCCGCCCTCGACGACCTGACCGCGCTCGCCGCTCACGAGACTCACCGAGCTGGTGGCCTGTCCCGTCAGGCCGGTAAAGACCGTGTTGCGATCGCGGAACGCCGCGAACAGCGGGTACGAGAACGTATGCAGGCCGTCGCCGTTCTGGTTCCCGAACCGTCCGCCCTCCATGCGGAACTGCACGAGCTCGCGGGGGTTTTGGACAGGGAGGAGACGAAGGAGGACCTGGTCGAAGAGCGTGAAAATCGAAGTGTTGGCCGCGATGCCGAGGGCGAGCGACAGCACAGCGGCTACCGTGAAACCGGGGGTTGCCCGCACCAGGCGCACCCCGTAGCGAAGATCCTGTCGAAGCTCTTCAGCGAGTCGCGTGACTGTCATGCGCTTTTCGACGGCTCGAATCGGCGTTGAGTTGTCCGCGATGAATTTCGCGAGACTCAGAGCCGAGCTTACCCGCGCAGTCGGTACGGCACGTGCAGTAAAAGTCATGGATCTCCAATCTCGTCAGGGGGACGATCATGTTCAAGACCATCACCGCTCTCATCCTTTCCGGAGGGGCGCTCACCTTCGTGGCTTCGCAATCGTCCGCTTCGCAGCAACCATTCGCGCCCTGCGTTCCGATACCGCAAACGACGCCGGATAATCCGACAGCACCCCCATCGGCAACGACTCCGTTGACCACACCATCGCTTCCGCCAACCACGGCATCACCCACGCCGCCATCGACGACAACACCCCGAGTCCCGTCGATAACGACGCCCGGACAGTTATCCGGCACATTGCTGGGGCCGCCGTCGACGACATCGCCAGGATCGACATCCTCGATACCGGGAAGCACGACGGGACAACCAGGTAGTCTGACAGGGCAGACCGTGGCGGGAAGCAGCACGCCTGGCACCCTGGCGAGCCCGGTATCACCAAGCGCGCCAACGAACCCGACGCTGACGCCGCCATCGCCAACCGCGGTCGCACCGGGTGTCACGACTCCACCAGCCGGTGGGACGAGTACGTTGTTGCCCTGTCCTCCCGGAATGCGCCGCGATACGACTTTGCAGCCGTTGCGCTGACGCAGTTCTCGACAGGTAGCGGCCACGGTGCACTCCCGCAGTATGATTCCTGCGCTGGAGGACATCGTGGCCAAAACCAGGAAGAAATCGAAGGCGACGCCGAAAACCCGAAAGCCCGTGCGCGTTGCGAGGAAGCCCGCAAAGGTGTCCTGGCTTGCGAAGGGCTACCCTGTGCTGTCGTCGGTGACCGTCCTCGACGAGTGTGCCCAGGCGATCGATTGGTACAAGAAGGTGCTCGGCGCGAAGCAGCGCCTCCGGTTCGACATGCCGAACGGACACGTCGCGCACTGCGAGCTCGGATTCGGTGACGCGGTGCTGATGCTGGGAAGCCCGATGCCGCCACAGTTCCCGTCGAAGAAGGCCTCGCTTTCGATCTTCGTCAAGAACTGCGACGCGACGTACAAGGAGGCGTTGAGCGCGGGCGCGCGCTCGACGCAGGAACCGACCGACCAGTTTTATGGCGATCGCAGCGCGCGATTCGAGGACCCTTTCGGCAATGAATGGTCCGTCATGACGCACGTCAAGAACGTCAGCGAAAAAGAGATGAGGAAGGCCATCGCGCAGATGGGAAGCGGCGGCTGATTCGCCGCCCGCTGCCGTGCTTGGAGGACCGCTTTTATCTGATCCGCGGTCCCTTGAAATCGCCCTCGACGACGTGCGCGATGAGGTGCGTCACGTCGCCCTTTTCGTCCGACACAAACTCCAGCGCGGCGCCGCGGAATTGAAACATCGTCGCCGATTGCGGAACCATGCGGCCGCTGCCGAACCCGGGCACATCAATCATCAGGTTGCCGCCGTCCACCGTGACGGTCGCATTCGCCATGCCGCGCGGCGTCATCATCTGGTAGACACCGGCGAACTTCGCCAGGGATGCGGGGTCGACGTTGATCGCTGGGGCATCCTGCGGCTGGACGTAATGCTGTACGCTCTTTTCGTTCTCGTTGCAGACGTATTCCAGCATTTCGGTGTCAGGGTCGTAGAGGAGTTCCGTCGTTGCGGTCCACGGTCGCACGAAACTTTTCGGGTCATCGAAAGTGATCTGTACGTCCATGTGACCGAAGTCCCGCCGGCTGTAGCGCTCTGTGACACGCAGCGCTTCCGTGTGCGGGACGCCAGGCCGCCCGAGCCATGATTTGTCATTGAAGCCGTTGCTCTCGACGACAAGCGTCTCCCCTTCCCAGCGTCCGACCGAGTAGCCCTGCCATGTGGGATTGGGGTCCCTCGGGAGACTCCGGCCATCAAGGAAGATTTGACGGAAATTGTTTGGCACTTCGTAAAGCACGGCGACGATCTGCGGGGCCTGAATGATCTTCAACGGCCCGGTGAACGTGATCATCGGGCCCGGCGGCAGGCACAGCACACTCCATGAGAGCGACGCGGGATTCGCCAGTCGCTGTCGTGCTTGTTCTTGTGCCCACTGCTGAACGTCGGTCTGTTTGAGATCGGTATCCCACTTCGGCCCGGCGTGCCACAGCCCAGAGAGATCGGGCTTGCCATCGACCGATCGCGGAGTCGCCGCAGACAGGTCCGGTTTACCGTCAGGGAGGCGAGGAATCCCTGCAGTCGGTTGCGTCAGCCACTGAGCGGAGGTGCTGGCCGACAGGAGCGTCAGGACGGAAACGGCGACGAGCGCCGCAAAGCGCGGGGTCTGGAGCATGGAATGGCCTCGCAGATCCGATTGACTGAAACGATTATCCCCGTCTCAGTACAAAACGTTGCCCGGTCTGCCGGCGAACATCCCAGACCCCGTGCCGAGGAATACCCGCGGACGCGCCGTTAAGGGCGTTTCGGCACCACGCGGTGGATCAGTTCTGAGCTCGCAACGTATAACGCCCCGTCGGGCCCTTCCTTGACGTCCCTGAAGCGTACGCCATTCAGCTCGGCCAATAGAAACTCCTCGCCGGCCACTCGCATCCCCTCGGGCGTGGACTTCAGCTCCAGCCTGATGACCTTCCTGCCAAACCGCGGCGACATGGCGGCCATGAAGAGGTTGCCGGCCCACTCCGATGCGAGCTTGCCCGAGTAGAAGATCATTCCCGACGGCGCGATCGACGGCGTCCAGAAGTAGATCGGCTGTTCCAGTCCAGCCTTGGCCGTCAGGCCTCCGTTGATCAATTCACCTGAGTACTCGCGGCCATACGAGATGATCGGGAAGCCGTAGTTCTTCCCCTTCTCGATCAGATTGAGCTCGTCTCCTCCCATCGGGCCATTCTCAGCACTCCACAGGCGACCCTGGGAATCGAAGGCCATGCTCTGCGCATCGCGTACGCCGAACGCCCAGATTTCGGGACGGGTATCCGCTTTGCCGATGAACGGGTTGTCCGCCGGGATCGATCCGTCAGCGTTGATGTGCAGGACCTTGCCCATGAGGCTGCCCGGCAGCTGCGATTGCGTCCAGTTGCGCGACAGAATCCCGCGGCCAGCGAGCGGACCTGAATCGATGAACAGGCTGCCGTCCGGCGCCTGAATCATCCGCCCTTCGATCCCGTGCGTGTTCAACAGCACCTTCACATCCGTCAGCGACTTGTCGTCGGCTGACAGCTGACCGCGCCCGACCATCTCGATCTGCGGATAGTGAATCGGAAAATCTTCTTCGTTCTTTCCGATATCACCGGCCTCCTTCGGCGGCACCCGGTACAGGAAGAAGAGGGTACGCGTGCGAGCGAAATCCTTGTCCGGCACGATGTCGAGCATTTGCTGCCCGCGCTTCGAGAAATCGAGCGGGAGTCCGTTGATGTACCAGAGAGACTTGCCATTCTTGTCGAGGAGCCGCAGCCCCTTGTTCATCTCGGTGACCAGGAGACGGCCGTCCGGGAGAAAGGCAATGGACCAGGGATTCGAGATTGGATCGCCGAACACCTCGACGCTGTAGGGAATGACCTTCGACGGCTTCGGTGCACGTGTCTGCCCGGCAAACGCCGGCTGCGGCGTGTAGTTGTCGATCGCCTGTTCCTGCTCCCGCGCAAGCTTCCTCGTCGCATCGGTGAACGCAGGAGGCCGAGGCACGTCTTCGTACCCGGGCAGTACGATCGCGTCCGGTCCCTTTCCGATCGCCCCGGCGCCTACCGGCAGCTTCTGGATTTTCGTCTGCGCACTGAGGCCATGAACGGCCAGCGCCAGCGCAACGCATGCTCCAATGGCGAACAGCAGGTATACCCTTCGTCGGTTTCGCATGTGGTCCTCTCCTCGCGAACGCGATCAGTTCGTGGTGGGCGCCGCGTCGCGAGCGCCGGCTGTCGTGGCCGCGGATAGCTGCTTCAGCAGCGAAACGGTGTCCTCGCTCGTCTCGCGCGCGCGCAAGACGGCCTCGAGCGGCGTACGGCCCGCCTTGTTCTTCACGTCCAGGCGCGCCCCCTTGCCGTACAGGAATCGGATGACGGCGGGCGACCCGAGATTCGTCGTCGATGCCACGTGCATCACGGAGTCACCTTCGTCGTTGGTGGCGTTGAGATCGAGGCCGAGGCCAATCAAGTAGTCCAGGGCCGCGAGCGCCTGCGCCTCCGTCACGTGATCCGGATTGTTGTCGCTGCCACGGCCGGAGCCGGCGCTGGCCGTGAGCATGAGCGGCGTGTTTCCGTTCTTCTGATCGAGCTTCGGGTCGGCACCAGCGCCAATGAGCAGCCGCATCACCGTCAGGTCGGCTCCCTTTGCAGCCCGCATGAAAGGCGTGGCGCCTTCGCCCAGGCGAGGGTCCCCGGGGTTGTAGACACGTTTCAGGATCGGGCCCGTGAGGCGGGCGTTCGGGTCGGCGCCCGCCGCCAGCAACATCTCGACTGCGTCGACACTCCCCTCGATGACCGCGTGCGGTGGGTCTGGACGACCGAAGGTCGTCGGCACAGTGTGCATGTCGATCGCTGCGTAGAGCGGCGTCATGCCCTTGATGTCGCCGATGTTCGGGTTGGCTCCCTTTTCCAGGAGTACCTCCGCGACCCCATACTCTCCGTTAATGATCGCGATGATGAGCGCCGATGTGCCCTCGGGGTCGACCAGATCGAGATTCGCACCGGCATCGGCCAGCGCCCTGACTGCGTCTGCCGCGCCTTCGCGAGCGGCAAACATCGCCGCCGACCAGCCGCCTCGCGGCAACACGGTCTGGCCAACGTAGGACACGCCCTCTTCGAGACCGTTCAGACCCACGCCGTTCTGCGTGTGTGGATAGGCAGTGACCTTCGACACGACGTTCATCTGCGCCCCGGCCTCGGCCAGTGCGCGAACGGCATCGGCGCGATTCGCCGTCGCGGCCCAGATCAGAGCGGTGGTTCCCGTCCGCGTCTCGCGCGCGTCGATGGGAACGCCCGCACCGAGCAACAGCTTCACCGCGCTCACATCACCAACCTGCGCGGCATGCATGAGCAATGTCTGCCCTTCGGGCAGACCTGCGTCGGACCGCCCGACATCAGCGCCCGCTGCGAGCAGCTTCCGTATCATGGCGGTCTGGCCGGCCTTCGTGGCCACGGCCAGCGGCGTCAGGCCGTAGCGATTGGCCGCGTTGACGTCGGCTCCCGCCGAGAGAAGAACGTCGACGATCGTGCCAGAGCCGACGCGCACGGCCCAGTGCAGGGCCGTTGTGCCGTCCGGCTCGCGAGCGTTGACGTCGGTTCTCGCCTGCACGAGCGTGCGTACGGCCCGGGCGTCTCCCGCCTTGGTGGCGGCGATGATGCCCGGCTCAGGTGTGGCGGCGCCCACGGCGGCAACAAGGCAGAGTGCGAAGATCGCCGTCAGCGCGTAAGGGACACGATTCATGGCGCAACTCAGAAGAATTCGGCGGTGCCCGTGCTCTCTCCGAACGTCTGCACCGGGCTGCCGAAGTGATTCGCCACGCTCAGCCACAGGTTGCCAATCTGCGTCCGCTCGGGCAGCACGACGTGACGATACCCGCGCCCGGCACCACCGCCCACGGCCACCATCGGCAACGGATCGGTCGCGTGCACGTTCGAGTTCGCCATGCCGCTGCCGTAGAAGATCAGCGAGTGATCGAGGAGCGAGCCGTTGCCGTCGGGGGTTGACTGCAGCTTCTCCAGGAACCGCGCGAACATCTGCAGGCATAGCACGTTCACCTTGGCGTTGTTGGCAAGCTTCTCGGGCCGGTTCCCGTGATGCGAGACCACGTGCCATGGATCGTTGATTCCGAGTTGCGAGAACGTTCGCTGGCTCAGTTCACGCGACATCATGAACGTGAACACCCGAGACAGATCGGCTTGAAACGCCACGACAAGCAAGTCGGTCATGAGCGCGGTGTGTGCTTCGAAGGAATCGGGGATGCCGAGCGGCTTGTCGAGGGTCACGTCCACGCGGCCTGCCGCTTCAGCCCGCTGGATGCGCCGCTCGATCTCGCGCACGTGATCGAGGTAGTTGTCGACCTTGGCGCGGTCGTGCGTTCCCAGCTGTGATTGCAGGGTTCGCGCCTCCGTCAGAATCGAGTCGAGAATGCTGCCATCATCCTCGAGGACGCGACGGCGCGCCGCTTCCGTTCCGCCATCGCCGAACAACCGCTCGAACGCCGCGCGTGGATTGATCTCCATCGGCAGCGGCGTCGTAGGTGACGACCACGAGATCGAGTTCAGATAGGCGCAGCTGTAATTGGGTGTACAGCCTCCCACATACCCGGTGAAGTCTTCCGTCGCGAACTCGAGCGACGGAAAGGGCGATCCGTCGCCGAGGCGACGCGCGAGCACCTGGTCGATCGTCGTGCCGCTCTCGTAGTCCTCTGCCTCGGTGCGTTTGGGAGTGGAACCGCTCAGCCAGCCGCACGCGGCCGCCGCGTGCATCGCCGACTGCCCGCCCGCGCGACGCAGATTGGTCACGACCACCAGCGAGTCCTTGAAGGGCTCGAGTGTCTTGAGCGTCGGCGATAACTCGAAGCCGGTGCCGGCGGCCGCCGGTGTCCACGACGCCATGTCGGCACCGTGCGGTATGTAGATGAAGCCCGCGCGCTGGCGCGGCGCCGCCGCGGTCTGCGCAAGCGCCGTTCCCGCCGGCAGCATGGCATCGAGGAGAGGAAGGGCCACCGTGGCGCCGAGTCCGCGAAGGAACGTCCGGCGTGGCAACGCTGTCTTTGTGATGAACATGCCGACTCCTGCTTCGTTGACCGCTATCTCCGCGAGGCCACCAGGCCTCCCGGCGCGTCCCCACTCATCTTCATGCGCATGCGGAACGGCGCGCCGTTCACGATGCCTTCGACAATCGACGAGAACCGGTAGGCATTCCGGCCCGCTCGCCGCACGATCGCGCGAACGCCCGGCATATCTTCCGGCGTCAGGCCGCGACCAAGCGCGTACACCAGCAGCTTCTCGGTCAGCGTCTGCACGAACACCTCGGGACGCTTGAGCAGCGCCGCACGCAATGTCACCACGTCCGTAATCTTCGTCCCATCCACGAGCGCGTCGGCCGTGTTGAGCGGCAAGCCTGCCTCGTTCTTCGTCCGCCATGCGCCCACGACATCGAAGTTCTCGAGCGCGAAACCGATCGGATCCATCACCTTGTGGCAGTTGGCGCAGAGCGGGCTGCGGCGATGCATCTCCATCTGCTCGCGCATCGTCCGGGGAGGCGCGTCGGGCCCCTCGTCTTTGAGTGCGGTGTCGAGATCCGCAGGCGGCGACGGCGGCGGCGCGCCGATGATGTTCTCGAGCACCCATTTGCCGCGCAGCACCGGCGACGTGGTATTGGCGTGCGACGTCACCATCAATACCGCGCCCTTTCCCAGCAGCCCTCGCCGGACCTCCTCCTTGAGCGGGACGCGGCGGAAGTAACCACCCACGATGTTCGGGATGCCGTAGTGGCGGGCCAGACGATCGTTGACGAACGTGTAGTCTGCCGTCATGAGATCGAGCACGCTACGGTCTTCGTCGATGATGCTCTTGAAGAACAGTTCCGCCTCGCGCGCAAACGCTTCGCGCAGGTTGTCGTCGAAATCCGGGAACATGTCGGAATTCGGTGTGAGCCCGCGCAGGTTCCGCAGCTGGAGCCACTGCCCGGCGAAGTTGCTGACGAAAGCCTCGGCCCGGGGATCGGCGAGCATGCGGCGCACCTGCGTGCCGAGCACGTCCGGTTTCGACAGCTGACCAGACTCCCCGAGCCGCAATAGCTCCTCGTCCGGGATGCTGCTCCAGAGGAAGAACGACAAGCGCGTTGCCAGCTCCAGGTCGGTGATTGGATAGATCGTTCCCTGTGCGGCACGCTGCGGCTCGGCTTCAGGACGATAGACGAACGACGGGCTCGCCAGCATCCGGCGCAGGGCCAGCCGAACGCCATCCTCGAAACTCCCCCTCGATCGCCCGCGCTCGTAGAACGACATCAACGCATCGACCTCGGCCGACGTAGCGGGCCGTCGATACGCTTGCCGAGCAAGCGTAGATACGATCCGCTTCGCGCACGGCGCCTGCTCTTTGTCGTTCGCGGGACGACAGACGAACAGCCGGGAGCTCACGGCCTTGCTCACACCCCTGGTCTGATACGGTCCCTGGATCGTGATCGACTGCACGTGCGGCGCGCCTTCAGCGTCGTAAGGGTTCGCGAAATCGCGGATGAAGCGGCGCAGGCGGTTGGTCTCGAACGTCGGCGACGTCTTCTCGAGAAACGCTGCCGCAACATCGTGCGGCCCGGCCTTGACGAACACACGCAGACGGAGACGCGTGGCTTCAATGGCATCGGCGGTATCTGTCGGATTGAGCTGCGCCGCCATCAGATCCTCGTCGCCGCCAATCTGTGCGCTGTGGATGCGTTCCCCATCGAGCATCAGCTCGACTTCCTGCGGATCCTCCAAACCGCGAATTGCATTCAGATTGGTACGATACAAGCGAATCTGGAAATCGTACTCGGCGTCGACGGGAAAGGAATGTGTGACACGAACGCCTCCGACCGTGCCGAGCGGCATCCCTTCCAGGTACACGTCCTGCGACAAGTCCTGGCGCACAGAGTAGGTATCGCTGCCGACGTCCATCGCCGGATCGCCGATTGCGACCGCGCTGATCTTTCGAGCGGCAGCCAGATACGCCTGCAGCAGGGCCGGTGAGCTGCTCTGCGCATCGGCAACGTTGTCGAAGCCAAACGCCGCATCGTCGGGTGGCAGCAGTGCCGCCACGTTCACGTCCATCCCGAGCAGATCGCGAATCGCGTTCGAGTACTCGGCGCGGTTCAGACGCCGCAGCAGCGGGCGGCCCGGTACCGGTTGCGACGATACGGCTCGATCGAGCTCGCTCTCGAGCCACTCGACCAGCCGGGTCATCGTCGCCGCGTCCGGCCGACGTGCACCCGACGGCGGCATTGCGCCAGCCCGGAGCTTCCTCACAACCTGCTCCCACACCTCACGGTCGTGCCCCACATTCGCAAGGTCCAACGTGTCCAGTACCAGACCGCCGGTCTTGAGCCTCGTGTTGTGGCACGTCTCGCAGTACTGCTTGATGGTCTCTCTCTGTGCGGGAACTGAGCTGGCCGATCGCGGAGCTGGCGGCTCCTGCGCCTCGATCCGAACGGGGTGTGAGGCCGACCCCACCGTCAACACGGCCACGACGAGCCAGGCGGCACAACGCCACCGGTTTCCGGTGCGCCGTGTGGTCTCCAGGATAAGGGGCATACCCATTGGTGTCAGAACGTGGTCCCTCCCGATCCGTCGCCCCATGACGACGGATCGGGAGTTCGAACGATGATCAGAAATCGACGGTGACGTTGAAGCGCGCGAATCGCGGCAAGAGGATCGACGTCGGCCGAAGCCACGTCTCCCCGGTTCCGGTGAACGTTTCGTTGTAGCTCAGCCCCGGGTTGGCGTTGAGCAGGTTGTAGAGGTCGACGCCAACCTGTGTCTTCGTCCGGCCAAAACGAAGGATCTTGGCCAGCCGCAGGTCGAACTGGTTCACGCGATCGCCGTAGACATCTCCTGGCAGCAGCAGGTTGACGGACGTATTGCCGTTGATCTGTCCGCCGGTCGGCAGCCGCCCGAGCGACTGCAGGATTGCGACGTTGGGTGCCGCGTAGTTGGCGTTGACCGAGGCGCCGTTCGTGCCAGAGGTGTTGCCGGCGATCCCCAACGTTCCGGGCTTGGCCTGAAGTGTCGCGCTGACCTGCACGTCGATCTTCGGCACGACGTAGGAGGCGAGACCGCGGAACTGCGTCAGCCAGGGCTCGGGCACATCGCACGATGAGGTCATCGCGCGATTGGCGCCGAGGAACAACTCGGGAAGCTTGGCCGCCACGTCGCAGAACTTCTGCACGCCGCGCCCGGTGCTCGTTCCACCCTGGAGCACGAGCCCGTTGGTCAGGCGGGCGTTCACGTTGACGTCGAACCCGTGCCAGTACACCGTCCGGTCGCCGTAGTCGGACTCGAACGTCGTGTAGTTGTTCACGGCCAGCGTCCGCGGATCGAGGTAGGTCGCGGTGTAGCCGCCGCCGCCCGGCAAGTCCGCGTGCGCTGGCGCCGTGATCGTGAACGCGTCGACGTCGTTGGGACCGAGAGCGAGATTGTCTGTGGCCAGGAAGTTCTGGAACCAGCGGCGGTTGTAGCTGGCCTCCAGGGAGGTGCGTGGCAGGATTTCACGCTGAATCGACGCGCCAAACTGCCAGTCAGCGGGACGGACGCCCCACCCATGCAGGATGTCGGGATTGACCGCCGACCCAATCGGGCTGCCGAAGGCCGGGTTCGACCACGCACCGCACTCGCCGTTCGCGATCGGATTCATCAGGTCGCAATCCGGCACGTAGTCGCGGTCGAGATCGTTCCAGCTGCGATTGGTCTGACGCGGAAAGCGCGTGCCCTGCGCAGGATTGTTGATGACGTATCGATCCTGGTTGTTGGCGCTCTGGAGATACTTCCCGAGATTGACCTTGAGCGACGTCTTCCCGTCGCCGGTCACATCCCACGCTGCACCGCCACGCATGGTGATGTCGTTGAAACTGTTCACGCCCTTGGTGTCCTGGAATCCATAGGGCGCCGGATAGAACGGCTGCACCGTCGATGTCCCGTTGCCATCAGAGGGATGCCAGCTCCAGGCACGGTCGTAGCGCAGCGCGCCCTGCAGTGTGAATCGATGAAGCGTCCACTGATCCTGCGCATACAGCGCGTCGTAGCGGGTCTTGTCCGACGTGTCCCAATCGCGAATGAACATCGTCAACCGATTCGGCACGCCGCGATTGAGTTGGTATTCGAGGTTGGTCTGATCGCCTTTGCTCGAGGTGTTGGAGACGTGATAGCCGCCCTGATAACCGATCTTCAGACCGTTCGCGCCGGTCACGTACGACGCGTTGGCGCGCCACACGTTCGGATTCTGCAGGTTCGACTGGGTGAGACCGAGCGCGCGGTACCTCAATCCGGCCGGCATGCCGTCGAGAGCGGACTGCTCGACGACCGGAACGAGATTCCGAATCGCGCCTGGCGGCTCGAGATAGCCCCAGATGTTGGAGAACGACGAGAGACCCGCTTCGAACAAGAGACGATCCGAGAAGGGGGACGTCCAGGTGACCTGTCCCATGCGCGTGTACTTGTCGTGATAACCCGCGGCGCTGAGCAGGCCATTCGAGCCGCTCGAGGCTTCAGGCGCAAGAGCCGCCTGTCCGCTCGCGACCCATTCTGACGTGGCCAGGCGGCATCCTTCGCCTGTGGTCAACATCGAAGACCCGTCGCACCACAGCTGATTGTCGAAGTAGAACCCGAGTTTGTTGCGCGGCGTGACTTGCGTCGTGACGCGAACCGCCGTGATCGTCCGTCTCGTCGCGTTGATCGCCCTGACGTCGGTGTTTTTTTCGTACGTCCACTTCGTCGGATCGCCGGCATTCCTGTTGGCGTACATGCCAGCGATCGTGTCCTGCTGACCGAAGCTTCGGGCCACACCGTAGAACCACACACGATCGCGTTTAATCGGCCCGCCCATCGAGAAACTCGAATCCCAGTTCTTGAGCAGCTCGGGCGGGTCCTGCAGGCCGTAGCTGATGAGCCGGTCATCGAGGTTGCTGCCCATGGACCACTTTCCTGCCGTGCTCAGGAAGCCAGTACCGGTGAACCTGTTGCCGCCGGTCTTGGGGATGATGTTGACAACCGCTCCGCCGGTTTCGGCTTCACCGAGCCCGCCAGAGAGATTCAACGTAATTTCCTGGCTGTTGGTCGTGTCCGGCACGTACAACGAGACACCACCGCCGTTCAGCGCCGCCCCAACGCTCAGCCCGTCCACCATCACGCGTCCTTCATTCGCGCGGCCGCCGTGGCTGTAGAAAATGCGCATGAGCGGGCTGAGGTCCACCTGATTGCTGCCGCCAGTGACCGACGGAACGAGAAACACGAGCGCGTTGTAGCCGCGGGTCGCGGGAACCGCGCTGAGGACTTCGGAGCTCAGTGTCTGGTTGCGGCTCGTGCTCTGGACGTCGACGATGGGCGACTCGCCGGTGACCGTGATCGTTTCTTCGAGCGTGCCGACACGAAGGTCAGCGTTGATATTCGCGACCGACGCAGCAGTCAGCTCGACGCCTTCACGTCTGACAGTGCTGAATCCGGATAGCGAAAACGTCACGGTGTATGTGCCAGGCCGGAGATTGACGACCTGATATTGCCCGCTACCGTCGGTAACGGCGTTCCGAACTTTTTCGATGAGCGCCGGGCTCGACGCTTCAACGGTGACGCCGGGAAGAACGGCGCCCGAAGTGTCACGAACAGTTCCCGCTATAGTGGCCTGTGCAGTTGCCAGGGCGGGAAACAGCAGCACCACCGCGGCGACTACGAATCCACTGAACGTGCGCATGAAGCTCTACCCTCCGTGCAGACACACCGATGCCGCGCGAAATCCGCTGCGGCCAACGGGTTATGCTAAGCCTCAAGCTGAGATGCCAGTAATACCCAAACACTGGTAACCACGGCTCTGGGCACACTCCGTCGCCGCCAAAGCGAAGAACCAGCTGCAGCCGTGCTTGCCGAGCCCCGCCCCGGGGTGCTTCGATCGAGATCCACTCATCGCGGAGGCTGTGCAATGGCAACAACAACCGAATCTGCTCTTCAGGTGAAAGAACTCTCGCCGAGCTTGACGGTCAACGATGTACCGAAAAGCGTGACCTTCTTCGAGGCGCTGGGCTTTGCGGTCGAAGAGCGGTGGGAGGACAACGGCGTTCTGCACGGCGTGATGCTCCGGGCGGGCGAGGCCAGGATCGGTCTGACTCAGGACGACTGGAAGCAGGGGCGCGAGCGGAAGAAGGGCGTCGGCATTCGTCTATACCTGAACACCTCTCAGAACATTGATCAACTTGCCGAACGCGCCACGAAAGCCGGCATTACTCTGGATTCGCAACCGCATGACACGGGATGGGGTGGCCGCGCCTTCGACGTCACGGAACCGAGCGGATTCAAGGTGACGATCGCTGCGCTCTAGCACGGGGCGTCTTTCGCGTCGGTGTCACGCGTCTTCGTCCGCGGCCCACTTCGCAATTTGGTGACGTCGCGGGCGCGGCAGGTCCTCCGCCAGGGAGGCAGGCCAGAAGAAGTGGGAAGACTCGGAAACTCCCACTGCTATACTCCCTGCCCTCAATCTCGGAGGGTGTTTCATGCAACACGTCAGCAGCACGGTGAGGTTCCTGTTTCTGACAGGCCTCCTGTTGTCAGCGGCGGTTCCGCGCGCCAGTGCACAGGGAGCGTGCGATCGCGCGTGCCTCACTGGATTTCTCGACGGCTGGTTCAAGGGGTTGGTGAACAACACCGCCAGCGGCGTTCCTGTAGCGAAGGACGTCAAGATCACGCAAAACGGCCAGATCACCACATTGGCTGGAACGTTCTGGGACAGCGCGGCCGGTGTTCCCTACCGGTGGGACATCGCTAATCCGCGGCTGGGCGACACGGCTGCCGAGGCCGTCATCACCAACGCCGATGGCACCATGACGATGCTGGCCGTGCGACTCAAGGTGAAGAGCGGTGCGATCACGGAGATCGAGACCATCAAGGCGAACAAGGGCGAAGCGGACGGGTTGTGGGGACCGGATGTGTTAGTGCAGAAGGGCGTGTCGCCTGCGCTCCAAATGTCGATTCGCGAAGCCGAGCGCGATTCGTATTACAGGCTGATCGCCGCAGCCGAAAGCTACTGGCGTGCGTTCCAGACGAACGGTACGCCTGACTACCACCCTGCTGATCTTTTGCCCGACACCCAGCGCTTCGAGAACGGGGTTCAGACCACCGGCCTCGTGCGTAACGGTGCCTACGTGTCTGCTGCCGGCGGGTTCGATGCGGGTCGTTTCCTTGGCCGTAACCTCTGGGACCGTCGCTATCCGGTGGTCGACGAGGAACGCGGCATCGTGCTCTCGATGGTCCGGTTCGGTCTCAAGGATGGTCAGAAGAGCCAGGCTACGGCGACGGCAAACAGTCGCATCGTCGCGGAGTTCTTCGCGGTCAAGCGAGGTTTGATTCAGGAAGTGCAGGCGGTGCTGTTCAACGTTCCCGACAGCTTGCCGACCCAGTGGCCGGCCGATTATGGACCTGGCCGCGGCGGCGCGGGCTGGTGACTATGGGAGGTCCGTCCTGAGTCCATGTCCTTGGAGCGCAGTGGACCATTGACCAAGAACGCGATCAGGGCTTCTTCACTGCTTCGCCGCGCTCGGCAGATCTAGCGGCGCTGAGAATGTTGCGGATGGCGTAGTTGCCTTCGTGACACGCGAACTCGAGTACTGGTTCGCTCTCGTTCATCGTCAGCGGCATCGCGAACGTCCAGGGTCTCGTCCATGTCATCGAGTCGTCGACGGTGACGGCCCACTCGATCCGATCCGGCGCGGTACGTGTAAAGCGCTCGACGAGACGCAGCGTGGCGGCATTGGCGTTTCGGTACGCGCTCCGCGGGTTGAAGTTCCTCGTCTCGACAACGAGCGTGTCTCCCTCCCAGTGACCCCGTGCGTCGCCCATGTCCAAGCGGATGGCCTTGCCGACGTGGGCGCGGCCGTCGAGCGGGATGACACGCGCCTCATGCATGATCTCGTAGGTGATACTCACCAGCCCGGGCGCTTGCACGATCTGATAGGAGTTGCCGTGGATGAACGGGATCATCGATCCGGGCAGCCCCCGCGTGATGCAGCGATCGAACAGGCTGAAATCTTCGGGGCTATCGAACGGACCGTTGCCAAAGCTGCTGGCGTTTCGTGCCCGGGCGTTGACGACGTCGAGCGGTGCCTCACCCGGCACCGTGCCGCGGCCCTGTGCCGGCACCAGCGGAGGAATCTTACCGTCGGGCGGATCGACGACCAGCCACGCGCGGCTGGCTTTCGTCACCTCGAGGCTGTCACGAAATTCGGGAGGCCCGACCCCGGCCGCTCGCGCGAGGACCTGCTCATTTCGCTTTGCGAGGACGGCGGCGAGCTCGGCACCCGAGACGTCCTCAACGCGCCGGCCTTCGAATTCCGGCGGCCGCTCGAAAGGCGTCTGGTGCTCGTACTTGTTCGTGTAGGTTCCCTGCAGGTCGGGATCACCCCAGGGCGTACGCGGCGGCACATAGTTCTTGCCTGCATCGCCTGTCGCGGCCGTTTTGGGCGGTCGCGGGTGTTCCTGACCGAACGCTTGCCGTTGCCCTGGCGAAACCGCAATGACCACAGCAAACGCGCCAATCGTCAAGAGGCGCCGAGTCATACGTGTTTCTCACTTTCTGACACGGCAAATCACAATTCGCGCCGCGGACAGTTTACGTCCACTCGCGTGTTATTGCTCAAGGCGCAACTGTCGTGCATTGGCCCGCCGACTAGCGCATGATCGAGGTCTGCAGGTCCTTCACGATGAAGAACGGACAGATCGACACGAGATTTCTACTCGCAGTTTCGCGGTCCGGCGGTTCAAGGCAGTTTTGCAACGGGAGCGTCAGGTTGCCCTGACGCCCCTCCGTGTCAGTGCGATTCCTGATGGAAGCGCAGGGTGAAGCCGTTCGGGTCGCGGATGCTGAACTCCAGCCCGCCGTGTTCCGGCTCGTAAAGGGTGCGGACGAACTCCACGTCCGCCGTTCCCAGTTGCCGCTGGCCCAGCAGGTCATAGAGCTCCTGGACGCGGTCGGTCGCGAGCAGGAGCGCCGCGCCACGGGGATTCGCGCCTTCACGCACGTCGAACGTCAACTCCGCCGTGCCCAGCCTGACCATGCCCCAGAACACGGCGCTGCCGTCTGTCGGATACCTGGCGGTCTCGGCAAACCCGATTGACGTGTACCACGCGAGCGTGGCCGCAACGTCATGGGAACCGATGACGAAGGTGGCCGACTGAATGGAGCTTGCAAGTCCAGCGAGCGCGGTCCGACCCTCCGGCGCGGCGCCACGAGATGCAGGCTGTCGAGCGCCGGCTGCCCGCAGACGATCGGCCGCCGCGCCGTTGCCGCGCAGCATCGCGAATTCGAGCGCGGTCTGGCCATTTCCGTCGACCGCATCCACATCGGCGCCAACCTCGATGAGCAGGTCCAGGAGACCCATCTGGTTGCGCGCAATCGCGAAATGAAGCGGCGTCTGGCCGTGGTATCGCGGAGGCAGCTGCGCATCCAGCGCGTCGGGATGCTGTTCCACGAGCATGCGAACGACGTCAGGATCGCCCGTCGCAATCGCCGAAAAGATGTTGTGCCGGCCGCCTTTCGCGAGCAGCAGTGAGATCACGTCCGACGGGATCTCGCGCGGTGGTCCAACGAATGTCGCCCAACCGATCACGCCGATCCCGGCGTCATCGCCGGCATCGTTGGGATCGGCACCGGCGTCGAGCAGGACGCGGACGATGTCCAGGTTGCCTGCGCTCGCGGCGATATGCAGCCCGGTCTGGTCATGACGCGACTGGCGCGCGTGAAGCAGCGACGGATCCTCACGAAGGAGCGCGCGAACGGTATCCGTGTCACCTCGCGTGACCGCCTCGAACCAGCGGAAGCCAAGATCGCCGTGACGGCGATCGATCTCCGCCTTGAGCGCACGCCAGCTCGAAAATCCGTGGTCCCGCGCAACGGCGAGCAGCGCGTCGGCCAGTTGGGCGTGCGGGTTGGACTGCCTGAGGTCAGGCAGACGATCTTTGGCGAGCTTGCGGAGGTATTCGAGCGAGGGGCGCGACGGGAGCGTCGAGTTCGGCATAGACCCTTCCTTCCGTTGTCGCCCGGCGTCCGCGTCTCACGGGCTGGAAGTCAGGGTACCTGACGTATGTTGTAGGCGCTCCAGGTGGGTTCAACCCTCTACGCGGACCGTTGGCCGCCTGAACGGCCGACGCCGATTCTACTCGATCGCATTGACACTATGTGACTACTTCTTGTTTCCGTCGCCAACGAAGGTCGGAAACCGTATCTTCTCGCTGAACCGGCTTTCGTCCTCGATCGTGCAGTACCACTCCCCGATTTCCACACGCGGCCGCGACGAGTACCGAATTGGCTTGCCGACCCACGGCTTCGTGTAAGCCTTCGGGTCGTTGATCGTGACCTGAATCGACAACGTGTCCTTGTCCAGCCGCTGATAGCGTTCGGTCAGGTGAAGCTGCTCGCTGTGCGGGTCTCCGTAATAGTCCAGCCACAGCTTGTCGTTGAAGCCGTTGGAGTCGACGATGAACGTGTCCCCTTCCCATCTACCGACGGAGTAGCCGTCGAACCGCAACTCCGGAGGGTCGTCGGAAAGCTTGCGTCCATCGGTCCAAATCTGGCGCCAGCCGTGGTCCTTCTCGAAGAACATGAGCACCCGCCCGGGAACCGTGATGATCTCGAACGGCTCGGGCGATGTCAGAATCTTCGGAATCCCGTCAGGAAAGCACGACAGCGTGGGATCGTTCTCCTTTCCGGGGACCACGCGATCGCCTTCCGGCCCCGGGCTTCTCGAGGACGGCACTGCCGCATCGAATCGCGCCTGACCCCAGGGTGTCATCGGCGGACGCAACCTGGGATCGACAAGACAGCATTCGAACGCGGTCCGAGGAGTCGTCGTGGCCGGTCGTATCGCCCACACTCCGTCCAGATCGCGTCTGGTCGACGCGGAGTTGTTCGACCTCGTCTGGGTTGATTGAGCCTCGCCCATCGTTGCGAGCGCCACCGCGAGTGTCAGCGCGGAGATCACGCGACGGTTAACGTTCTTCATTTCTGGGCTCCTTCTCCCGGCCCGGGTGTAAGGGTCTGCTGACCGACGACCTCGCCGTTCGGCAGGATCACACGCGTCAACGCCATCACCCTGGCTTCTTTGCCTTCCATGCCTCTCGCCGGATTGCCCACGACTGTGACCTGATCACCCGCTTTCAGCGTCTTCCACGTCCAGCCCCGCCTCGCGAGGCCCGAGGAGCTACCGCCCTCGGCAGACCAGTGGACGATCTTCCCGTTGTCGTCTGGTGCGTCGAACGAGATGATGATGTGCGGGTTTTTAAACACGAACTCGGTCACTGTTGCCTTCAACGTCAGCGTGACACTGCGGTCGTACGCCGCGGCGCCATGGTGAGCGGATACCGCGGCACCGGCCGACAAGACCGCCAACAGGACGATGACATCCCTGACGTTCATCCCACACCTCCGACGGCTGGCGGTGTGCACGCGCACCTTTTGCGACCGCATGCCTAATGCCGCCGCCGTGCGCGATCATAACGCGGGCTCAACCGCGATCGGCGAATTTGTCAGGGTGACTCGAGAGGGTCTCTAGAGGATTTCTTTGAGTCGCTCTGCTGGACGCGCGAGGATCGCACGCGCGCCTTTTTCGACGATCGGCCGCTGAATCAGATCGGGGTTCTTCACCATCAAATCGACGATCTCATCGTCGGTGAGATCGCGCTCGGCGAGGCGGAGCGTTTTATAGACCGGCTCCTTGGTACGCAGCAGCGCACGCGGCGGTAGGCGCATCTTGCGAAGCAAGTCGAGGAGCTTCTTCTTCGGAATCGGATCGACGTAGTAGTCGACGGCGTCGAAGTCGACGCCGCTCTCGACGAGCGCGGCGTGCACCTGCCGGCATGTCGTGCATGTCGGCTTTTGATAAATGACAATCTTCATCGATCCGTACAGTGTAACGCGCGTCGTGTGATGGGCGGGTCGTGCCTCATCGACCAACGGGAACGGGGCGCACGCGGCGACCGAGCCAGAAAGCGACAGTGGCGAGGCCGCTGTACGGAACCAGCGCGACTAGCCGTCGGGATTCTTGCAGGAATGCCTCAGGGCCCCAGGATTCTGCGTACAGTCCGACAGCCACAAAAGACTGCATCATCGAGGCGACCGTCAGCGCAATCAACATTCGCAGCCACGGAGACCGACGGCCAGCGCTGAACGCGAGCGCCGCCATCGTCGTAGCCGCCCACACAAACGTGCGCGCAAGGTCGGCGAGCGGAGCGTGCGGCCGAATCGGCACGCCCGGAAACACGAGATCAACCAGGTGCGCCGCGATTCCCGTCGTTTCCTGGAAGCTCGCCGAACCGGTGGCTAGCGGGATCCGGCGCGCTCCTCCGCGCGGGCACCAGCCAGGATGCCCGCCATGCCATAGTTGCCCTCGTGGCAGCCATATTCGTACATCGGATGATCAGCGCGCTTCAGCGGAATCATCAGGCTCCACGGCCTCGTCCATGTGCCGGGGTCGTCGATGGTTATTTGGTAAGTCAGCGTGTCCGGCGCAGTCCTGGACAAGCGCTCAACGACGTGCAGTTGTTCGCTGGACCTGCTCATGAAGCTTCGCGGCTTGTAGTTGGTCGTATCCACGACGAGGGTGTCGCCCTCCCAATGTCCGCGCGAGTCTCCGAGCCACTGTCGGACCGAGGGTGCAAGATGTGGACGATTGTCCAAAGTGATCACACGGGAGTCGTGAATCATCTCCAGCGTGAGGACCACCGTATCTCGTGTTTGTACGATCTCGTAGGCACTCTGGTATCCGGCCACCAGACTCGGTGAACCATACGTGATACAGCGCTCCTGCAACGCCCGGTCTTCGGGGCCCGCCGGCGCCTGCTTCATGGCTGCCAGACTGGCCTCGCGCCGCCGGCGCCCCTCGGGGGTCATCGGCGGCATGCGGCCATCGGCCGGGTCCGTAATCAAAGAGGTGCGGCTCTCCCAATCTCTTTCGACCGTCCACACCGAGCTGTAGTCGCCGGTCTCGCCGTCAATGCTCTTGAACCCCGATCGAACGCCGTTGACGTTTGCGAACGCGGCATCGAAAACGGAGTCGCCAAATGCGGCGTCTCCCTGCCCGCTGAACAGCTCGTGGGCTTTCTTCTTCATCGCCGTCACTTCCGTGTCGGTCAGAGTGGCCCGACCTGCGAGCGCCTCTGGACGTTCGAGCGGCGTGGCCATGTTATTGACCCACACGCCCTGAAAGTCGGGGAGTCCTTCAGGGGTTCGTGGCACTGTCCACGTCTGCTTGCCGGCTGGGGATTGTGCCGCGACCGAGTTGGACGCAAGTTGTCCCTGCGCCGCGAACAAGAGGGCGGTGAGGCCGGGGACCAGACAGAGGTATCGACAGTTCATTTCTCCCTCCGCGTGCGCCAAGTCTACCGCTACACGTGGGGAGAGTCACGCACGCAACCCGCGCTGCCGCCGTTGAATCTCGATGATCACTTCGCCCGTTTCGCGTGCCACAGATACTGCTGGCCGACCCCGAGCGTAATCGAGCCGTCCATCGCATCGCCGTCAACGGTGGCACGAATCTTATAGTCCTTGTCGCCGTCCTTCGCGGTGACGCGGACGAACGCTCCCTCGATTGAGCCGGACACTGGCAGCTCGCCACGCTCACCGGCCGCTTTGGCCGTGAGCGCGTTCCCCTTTTGCTGGATGCTCCAGCGCTCGCTGGCCACGCGATCCGTGTACTTGATAGTCACATCCCAGTTCCCGGTGATCACTGCCGCGGGAGGCGCGGCATTGGGATCCGGCGCGTCGCTTTCGCAGCGGTAGCCGCAACGGCTCTTGATATCCGGATCGTTCGGATCCGGTGCTACGAAATGCTCCTTCGGCGTCGGCTTGCAGATGCTCTCGTACATCACGTCATC
>Ga0207645_10000669_pt1 | contig 28405 bp, 24 predicted proteins | sample KBSM53metaG_FD_184331 | JGI IMG/M metagenome (GOLD analysis project Ga0207645, IMG submission 184331) | Miscanthus rhizosphere microbial communities from Kellogg Biological Station, Michigan, USA - KBS M5-3 metaG (SPAdes) (version 2) | ecosystem: Host-associated > Plants > Roots > Rhizosphere >...
CTCACTTCGTTCGCTGCCCCCGGAGGGGGAGCAAGCCTTCCTTGGGACGGCCCGGCGGAAGGCTCGACGACCCCCACGCTCACTTCGTTCGCTGCCCCCAAAGGGGGAGCAAGCCTTGCTTGGGACGGCCCGGCGAAAGGCTCCGCATGCTCACGGTAGGCAACCTCAACCAGTACTACGGCGGCAGTCACATCCTGCGCGATGTCGCCTTCGACGTGCCGGACGGCAAATGCACCGCGCTGCTCGGCCGCAACGGCGTCGGCAAGACCACGCTCCTCAAATGCCTGATGGGTCTCCTGCCCATTCGCACCGGCGACATTCGCCTCGGCGACCACAGCATCGCGTCGCTGCCGCCGTACGCGCGCGCCGCGCTCGGCCTGGGCTACGTGCCGCAGGGCCGGGAGATATTCCCGCGGCTCACCGTCGGGGAGAATCTGCAGATGGGTCTCGCCACGCAAAAGCGCGGCACCGGCGTCCCGGGTTTCATCTTCGAGATGTTCCCGGTGCTGAAGGACATGCTGAACCGGCGCGGCGGCGATCTCTCCGGCGGACAGCAGCAGCAGCTCGCCATCGGCCGTGCGCTCACGCTGCGGCCGAAGCTCCTCATCCTCGACGAGCCGACCGAAGGCATCCAGCCGTCGATCATCAAGGACATCGAGCGCGCGATCCGCAAGCTCACCGGCAGCGGCGAGATGGCGATCCTGCTGGTCGAGCAGTATTACGATTTCGCGAAGTCGCTCGCCGACCGCTATGTCGTGCTGTCGCGCGGCGAGGTCGTCGCGCGCGGCGACGGCGCCGACATGGACGCGGACAACGTCCGCGCGCACCTCGCGGTGTAGACGTCAGCGCCCGTGGCGCACCGCGTTGCGCGCCGACGGCGTGTCGACGTGCATCTCGTCGAGGTACGCGCGAAGCGCCAGCAGCTCCGACTGTACGGCCTGCGGAAATCCCTGGCGGCCGCCCCGCCGGTCGATCAGCAGGTCGAACAGGTAGCCGCGCACCGCCTCCGGATCGCTCCAGCCGCTCGCCAGCGCGTTGGCGATGCGCGGATAGCGCTGCAGCAGCGTCAACGGACGCAGGCCGAGCGGCAGCGCCGCCACCCACTTGAACGTGGCGGGGAACGGCTCGTTCGCGGGCGTCGCGCGGCGCGCGTGCGACGCGTCGTCGCGGCGCGGCGGCGCGCAGGTCGTGGGCACCGTGTGCGCCTCGCGGCGCTTGCGCGCCAGATCGTAGACGTGGACTTCGCTCGGCACGCCGAGGTCGAGGGGCTTGTAGACGGATGACATGTGCGATACAGGGGTGACGACGCGCGTCAACGCTCCGCAACGGTCGATCGATGACGGCTTACTTCGCAAGGAGCAAGCCAACCGGCGCCGCGCGCTGCGATGGCGGACGAACGGCGCCGCGTGGGCGCGATACGCGGCGTATTCGGCGCCGGGACGGCTGCAATCTCGCGCGCGGTGCGCGGCCGCATGTCCCGTGCACCGCGGCGGGAGTGAGTTTGTCAAAATGCCCGACAGTGCGGGTTGCGGCACAATCGTGCAGCGGCCGGCACCCCTGTTGCAGTGGCAGCGCGCCGCGTTTCGCGCCAGAATCCCCCGCATGGCGCTCACGCTCTTCCCGTTCCGCTATCGCGATGCGGCCACCGGCAAGTGGGTGCGCGCGCGGTACAAGGCGACGGTCGAGGAGATCGCGCAGCGCCACGCGCAATGGGAAATCACGGGCCCGGCGGAATCCCGCAGCGGGAACGCCGCGATGTTCCGGCCCCACTACCGCATCGTCGCGCACGCCGAGCTGAAGCGCCTCGAGGACGCCGCGCCGGTGCTCGATCCGCATCGCGCCTCGCCGCCGGCCATCGATCCGCTGGAGGCCGATCTCGTGCGGACGTTCCTTCGCCGGTACGTCCGCTATTGCGCGCGCACGCGCCGCTACGCCGCGATGCAGGGCGCGGCGCGGCTCTACGCCGAGCTGCCGCCGGCGCCGCTGCATCCCGCGCCTGCGCCGTAGCCCGCGCCCCCCGAACCACGGATAATGGCGTCCGCGACCAACTCACGGGAGTCAGCATGCCGCGCCGCCATCGTCGAACCGCAGGAGTCCTGTGCGCGCTCGCGCTCGTCGTGTGGGCCGAGGTCGCGCAGGCGCAGTGGGTGATGCTCGCGCGCCGCGCCGTCGGACGCGTCGAGCAGATGAGCCAGAAGGCGGCGGACGGCAAGACGACGTACGACACCGCCACGGTGATCGTCGAGGTGCCCACCGACAAGGTGTTCGCCGTCGTGCAGCGGCAGGTGCGCGCCGCCCCGGGCATCAAGGTGACGAACGAGGATCCGGTCGCGCGGCGGATCGAGTTCACCAACGGCCCGCAGTTCGCGGGCGTCCAGGCGATCAGCCTCGGGGACAATCTCACGCAGCTGCTGGTGTCGTCCGCGCATTCTGCGGCGCCCGACGCGCCGACGCCCACGATCGTGCAGCACATCATCGCCGCGTGCCGCGAGATGAACGTCGAGTGCTCGCGCGGCAGCTGAGCGCCGGGCGGATAGGGCGGCGCTACTTCGCGGCGGTGCCGTCCGCAGGCGGCGGCGCGGCCGCGCGGAACGGCGAATAGTCGACGGGCAGGACCGGCGGCGGCACGCGCATCGCGCCGAAGTCGCCGCCGAGCGCCAGGTACAGATTGACCCGCTGCACGCGCTGCTCCCCCGCGACCCGCAGCAGCGCGGACTGCGCGCCGTACAGCGCCAGCTGCTGCTGCAGCACGCCGCGCAAGTCGCCGGATCCCACGCGATAGCGGACGCCCGACATCTCGACGGCGCGCATGTTCTCGGCCGCCGCTCGCGACAGGATCGGCTCGCGGTCCCGCGCCGCCGCTTCGCTCGCGAGCGCGCTCTCGACCTCGCCGAACGCGCGCTGCGCGACACGCGCGTAGTCGGCGAGCGCCAGCGCCTGCTCGGCCGTGCGAACGTCGACGTTGGCGCGCAGCGCGCCGCCCTGATACAGCGGCGCGACCAGGTTGCCGCCCAGGCTGAACACGGGGTTGTCGTGGCTCTTCAGCACGAAGAGCTCGCTCGTGATGCTGCTGGCGCCTCCCGTGAGCGCGATCCGCGGGAGCTGCGCGACTTTCGCCTGCTCGACGAGATTGAACGACGCGGCGACGCGGCGCTCCGCGGCCACGACATCGGGACGGCGCTCGAGCAATTCCGACGGCAGTCCGGCGGGAACGGGCGGCGGCAGCGCGGCGAAGCCGGGCGGCGCTTCCAGCGCGGCAGCCGGGTAGCGTCCCAGCAGCGCCTCGAGGGCGCGCAGAGACTGTGCGTACGCGAGCTCCGCCTGGCGCGAGGCGTCGCGCAGAACCTCGACGCTGGCACCGGCCTGCGCGACGTCGTACGCGTCGCCGCGGCCGACGCGCTCGCGCTCCTGCGACAGGCCGAGGAAATGCTCGCTGTCGGAGACCGCGGCGCGGGCGAGCGTCCGTTGCTGGCGCGCCTCGGACGCAAGGAACCAGCTCTTCGCGACCAGTGCCGCGATGGCCCCGCGCGCGTAGTAGTAGTCGGATTCCGTCGCGGCGCGCTGCGCGCCCGCCGCGGCCTCGCCGTAGCGCACGCGGCCCCACACGTCGAGCTCCCAGGATGCCGAGATCAGCACGCCTTGAAGGCCGGAGCTGTCGCCGCCGAGCTTGCCGCCGCCGCGCGCCAGCAGATCGACCGTCGGCCACATGCTCGCGCCGGCAGCGCGCAGGTAGCCCTCCGCCTGCGCGACACGCGCCGCCGCGATGCGAAGATCGGCGTTGTACTGCAACGCTTCGCTGACGAGCAGGTCGAGCGTCGGATCGGCGAACGACGCGAGCCAGCCGTCGGCCGCGGCGCCCGCGGGCAGGGGCGCGCCGGTCCACTGCGGCGGCACCGTCGTGTTCGGCAGCGCCTGCCGGCGCGTGTCGTCGGGCGGCGGCGGGGACTTGAGCGCGCAGCCCGCGAACGTGACGATTGCGGCGGCGGCGACGAACCGGGCGGCGCGTTTCACGTCAGTGCAGCTTCAGCACGAGGTAATTGGTGTAGGAGCCGACGCGCAGGATCACCTTGCGGATGATGTGCAGGAACTCCGCATGGTTGGTGTAGATCGCGGCGGCCCCTGCCGCGCCGGCCGCGAGGAACAGCTCCTTGTCGCGGTCGTCCACGTCGAACTTGACGGCGAAACGCTGGGCCGGCGCCGCGAGCACGCCGGTCATCGGCAGCGTTCCCGACGCCTGGACCTGGCCCGCCCCCTGCGCCCAGATGACGGAGTCGACCTTGCCCTTGACGATGCGGCCGGGATGGGTGTCGAGCGCGAACTCGGCTTCGTTGCCGTTCTCGACCTGGTGCAGCTCGTTCTGCGCGTAGAGCGCGACCAGCGTGCCCGACGCTTCCACCAGCGTCATCACCGGCGCGACCGGCAGCGCCGCGACGAAGCCGCCCGGACGCAACTGCAGGTTGACGACGTAGCAGTCGCAGGGCGAGCGCGTGGTCGTCTGGTCGAGGTCCCACTTCGCGCTCTCCAGCTGCGCGCGGATCTGCGCGACCGTCGCGAACTCGCCGTCGACTTTCGCGCCCAGCTTCTGCTGCACCTGCTCGCGGCCCGCGGTGGCCTGCGCTTCGCCCGCGCGCGCCTGCCCCTCGGCAGCGCGTGCGGCCTCAAGTTGGCCGCTGAGCTGGGTGACGTCCGTTTCCGCCTGCTCGAGGTCGAACTTCGACCCCGCGCCGGCCGCGACGAGCTGCCGGTTCTGCACGACGCGCTTCCGCGCCAGGTCGAGCCTCGCAGTGACTTCGGCGGTCTTGGCGGCGGCCTGCGCGATCGCGCCCTGTGCGCCGACGACGCCCGCCTGCGCGCCCTTGAGCGATTCCTGGATTTCCTTCTGCTGGGCAGAGGCGCTCGCGAGCTGCGCCGTCAGCGTGTTGACCTGGAGCTGGTACGGTGTGGGATCGATGCGGAACAGCACGTCGCCCTTCTTGACCGGGCGGTTACCTTCCTCGACCGGGACCTCGACCACGCGGCCGCGCACCTGCGAGACGATCGGCACCGTGAAGCGGTAGACGCGAAGATCGTGCGACGACGGCGCGAAGACGTTGAGCGACAGGATAAGCGCGGTCAGCGCGACGATCGGAATGACGACGACGGTGACCTGCGAATAGATGTTCCACGGCAGCCACTTGAACTTGATGAAGATCAGCCAGACGAAGAACGAGTAGATGCCGAGAAGCAGGATCTCCATTACGCCTGGCCCCCTGCGGCCGGGACGGCCGCATCGCCGGCTTCGCGCCGCGCGAGCCGCTCGCGCAGACGCTGCAGCGAGGGCGGCAGCGCGCCTTTGGCGGCCATCGTGTCGAGCTCGGCGCGCAGGTGGTGGATCTGCTCGGCCGAGAGCTTGCCGGCCTCGGCCTGCTCGCCCATCTCCTCGTGATACGTCTCGTGCTTCTCCGTGCCGTACGCCGCCTTGAACGCGACCGGGCGCGTGAAAGCCCAGAGCCATGCGAGCGGCCACAGCAGTCCGCCGAAGGCCAGCGACAACAGGCACAGGACTTGGATCGCCTGCGCCTGCGGGTGGTGGCGCTTCTCCGCGAAACGCTCGGGCAGCACGTGCACGAGCCAGAAGACGACGATCGCGACGACCGGAACGATGATCAGCACGACGATGGCCATGATGTCGGCCACCTTGTCGAGCGTGTCACCGGAGAACATCGACCCCGACGCCTGCGGCGCCAGCATCGCAAGCGTCACGGCCAGCAGGCCGCGGGCGATGCGCGCCCTCATCGCGACGCCACCGGCGCCCATCCCTTTCCGGGGTCGAAGCGCTTGACCTTCGCCGCCCTGGCGGCCGTCTCGGGTCCGAGGTCCGACTGGTAGACCGTGCCGTCGTGATTGACGATGAACGTCATCACGCCGGTGTTGCCGTACTTCGCCGGATAGGCGATGGCGGCGAAGCCGCCGATCGCGCGGCCGCGCACAACGTAGTCGACGGCGCCGGATTTCGCGTTGGCCGTCTGGCCGCTGAGCATCCGGTAGTAGTAGCCGTGGAACGGCGCGGGCTCCTTGCTTTTCTGGTAGCCCTGGCCCGCCGCGGCGGCGACGAGCGCGCCGAGCGGGCTCGGCGGCTCGCCTTCCTTGACCGGCCAGTAGAGGCCGTCGCGCTTGCCGGGGCTGCTCGCGAACTTCATCGCGTACTGCGGCGCGCTGCCGCCGGCGGGATTGCGCTCGGCGTACTCGCGCTCGGCGTCGACGATCGCCCCGAGCACGCGGATCGTGTCGAGCTCGTTGCGGCCGACGCGCCGCTTGAGGAGCTCTTCCTTGCCGGCCTCGGTGTCGAAGCGCCAGCGGTCGCCGCTCTTGACGATCGGAAACGCGAACGGATCGTCTTCCTTGCCGAGCGTGAGCGTCACGCGGTCGCCGCTGGTGGCGAGCGTGTGCTTGGCATCGTAGTCCGAGACGAACCTTTCGAGCGCCGCGCGATCGGCGGGGGCATCCCCCGAGAAGACCCACGTCGATGCGTTGCCGAGGACCGCGAGGATCGCGGCGTGGTCGTTCGCCTTCGCCGCCTGCACCAGCGCCGCGACCGCGTCGTCCGCCGACGCGAACGTCCGGTCGGCCGCCTGCGCCATCGGCGCCAGCGCGAGCCATGCCACAGCCAACGCCGCCACCGCGCCTGCGCAACCCCTGCGACGGACTTCGCCCAACAAGACCGCTGACCTCATGGTGCCATTCTCCACTCGATGGCCGGATCGCTTCGTCTTCATCACCTGCGTCCTCCGCCGCCGCCGCGGCCGCCACCGCCACCGCCACCTCGGCCACCCCCGCCGCCGGCACGGGCGCCGCCCCCGCCGCCGCCGCGCGAGGCGCCGCTGTTCATCGTCGGCGACGCGCGTGCCCCAAGGTTGCCCGAGCCGCGCGCGGAGTCGAGGCTCGAGCCGCCGCGGCTGCTGAAGTCGCTGGTGCGCGCCGCGCTGCCGCTGTCGAACGCGCCGCCGCGGTTGCCGGCCACGTCGCGGTTGCCCGCGCCAGACTGGAAGTTGCCGGCCGATGTGCGCCCGCCGGCGCCGTCGCCCGCCCGCGTCGCGGCGCTGTCGCGGCCGCGGTACGCGTCGGAGTTCCGGCCCGCCGCGTTCCCCGACCCGCGTCCGTACTGCTGCGCAACGCCCTTGTCCTTGTACGGCACCGCGCCGCGGCGATCGGCGTTGTGCTGCCAGTTCGTGTTCTGGATGTTGGTGCGGTTGAAGTTGTTGTAGCGGTTGACGTTGACGTTGACGTCGCCGCGGCCCCAGTTGCAGCCGCCCCACAGCGCGCCGCCCACGATCACGCCCGCCGTGAAGCCGAGTAGCGCACCGCCCGCCACGTAGCCGGGTGGATGGTAGTAGTACGGCGGATACGCCGGATACCACCACGATCCGTAGACGACGCTCGGATTGTAGGTCGGCACGTAGACGACCTGCGGGTCGGCGGGCTCGATCTTGATGATGGTCGTCGTGCCGGTGCCTTCGGTGGTCACGCGTTGCTGCGAGGTGTCCTTGAGATTGCCCTGCGCCTGCGCCTTCTGCCGCAGCGCCTGCGCCGTCGCCATGACCTCCTGCTTCTGCGCGAGGAACGCGTCGCCGAGCTGCTGCGTCCAGTCGAGCTTCGAATCCATCATCGCGAGCACCTGCGGGAACACCACCAGCGACTTCACGCTCGGGTCCCACGGCTGCTGCGCGAGCGCGTCCTCCAGCGCCTTGTCCTTCAGCGATGGATTGGCCTTGACCCAGCGCGACGCGGAGACGATGTCGAGGGGATAGGTCGACGCCATCAGCACCTGCGCCAGCAGCGCGTCCGGGTAGAGCGCGATCGGCGCCATGATCTGGTCGAGCTGTTCCTGCGAGAAAGACTTTTCCGGCGCGGCCGCCGGGCTCGCGCCGGCCGTCGCGAGAGGCGGCGCGGACTGCGGTGGCGGCATCTGCGCCGGCACCGGGAATGCAACCGCCAATGCGACGCAGGTCGCGATCCATCGCTGTCGAATCACCATATTCCGTTCCCCGAAGCTCATTCGTCGAACCGCGCGATCCGGCGCGGCGTCACATGTGGGCGGCGCGCTCATTTCACCGTGTATCCACGGCCTTCGAGGCAGGCTGCCCGCGCCTTCGCGTACGTCGCCTGCTTCTGCGCCGAGGCGGCTTGCTGCTGCTGCTGCGCGCCTTGCTGCTGCTGCTGCGTGTTGGCGGCATTCTGCCGCCGGCTCTGCGAGCGTGCCGCGACGGCGCCTGCGGCCGCGCCCGCGCCCGCGTCGCCGCCGACGACCTCGCCCACCACCGCGCCGCGCGCCGCGCCGCGCACCCCCGCACCGGGCGCGGAGCCCGTCGCGGTCGTGGGCGGCGTGGCGGGTTGCGCCGCCGGCGCCGCGGCCTGCTGCTTGGTTGGATCGACGCCGGTCTGCTGCACCGCCCAGCTGTGGCAGGCGGCCTCGTCCTTTTTCTGCTGGTCGGGGCTCTGGCCCTTGGCAGGGTAGACGAACTGCTGTGCGACCGCGCCGGGTGCGATCATCAACGCAAGCACGGCGGCCATGGCGCGAAGTGCGGCTCGATTCATCATGTCAGGTGCCCTCGAAGGATCGCTTTCAGTACAGCTCGGCGCGGCTCGCGCGGCGCCATTCGCCGGACGTCGTCCGGGCCCGGCAGCGAAACGGCGCTGGAACAGCGCGACGCTATCGTACCCGAGGGACGCGGCGACGTCGTCCATGCTGATGTGCGTGTACTTTCTCTGCGCGGCGCTCTGATGGCGTTATCCGCGAACCCGGAGTGTACCGGGATCCGGAAGTCTTGATTTTGCGCAAGCCCGGTGCGTCAGCGCACGAAGTCGTACTGCATGCTCGCCTGGATCCGCGTGTCGTTGGCGCTGAAGCCGTCCAGCGTCTTGTTCCGGCCGTAAAGCGCCTCGAGGCCCACGTTGAGCGAGCCGACCGGATTCCAGATGATGTTGGCCGAGTAGTACTGGCTGCTGTCGAAGGACGTGGGCGCCTGGAACGGCTTGTTGGCCATGCCGAGGTAGCCGATCACGGCCGTGGACCGCAGCTTCGGATTCCAGTAATGCGTGTAGCCGGCGTAGCCGCCGTAGGCCTCCAGCGCCTCCAACTGCCCCTGCGGAGTGACGACGGCGTCGAGCCCGAGCCCCGAGATGTCGTTCACGTAGCGCGCGATGCCCTTGCCCCAGACGCTGCCGAAGACCGCGTAGTCGTCGCCGACGGTCTTGAGGCTGCCCGCCACGTTGAGCCCGTAGCCGCTCACCGTGTCGCTCGCGTCGCCGCCGCTGCGCCAGCCGATCCGCCGGAGCACCCCGCCGATCTGCACGTGGCCGGCGTCCGACTCGTAGCGCGCGCGCCCGACGAAGTCCGGCATCGTCGAGCGGCCGCCGCCGACGGGCGCGGTGACCTGCGCATCCGGCGCCTCGGCCGCCACGCCGACGCTCCAGTTCTTGCCCAGCTTCCACGTGTAGCGGGCGGAGGCGCTCGTCAGATAGACGCCCGAGTTCGGGCCCTCGAAGTCGAGGGTGTCCGGGAACGCGTCGTTGTCCATGAACGCGCTGAAGCTGTAGCCGGCGGCGACGTTCCCGACCTGGCCGAACGCGTGGCGCAGGTGGAACTGGTAGCTGCCCGGCGAGAAATCGAAGCTCGGGTTTCCGAACCAGTCGGCCTCGACGTACAGCCGCGCGGGTCCCCATTCGGTGTCGCGCCGCACGTCGACGTTCATGCGCGTCTGCTTCGCCTGCACGGTGAACTGCGAGCCGCGGTTCGTATCGGGCCCGGAAGTGGGGATCTGCGACGTGACGAAAAAGTCGAAGCTGCCGATCGGCTTGGTGTCGTAGATGAAGTCGACCTTGGTGTAGCCGCCGAACTTCATCAGCGTCTCGGTGCCGGGAATCCTGAAGAAGCCCGTCAGCGCGGGGTCGATGACGGCGTTGTCCACCCGCGGCGCCGACGACTCGTCCGATTTCACCGTGGCGGGCGGCACGTACGTGGCCACCCCTTCGGGCGGCACCTGACCCGGCGGCGCGGCCACCGGCTTCGTCTCCACGGCGGCCTTCGCCGCGGCCGCGCGCTCGGCCTCCAGCGCGTTGATCCGCGCCTCGAGCTGCCTCACCGCGTTGCGCAGGTCCGACAGCTCGTCGGCGCGTGCCGGAACGGATTGCAGCCCCCCTGCGGCAACGCAGGCGATCAGCGACGACAGCAGCGCGGTTCGCGACGCGTCAGTACTTTTCGGCAACATACTTGAACGGATAGGTTGTCTCTCGGTAATCGCCGGACTTTTGCCGCTTCGGCAACTTGACCTTTTGGCGCGGCAGCGATTCGTAAGGGATGCGGGACAGCATGTGCGTGATGATGTTGAGTCGCGCCTTCTTCTTGTCGTTGGAGCGCGCGACGAACCACGGTGCCCACGACGAATCCGTTGCCTGGAACATGTCGTCGCGGGCGCGCGAGTAGTCGTACCAGCGGCTGTAGGACTTGAGGTCCATCCCCGTCAGCTTCCAGACCTTGCGTCCGTCGTCGATGCGTGCTTTCAGGCGACGGGTCTGCTCGGGCTCGCTCACCTCGAGCCAGTACTTCAGCAGGATAACGCCGGAGTCGACGATCGCTTTTTCCACCGGCGGCACCGCTGTCAGGAAGCGCTTGGCCTGATCCTCGGTGCAAAAGCCCATCACGCGCTCGACGCCGGCACGGTTGTACCAGCTCCGGTCGAAGATCACGACTTCGCCGGCGGCGGGCAGGTAACGGATGTAGCGCTGGATGTACATCTGCGACTTCTCGCGGTCGGTGGGCGCGGGCAGCGCGACGACCCGGAACACGCGGGGGCTCACGCGCTCGGTGATCGCCTTGATCGTGCCGCCTTTCCCCGCGCCGTCGCGCCCTTCGAACAGCACGCACACCTTGAGGCCCTTGTGCTGCACCCATTGCTGCAGCCGCACGAGCTCGACGTGCAGGGACTTCATCGCCTTCGCGTAGTCCTTGTTCGACAGCGACTCGCCGGACTCGCCGCTGGCGGCCTCCCGGACCTTGGGCGCCTTCGCGACCTCTACGTCTGCGCGTTTTGCCGCCTTGCGCCCCTTCGGTGACACTTTCGCCTTCTTGCCGCCTGCCATGTGCGTTCTCCCTCTTTTACCGACCGGATGCGAAGGGATGGAACATAGACGCCCTCGTCGCCCCGTGCAACTGGAATCGGCGGGTCGAACAGGAGGTCAGCCGCCGAGCGCCATCACGGCGACGATCAGCACCGCGCCGAACAGCGCCGCGAACACGCCGAGGCGCCATGGATGCCCGTCGCCCGCGTACCGGCCGAGCGCGAATCCCGCCAGGAAGAGCATGGCCAGCGTCACGATCCGCGACACGTTCATGGCGCGGGCCGAATCCGGGATGAGCAGGAACGGCACCACCACCGGGAACGTCGCGATGACGACGAAGAGGAAGATGCCCAGGGCCGCCAGGAAATCGCGGGCATGCAGCGGAAAGCCGGCCTGCGGCGGCAGCGCCAGCAGGCGCCGGCGCATCCCTTCGAGCTCGTCGGGCCCGGTGACCGCGGCGACGTGCTCGGGGAGCGCGGCGGCGATCATGGCGCGCGCGGCGGAGTCGTCGGCGCCCGCGACGCGCAGCGCCAGTGTGCGATTGCGCGTGCGCTCAACCAGCGTGCGTATCAGGTACATCACGGCGTCGACGAGGCCCCAGGCGAGATTGCAGCCCAGCGCCGCGACGAGCACGGTCCGCACCTCGTTGCGGCCGGCGCTTGCGATCGACAGCGAGCCGACGATCGTTACCGCCATGATGAGGCCGAACAGCGCCTCCGAAATGCGGTCTACCGGATCCAGAATGCGCTGGCGCTCGGTGCTCGCGTCGTTCATGGTCTCCCCTCTGGCTTGAAACCGTCCGTTATTGTTGTCACACTGCGCGCGCCCCGAGCCCAGGCCCGTCGGCGAACGCCCGCAATCATGATCGCATCGTCCGGACCTCTGCGCCACGCCCGGCTCGCGCGCCGCCCGCCATGCCCGTAGGCGGAATCGTCCCGGAGGGGGTCCTCGCGCTTGCGGCGGCCGCGACGGTATTCACGGTCATGTTCACGCTGGGGCTGGGCATCGCGATCGCCGAATTCCGCTGGGTGCTCGGCCGTCCGGCGCTCGTCGCGCGGGGGCTCTTCGCCGTGCTGGTGGCGGTGCCGGCGATCGCGCTCGTGGTGACCCGCGCGCTCGACCTGCCGCGGATGGCCGACATCGGGATCGTGCTGATGGCGATCTCGCCGGGCGCGCCGGTGGCGCTCCGCCGCTCGCTGGACGCCGGCGGGCACCGCGCCTTCGCGCCGGCGCTGCAGATCATGGTCGCGCTGCTCGCCGTCGTCTCGATGCCGCTTTCCATCGCCGCGCTCAACGTCGTCTACGACGGCGCCGCGAGCATCGCCCCGGCGCGCCTCGCGCAGCAGGTGTTCGTCGCCCAGCTCCTCCCGCTGGCGCTGGGAATGGCGCTGCGCCATTTCGCGGCCGCTCGGGCGGCGCGTATGGAAGTCGTGCTGAACCGGATCGCGAAGTGGCTGTTGATCGCGCTCGTCGCGCTGGCGCTGATCGACGCCTCGCAGGCGGTGGTCGGCGCGGGGTTGCGAATCGCCCTCGCGGTGGCGCTGGTCACTGCGGGCGCGCTGGCCGTCGGCCATGTGCTGGGCGCGCCGGCACCGGCGACCCGCACGGCGGTGGCGATCACCAGCGCGGCGCGCAATCCGGGGCTCGCGTTCCTCGTCGCGACCCTGAACGGCGCCCCGCCGGAGGTGGGGCGCGCGGTGCTCAGTTACCTGATCGTGTCCGCGCTCACCATCGTTCCTTACGCCTGGTGGCGCGGGCGCGTCGTTGGCGCGACGGAGCGATCGCCATGACCGGCGCGCGCGACTTCTCCGCGAAGGAAACGTTGCGGAACGGCATCGAGGTCGTCATTCGCGCCGTCCGCCCCGACGACCGCGAGCGCATCGCGGAGGCCTTTGCCAAGCTCGACCGCGAGTCCGTCTACACGCGCTTCTTCAGCTACAAGGGCGCGCTCTCGGACGCCGAGCTGCGCCAGATCGAAACGATGGACTTCGTCCGCGACTCGATGCTGGTCGTCACCACGCGCGTCGGCGGCCGCGAAACCGTGATCGCCAGCGCGCGCTACATCGTCCTCCCGGACTCGGCCGGCCCCCCACGGGCGGAGGTCGCCTTCACGGTCGAGGAGGACTTCCAGGGCAACGGCATCGCCGGCCGCCTGCTGGCGCACCTCGCGCGCCTGGCGCGCGCGAACGGCGTCGCCGGCTTCGACGCCGACGTGCTGCCGCAGAACCAGGCGATGCTGTCGGTGTTTCGCAGGAGCGGGCTTCCGGTAACCACGCGGCGCGAAGGCGGCGTCGTGCATCTCTCGCTGGCGCTGACGCCGGCGGCGGACCAGGGCGACGTGTCGCTCAGGCCATGATGTTGACGCCGCCGTCGACATAGACGGTGCCGCCGGAGACGCGCCGTGCGAACGGCGTCGCCAGGTACGCACAGGTGAAGCCCACGTCCATGATGTCGACGAGCTCGCCGAGCGGCGCCCGCTGCGCAGCCTCGGCGAGCAGCAGGTCGAAGTCCTTGAGCCCCGAAGCCGCGCGCGTCTTGAGCGGCCCCGGCGAGATCGCGTGCACGCGGATCCCCGCCGGTCCGAGCTCGAAGGCGAGGTAGCGGCAGGAAGCCTCCAGCGCCGCTTTCACCGGGCCCATCACGCTGTACGTCGGCACCACCTTGTTGGCGCCGTGATAGCTCATCGCGAACATCGACCCGCCGTCCTTCATCAGCGGCGCGGCGAGCTTCGCCATCCGCACGAACGAATGGCACGACACGTCCATCGCGACGGCGAATCCCGCGGCGGAGCAGTTGAGGAGGCCGCCCTGCAGATCTTCCCTGGGCGCGAACGCGATCGAATGCACCAGGATGTCGAGCTTGCCCCATTTCGCCGCGATCGCGTCGAACACGCGCTCCAGCTCGCCGTCCTTCGCCACGTCGAGCGGCAGGAACAGCGGCGCGGCCAGCGCCGCGGCGAGCGGCTCGACATAGGGCCGCGCCTTGTCGTTGAGGTAGGTGATCGCCACCTCCGCGCCGAGCTCGCGGAACGCCCGCGCGCAGCCGTAGGCGATCGAATGCTCGTTCGCGACGCCCACGACGAGCGCCTTCATGTCCTTCAATACCTGCCGTGGCGTTTCGGTGGACATCCGTCGGTTCTCCTCGTTCGTGATCAGTGCGCCAGGAGCGCGCGCGCGTGGCGCGCGATCATCAGCTCCTCGTTGGTGGGGATCACCCACGCAGCGGTGCGGCAGGACGTCGTGCTGATGCGCGCGGCGCCCTCCGCGGCGTCGTTGGCGGCGGGGTCGAGCTCGACGCCGAGCCACGCCGCGTCGCGGCACACGCGGGCGCGAAGCGCGCGGCTGTTCTCGCCGATGCCGGCGGTGAACACGATCGCGTCGAGGCCGCCGAGCGCGGCGGCGAGCGAACCCAGCTCGCGCCCGATCCGGTAGGCATAGAGATCGATCGCCGCCGCGGCGCCTGGAGCGTCGCTCGCCTCCAGCGTGCGCATGTCGCTGGAGATGCCCGACACGCCTAGCAGGCCCGATTCCTGGTAGATCATCCGCTCGATCGCGCGCGCGTCCATCCTGAGCTCGTCCATCAGGTAGAGGACGACGCCGGGATCGAGGCTCCCGCAGCGCGTGCCCATCATCAGCCCGTCCGCGGCGGTGAAGCCCATCGTGCTCGCGACGCTGCGGCCGCCCGCGATCGCGCACATGCTGGAGCCGTTGCCAAGATGCAGGACGACGCACTTTCCCGCGGCCGCGCGGGCGTCGTGCGCGGGCAGCGCGCTCGCGACGTAGTCGTAGGACAGGCCGTGGAAGCCGTAGCGGATGACGCCGCGATCGGTGACCGACTTCGGCAGCGCGAACGCCTGCGCCACGGGTGGCTGGCCGCGGTGGAACGCCGTGTCGAAGCACACGACCTGCGGCAGGTCCGGCGCGCGGTCCAGCAGCAGGCGAATCGGCGCGAGGTTGTGCGGCTGGTGCAGCGGCGCGAGCGGAACGTACTTTTCGAGACGCTCGACGAGCGCCGCGTCGACGCGCGCCGGCGCCGCGTACTCGAGGCCGCCGTGCACCACGCGATGCCCGACGCCGACGAGGCGATGGCCGGCAAGGCGCTCGCGCACGAAGCCCATCAGGTGGTCGAGGGCACCCGCGTGGCCGAGCACGACACCGTCGCCCCACGCCTTGCCGGCGACGACGCGGCCTTCGCCGTCCTTCGCGGTAAAGCGCGGCGACGTGAACAGCGCCTCGGCCTGGCCGCGCGCGACGAGGTCGAGCGTGCCCGCGTCGTCGGTGAACAGCGAGAACTTGACGCTCGACGAGCCCGCGTTCAGAACCGCGATCGCGTCCGCCACGGTCAGCGTCCGCCCATCGCCTAGAGCACGGCCTTGCTCGAGGCCTCGCGGCGCGCGTGCGCGACCAGCGCCGCGATCCCGCAGGAGGCGAGGCGCGTCGTCACCGAGTCGGCCCGACTCGTCAGGATGATCGGAACCCGCGCGCCGAGGACGATGCCGGCGGCGTCGGCGCCGGCGAGGAACGACAAGCTCTTCGCGAGCATGTTTCCCGCCTCGAGATCGGGGACGACGAGGACGTTGGCCCGGCCCGCCACCGGCGAGTCGATCTTCTTGATCTTGACCGATTCGAGGCTGATCGCGTTGTCGAGCGCGAGCGGGCCGTCGAGCACCGCGCCGGTGATCTGGCCGCGATCGGCCATCTTGCACAGCGCGCCGGCCTCGACCGTCGACGGCACCCGGGGGTTGACGGTCTCCATGGCGGACAGGATCGCCACGCGCACTTCCGGAAAGCGCAGCGCATGCGCGAGGTCGATCGCGTTCTGGATGATGTCGACCTTGTCCTCCATCGTCGGCGCGATGTTCACCGCGGCGTCGGTGACGATCAGCGTCTCCGCGTACGTCGGCACGTCCATCACGAAGCAGTGGCTGACGCGGCGCGCCGTGCGCAGGCCCGTCTCCCGCCGCACCACCGCCGCCATCAGCTCGTCGGTGTGCAGGCTGCCCTTCATCAGCGCCTCGGCCTTGCCTTCGCGCACCAGCTCGACGGCCTTGGCGGCGGACGCCTCGCTGTGGGGCGTGTCCACGATCGTCAGGCCGGCGATGTCGATGCCGAACTGCTGCGCGAGCGCCTCGATGCGCGCGCGCGGGCCGACGAGGATCGGCGCGATCAGGCCGAGCTTCGCGGCGTCGGCGGCGCCGCGCAGCGAGCTCTCGTCGCACGGGTGCGCGACGGCGGTGGGCGTCGGCGGCAGCCCCTTGCAGAAATCGAGCAGGCGCTGGTATTTCTCGTGGGCGCGCGGCATCGTTACTTGCGCTTCTTCGCGGCAGGTTTCTTCGCTGCGGATTTCTTCGCCGCGGGCTTCCTGGTCGCGGGCTTCTTCGCTCCGCGCCGGGCCGGCTTCGCGGCCGGCGCGCGCACGTCCAGCGTGTCGCCGATGTTCGCGAGCATCGCGAGCTGCTCCGTCGACGGCTGGGCGCTTCGCACCCGCTCGTCCGCGAGCAGGCGCCTGACGAGCCCCACCAGCCGCTCGCGGTCGCCCCGGGCGGCGAGGAGCTTCGGCAGCGTCGCGAGCGCGCGGTCGGGTTCGTACCGGACGATGATCTCCTGCTCGCCGCGGATGCGGCGCCACTCGTTCCAGGGCATCGCCGGCAGCAGGTCGCGGTAGTCGTCGATCAGCGCCTTCCTGGTCTGCAGCCGCGACAGCAGCAACGGCTCGCCCTTGCGGGCGAGCAGGCACGCGACGCGCGCGAGCGCCTCCGGATAGCCGCCTTCGTCGAGCGAGTCGAGGGCCTCGCGGACGAACGGAAGGTCGCGCGGCTCGGTGATGCGCTCCGCGGTCTTGGCGGCGCCGGCGTTCTTGTCGGCGAGATAGAGCGAGAACACGTTGCCGTACGCGAGGAAGAATGCCGCCTCGCTGGAGGCGTCGCGCATCGCCCGGTAGTAGTCGAGCGAGGCGCTGATCGCCGCCGCCGCGGCCTTCTCCATCTTGAGCGCGGAATTGTCCTTGCCGACCGCCTTGCGCTGCGCCTTGACCGCGCGGGCTGCGGGCCCCAGCCAGCCGAGCCACGGATTGAGGTCCGACAGCGCCCAGCGCTGGAAGCGCAGCGGATGAAACTGCCGCCGCAGCTTCGCCGTGTATTCGTTGGCGGTCGCCTGCACGAACGGCTGCGCGAAGAGCTCGTACGCGCGCTGATTGAAGTCGGAGATCGCCGCCACTGCCTCGAACGGCTTTTCGTCGCCGCGCTCGAACTTGTTGAGCCGCGCCACGAGGTCCTCGAGCCGGTGCTCCTCGAACGTCACGTCGTAGGCGACCGCGCCGTCCTTGTCCTTGCGCTCGCCGATCTTCATGCCGTAGAGGCCCGGCGGCAGCGCCTCGATCGACTCCAGCACCGAGACGATCTGCGTGTGTTCCTTCTTCGCGACCTTGCCGGAGACGAAGATGCCGAGATGGCCCACGTCCGCGTGCAGCAGGCCGACGATGACCTGCCCGCGCGCCTTGATCTCCTCCGTTGAGCCGTACACGTCCGCCACCCAGTTGAACGCCTGCTGCGGCGGCGTGATGTTGTCGCCCATCGACGCGAACAGGATGATCGGTGCCTTGATGTTGCGAAGGTCGAACGCGGCGCCGCCCGTCATCCGGGTCTCGCCGCTCCAGAGCTTGTTGCCGACGAAGAGGTTGCGCGTGATCCATTCGATCTCTTCGCGGTTCATCAGGTAGAACCCGCCCCACCAGCGCTCGAACTCGAGGAAACGCGGCGGCTCCGTGTCGACGCTGGCGTAGAGGTGGTAGTACTTGTCCCAGAACGTGTTGGCGGGATTGAGCTTCTCGAAGTTCTCGACGAGATAGGCACCGTCGAACACGCCGTCGCCCATGTCCGCCGTCAGCGACGAGAGCCAGGTGCCGCCGAGCAGTCCGCCCGAGTAGCGCATCGGATTGTCGCCGCCGCCGTCCTGCCACGCGCCGCCCCAATAGGACATCGGCGCGCCGTTGATCACGATGGGGCCGGTCTCGTCGGGGTCGGCGGCGGCGAGCATCATCGCCGCCCAGCCGCCCTGGCAGTTGCCGACGATCGCGGGCTTCTCGCTCTTCGGGTGCAGCTCGCGCACCGTGTGGACGAATTGCTTCTCGGCTTCGCACACGTCGAGCAGCGTCTGGCCAGGCTCGGGGTCGCGGAAGAAGATCACGAAGTAGACGGGGTGACCGGCCCGCAGCGCGACGCCGACCTGCGAATCGTCCTTGAACCCGCCGATGCCCGGGCCGTGGCCCGCGCGCGGGTCGATGATCACGTAGGGGCGGCGCGTGGCGTCGACGACGACGCCGTCCGGCGCAACGATGCGCAGCAACGCATAGTTGACGGGCCGCGCGAGGGTGCGCCCGTCCACGACCATCTCGTGGTCGAAGTGCAGCACCGGCGGCAGGCCCGCCTTGTTGTGCTCGACGAACGTGTTGCCGCGCTCCCGCAGCGTGTCCCAGAACAGGATCGAGCGCTGCGCGCCGTCGATCGCGTAGTCGTACCAGTCGACCCACAGCCGCGCCGCGGCCGCCGGATCGCTCATCGCCTCGCCGACGTTGGCGCTGAAAGCGCTACGCAGCCGCTCGGCGAAATGCTCGTGCGCGAGTGTCGTGCGCTTGCGGAGCACCATCGCAACCTTGGTCGCGACGTCCTGCGAGCGTGAGAGTTGACGCGCCGCGTCCATGGGGCGTGGTCCTTTGCTGAGGAGGGGAAATGCGGGGAAGGCTCGGCCGGCGCCGGTCATTCGCCCGGCGTGGTGCCGCCGAGGCGCGTGCCGATGCGCGCGCGCAGGCGGTCGACGATGCCGGCGATCAGGATCTGCGTCTTCGCTTCGCCGATGTGGCTCACCGCCTGCTCGCGCAGGTGGTAGTGCATCGTCAGCGCGTTGCGCAGCTTGTCGAAGGCAATCGGGTTCTTGGAGCCGCAGACGCTGTCGTCCTTGCGCAGCACGCGCTCGATGATGCCGGGGTCGAGGATGCGGATGTTGCAGATCGTCGCGAGACGCGCGACCTCGCGATCGATGTCGTCGAGGCTGCTGCCCCAGAAGGTGCCGCCGAACTCGTTCGGGCTGTTGCTCATGATTGCCTCCTCGCCGCGCGGGCTCCCGCCGGCAGGCCAAGTTTACGCTGCGGTGCACAAGAGTGCCATGCAAATCTCGACAGCCGCGGTCGAAAGCGTGTCTTTGCCGGCCCGCGTCAATGCAGATCGAGTGGAAAGAAGTTACGCCGGCCTGCTGGAATTGTTGTTCATCGCCTTGAGCGCACGACCGGCGCCGCGGAGCGCGGCAGCCTCGCGAGCCATTCACGGATTGCGCTGTGCACCGCGGTCGGCGTAATCGTCTCGTGCGTCGGCCTGCATTATCATATTGAACAACGCCAGCATTGGTGGGCCCGCCTGGGTTCGAACCAGGGACCAAACGATTATGAGTCGTCTGCTCTGACCGACTGAGCTACGGGCCCGCTTTGGAATGCGCCCGTCGCGGAAAGGAAGCGCTGCGACGGCGACGGCCCGCGATTCGCAGCGGCAAAATTATAGCCCACGCCCCGCCGGCGGAAGACCGCCGCGCGGATGCCACACGCCGCCACCGGAACCGCGGATGCACCATTACCTGCGCCCCCTGCTGTCTCCGCAATCGGTCGCGCTGGTCGGCGCGTCGGAGCGCGCGGGCTCGCTGGGCCGTGTCGTGTTCGAGAACCTGCTCGCTGGAAATTTCCGCGGCGAGCTCCATCCGGTCAATCCGAATCACGCGAAGGTCCTCGCCCGGCGCGCCTACGGCTCGATCGCCGACATCGGATCGCCGGTCGACCTCGCGATCGTCGCGACGCCGCCGTCGACGGTGGCGGACATCCTCGAGCGCGTTCCGGCCGGCACGCTGAAGACCGCCGTCATCATGAGCTCGCCCACCGCCGTGGACCGCGCGGCGGCGCTCGCCTGGATGCGCAACGTCGCCACCGTCGCGCGCCGGCGCAAGATCCGGCTCGTGGGGCCCGGCGCGCTCGGCGTCATCCGCACCGACATCGGCCTCAACGCCACGTTCTGCGCGCCGGCCGCGCTGCCGGGGCGCCTCGCGCTCGTCGCGCAGTCAGGCGCCGTCAGCGCGGCGCTGCTCGATTTCGCCGCGCCGCTGCGCATCGGCTTCTCGTCGGTCATCTCACTGGGCGGCAGCATCGACGTCGGTTTCGGCGAGCTGCTCGATGCGCTGGTGCTCGATCCCGGCACCGACGGCATCCTGCTGTACGTCGAGGATTGCGGCGACGCGCGAACGTTCCTGTCGGCGCTGCGGACCGCGGCACGCACCAAGCCGGTGGTGGTGCTGAAGTCCGGGCGCTCGCTCGAGCCGCCGCGCGTGCCGTCGCAGGACGCCGTGTTCGACACCGCGCTGATGCGCGCTGGCGCCGTCCGGGTGCAGACGTACACGCAGCTCTTCGCGGCCGCCCGCATCCTCGCCAATGGCCGCATCCCGCGTGGCGAGCGCCTCGGCATCGTGTCGAACGGACGCGGACCCGCCACGCTCGCCGCCGACGAGGCGCAGCTCCGGCAGGTGACGCTGGCGACGCTCGCGCCGGCGACGGCGAGCGCGCTCGACGCGCTGCTGCCGGAGGAGAGCGCGCGGGTGAATCCGGTGAACGTGCGCGGCAGCGCGTCGGCGGCGCTGTTCGCCGCGGCGATCGAAGCGACGCTTTCCGATCCGGGCGTCGACGCCGTCGTCGCGCTGCACGTCGCGCGGCCGGCGATCGGGGCCCTCGACTCGGCGCGCGCGGTGGCGAATGTGGCCCGCGCATCGGACAAGCCGGTGCTCGGCGCGTGGCTCGGCGCGGTGGACCGCCGCGAAGTCGACGACGCGCTCGCCGCCGGCGGCATCGCCAACTTCTTCACGCCGGAGAACGCCGTCGACGCGTTCTCGTTCCTCGCCGCCTACCGCCGCAACCAGGGCTGGCTGCTCGAGGTGCCGCCGCCGCAGCCCGCGCCTGCGTCGCCCGACTACGCGGCGGCCGAGCGCGTGCGCGTCGCGGCGGAGCAGGCCGGCCGCACGCGCCTCATGCAGGGGGAGCTCCTCGCGCTGCTCGCGGCGTTCGGCATCGCGGTGCCGCGCTTCATGCTCGTGGACACGCTGGCGGAAGCCGAAGCGGCCGCGAAGGCGCTGCGCTTTCCGGTGACGCTCGTCCGCGACAGCGACGCGTGCGACGCCGGCCCGGCGGCGCGGCCGGTGCGAAGCCGAGGCGCGCTCGCGCGCGCATGGGGCGAGACTCACGCGGCGGCGCCGGCCGCGCCCGGCGTCGACTACAGCGGCCGCACGCTGGTGCAGGACGTGCCGCCGCTGCCGTCGGCGCCGGCGCTCACCATCGGCGTCGCCACCGATCCGGTGTTCGGCCCGGTGATAACGCTGGCCGACGGCGGCGGCGCCGCGCACGAGCCGCACGTGATGCTGCCGCCGCTCAATCGCCGCCTCGCGCTGGATCTCGTTGCGCAGGCGTTTCCGCCGTCGCCACGCCCCGGCGCGGCCAAGCTCGGCGATGACGCCCGCGAAGCGATCGCGGCTACGCTGAAGCAGGTGTCGACGCTGGTCTGCGCGCTCCCTTGGGTGCGCGCGCTCGAGCTCGGCCCCGTCACCCTCGCCGCCGACGGCGTGCGCGTGGGCCGCGCGACCGCGCGCGTCGAGCCGCGGCGCAAGCCGCAGCCCGGCTACCGGCACATGGCCATCCACCCGTATCCGGTGGAGCTGGTCGAGCCCGTCGTGCTGCGTGACGGCGCGCCGCTCACCGTGCGGCCCATCCGGCCGGAGGACGCCGACGTCGAGCGTGCGTTCGTCCACGGGCTGTCCGATCGCACCCGCTACTTCCGCTTCTTCTATCAGCTCTCCGAGCTCACGCCGTCGATGCTCGCGCGCTTCACGCAGGTCGACTACGACCGCGAGCTCGCGCTCGTCGCGGTCAGCGTCGACGAGAAAGGCGGGGAGTCGTTCGCCGGGGTCGCGCGCTACATCGCCAATCCGGATCGCGAGAGCGCGGAGTTCGCCGTCGTCGTCGCCGATCCGTGGCAAGGACGCGGCGTGGGCCGCCTGCTGATGGAGCGCCTGACGGCGGCGGCGCGGCGGCGCGGCCTCGCGCGGCTCGTCGGCACGGTGCTGCGCGAGAATCCGTCGATGCTGCGGTTCACCGCGGCGCTCGGCTTCACCGTCCGCGACGATCCCGGCGACGCCGACCAGGTGATTGTCGAGCGGGTGCTCTGACCCTCCCGACTTCGGTTACCATCGGCCGCATGAAAATCCTGTTCGCCACCGACGGCTCCGCCGCCGCGCTCGCCGCGCTCGCATCGCTCACGGCGCGCCGCGCGTGGTTTCGCGGCGACGTCGAGCTCACGCTCCTCCACGTCCACCTGCAGATCCCGTTCAGGCGCGCGGCGGCCTGGGCGGGCCACGACGTGCTGCAGAAGTACTACGACGAGGAATCCGACGCCGCGCTCGCGCCCGCGATCGCGGCGCTCGAGGCGGACGGCGTGGCGTTTCGCGCGGAGAAGCGCGTGGGCGAGCCGGCGCCGACGATCGTCGCGGTGGCCGGCGAAGGCGGCTACGATCTCGTCGCGCTGGGCGCGCAAGGCCACTCCGCGCTGGAGCACTTCATGCTGGGCTCGGTCGCGACCAAGGTGGTGGCGACGTCCAGCGTGCCGGTCCTGCTGTTGCGCTGAGCGCGCGCCGGCCGCGCTAGAACGCGCTCTTCACCACGCCGCCATCCACCCGCAGCGCCGCGCCGGTGGTGGCCGACGCGAGCGGGCTCGCGACGTAGGCGACGAGCGACGCCACCTCAGCGGGCGTGGCGAAACGCTTCAGCAGCGACGTCGGCCGCGCCTTCGCGAAGAACGCCTGCTCGTACTGGTCGGCGGTCATCCCTTCGGACTTCGCGAGCGCGTCGACGAAATCCCCCACGCCCCGCGACCGCGTCGGCCCGGGCAGCACGCAGTTGACGGTGATGCCGGTGCCGGCGACGGTTTCGGCGAGTCCGCGCGAGACGGCGAGCTGCGCCGTCTTCGTCATGCCGTAGTGGATCATCTCGGCCGGAATCTGGATCCCGCTTTCGCTCGAGATGAAGATGATGCGACCCCAGTTGCGCGCCTTCATCGCGGGGAGCACCAGGCGCGCGAGCCGCACGCCGGACAGGACGTTGACGTCGAAAAAGCGGCGCCAGTCGGCGTCGGGAATGTCCTCGAAGGCCTTCGGCTCGAAAATGCCGAGGTTGTTGACGAGGATCTCGACGTCCGGATGCGCGGCGACCGCCTGCTCGGCCATGGCGGCGTCGGCGAGGTCGCCGGCGAACCCGGTGACGTCGCCGCCCGTCGCCGCGGCGAGTTCCGCCACCGCGCGCTCGACGCCCGCGGGCGTGCGGCCGTTCACGACGACGCGCGCGCCCTCGCGCGCGAGCGCCTCGGCGATCGCGTAGCCGATGCCGGCGGTGCTGCCGGAGACGAGCGCGAGCTTGCCGTTCAGTTGCAGGTCCATGCGGGTCCCTCCCTCACGCTGCAGCAAAGAAAAACGCCCTGGCGGGGAGGCCAGGGCGCCGGAAGTGTCAAACGCCTGCGGTCACTCGCCTTCGAGGAAGCTCCGCAGCTTTTCGGAGCGCGACGGATGCCGCAGCTTGCGCAGCGCCTTCGCCTCGATCTGGCGGATCCGCTCGCGCGTGACGTCGAACTGCTTGCCGACCTCCTCCAGCGTGTGGTCGGTGTTCATCTCGATGCCGAAGCGCATGCGCAGCACCTTGGCCTCGCGCGGCGTCAGCGTGTCGAGGATGTCCTTGCAGACGTCGCGCAGGCTTGCGTTCACCGCGGCCTCCGACGGCGCGACCGTCGACTGGTCCTCGATGAAGTCGCCGAGGTGCGAGTCGTCGTCGTCGCCGATCGGCGTCTCCATCGAGATCGGCTCCTTGGAGATCTTGAGGATCTTGCGGATCTTCTCCTCGGGCATCTCCATCTTCTCGGCGAGCGTCTGCGGATCGGGCTCGAGGCCGGTCTCCTGCAGGATCTGGCGCGAGATGCGGTTCATCTTGTTGATCGTCTCGATCATGTGCACCGGGATGCGGATCGTCCGCGCCTGGTCGGCGATCGAGCGCGTGATCGCCTGGCGGATCCACCACGTCGCGTACGTCGAGAACTTGTAGCCGCGCCGGTATTCGAACTTGTCGACGGCCTTCATCAGGCCGATGTTCCCTTCCTGGATCAGGTCGAGGAACTGCAGGCCGCGGTTGGTGTACTTCTTGGCGATCGAGATCACGAGGCGCAGGTTGGCCTCCGTCATCTCGCGCTTGGCCTTGCGGGCCCGCGCCTCGCCGGTGGACATCTGCTTGTTGATCTCCTTCAGGTCGCGCAAGGGGATCATCACGCGCTGCTGCAGCGTGAGCAGCTTCTGCTGCTGCTCGACGATGGCCTGCCGGTACTTGGCGAGCTGCTCGCTGTACGGATGATGGCCGGCGACCTCGCGGTCGATCCAGCGGAGCGACGTCTCGTTGTCCGGGAACTTCTTGATGAACTCGGGCCGCGGCATGCCAGCCTTGTTCACGACGAGGTCCTGGATCTTGCGCTCGATCTGGCGGATGTTGTCGACCTCGGTGCGCACGCTGTCGCACAGCTTTTCCACCATGCGCGCCGAGAAGCGGATCTGCATCAGCTCGGCCGAGATCTTCTTCTGCAGCTCGAGGTACTTGGGCGCCTTGTGGCCTTCCTTCGTGAGGATCGCCAGCATCCGCGTGTAGAGCTTGCGGATCACGCCGAAGCGCTCGAGCGCCGCCACCTTGAGCCGCTCGAGATTCTCGCTTTCGAGCACGCCCGGATCGGTTTCGTCTTCCTCGTCCTCGACCTCGTCGGTGGTTTCCTCGATCGCGGTCAGCTCCTCGTTGAAGTCGAGAAGCCCGTCGACGACGTCGTCGATCTTGAGCTCGTCCTTGCTGATCTTCTCGGCGAGGTCGAGGATCTGCTGCACGGTCATCGGGCACGCTGAGATCGCGAGGATCATGTGCTTCAGACCCTCCTCGATCCGCTTCGCGATCTCGATCTCGCCTTCGCGCGTCAGGAGCTCGACCGAGCCCATCTCGCGCATGTACATGCGGACGGGATCGGTGGTGCGGCCGAACTCGGAGTCGAGCGTCGACGCGGCGGCTTCGGCCTCTTCCTCGACGTCCTCGGCCGGCACGGTGGCCGGCGTTTCCGACATCAGCAGCGTTTCGGCGTCGGGCGTCTCGTCGTAGACCTGGATGCCCATGTCGCCGATCATCGAGATGATGCCCTCGATCTGCTCGGCGTCGAGGATGTCCTCGGGCAGGTGGTCGTTGATCTCGGCGTAGGTGAGGTAGCCGCGCTCCTTGCCGAGCACGATCAGGTTCTTCAGGCGGCGCTTGCGCGCCTCGACGTCGGCGGGCGTGAGCTCGCGCGGCGCGGCTTCGGCGTGGCGCCCGTTCTTGCCTTTCTTGTGCGTGGCGTCCTCGGCGCGCTTGCTCGCGATGCGCGCGGCGATTTCCTGCGGCGACGGCTTGTGGCCGGCCGCGGCTGCGGCGGCGGCGGCCGTGGCCTTGGCCGCAGCGGCGGTCGCGGCGGCGGACAGCGGCTTCGCGGGCTTCTCCGGCTTGGCGGCGGGCGGCGGCACGGCGGCGGGCTTGGCAGCGGCGGCGACCGGCTTGGCTCCCGCGACCGGCTTGGCGGCGGCGACCGGCTTGGCCGCGACGGGCTTGGCGGCTTTCGGCGTGGTCGCGGGCGCGAGCTTCAGCTTGGCGTTGGCCGCCGGCTTGCCGTTGGCGAGCGCCGGCTTGCCGGCCGGCGCCTTCGCGGCGGCCACCGGCTTGTGCGCGGTCCTGGCGGGGGCGACGGCGGGCTTGCCCTTGGCCGCGGGCGCCTTCGTGGCGGGGGCGGCCGCGCCGCGCTTTGCGCCCGTCGTGGCGGGCTTGGCGGCGGGGTGCTTGCCGGCCGTGACCGCGTGCTTGCCGGCGGGCTTCCTGGCGGGCGCGCCGGTCTTCGACTTGGCGCTCGCGCCCTTGCGGGCGGACGCCGGCTTGTGCGGCGCTGGCTTTGCCTTGGGCTTGCCTGCCTTGGGCTTGCTGGACTTGGAGTGCGCCGTGCGTGCGCTTTTCGAAGGCTTCTTGGCCATGGTCATCCTTGATCGTCGTGGATCGGCCCGAAGGCCCGTGGGCGCCGCGTGAAGCCCCTTTCAGGACTTGCCAGCGCCTTTTCGGGGCTCTTCAAAGCCCCGTTGCCGGTTCTTCAAACCACCTGCGACATTGCCAACTGCCGGCCCCTGCTCACTCAACATGAGGGCGACGGAGAAAAACCACAAATTATAGCATTCGTCGCCGGTCCGGCGCGACGCCGATCATCCTTCCCGCACCGGCCCGGAGGCGGTCCCGCCGGGCAGCGAATGGCGGACCCATTCGAGCTGGCGCAGCCGCTCGGATTCCTCGTCCGACGGCGCCGCGCCCCCGGTTCCCGCGTCCCCGGCGTCCCGCCCGGCGCGACGGGCGTAGAGCCACATGCGCGACGCGCCTTCCCGGAACCGCGCCTCCGCGTGCTCGGCCGTGAGGCCGAGGTCCTCGCCGGCGGCCAGCGCCGCGGCCAGCAGCGGCTCGTGGGGGCTGTCGGCGAACCACTGCATCACGGCCTGCGTGGTCGCCGGGGCGCCGGGCGCGGCGCAGGCGTCGATCAGCGCGAGGAGCGCGTTGCCTTCCGCGGTGCCGTCCCCCGGCCGCGGCAGTTCGACGACGGCGGCGAGGTCAGGTTTGAGCAGCAGCGCGGCGATCAGTTCGCGCGCCAGCGACGGCGCGCGCCGGACGGCCGGCCGCGCCGGCGCGTGACGGCGCTCGCGCGGGGCGACGCTCTCCTCGGGGAACGCCGGCGCCTCCGCCTGCGGAAGGAACCCCCGCACGTCGGCCTCCGGCAGGTCGGCGAGGCCCGCGATGCGCTTGCGGATCAGCGTCGCGAGCACCGGCGCGCTGATCTGGCCCACGAGCGGCCGGGCGGCGTTGACGAGCGCCGCGCGGCCTTCGGCGGACGTCGGCGGATGCTGTGCCGACAGCTCGGCCACGAGGTACTCGGACAGCGGAACGGCGCCCTCGAGCGCCTGCTCGAAGCCCGCCCTGCCGCGCGCCCGGACGAAATCGTCCGGGTCCATGCCGTCCGGGAGGAACAGGAACCGCGCGTTCTTGCCGTCGGTCAGCACCGGCAGCGTGTTCTCGAGCGCGCGCCAGGCCGCCTTGCGGCCGGCGGCGTCGCCGTCGAAGCAGAACACCACGTTGTCGGTCTGGCGAAAGAGCTTCTGCGCGTGGATTGGCGTGGTGGCGGTGCCGAGCGTGGCCACCGAATACTCGACGCCGTGCTGCGCGAGCGCCACGACGTCCATGTACCCCTCGACGACCACGACGCAGCCGGCGTCGCGGATCGCGCCGCGCGCGAGGAAGAGACCGTACAGCTCGCGGCCCTTCGAGAAGACCGCGGTTTCCGGCGAGTTGAGGTACTTGGGCTCGCCGGCGCCGAGCACGCGGCCGCCGAACCCGATGACGCGGCCGCGGCTGTCGTGGATGGGGAACATCACGCGATCGCGGAAGCGGTCGTAACGCTTGCCGCCGTCGCCGTTGATCACGAGGCCGGCGGCGTCGAGCGCCGGATCGTCGTAGCGGGGGTAGACGGCCGCCAGCGACTGCCAGCCGTCCGGCGCGTAGCCCACGCCGAAGCGCGCGGCGATGGCGCCGGTGAGTCCCCGCCCCTTCAGATACTCGATGGCCTGGGGCGCATCCTTCAGCGCGGCGCGGTAGAAGCGGGCCGCCGCGAGCAGCGTCTCGGTCGCGTCCGCCGATTCCTCCCGGCGCTCGCGCTCGCCGGCGCGCTCGACGCGCGGCACCTCGAGCCCCGCATCGCGGGCCAGCTCCTCGACGGCGTCGGGAAACGACTTGCCGCCATATTCCATGAGGAACCCGACGGCCGTGCCGTGGGCGCCGCAGCCGAAGCAGTGATAGAACTGCTTGGTCGGGCTGACGGTGAACGAAGGCGTCTTTTCGCTGTGGAAGGGACAGCAGGCCTGATAGTTGGCGCCGGCCTTCTTGAGCGGGACGTACCGGTCGATGACGTCGACGATGTCGACGCGCCCCAGCAGCGTCGAGATGAAATCGTTGGGAATCATCGACTTGTCGGGATCCTGAGACGACCGTCCGCCGTAAACCCTGGCATCGCGCGAAGCCTCGCGGATGGCGTCTTCCGCGCCGGGGCAGCGCCTGAGTGCGGCCGGACGAAGGCAGTCCGACCGCACGGACGCGCCACACGGCAGGGAAC
>Ga0207645_10000670_pt1 | contig 28371 bp, 26 predicted proteins | sample KBSM53metaG_FD_184331 | JGI IMG/M metagenome (GOLD analysis project Ga0207645, IMG submission 184331) | Miscanthus rhizosphere microbial communities from Kellogg Biological Station, Michigan, USA - KBS M5-3 metaG (SPAdes) (version 2) | ecosystem: Host-associated > Plants > Roots > Rhizosphere >...
GAATAACATTGCCCCGGACGTCAAGCCCAGGAGCAAAGGAGCCACGCGCGTGAGCGAGAGCAAGGGCAGAGTTCTGGTCGTCGACGACGAGGTCAACGCGCGCACCGCCTTGACCGAGCTTCTGCGCGATGAGGGCTACACGGTGGACGCGGCGGCGGACGGCTTCAAGGCGCTGGGCAAGGTCGCGGACTTCGGGCCCGACCTCGTGCTCACCGACCTGAAGATGCCCGGGATGGACGGGATCCAGCTGCTGGGGAAGCTGCGCGAGAATGATCCCGAGCTTCCGGTCGTGGTGATGACCGCCTTCGGCGAGGTCGACACCGCGGTCGGCGCCATGCGCGCCGGGGCGCGGGACTACCTGTCCAAGCCCGTCAACGTCGGCGAGCTGTCCGTCGTGATCGCGCGCGAGATGGCCGGGCGAAAGCTGAGGGCGGAGGCGGGCCTGTTGCGGGCGCGCATCGCCGAGAAGTACAGCTTCAGCAACATCGTCGGCAACGCGGCGCCGATGCAGGAGGTGTTCAAGACCGTCGCGCAGATCGCGTCCTCGCGGGCCAGCGTCCTCATCACGGGCGAATCGGGGACCGGCAAGGAGCTGATCGCGGCGGCCATTCACGAGCGCAGCCCGCGTGCCGGCGGGCCATTCGTCAAGCTGCACTGCGCGGCGCTGGCCGAGACGCTGCTGGAGAGCGAGCTGTTCGGCCACGAGCGCGGGTCGTTCACGGGCGCGGCCGGGCGCCGGGATGGGCGCTTCCAGCAGGCCAACCACGGGACGCTGTTCCTCGACGAGATCGGCGACATCTCGCCGGCCGTCCAGGTGAAGCTGCTGCGGTTCCTGCAGGAGAAGGAGTTCGAGCGTGTGGGCGGCAACGAGACCATCACCGTCGACGTGCGCGTCATCGCGGCGACGAACCGCGATCTCAAGCAGCTGGTCGCGGACGGCAAGTTCCGCGAGGATCTGTACTACCGGCTGAACGTGATCACCGTCGAGATGCCCGCCCTGCGGTCTCGCTCGTCGGACGTGCCGCTGCTGGCCGGCCACTTCCTGCGCAAGTACGCCGAGGAGAACGGCAAGAAGATCGACGCCTTCGCGGACGACGCTCTCGAGCGGCTGGTCGCCTACAACTGGCCGGGGAACGTGCGCGAGCTGGAGAACGTCGTCGAGCGCGCGGTGGTGCTGGCGCAGGGGAGCCGCGTGACGGCCGCCGAGCTGCCGCCCAACGTCGTGCCCGCCAAGGGACGGGCCGGCCTCCAGATCCCGGGCGCCACGATGGACGAGATCGAGCGCTACGCGATCACCAAGACCCTCGAATCGACGGGCGGCTCGACCAGCCAGGCCGCCGAGATCCTGGGAATCAGCGTGCGCAAGATCCAGTACAAGCTGCACGAGTACGAGGGGGCGCCGAAATCGTCGCGCGAGCCTGTGAACGGCGGCGAAAAATGACGTCGGTCGCGGCGTACATGACGCGGGGCCCGCATACCATCGGGCGGGAGCAGTCGCTGGCGGCGGCGAAGCAGCTGATGCACACGACGCACGTCCGGCACCTGCCGGTGCTGCACGGCGGGCAGCTGGTCGGCGTCGTCTCCGAGCGCGATCTCGACGTGGTCGGCGCGCTGCCCGGATCGCGGCAGCTCTCGGTCGAGGACGCGATGGTCCCGGACGTCTACACGATCTCCGAGGACGCGCCGCTCGCCAGCGTCGCGGCGGACATGGCGCGGCTCAAGGTCGGATCGGCCGTCGTGCTCAAGGGAAACGACGTCGTCGGCGTCTTCACGGCCGTGGACGGCCTGCGCGCGCTGGCCGAGCTTCTCAGGCCGCAAGCTTAGCTGCCGGCAGCGCCAGCGTGAAGCAGGTGCGGCCGGGGCGCGATTCCACGCGAATCGTCCCGCCGTGGTCGGTGACGATGCGGTGGACGATCGCGAGGCCGAGTCCTGTTCCCTGCGACTTGGTCGTGAAGAACGCGTCGAACACGGGCAAGTCTTCGCCAAACCCGGGCCCGTCGTCCTCGACGGCGATCTCGACCTCGGCGGCCGCATTGCGGGCGATCAGGCGAAGCTGACCGCCCTTGTCGCTCATCGCCTCGATCGCGTTGCGGGTCAGATTGAGCAGGACCTGACGCAGGCGTTCCGCCTCGCCGAGAATGGCGGCCGTTCCCGGCGCGACGTCGACGCCGATCGTGACGTGGACGAGGTCCGCCTCGGGCGTGATCAGGCCGGTGACGCCCATCAGCAGGTCGGCGACGTCGACCGGCCGCGGCTCGAGCGGGCGGGGCTGCGCGAAGGCGAGGAATTCGCGGACCAGGCGATCGAGCCGATCGATCTCGCTCTTGATGACGTGCGCGATCGGCAGGACTGTCGTCGGCTCGTCACCGCGGTCGAGACGGCGTTCGAGCAGCGTGAGCTGCAGCGACGCGGAGTTCAGCGGGTTTCGCACCTCGTGCGCCAGGCCGGCCGCCAGCGTTCCGACGGCGGCCAGGCGCTCGGATCGCAGCAGCCGCCGCAGCATCTCATCCTCATCCGTGACGTCGATGCCGACGGCGTAGGTGGTCGTTCGCTCGTCGCGTCCCCGGACCGCTGCCTGTCGCCAGCGGACCTTGCGCTTGCCGCCTGCCTTGAGCGGCAGATCGACGGGACGCCCGGCGGGCCCGACGAACCGGCGCCCGTCGGTGCCGAGCATCTCGGCGCGCGGAAATCCGGTCACGCGCTCGAGCTCGCTGTTCCACGTCGTCAGGCGCCCGGCCTCGTCCAGCGCCAGCACGAAGGCCGGCACCGACTCGACCAGCTCGCGGTGCGTCTGCTCGGACCCCTCCAGCTCGCGTCGCAGCCGCGCGCCCTCGCGATGCAGCGCCGCCTGATCCAGCGCGCGTCGCGCGGTGTCCAGCAGGTCGGGCGGCGAGACCGGCTTGAGCACGTACGCAAACACCGCGCCGCGCACCGCGGCGATCGCGCCCTCGACCGACGCGTTCCCGGTCACCATCATCACCTGCACGAAGGGAAAGCGCTCGCGCAGCGGCGCCAGCAGGGACATTCCGTCGCCGTCGGGCAGGCGAACGTCCACCAGCGCGACGTCGAAATCGTGGGTCGCGGGTAGCGCCAGCGCGCTCCGGCGATCGCGCGCGATCGTCGTCGCGACGCCCAGCTCCTGAACGATCTCGGCGAGGTTCTCCGACAGCGCCTCGTCGTCGTCGACGATGAGGACGTGTCCGCTCATGACGCCTGATCACCCGGGAAGCGGAGCAGGAAGCTGGCGCCTTCGCCGTCGGGCCGCGCCTCGACCTCGATGGCGCCGCCGTGCGCTTCCATGATCCGGCGGCACAGCGCCAGCCCCAGTCCGCTCCCCTTCGCCTTGGTGGTGTAGAGGGCCTCGAAGATGCGCGCGCGATCCGCGGCCGGAATGCCGGGGCCATCGTCGCGGACCCGGACGCGGGTTTCGCCATCCGGCGTGGTCTCCGCCTCCACCCAGATCTGCCCGCGGCTCTTCAACGCCTGCATCGCGTTGGTGAACAGGTTGGCGAGGACCTGGCGGACCTGGTCGGGATCGATGTTCAACGTGAGGTCGTTGGCGACGGAGACGTGCAGCGGCATCGACGCGGGCAGCAGGGCGGCCTCGGCCGCGCTGTCCACCAGCTGGCGCAACAGCGTGGCGCGTTTCTGGGGCGGGCGGTTGCGCGCCAGATCCAGGAGATCGTGGATGGTCTTGTTGGCGCGCTGCACCTCGCCGCCGATTCGATCGAGGTGCTTCTTCACCGCGGGCGCTTCGGCGTTCGGCCCCAGGTGCTGGCGAAGGAGATAGATCGACGATTCGACGACGCCCAGCGGGTTGCGCAGCTCGTGCCCGATGCTGGCCGCGAACTGACCGATGGTGGCGAGGCGCTCCGCGTTGCGGTTCTTGGTCTCCAGATCTTCCTTGTAGGTCTCGAGCATGATGGCGAGCTCGAGATCGAGAATCTGATTGAGCGCGGTCGCGATCCGCTCGACCTTGGCCGGATCGTCGGCGATCTGGGTCCGGATGACGTCGAGCAGCCTGACCCGGATTCGATCGATGGCCGTGAACATGTACTGCTGCGGCAACGAGATGCGGACGTGCATGCGCCCGATGCGCGCGCGCAGCTCGTAATACTCCTCGTCGTGCGGACCGAGCAGCATCTTGTCCATCCAGCGAACGAGGGTGGTCTTGAGACGCTCGATCTGCGCCGACCCGCCGGTGATCGCCTGGCGCGCGCCGGGGTGCGCCTCGATCGCCGCGTAAAAATCGTCGACGGTCGGCTGGAAGAACGGCAGCGCGATCGGGTGCAGCTCGCGCAGCGCCGCCGACGAGGCGTCGGTGAACCCGACGTAGAGCTTGATGTTCTCGAAGAAGGAGAGGTTGTTCATCTTCGGCCGTGCGATAGTCACTGTGTCATGTCCCGTCGGCTGCGCAAAGCCGCGACGAGGCACCGCGCGGTCGCGGTGCTCGTGGTCGGACTGGCGGTCGCACCGGCCGGCTGCGCCAGCCATGAGCTGGTTCGGGCCGACGACATGAGCGCCGCCCAGCACCGCAACGAGGCACAACGGGAGCAGGCGGCCGCCGACCAGCAGATGGCCCGCACCCAGGACGCGGGGGCCGCGCCCGCCCGATCCGATCCACAGGCCTTCGATCCAAACGAAGGGCCCCGCCGCCGGGCGGAGGCGGCGCGTGAGCACGCGCGCCAGCACGAGTCGGCCGCCAAGTTCCTCGAGCGGTTCGAGGACGAGGCGTGCGTCGGCATCCCGGCCGCCGGCCGCGCGGCCTGTCCCCTGCTCGGCCCGCTCGAAAGCCTCGAGGACGTTCCTGGCGGTGTACGGGTCACGTTCGCCGACAAGTCCCGCGTGAAGACCGCCATCGCGGAGATGCGCTGTCACTACGCCTACGCGCGCGCCCGGCACTTCGACGAGGCCGTCGGTTGCCCGCTGTACATGAAGGGAATCGAGGTGCGCCCCTCGCTCGATCCGCGGGCCGTCGAGATCGTCGCCCACGACGAAGCCACCACGACGTTGATTCGAGCGCGCGCCCGCGAGCAGGCGACCTTCACCCGCGGCAGGCGCTGACCCCGCGCGACGCGGCTACGTGGCCGTCAGGAGGTTCGAAAGGGCGCCGAGGTCGACCGGCTTGGAGAGGAATTCAGCCCCGGCTTCGCGGGCCGCCTTGACGGTCCCATCATCGGTGTACGCGCTGATGACGACGGCGCGAACGCTGGCCCTTTTCGCGCGGATTCGCCGGACCAGCTCGGCGCCGGTCATACCGGGCAGCCGGTAGTCCGTCACGAGCAGGTTGGGACCGTCGGGCAACGCCTTCGGCAGCGCTTCCTCGGCGCTGCCCGCGATCGTCGCCGCGAAACCATGCAGCATCAGGATCTCGGCGATGTTCTCGGCGAGATCCTGGTTGTCGTCGACCACAAGCACGTTGGTCTTGGCTTCCACGTTGTCCTCGCTGGCGGCTTCCCCAATATGCCAGCCGGCACCACGAATTTCCAGTTGGCGCGTTGAAATGCGCAGAATCCGCACGTCGGACGTCTCAGGCGCAGAGTTTGCGCGCGAGATCGCGAGACGCAGCGGCCGCGCCGCAAGCATCGATTGGAACACTGGTTGCTCCTGGACCCGGGCGGAGGTTCCCAATGCCCGGAAAGAAACGCGCATTTCTGGTTTTCGCCTTAGCGGCCGCGGGCTGCGGAACCAGCGGCGGGGGCGTGAAGCCAGATGACATGGCCGCCGCCCAGCACCGCGAAGAGGCGGCGCGCGAGAACGCGGCCGCCCGGGAGCATTCCAAGGAGTACGACCCCAAGGCGACGGTTCCCAGTCCGTTCCGCGCGACGGCGGGCCCGGGATCGGGCGAGTACGTGTTCTCGCCGTCCGTTTACAACCCGACCGAGGTGCAGCTGCAGCGCGCCGACGAGCACCGCGCGCACGCGCGCCAGCATGAAAAGGCGGCCGAGGCGCTGGAGCGTTACGAGGCGGCCGAGTGCTTCAACTTCCCGCCGTCCACCCGGGCGGCGTGCCCACTGCTGGGTCCGGTCGCGCGCATCGACGACGTCGCCGCCGGCGTGCGGGTGACATTCGTTCCGGGGACGCACGTCGACGCCGTCTACGCGCACATGCGCTGTCACTACGCCTACGCGCGTGCCCGGGCGTTCGAAGAGACGATGAGCTGCCCGCTGTACATGCGCGGCATCGACATCAAGCGCGCGTCCGATCCGATGGCCATCGAGATCACGACCGGTACGCCGGAACAGGTCCAGGACCTGCGCGCGCGCAGCCGGGAGGAGGCGGTGTACGCACGCCGGAACGGCAAATGAACACCGAATCGCTGATCGTCTGCGCCACGGACTTTTCGGACGAGGCGGCGAGCGCGCTCGACTGGGCCGCCGCCTATGCGCGACGCCAAGGGGCCCGCATCGACCTCGTCCACGTCCTGCCCGAACCAACCCACGATCGCGAGGCGCTGGCCGCCGACGCGGCGACCTTCGAGGCGGCGCGCCGGCAGGACGCCCACGAGCAGCTCGCCGTGCTCGCGGCCGGGACGGTGCGCCACGCCGGCGTCACGGTCCAGCCGCACCTGCTGACCGGGCAGGCCGAGGTCGTCATCGTCGACCACGCGCGCCGCCACGAGGCGCGGCTGATCGTCGTCGGCGCCGGCCGTCTGCCCGCGATCGAACGGTGGGTTCTGGGCAGCGTCGCCGAGCGAACCGTCCGGTCCGCGAGCTGCCCGGTCGCGATCGTCCCGCGCCAGGACCCGAGCCACGTATGGTTCCCGTCGCAGACCAACGCGACGGCGCGGCCGCTCAAGGCGCTGGTCGGTCTGGAAGGGGACGAAGGGGCCGCGCTGGTGACCTTCACCGCGGATCTGCGCCGGCCCGCCCGCTGCGACGTGACGTTCCTTCACCTCTACTGGCCGATCGCTGAATACCGCCGCCTCGGCCTGCGCGGTCCGCGCAACCCGCTGGAGATCGATCCGGATGTCGTCAAGAACCTGGAGCCCAGGCTGCGCGCGATGGTCGACGGGTTGCCCGGACAGGGCGCCGTCGCGCTGCAGATCCGGCCGTCCATCGGCGCGCCCAGCGCCGGCCTCGCCGTCGCCCTGGATCAGGAGCCTCACGACCTGCTCATCATCGGCTCGCACCAGCGTCACGGCGTCGCGCGCCTGCTCGGCGGGTCGGTGTCCGCGAGCCTGGCCCGTCACCCCGTGCGCGTCCCGATGATCTGCGTTCCGACCGCGCCGCTGTCGCGGGCCGGCGCGGCAGCGCCGCGGAAGTTGCCGCGGATCCTGACGGTGCTGGCGCCGACCGACCTGTCGGACGTCGGCAACGCGGCGATCCCGCACGCGTACGCGCTGCTGCGCGCGACCGGCGGCGTCGTCGAGCTGTGCCACGTTCACGAGCACGGCGTGCCCAATCCCGCGTTCGCCTACGATCTGCCCGACCGCCTCACCGCGGCCGAGCGCGCCGCGATCATCGAGCAGCTTCGGGCGCTCGTCCCGCCGGAGTCGGACGCGCTCGGCATCACGACGCACGTCTCGGTCGTCGACGGCGGGAAACCGGCCGAGACGATCGTGGCGGCCGCCGAACGCTTGAACGTCGACGCGATCAGCCTGGGATCCCACGGGCGCGGCGGCGTCGCGCACGCCGTGCTGGGATCCGTCGCCGAGGTGGTCGTGCGCCAGGCTCACCGCCCCGTGCTGGTCGTCCCGACCCGCCGCTAGGAGGTCATGCGATGGCGCCGGCGCTGCGAAAGCTCGGCAGGTCGATCGAGAGGCTCGTCGGATCGGACGTGCACCCGGGGGAATGGCACATGGTGCTGCTGTTCTTCATCAACCTGTTCCTGCTGCTGACCGCGTACTACATCCTCAAGGTCATTCGCGAACCGCTGATCCTGATGGGTGGCGGCGCGGTGAGCCGGAGCTACGCGCGCGGCATGCAGGCGGGTCTGCTGTTTCTCGTCATCCCCGCGTACAGCTTGCTCGCGAATCGCGTCGAACCCGCGCGCCTCGTGAAATGGATCTTCGGCACATTCGTGGTCTGCCTGGCGACCTTCTTCCTGCTCGGCAAGCTGGGGACGCCGATCGGGTTCGGGTTCTTCGTCTGGCTGGGCATCTTCAGCACGCTGTCGATCGCCCAGTTCTGGTCGCTGGCCAACGACATCATGACCGAGTCGGAGGGCAGGCGGCTGTTCCCGATCATCGCCGCGGGCGGCACGATCGGCGGGATCCTGGGCGCCCAGATCGCGGCGCGCGCCATCGAGTGGGTACATCCGCATCACCTCATGCTCGTCGCGGCCGCGCTGCTGGCCGGGTGCATGCTGCTCACGCACGCCAGCCACGGCGCAGGGCTGGGGCACCGCGAGCGCGTTCCCGACGGGCCGGCGCAGGAACGCGATGAGCGGGGAGGATTCACCCTGCTGCTCTCCGATCGTTACCTGCTGCTGATCGGTCTGTCCGTTCTGGTGCTCAATGTCGTCAACACCACCGGCGACTTCATTCTGGCCGAGCTGGTGAACGCCAGGGCGCAGACGCTGGCCGTCGGCGCGCGCCGCCACTTCATCGGCGCCTTCTACGGCAACTTCCAGACCTGGGTCAGCGTCATCACCGCGGTCGTGCAGGTCGTCGTGGTGGCGCGTGTGTTCAAGAAGGTCGGCGTCGGGGGCGCGCTGCTGTTCTTGCCGCTGCTGGCGGTGGCCGGGTACGGCGCGTCGGCGCTACTGCCGTTGCTCGCGGTGGTGGCCGCCGTGAAGGTCGTGGAGAACAGCACCGACTACTCGCTTCAGAACACCATCCAGCAGGCGCTGTTCCTGCCGACCTCGCGCGACGCGAAGTACAAGGCCAAGTCCGCGATCGATACGCTTTCGGTTCGTCTAGGCGACCTGGTGTCGACCGGTCTGGTTTTCGTCGGCGTCCAGATCCACCTCTCCCTGCTCGGTTTCGCCGTCACGAACGTCTTTGCGGGCCTGCTCTGGATCTGGATCGTCGTGCGCCTTCGTCGTCGTCAGAGAGCGCTGGTCGTGGTGACCACCGCCCGTCACGCCGTTGCGCCGCTCGCGATTCCGCGCGACGCGCCGCGGGCAATCGCCGCGGCGCCATGAACGGCGACGGCGTCAGCGCCGGAGCACGAGCGAATCGAACTCATTCCCCAGACCGTCGATCGCGTGCAGCGCCAGTTCGTTGCCGGTGACGGTCACGTAGGTGAAGTGGATGACGGCGTCCGAGAAGGCGGTGAAGCTGGACGTTCCGACCGAGCGAACGCCGATGCCGCCACCGCCCGTCACGACGTAGGTCACGCCGTTGATCGGTTTGGTCCGCTCGTAGTCGTGGTCGTGCCCGTTCAGCACCAGGGGAACGTGGTGCTTTTCCAGGATGGGTACGAAGTTGGCCTGGAAGCCGCCGTCGTTGCCGTGCTCGCCCGAGCTGAACGGCGGCTTGTGGCCGTAGACGATGGTCCAGGGCAGTGTGCTGGCCGTCAGGTCGGCATCCAGCCAGGCGGCCTGAGTCGGACCGGAGCGCTCGGTGTCCAGCACGACGAAGTGGACGTCGCCCCAGTTGTACGAGTACCAGCGCTCCTTGCCCTCGGGGCCGCCGTTTTCCGGCAGCACGAAGGCCTCGCGGAAGGGGGCGGCGTCTTCTGTCCCGTACTCGTGGTTGCCGCTGGCCGGGAACACCGGGAAGTACTTGAGGTAGTCGGCGTAAGGCTTGAAGAAGTACTCCTCGAGCTGCCCGCGGGCCCCGCTCTCGTACGCGATGTCGCCCGTGTGGATCATGAAGTCGAACGGGACGGTCGCCATCTGGTCGCGCAGCGCCATCTGATCGCTGCCGCCGCCGCCGGAATCACCGAAGGCGATGAAGCGTACGGCCGCGCCGCTTCCGGCCGCGGGCGCGGTCCGGAACCCGAGTCGATCGGACGTCGAACCACCGCTCTGCACGTCGTAACAGTAGATGGTGGCGGGCGCGAGGGGACGGAGCGGCGCCAGCCACTGCGTCGATCCCGACGCCACCAGCGCGGTGGCATCGCGGGTCGCCAGCGGGGTTTCCACGGCGCTGCCGTCGGCCGCCGTGATCGCGACGGAGAGCGTTCCCTCCGTCGGCGACACCCAGCTGAGATCGGCGGAGCCATCGGTGACCTGCTGGAGGTACGGCGTTCGCGCAAACGAGAACGCCGCGGTGGCCGCCGATCCCTGGCCGCAGGTCTGCATGATGGCGGTGCGGCCGTCGCCGCGTTCCGCGGGCGGATTACTCAGATCGCCGGTCGCCGTGGCGCCCAGCTGGCCGGAGACGTTTGCGCCGACGCCGCAGGCTGCGGAGCCGGCGACGGCGAGAGCGATGACGGGGAGGAGGACGCGAGGCAGGGGCGTGTTGTGCATGAACGTATGAATATTCACGGTGAGAATTCGTCAAGCACGCGAAATACTTTCTGTTTATCGTGCGCCGCCCGCGCAAGACGTGCGTTGCGCGATCGTTTTGCGCGCGCGCGAGCGAGCGCAGGAATTGCCGGAGCGACGTCGCCGACGTCGAGAATTGCGTGCGCGCGTGGCGCGCGCGCCGTCGTCTCGCGGCCCGGATCTGGAAGTCGATTTGCACTCGATCGGGACGGACCATGATCCGTTTCTCGACGCTGCGCCGTTCGTTCCCGCGCCGCTTCGCCGCGGCGGCGGCCGTGTTCGTGGCGGCGGCCGCCGTCCCGGTGTCGGCCGGTTCGGAGCCGCCGCGCTGGTTCGCCGACCGGCCCGTCGCGTGGAGCGAGCATGACGACGCCGACGTCCCCACGGCGCCGGAGAGCAATCACCTCCAGGAATTGATGGTCGCGCTCATCGTCCGTGACTCGCTGGCCAACGAGGCGGATCGGTTGCTGGCCCTGGAAGGACGGACCACCGCCCTGGACATCAACGCGCAGGACGAGGTGCCGTGCTCGACCTGGTTCTGCGCGCGCAATCACCTGCATCCGATGACCGTCGAGGAAACGGTCGCGGGGCCGGCGGCGACACCGCCGCGGCTGCCGTTCAAGATCACCAAGGGCAAGCACCTGGGCGCGGCGGCGGGGTTTCAGGTCAAGGACGCGAACGGCAACAAGTTCATGCTGAAGTTCGACATCGCCGGTCACCTCGGCATGGCGAACGCCGGCGAGATGATCGGCAGCCGCACCTTTCACGCCGCCGGATACAACGTTCCCGGCGCCTTCCTGGTGGACGTCACGCCGGGGGACTTCAAGGTCGACCCGAGCGCCAAGTTCGAGCTTTACCGGGTCGAACGCCGCCCGCTGACGGAGGCGATGGTCCGGTCGACGCTGGCCCGCGCGGCGCACGCGCCGGACGGGCGCGTCCGGGCCGCGGCGGTGCCCTGGATTCCCGGGACCATCCTGGGCGGGTTCGACATGCTCGGCGTGCGCCGCGGCGATCCCAACGATCGGATCCCGCATCAGCACCGGCGCTCGCTGCGCGCCAGCTGGATGCTGTTTGCGTGGCTGTCCGTGCTCGACCCCAGCTCGATCAACACGATCGACAGCTACCGCGAAGAAGGCGGGCGCCGTCTGGTCCGACATTACTTCTTCGATTTCGGCTGCTCGTTCGGCTCCGCGACGAACTACGCGCAGGGGATCCAGCAGGACGGCGAGTACAGCATCGAGGTCGCGCGGACGCTCGCGTCTCTGTTCACGTTCGGCGCGTACCGGCGTCCGTTTCAGGATCGGCGCGACGAATGGGTTCGCCTGACGAATGAACACCCCGCGCTGGGATATTTCCCGGCCGAGGGCTTCGACCCGGACACGTTTCGCACCAACCAGAGAATCCCGTCGCACATGCGCATGACGGATCGGGACGCCTACTGGGGCGCCAAGCTGGTGACGTCGTTCTCGGACGAGCAGATCGCTGCGCTGGTGGCGACCGCCCGGCTGCCCGAAGCCGACGATCGCTACCTCGAGAATGCCCTCCGTGTCCGGCGGGACATCATCGGGCGGCGCTATCTGCGCGCGGTCACGGCCGTCGAGAACCCGACCCTTTATCCCGACGGCAGCCGCATCTGCTTCGAGGACCTGGCCATCGCGCGCGGCTACGCGCAGCCGGCGGAAGTTCGTTACCGGATCGAGGTGAGCGACGGGCGCGGAACGACGATCGCAACGCACGAACAGGACGCGACCGGGCCGTTCGCCTGCGTTCCGATTTACACGGGTACCGAGCGGCCGTCCGGCGGCTATCGCGTCGTGGAGATCAGCAGTCGCTTCGTGGGCGCGGCGGGGCGCGAGGGCAACCACGTTGCGAAACCCACGCGTGTCCATCTCCGCTGGCGGGATGGCGAAGGCCGATTCGCGGTCGTCGGCCTGGAGAGGGACGAATGAACGCGCTGGCCTTGCTTGCCCTCGCGCTGGCCTCGCCCGAGGCGGCGGTCGATCCGTGCGCCGCGCCGGTGAGTGAGCGCGCCCCTGACCCGCGCTGTGGCGAAACGCTGGATGGCCGCGCCGCCGCCGAGCCGTCGGCGGCGCGCAAGGTGGGGCAGGCGGCCCTGTTCGTTCCCCGGGTGGCGACGCAGGTGGCGTTCTGGCCGCTGGTCAGGAGCGCCGACGTCGTCGAGTCGAACCATGTGTTCGACTGGGCGCATGCGCTGCTGACCACCGACGACGGGCGGGTCGGCGTTCGTCCCGAGCTCCAGTACTCGACCAGCTTCCTGCCCACCGGAGGTCTCAGGCTGTTCTACCGGCGCCTGCCGGGCGAGGGCAGCGAGGTCATGGTGCGCGGGCGCACCGGCGGACCGTCGATCTGGCTGGGCCAGGTCGGGATCGCGGCGCCGCGTCTCGGCCTGTCGCTGCTGGCCACCTACGACCGTCGCAACGATCGGTTGTACGCGGGGGTCGGCCCGCAGACCGACGAAGAGCTGGCCAGCGCGGGGCAGGGCGTGGCGCGCTACGCGTCGGAGAACGTGGGCGCCGAGCTGCGCTGGGCGCGCCGGCTTCCCTGGCGGCTGGTCGCTCAGGCGCACGGCGACGTACAGCGACGGGATTACCGCGCGTCCGATGTGAAGGGCCACGTGTCCGTGAGCGACCTTTACGGGCTGGCGCCCGACGAGTGCGCGGCCCAGGGCCTGGCCGTTCCGTGCGTCGACGAGAGCCAGATGCCGGGATTCAACCGCGGGCTGCGCATCGCGCAGCTCGGCGGCGGCGTCGGACTCGATCTGCGCGATCCGGCCCGGGATGGCGACGGCTTCAGCCTGGTGACCGATGCGACGATCGCGCGCGGGGTCGGCGGCGATCCCAGCCGGCACGCGTTGTTGTCGGCCGAGGCGATCGCGGCGCTCGGCGGCGGCGACCGATTGGTCCTGCTGCGGGCCCGGGCCGCGATGATCGAACGGCTGACGTCCGCGCCGATTCCGTTCGACCAGCTGGTGATCCCCTTCGATATGCGCGGGTTTCCCGCCGGCCGATTTCGCGGCGAGAGCGGCCTGACCGGTACCATCGAATACCGCTGGTTCATCTCGGGGAGCTTCGACGCCGCCCTGTTCACGGACGTCGGAACGGTGGCCGGGCCGCGCTTCGCCGGCATCGACTGGGAACGCTGGTTCCCGAGCTTCGGGCTCGGCTTCCGTTACTACAAGCCTCAGGGTGCTTACTGGGAGGCGCGGGCTCTCGACGGGATCCAGATCGCCTACGCACCGCAGGGCGGATTCCGCGTCCTGTTCAACATGGCCGCGTTCTGATCGCGCACGATTTGCGGCCAGTGGGCCTGCGCGCGCAGCCCGTTCGCGACGCGACGGATGAGCGGGCTGAGTTTCGCCGGGCACGAACGTTGCTCTGCTTGGGAGGATGACAAGAGCCGCTTCTGTTCTCGTGATTCTGGCGGTGCTCGCCGCGCGGTCCGAAAGGGCGCACGCCGCCGCCGCGAACGCCAAGGCGACCGCCGCGCCGAGCGTGGTCGAGATATGGGTGCGCGGCGCCGGCCCGACGACGGGCGACCAGGCGCCGCGCGCGCGCACGCAACGCGTGGACCTGGATACGCTGGCGCTCACCGACGCCAAGCGGTTCGACGCACAGTACGGCGGTTCGCGCGCGGTGCGGGGCATCGCGCTGGCCTCCGTGATCGCCGCGTTCGCGCCGGACGCGTCGCTGGATCTCGCGATCCTTCACTTCGCGAACGGCATGGCCGTCCCGGTTCCGTTTCGGGACGTGGCGGTGATGAAGCGGATCGACCCGTTCATCGCGCGCGGCATGGAGACTCACGCGGGCAGTCCGGTGCGCATCGGCTTCTTTCCCGCCATCCGCCGCAAGGCATCCACTGAGGACCCGCGCCCGATCGTGTTCGCGGGAAACAAGATCGTCGTCCCGGTGCTCTGGCACCCGGCCACCGCGGACACCGCGCAGCCGACGTTCTCTCCCTGGCGCCACGTCGACACGCTGACCGACATCGAGCTGGTCGCCAGCGTGCCCTACTACCGGCAGTTCGACGGCGGGGGAGCGGAGTTCGCGCTGAACGGGAAGTTCGTCTTCCAGCAGAGCTGCCAGTTCTGTCACGGCGTCCACAAGGTGGGCGCGAAGTTCGGCTGGGATTTCGTCGAGCCGACCCCGATCTGGAGCCTGCACAAGCCGCCGAAGAACCTGTTCCTGCACGTGGCGTACAAGCCGCTCGACGCCGCCGAGCGTGGCCTGATGATGCCGGCGATGACGTTCATGACCCAGGACGACGCCGCGCTGCTGTGGCGCTGGTTGAAGGCCGTCGCCGCCAACCCGATGACGCCTTACACGCCCGCGCCGGCCGGACCCGCCAAGAAGTAGCTAGAGCGCATCTCATAACCCGTCCTCGTCCTCGTCACCGTCCTCGTCCCTGCAACACCGTCGGAGACGGAGACGAGGACGAGGACGACTACGAGGACGAGGACGGGGCTTAGCGATTGATGAGATGCGCTCTAGCCGGACGACTGGTCGACGACGATGACGTCGTCCCGGACCACTTCGGGGACCAGCAGCGAGCGCTCCTCCTCGTTCATGTCGGCGAGCAGCCATTCGGTGAGGAACGCGAGCTTGGCCGCCAGCATCGGGAAATCGGGGAACGCGCACGCCTCGCGATGCAGCGTCGCCAGCGTCTCGCGCTGCCGGCTGTGCTCATCGAGCAACCGGTCCGCCCGCTGCGGTCCCAGCGGCGGGTCGTCGCGCAGGATCGGGAGCAACGCCTTCTCCTCGAAGGCCAGGTGAACTTCCATGATGGTCCGGATGTCGCCGATCGCAGAGGCGACAGCGTCGGGCGCCGGCGGGTTGCCGTCCAGCGCCGCCTCGGCCACAGCGCGCGCGCGCTCCAGCAGCGACCTGATCCGTACGTGTTGCGCGTGAATCGCTTCGCGCGCGGTGCCGGCATCGAGTCGTTTCGCGGGGGCGGACCAACCGAGGTCAATCATGCCTGCGGTTTCCTTCCAGATTCGTGCCAGGTACAGCACCGGAATCACCCGCAACCCTGCCGAACCGCCGCGCAAGACGTGCGCGGGCACGGTGTCGGGACGGCAAGTTTGCGCGCTGCGCGGCCGAAGCCTACGCATCCGCCGGGGAGGCACTGCCGGTCGCGCTGGCGAAGTCCATGTCGGCGGTGCGCACCATCTCGAAGCGCGCCTCGATGCGGACGCGATCGCCGACGACGACGCCGCCGAAGTCCAGGTCCTGATTCCAGCGCAGTCCGAACGCCTGTCGGTCGATCTCGCCATGGGCGGTATACGCCGCCCGCATCACGCCCCGTTCGTCCAGCGAGGTCTGCTGCGCGACGACGATCAGCTCGACCTCGCGGGTGGTGCCATGCAACTGGAGGATGCCGGTGACCGCCGCCTCGCCATCCCGGCGCGTCGTGACCGCCGTGCTGGTGAATTCCGCTCGCGGGAATCGCGCCACGTCCAGGAACTCCGGCGATTTCACGTGCGCGTCGCGCTCGGCCGACCCGGTGTCGACGCTCGCCATGTCCACCCAGACGCGAAGCTGCGTCGCCGCGACGTCGTCGGGATCGAAGCTCATCTCGCCACCCCACCTGTGAAAGCGACCCTGGATCTCGCTGACAACGATGTGGCTCAGCGAGAATCCGAGGTGCGCGTTACCGCTTTCGATTTGCCAACGCTCCCTGGCGTGCATGGTTCGGTCCTTTCTCACGGGTCGGTCACCGTGTTCGAGAATGCGCGGCGCGCCGTCAGGAACCAGAACGACATCGCGAGGCCGCCGGCGGTCATCACCGCGTACGCGACGGTTGGCGCGGCGTCGGCCAACTGGCCCTCGCGCACCGAGAACCAGGCCATCGCCATCAGCGCCAGGCCCATGGTGGCGGCCTTGATTGCGAGGCATCCGCCCAGGACGTCCGCCCAGGGCGCGCGGCGGCGCAGGCCCGCCGCAGCGACCAGCGCCAGCGGCACCACGACGCCCAGGTCGAGTACGTACACGAAGTTGCCCGCGCCGTCGGAGCGGGCGATCAGAGCGGGCGTCGTGCCGGTGATCAGCGCGGGGACGATCTGTCCCAGCTCCGCCAGCAACAGCAGGGCCGTCGCGGTGAGGAACACGGCGAGCGCCCCGCGAGGGGCGGCGTCGAGGCGGCGATGAAGCCGCGCCACGTCGATGCCCAGCGCTCCCGCCCCGAGCGCGAGCGCCGAGAGCCCGAACAGCGCGACGTAGACGAGGAACAAGCGGTTGAAGCGGTACGCGAACGCCGCGCCCGTGTACGTGTAGAGCAGGTAGCCGACCAGCCCCAGCCACACCACCGTCGCGCGCGCTGACTGTCGGCGCGCGCCTGCCACCGCGGCGGCGAGAACCGGGAGGATGAGCAGCGTCAGCAGGTCCTGACCGCGCATGGCGGGCGCGAGCGGCGTGGCGCCGTAGAGGTCGCGCATCGACAGACCGGCCAGGCTCGCGGCGCCCGCCAGCGGCAGGGCCGCGATGGTCGCGACGGTTGCGATTCGAAGATGCTGGTCTCGCACGCCGCAAGAAATTGCATGCGTCGTGCCGTCGTGACGAGGAAGGGCCGCGCGCAAGATCTGCGCGCACCGTTCCGTGAAGCTGTCGTAAGTCGAAGGCCGACGCGGCCTCGACCGCGGGCGCACGAATTGCACTTCCGATACGGCATGCGGTTTGTGATCGGGTTGCTGGTCGCGATCACCCTCGCCATCGCGCTGGTCGCGGCGGCGACGCGCAGGTTCCACAACCGCATCGACCACGAAGCGCGGGCGTTGCTGGTCGACGCCCGCGTCGCGGCAGCCGGGACGGTGCAGCCGGGCGAGCTCGAGCGGCTACCCGCTCCGGTGCGACGCTGGCTCGAGACGGCGGGGGTCGTCGGGCGGCCGCGTGCCACGACGGTGCGGCTCAAGCAGCGCGGCGAGATGCGTACAGCACCGGACAAGCCGTGGATGCCCGTCGCGGCCGAGCAATATTTCTCGGTGGAGCCGCCTGGTTTCGTCTGGCGCGTCGACGGCCGGATGATGCGCGTCCTGCCGTTTGCGGGTCAGGACCGTTACGTTGACGGTCACGGACGCATGCTGATCAAGCTGGCCTCTCTGATCACCGTGGCGGACGGGTCCGGGCCGGAGATCGATCAGGGCGCGATGCTGCGCTTCCTGGGCGAGATCGTCTGGTTTCCGTCGGCGGCGCTGAGCCCGTACATCCGGTGGGAGGCGATCGACGACCGCAGCGCGCGCGCGACGATGCAGTACGCGGGCCTGACCGTCGCCGCCGTCTTCACGTTCGACGAGGGCGGTCGTCTGGTCAGCCTGACCGCGGATCGCTACATGAGCTCCGGCGGCAAGGCGAGCCTGGAGAAATGGTCAATCCCGATCACCGAATGGCGGACCATTCGCGGCGTCGGCATGCCGGTCCGTGGCGGCGCCGTCTGGCGCCTTCCCGAAGGGGACTTCGACTACTATCGCTGGGAGATCGTGGACGTCGAGGTGAACAACCCCGCGCTGTACGCGGAGGGGCGGTGAAGCCGGACGCGGGCCTTGCGCACGACGTCTTCAGACGCGGGCGCCACCCGCTGGACGCCTTCTTCAAGCCGCATTCGGTCGCCGTCATCGGGGCGACCGAGACGCCGGGCAGCGTCGGGCGCACGGTGCTCGCGAACCTGATCGCCACGTCGTTCGGCGGCGCGGTTCATCCCGTCAACCCGCGGCGCGACACCGTGCTGGGCCTCAAGTCGTACCCGGCGATCGACGCGGTCCCGGGCCCGGTCGATCTCGCGGTCATCGTGACGCCGGCGGCGACGGTCCCCGACATCGTTCGCCAGTGCGCGGGCGTCGGGGTGCCGGCTGCGCTGATCATCTCGGCCGGATTCCGGGAGACGGGCGCCGCGGGCGCCGAGCTGGAGACGCGTATCCTGGCCGAGGCGCGCCGGACCGGCATGCGCATCGTCGGCCCGAACTGCCTGGGGATCATGAGCCCGTGCAGCGGGCTGAACGCGACCTTCGCCGCGGGAATGGCGCGCAAGGGCCGCGTGGCGTTCCTGAGCCAGAGCGGCGCGCTGCTGACCGCGATCCTCGACTGGAGCGTCGCCGAGGCGGTCGGGTTCTCTGCGTTCGTATCGACGGGCTCGATGCTGGACGTCGGCTGGGGCGACCTCATCGACTACTTCGGCGACGACGAGGCGACGCGCGCCATCGTCATCTACATGGAGTCGATCGGCGACGCGCGCGCGTTCCTCTCCGCCGCGCGCGAGGTCGCGCTGACGAAACCGATCGTGGTCATCAAGGCGGGGCGCAGCGAGGCGGCCAGCCGGGCGGCCACGTCGCACACCGGCGCGCTGACCGGTTCGGACGACGTTCTGGACGCCGCCTTCCGCCGGGCCGGCGTGCTGCGCGTGAACGCGATCGAAGAGGTGTTCGACCTGGCGGAGTTGCTGGGCAAGCAGCCGCGTCCCGTCGGCCGCCGCCTGACGATCGTGACCAACGCCGGCGGCCCTGGCGTGCTCGCGACCGACGCGCTGGTGGCGGGCGGGGGCGAGCTGGCGGAGCTGTCGCTCGATTCACGCGGGCGCCTGGACGCCGTGCTTCCCGCGGCCTGGAGCCACGGCAACCCCATCGACGTGCTGGGCGACGCGACGCCCGATCGCTACCGGCAGGCGCTGGCGATCGCGGCGTCCGATCCCGGCAGCGACGGGCTGCTGGTCATCCTCACGCCCCAGGACATGACCGATCCGACCCGGACGGCGGAGGCGCTCACGCAGTACGCCCACGTGGAGGGCAAGCCCGTGCTGGCCAGCTGGATGGGCGGCGCGCGCGTCGGCGCGGGCGTCGAGCTCCTGAACCGCGCCGGGATCCCGACGTTCGCGTTCCCGGATGACGCCGCACGCACGTTCTGCGACATGGTCCGGTTCGCCGATAACCTGCGGGCGCTGTACGAGACGCCGATGCCCAGGTCCGGCGAGGACGGCCGGCCCGACGAGGTGAGCGCGATCGTCGCGCGTGCGAACGCGGAAGGGCGGACCTTGCTCGACGAGGTGGAGGCGAAGGCGGTGCTCGCTGCCTACGGCATACCGGTCGTTCCGACGCGGATCGCGCGCGATCCGGACGAGGCGATCGCTGCGGCGCGCGCGCTGGGGTTCCCCGTCGCCGTCAAGCTGTGGTCGCGCGTCATCACGCACAAGACGGACGTGGGCGGCGTGAAACTGGCGCTCGCGGACGAAGCGTCGGTCCGGCGCGCTTTCGACGAGATTCGCGCGGCGGTGGCCAACCGGGCAGGCGTCGGCGCCGGCGCCGGCGTTTTCCTGGGCGTCACGGTGCAGCCGATGATCGACCGCAGCGGCGGTCACGAGCTGATCCTGGGTAGCTCCGTCGATCGCCAGCTGGGGCCGGTGCTGCTGTTCGGCGCCGGCGGCGAGCTGGTCGAGGTGTTCCGCGATCGGGCGCTGGCGCTCCCGCCGCTGACGACGACGCTGGCGCACCGGCTCGTCGACGAGACGCGGATCGCGCGCGCGCTGCGCGGCGTGCGCGGCCGCGCCGGCGTCGATCTCGACGGCCTCGCGTCGCTGCTGGTGAGGTTCGGGGACCTCGTCGCCGATCAGCGCCGGATCCGCGAGATCGACATCAACCCGCTGCTGGTGACGCCGGCCGGCGCCGTCGCGCTCGATGCGCGCGTCGTGCTGCACAACCCCGCAGCGGAAGACGCCGAGCTGCCGCGCGCCGCGATCCGTCCTTACCCGCGCGACTACGTCTGGACCGAGACCTCGCGCCGCGGCGACGCCTTCACCGTACGGCCGATCCGTCCGGACGACGAGACGCTGCTGGTGGCGTTTCACCGGACGCTGTCCGACGAGAGCGTCCGCCTGCGCTACCTGCACAGCTACAAGCTGGACGAGCGCACGGCGCACGAGCGGCTCGTGCGCGCGTGCTTCGTCGACTACGACCGCGAGATGGTGCTGGTGGCCGAGCGGTCGGGTGCGTCGGGTGGCCGCGAGATCGCGGGGGTGGCGCGTCTGAGCCGCGATCGCGACGGCGGCGACGGCGCCGAGTTCGCGCTGTTGATCGCCGACCCGTGGCAGGGGCAGGGGATCGGGCGCGTGCTGCTGCGCCGCCTGATCGAGGTCGCGCGACGGGAACGGATCCGCCGTGTCTTCGCCGACATCCTGGTCGCCAACGGGGCGATGCAGCACTTGTGCAGCGAGCTGGGCTTCACGCTGGAGTCCCCCGACGCGGGCGTGATTTCCGCCGTGCTGAAGCTGGCCTGAGACGGCCAGTCGCTCCGCGCCGCAGGCGCGGTGTGCGACTGTCTTCTTGTTTCTGTCGCCGCGATCCCGCGCTTCGCGCGGGGGCGGCGAGCGCATTTCCTTCGCCAGGGGCGGCCGCATCCTGCAAATGGTGCCGGCAGGCCGAGCGGCGGGCGCGGGGCGGACGCGGGTCGGTGGTTGGTCCCCTGATTGCAACTTGAGACGTCAGCCAAAGGAGGACGCGATGTCAGACGCCGTCCGCTACCACGTCGAGCCACCGGGAGCGCGCGACCGCTGGGGAGTGCTCTTCCGGCCGATCCTCGTCATTCCCCACGCGCTGCTCGTCGGCGGTCCTTTCGTCGGGCTGGGCGGGTCTCTCCGCACCGGCGCGCTCGGGCTGCTGGCGATCACCAGCGCGTTCTTCGACTGGGTGTCGATCCTCTTCACCGGGCATCCCATCGCGGGACTGCAGCCGTTCAAGCGGCTGTACCTGAACTGGCGCGCGCGCGTGATCGCGTACGCCTGCCTCCTGCGGGACGAGTACCCCCCGTTCGGCGACGGCGACTATCCGGCCCGTCTGGAGCTGCCCGAGGAGCCCGAGACGCGCGACTTCAAGTCGGTGGCGCTGCGGCCCCTGCTGTTGCTGCCGCACCTCCTGGTTCTGTTCTGCCTCCTCATCGTCGCGTTCCTGGTCTGCATCGGCGCGTGGGCGTCGATCGTATTCAAGGGCGAGATGGGCGAGAACCTGTGGCGGTTCATCCGCGACGTGATGGCCTACGCACTGCGCGTCGAGGCGTACGCGCTGCTGATTCACGATCAGTTCCCGTCGTTTGCACTTTCCGCCGACGCCGAGGGCGCCGTGCTCGCGGGGCAGTCATGATCGGCGCGCAGAGGCTGTCGTCGCTGGAAGGCATGCTCGCCGGCGATCACGATCGGCTGGAGCGCGCGTTCCAGGCGATCGTGACGCGCGCGTACGGCGGCGACTTCCAGCAGCTCGAAGCGGAGTGGCTGGTCTTCCAGCGCGCGCTGCTGGGACACCTGGAAGCGGAGGAGAAACATCTCATCCCGGCGCTCGCGGAGGATCGACCCGGGGAGGCGGGCGTGCTGCTCGACGACCACGAACGCATCCGGAACAAGCTGCTCGAGCTGGGGGTCGATCTCGACCTGCACTGCCTGCGGGCCGACCGGGTCGACGCCTTCGTCGCGGTGCTGCGGGAGCACGCGCATCGCGAGGAGAACACGTTCTACCCGTGGGTGGACGGTCAGGTGGCCGCGGCCGTCGCGCGACGGACTCGCGACGAGTAACCCCGACGAACCGACGCGCGTTCAACCGTTCGCGGGCGTCCGCGACTTCGCGAACGCGGGCGTGGTCGCCTCCTCGTGCGTCGGGAGCCTCGCTTTCAGAATGTTCAGGGCGGCATCCGGATCGTCCGCGAACGAGAACAGCGCGACGTCCGCCTCGTCGATCACGCCGTGGCGAATCATCGCCCGGAAGTCGATGATCTCGTTCCAGTAACGCGAGCCGTAGAGGACGATCGGGATATCGCGATCCAGCTTGCGCGTCTGCGTGAGCGTCAACATCTCCCACAGCTCGTCCATCGTGCCGAAGCCGCCCGGGAAGACCACCAGCGCCCGCGCCAGGTGCGAGAACCACAGCTTGCGCATGAAGAAGTAGCGGAACTCGAAGGAGAGGCCCGGCGTGATGAATGCGTTCGGCTTCTGCTCGCGGGGCAGCCCGATGTTCAGACCGATGGTTCGCCCACCCGCGTCCGCGGCGCCGCGATTGGCGGCCTCCATGATTCCGCCGCCTCCGCCCGAGCAGACGACGAACCGCTGCTTGCCGGGCAGCGTGTTCGACCACTCCGTCAACCGCCGCGCCAGCTCGCGCGCCTCGTCGTAGTAACGGCGCATCGGGCCTTCGGCGCCGATGCGCGACGATCCGAAGAACGCCACCGTGTCGTGAATGTCCGCCTGGCGAAAGCGAAACAGCGGCTGCAGGTATTCGGCGAGGATCCGCAGCGGCCGGGCGTCGTCGCTGGCGATGAACGCGCCGTTACCGTAGGACGGCTCCTTCATCGACGCTGTTCGAGCAGGTGATGGAGGGCGCGGAGCGCGTCGATGGTCGTGAACACGCCGAGCACCCGTTCGTCTTCCGTCACGATGGCAGAGCCGAGCTTGCGATCGATCATCGTCTCGATCGCCTCACCGACCGGCGTTTCGGGACGGACGGTGAACACGTCTTGGACCATCGCTTCCTCGACCTGCACTTCGTCGGGGTTGACGCCGGGGAGAGACTCGATGATAAGGACGTCCCGTTGCGAAAGGACGCCGGCCACGCGACCTCCGTCGAGCACGGGCAGATGGCGCACGTGCTTGTCGCGCATGGTCTGGACCGCCTCCGAGAGCATGCGGTTGGGCGCGATCGTCAACGGGGCGGGCGTCATGTACTCACGCACCTCGGGGTGCTGCCGGACCGGGGCCATGTTCTTGTGGCGAGCCATGCTTCCCAGAGGAGCAAACGGGGGACCATGGTCGCGGCGGCGGCCGCGGCCCTCGCAGCGACGGCGCGCGCACTTCTTGCGACGCCTCCGCCGGCAGCGCAATTTCTGCGCGAAAGCCGCGCCGCGCGCCGCGAACCGCCGCGAAAGCTCTGCTGGCACCGGACTTGAAGAGCGCTCGAGCCGCCCGTGCTTCCGATCCTCATCATCTTCGCGCTGCTGGCCGGACTGGCGATCGTCGCGCTGCTGTTCTTCGGCATCGAGCCGCTGTCACAGAGCCGCTGGGGGCGCATCTCGCTGCTGGTCGGGATCGTCGCGGTGCCGCTGCTGGTGTCGGCGGGGAGCCTGTCGACGGGATTCCACCAATCGAGCCGGACGAGCTTCTGTCTGTCTTGTCACGAGATGCAGCGATATGGCATGAGCCTGTTCGCGGACAACCGCAACGCGCTGTCCGCCGTCCACTACCAGAACCGCGCCGTCGATCGGGATTCCACCTGCTACTCGTGCCATGCCGATTACGCCATGTTCGGCGACGCCAAGGCGAAGCTGAACGGCCTTCGCCACGTCTGGGTGCACTACTTCGGACAGGTCCCGGAGAAGATCTCGCTCTATCAGCCGTACAAGAGCGCGAACTGCCTGCATTGCCACGAGGACGCGCGTCGTTTCGTCGAGGCGCCGCCCCACCGGCCGATCCTCGGGTCGCTCTACGACGGGACGACTGGTTGCTTCGCGTCCGGCTGTCACAACGTCGCGCACGACATGAAGGCCGTCGACGAGCACAGGTTATGGCAGGCGAAATGAACGTTCACGTCCGGTCCATGCGGCGCGCCGCCGTCGTCGGGGGCGCGGGGCTGATCGTGCAGCTCGCCGCGTCCTTCTACTGGACGCCGCTGACGTTCATCGGATCGGCGGTCGTCGGGCTGCCGCTGGTCGGGATCGGCGCGCTGCTGTTCCTGCGGTCTGCGTTCCGGATCATGAAGGAACGGGGCGCGCTGTAGATGCGCGCGTCGTCGCGATCTCGCGCGGCCTGGCTGGCGGCCGTGCTGTTGCTGGCGGCGGCGACGGCGCTCGCGGCGGCCTACCCGGCCGTCCTGCGGATTCCGCGGCGCGAGGCGGGCCGCTTGCCGGCGTTACCCGAGGCGTTGTTCTCCCACCGCACGCACGATGCCTTCGGCTGCTACGCGTGTCACCCCACGACGTTCCCGCAGGCGCCGCTCGCGTTCACGCACGACGACATGAACAAGGGCCGATTCTGCGGGCGCTGCCACGACGGCCGCATGTCGTTTCCGGTCGCGGGGACCGCCTGCGCGAGGTGCCATGTCCCGCGCTGACCGCGTTTGCGTCCGATCGCTGTGGATGGTCGTGGCGGCGATGGTGGCGGCGCCGTCGATCGGGCATGCGCAGAAGGCAGCGAAGCCGCGCAGCCGCCAGGAGGAGCAGCGGCGAAAGCTGCTCGAGGAGATGGGGCTGAAGAAGAACGACGCGCCGACGCCTCCGCCGCCGGCGCCGGTCGTGCCCGAGCCCGAGCCCGAGGAACCGACCGGCGAGCAGAAGGACGGCGCGCGGACCAGCGCGCCCGCGACGCCGGCCGCGCCGTCGTTCCGGCGCGCGATTCACCCGCTGTTGCTGCAGGCGTGCAAGAACTGCCACGCGCAGGGCGGCGCGGCGCAGGCGACCGCGCTGCTGCTTTCCGGCGACGCCGCGCTCGATCATGCGGCGGTGCGAAGGGTCGTCGACGTTCACGCCCCCGCGGCGAGCGCGCTGCTGGCGAAGGCGTCGGGCCAGAAGATACACGGGGGCGCGGCGCCCTGGCCGGTGGGCGGCGCCGCGTACGCCCGCGTGCTCGGGTGGATCCAGGCGGGCGCGCGCCTCGATGGCGGGCGCGCGTCGACGCCTCCGGCGGTTGCCGCGCCGGCCCCACCACCGTCGCCAGCGAAGCCCGCGCAGAAGCCCGCGTCCGCGCCGGCCGCAACGGCTCCCGCCGCGTCACCCGCGGCTCCCGCCACGCCCGCCGCCGAGGAACCCGCTGCCGAGCAGCCAGCGCCCGAGCACGCCGCGCCCGCGCCGGCGGCGGACGACTTCGCGGCGGTCGTCCACCCGCTGCTGGTCCGTACGTGCGCCGGCTGCCACGGTCCGGTCGGCCCGGCGGCGGCGACGCGCCTGGTGCTATCGGGCGAGGTCGCGGGCGACTACGCGAAGATCCGGCCGCTGGTCGATCCGACGGCGCCCGCGAAGAGCCTGCTGGTGACGAAGGCGGCGGGCGAGATGCACGCGGGCGGACCAGTGCTGAAGGCAGGCAGTCCCGAGCTGACGTTGCTGACCGGTTGGGTCGCGGCGGGCGCGCTGGAACGGCCCGCCGCACCGATCGCGGCGCTCGCGCCTGCGCCGCAGTCGGCCGGCGCGGTTGCCGCCCCGGTCGTCGTTCCGGCAGCGCCGCCGCCCGTCGCGCCGGTCGCGGCCGCGCCGTCTCTCCACCACGGCGCGGGCGGAATCGGTCTGCCGTTCGGGTTGCTGCTGAACGGCCGCTTCGATCTCAACTACGAGCGACGCGCCTTCACGGGCAGCCCGTTCGACGACGGCGGGAAGAACGCGCTCGTCAGCTATCACCACTTCCTGTTCCTGTCGCGCGAGTCCGCCGACGATCCGTTCGGCCTCGCGCTGGAGGTGCTGACCCTCCAGTTCTGGGAGGCGCATTTCCGCTGGCGCGCCGAGCGGCTCCCGATCCGCGTGCTGATCTCGGGCGGAAAGATCTTCGTTCCGTTCGGCGCCGACCCGCTGATGCACCAGAGCTACGGCGGTCTGGCCGGCTTCGATCAGAAGATCTTGCCGGTCGTCTGGGCACAGGAAGGGGCGGCGGCGCACATCACCTGGCAGCGGCGCGCGCTCGCCATCACCGACGACATCTACGTCGTGCGCGGCTATGCCCTCCGCACCGCGGACAGCGTCCTTAACTTACAGAACGATTTCTCGCCCGCCGACGACGTGAAGCTGGGCTGGGGTAACCGCGTGGGCGCCGCGTTCGGGCCGGTGTCGGCGTGGTACTCCGCCTACTACAACCCGCTCGGTTTCGGCCGCCGCCTGTTCATGCAGGCCGCCGACGTCATGCTGTGGCGGCTCCGCCGCGTGCCGGTGCTGGGCCACTTCAGCGCCGCGGCCGGCCTGCTGCGCGCGGACGTGTCGGGCGGCGACGATCAGGGCGTGGGCGGGCCGGGCCTGGACTACTACCACTTCGGCAGCTACTTCCAGCTGCGCTTCCACCCGACCGACTGGCTGACGTTTCAGTACCGCCAGGGCGTGCGCACGTTCAACAACCGACGCGGCGTGATCGTCGACGAGACGCGCCTGACCAGCGACGACGCCTCGACGCACAACTTCGGCGTGTGGGCGCGCTACCGGGGCGTGACAGGGGGCCTCTTCTACTTCGTGAACCTGGAGAAGGGGCCCGAGATCCCGAACGACTTCTTCCGCGCGAGCGTGACGTATGACTTCTGAGCGTCTGACCCGGATCGTGTGCGCGGCGCTGCTGGGGCTGGCGGGCGCGTGCGCGGATTTCTCGCGCGGCCCGGCGCCCGCGGGCGTCGACGGCGGGGCGGGCCAAGGTGGGTCCGGCGGGTCCGATGGGTCCCCGAGCACGGACGGCGGCACGTCGTTCGCGTCCGACGTCCACGGCATCCTGACGGGTTCCTGCATGCGCTGTCACTCCGACGGAGGCGAGGCCAGCGACACCACGTTCCTGCTGACGGGTGACGCGACCGCCGACCTCGAGGCGACCACCCGCTTCATCGACCTGAACGCGCCCGCCGCCAGCCGGCTGCTCGCCAAGATGTCCGGCAACGGACACGGCGGCGGAACCGTGTACGCGGCCGGGACACCCGAATACGAGACCGTGTTGCGCTGGATTCAAGAAGGAGCACGACCATGATCCGAAGGCTTGCTGTTGTCCTCAGCGTGGGCGTCGCCGCCGTCACCTGCGCGAAGCTGGAGAAGGAACACCCGCCCCAGATCGTGACGATGGGACCGCACGCGGTGACGCTGGGCCAGATGGTCACCATCACGCCCACCACGCAGGACGGCAGCGATCCCGCCTACACGTTCGCGAGCGCCGACACCAGCATCGCCTCGGTCGACGGGAACGGCCTGGTGACGGGCCTGGCGGTCGGCGAGACCACCATCTCGGTCACGGGCGCGAAGACCAAGGCCGTCGGCATGCACGCGATCGTCGTGGTCGCGCCGGCCGACACCTCGCAGATCCCCTATTACGAGAAATGGCTGATGTCGGCGCACGCCGACGCGACGGCGGTGCCGTTCAACAACTGGAACGACAAGGGCGCGGTGCCGGTCGAGTGCGCGCGCTGCCACAGCTCGGAAGGGTTCGTCGATTACCTGGGCGGAGACGGCAGCGCGGCCGGCGTCGTCGACAAGCCGGCGCCGGTGAAGTCGGTGATCCGGTGCGAGACCTGCCACAACCCCGCCGCCGACGCGCTGACGTCGGTGACGTTCCCGTCGGGCGTCAAGGTCGACGGGCTGGGCGGCGAGGCGCGCTGCATGACCTGCCACCAGGGGCGCGCGTCCGGCAAGGACGTCGACGCGCAGATCACCGCCGCCGCCGTGACCAGCGACGACGAGGTCTCGAGCGCCCTGAAGTTCACGAACATTCACTACTACCCGGCCGCGGCCACGCTGTTCGCCGGGAAGGCCAAGGGCGGCTACCAGTACGCGGGCGAGGTCTACGACGTGCGCTTCCGCCACGTCGACGGGCTGGACAACTGCATCGGCTGCCACGATCCGCATTCGACGAAGGTGCGCTTCGACGTCTGCGCCGGCTGCCACACCGGCGTCAAGAACGTCGGCGACGCGCACCAGATCCGGATGATGTCGTCGATCGGCATCGACTACGACGGCGACGGCAACACCAGCGAGGGGATCTACGACGAGCTGATCGGCATGCGCGACAAGGTGCTGGCGGGCGTCAGCCAGTACGGCAAGGAACACGGCACGCCGATCTGCTACGCGGTCGACAAGTACCCCTACTGGTTCGTGGACGGCGACGGTGACGGCGCGTGCTCGGCCGCCGAGGCGGTGACGGACAACGCGTTCAAGAGCTGGACCGCGCGGCTGGTGCGCGCGACGTACAACGTGCAGCTGGCGTCCAAGGACCCGGGCGCCTTCGCGCACAACGCGAAGTACGTCATCGAGCTGCTCCACGACGCGGCCCAGAACCTGAACGCCGGGCTGGTGGCCAAGG
>Ga0207645_10000673_pt1 | contig 28326 bp, 27 predicted proteins | sample KBSM53metaG_FD_184331 | JGI IMG/M metagenome (GOLD analysis project Ga0207645, IMG submission 184331) | Miscanthus rhizosphere microbial communities from Kellogg Biological Station, Michigan, USA - KBS M5-3 metaG (SPAdes) (version 2) | ecosystem: Host-associated > Plants > Roots > Rhizosphere >...
GTTCCTCTCGGGCAGAAGCCCTTGCTTGCAACGACCTTGCTGAGTCAGCGCTGTGCCGCACTCGTTGGTGGGAACGCCAGCAGCTTCACCGTTGCAGGGCGAGACAGTTTGCCGGCCGAACCAGCCGGGTGGGTTTCGAGTCCACTAGCGTTAAGCATGGTTGAATCTAACGAGGGCCCAGCGGCTGAGACTGTCTTTCCCAGTTTTAGCGAAATGGCGGAACAGGCTCCACTGCTCTCGTTGCGGAAGATCGCTCCGCCTGGTTTCTTGACACAGAGCTTCGCACCGAATGGATCAACAGACTGCACGTCATGAGAGGCCAGGGCGAGAGCTAAGTGAGGTCTACGTGGTGCACAAGCACTTGAGCGATATGTGTAAAGTGAGCATCCGTGGTCAGGATGGTCAGACCATACTGCATCGCACTGGCTGCGATCCAGAGATCGTTGGTGGGAATTGGTCGTCCAATCATCCAGAGGCCGTTCAGAATGACGGCATACCGCTCAGCGGTTTCCTCATCCATAGACACGACATGAACTCGAGGGGAGTTCAGAAATTGTCTGAGTGTGTTCCTGTTCTTCTCGGAATGGCGGCCATGCCGAAATCCGGCCTGCAACTCACCCAGGACGATCGGATTCACGGCAATCGAGTCGGCTAGTTGAAGGGCTTCCTTGATTTCCTGCCGCCCACGCATGAATGCGGAATACGCGGACGTGTCGAGAAGTATTCGCACTATTTCCACATATCCGGATCAATCGTCCGTTGCTTCGCCAGCGCCTCGTCGAACGCCCCGGCGATATCTGCAGACCATGAACCAGAGAGGTCGTCAAGATCATGGTGCAACTCAGCTCGTTTCGTCTTGTCCTGCGTCAGGTGTTCTTCGAGCAAGCCGATCACTGCCTTATTCACGCTCATCCGTTTGGCGCGCGCGCGCTTCCGGATTGCCTTGTCAAGATTCGGTGGAAGATTCCGCAGCGTAATGGCTTTCATAGTCTCTCCTTCGTGCATCATCTCATGCATCATCGTGAAGCACATAGTGTAGCAACAGGCTCGTTACCTCGCAAGAGGTCAATGTTGTTCCACCCAGCAAGCTATACATCATGACCGATCGCGTTGGGGCATCGGCGCCGGCGGGTCGAGCTCCGTGTGTTGTCTCGGGGGTCTTTGCGGGATTTGCACACAGAGCTTCGCCGTTGACGCATCTGAGTGCCAGTCGTCGTAGCAGGATCGGCTCATTCGAATGCCGAGCGATAGGCGAAACCGTCTGGTTCCTGTTTGGCAGGACGGAGAATCTGGTGTGACAGAGCCTTCGTCCGATCATGCAAGCGAAGCGTTTTTCAGAAGTTCCTCGTACTGAATCCATTCCGACCTTGTTGAATCAAAACCGATTCACTTATCTCAATGATGGACTAGGGGATCCTCCTAGGTGCCGCGCACTCGTTGAAGTCGCCAAGACCAGAATAATAAGGCAATTACGTGCAAAACGATTTTTAGAGTATTTGAGGCATATGGATTGCTCAGCGTTCAGTGCACCACGAGTTGTGTCGTGTTTGCTCCGACTGGGTACGAATGGACCTGTTGACGGAGCGATAAAAAGGGATCAATATGCGCCCCCCTTACGGGAAAATCGCAAGGTACCAATTGGAATTGACCGTTTAACACCAAGCTAGTGGGTGCAAAGCGAAAATACGTGCATTTTCGGTTTTGAGAATTGCTCACTATGAGCATAGCTGGTAGGCCGGAGTTCGCTCGAACTGCAGCAGAGGAGAGCTCCTTGCTCTGCTTACTAGATAATCGTCCTCCCCTGCTCTTCCCCAAGAGCCTTGTAGTGTCCTCGTCAGCAGGCTGTCCATCATGACCGATCGCGTTGGGGAACCAGCGCCTGGCCGTCGGGCCATTTTTATTGCCTCCTGTTTCCTTTTTGGTGTTGCCATGACCGCACTGGCAGCGTCACCTGCTCTTGGACAAATTTTCGTACCACCCCCAACTGAACCATCAAGCCTCGTTGATCCCACAGGAAGGTCGGGCCAACCGCCTGGACCACTGAAGGAAGAGTTTCAGCGGCCACAACCTCCGCCCAGTCCCGTGCTGCCGATCGTGCCGCTACCTCCTGAAGGCGAAGCGCCGAAGAAGCCCGGCGGCGTGCAGGTGTTTGTGCGCGACATCATGGTCACCGGCAGCACGGTGTTCTCGGATGAAGAAATCAACCAAGTCACGGCCCCATACAAGAACCGGACGTTGTCGACAGAGGATCTCGAACGTCTGCGGCTCGCGCTCACCTTGCTCTACATCAACAAAGGCTACCTGACTTCCGGCGCGATCATCCCCGACCAAGACGTGCAAGCCGGCGTCGTGGCGGTGCACATTCTTGAAGGCGTGCTCACCAACATCCATGTGGAAGGCAATCGCTGGTTCAGGTCGGCGTACATCCATGATCGAATTGAACTTGGCAGCGAGACGCCTGTGAGGATGGAACCGTTGCAGGACCAGTTGCAAATCCTCCAGCAAGATCGGCGGATCGAGCGAATCAATGCCGAGCTCAAACCTGGCGACGCACCTGGCCAAAGCGAGCTGAATGTCCGCGTCCAAGACAAGCAGCCGTTTCACGCCATTATGGAAGTGAACAACTATCAGACCCCGTTGGTCGGTGAGTTCAAAGGCGTGGGCACACTGGTCGACGACAACCTGACCGGCAACGGCGATCCTCTGAGCCTCAGCTATGGAATGTCCAGCGGGGCGTTTCCAATTGTGGATGCCTCCTATGCGCTGCCATTCAATCGCTATGGCACAACCTTTTCGCCCTACTATCGGCGCTACGACTTCAAGTTGATCGAGGAACCCTTCACTCCACTCAACATCAAGACGAATACCGAAATCATCGGCATGAGCCTCCGTCAGCCTGTCTACAAAACAGTGACTGACGAGGTAGGGCTGGCCATCATCGGCGAACACCTGTTTACTCAATCATTTATTTTTAATGGCACGCCAGATCAACAGACCTTCAACATTTTTCCCGGCTTTCAAAACGGCGCCGCGACCGTGTCGGCCCTCCGCTTTGCACAAGACTGGACGCATCGCACGATCGATACGGTCTTTGCGTTAAGCTCTCGATTCAGCGTCGGTCTGAACGTCTTAGGGGCGACGATCAATGCGAACCCGGATACGCCGGATGGGCAATTCTTTTCTTGGTTGGGTCAACAGCAGGCCATTAAACAGTTTGGTGACAACTTATTCGGCATGCAACTCCTCCAACGGATGGGTCTGCAGTTCACGAACTCCCCACTATTTCCCCTCGAGCAAGTGGCCGTGGGCGGACGATATACGGTCCGCGGTTATCGTGAGGTCACATTGCTGCGCGACAACGTGTTCCTCTTCTCAGTCGAAACTCGCTTCCCGTTGTGGCGCTGGGCCAGCGGCGAGCCGATGTTCCAATTCACGCCATTTGTGGATGTCGGGCACGGCTGGAACCTCGGCGAGAACCGGCCCTCGCCAGTGACGCCAAACTCTAATCTCCCCGACACCCTCGCCAGTGTCGGTACGGGGCTTCGTTGGAATATCTTGCCCAAGGATCGAGCGGTCTTTGAGGTGTATTGGGGATACAAGATCAAAGATGTGCCGAAAGCGGGGAATACGCTGCAAGACCATGGAGTGCATTTGGGGATTGTCATCAATTTATTTTGAAGGTGAGGATGATGATTGGACATGTGTACTCAAGCAATGCGTGAAGTCGCGCGACCCTGTCAGTGCTTTTCGGGTCCTGTCGTCGACCAGCCCAACTGTCCTCGCACCCCGCCCGGTGTAGGGACCCCGCTGCGGGCAGTTGGGCGCCCAGGTCGACGCCACCCGAAAATGGAACAGGGTCTCGTGCGTGCCTCGCATGGCGCAGGCGGTCACCCCAACCACCCAATGGGAGAGAGAGGAACGAGCGAGCTTGGAAGGAACATTGGTCACGTTGGCTGGGTAAGAGGAAGGAAACTAGCTGAGTGGAACAACACATGCACAAGATTCGCGCTATGAGGTGGCATCTCACAAGTTTGGCACTCCTCGTGGTCGTCGCGATCGGTCTGCTGATGACCGGGACGTCGGGGACCATGGCCGCGAAAGAGGCCGGCGCCGATGGGTTGATGCGCGAGGGACTCCAGGCCTACCAGCGCGGGGCGTTCGACAAGGCATTGGCTTCGTGGAAGCAAGCGGCGCAGGGCTATGAACAACAAGAGAAGCCCATGGAGCAGAGCCGAGCGCTCGTCGCAGCGGCGCAGGCCTCGGAGGCCATGGGACAGGTGACGCAGGCGCTGCAACAGCTCGAGGTGGCATTGGCTCTGGCGCAGAAGAGCCAGGATAAGGTCTGGACGGCGACGGTCCAAAGCAGTCTCGGCCATGCCTATCTCGCCGGTCGCCAACCGGATGCGGCGATGTCGCACCTCACGCAGGCGCTGGAAACCGTTCCGCATGACGCGACGCCGGTCATCGCCGGCATTCAAAACAATTTTGGCCTGACCCAGGTGGCTCAAAAAAAGCTGCCCGAGGCCCTGGCGTCGTTTAGCAGGGCGGCAAAGAATGCTGAGGCGGCAAGCGATCGGCCCTTGACCGTCAGGACGCGAATCAACGCGGGCCGGACCGCGCTGGCATTGAATCAGCCGGAGGCGGCGAGAGACTGGCTTGATAAGGCGCTGGACGGGCTTAAGGATTTTCCGCCTTCCCATGAGAAGGCGACCGACTTGATTCAGATCGGATTGGGTTATCACCAACTGCGCGCCGGAATGCCCACGAATGGCACGGCGCTGCTGCTTCGCGCGGCTGGTGCATTTGTCGAAGCGGGCGACGTCTCGGACAAGATTGGCGACGTCCGCACCAGGTCCTATGCCGACGGATATCTCGGCCATCTCTATGAAACCGAACGCCGGTATGATGAAGGACTGCGATTGACGAGACAGGCCATTTTCTCCGCTCAAGCCGCCAACGCGCCCGAATCGCTCTATCGTTGGGAATGGCAATTGGGACGACTGTTGGCCGATACCGGAAAATTGGATGACGCCATTACCGCCTACTATCGTGCCGCTGATGCGCTGAAACCCATCCGCATGGAAGTCGCTTCCGCGCAGTCGTTCGGATCGGTTTCAGCAGAAGAACCCGTCAAACCTCTGTTTTTCGAACAGGCCGATCTCCTCTTCCAACGGGCAACCTTGACGGCGGACGACAAGGCTGCCGAGGAGTATCTTCGCTACGCACGCGATGCCATCGAAACGTATAAGGCGGCAGAGCTGAGAGATTACTTTCGCGATCAATGCGTGGACGCGCTGCAAGCGAAAATTGCCAAGCTCGACACCATCGATCCGACGACGGCGGTGATTTACCCCATCGCCTTTCCGGATCGCATCGAAGTCTTGGCCAGCTTCAGCTCCGGTATCAGGCGCTACTCTGTGCCGATTACCTCCGCGGATATGACGAAAGAAGTCCGATTATTTCGACAGACCGTCGAGAAGCGAACCACGCTGGAATATCTCGATCATTCACAACAGCTCTATGATTGGCTGATCCGCCCGCTTGAATCGGAATTGATACGCCACAAGATCCAGACGCTGGTATTTGTACCGGATGGCGCGCTCCGCACCATCCCCTTCTCTGCCTTGCATGATGGTAAATCATTTTTGATTCAGCAGTATGCCGTTGCGATGACGCCTGGCCTGTATCTGACCGACCCGCGTCCGCTGAACCTGGCAAAGATTCGTACGCTCGCCGGAGGGCTGATCAGCTCCGTGCAGGGCTACCCGTCACTTCCCTATGTCAAGGACGAGGTCGAATCTGTTACGACGCTGTTTCAGGCTGACCAGTTGATCAATGAGGAATTCCGTACGGGTATGCTGGAACAGGAATTGCGTGAGAGCCGGTATGGCATTCTTCACATTGCGACCCATGGCAAGTTTTCTACCGATGCCTATGATTCGTTTTTGTTGACCTTTGACGGGAAAATGACGATGGACAAACTCGATCAATTGATCGGCCTCTTCCGGTACCGGCAAGACCCGCTTGAACTGCTGACACTCAGCGCCTGCCAAACCGCCGTTGGCGACGACAGAGCGGCGTTAGGCCTGGCCGGCGTGGCCATCAAAGCAGGCGCGCGCAGCGCCTTGGCCACGCTGTGGTTCATCAACGACGAAGCGTCTGCGGCATTGGTTGCGGAATTTTACCGGCAGCTTCGCGACCCCTCGGTGTCAAAGGCGGTGGCCATTCAGCGAGCCCAAATCAAGTTACTGAATGACCGCGTCTATGATCACCCGGCCTATTGGTCGCCGTTTTTATTGCTCAATAACTGGCTGTAATCACTACGGACGTTATGCTACAGTTCCACCCCATGCACGTGAAGCGCTCTCACATCTCACGGTGGCTGACCGGACTGCTCGCGCTCTGCGTCGTCGGCCTGGCGCAATCGATGCTGCTCGCGGCCGGCCCCCCCAAGTCGTCCGAGGAACAGCCCATCTATACACCGCCCAAGAAGATCACCCCGCGAGCCCGCGTGGGTGGCGACGTCCGGGGCACCGATGGCTCCGATCCAGAGGTCAAGGCGCTGGTTCCGGATCATGTGGGATTGACGATCAAAGAGACGCCCACGGTGAATTGGTTCGTATCCAAGTCCACTCAGTATCAAGTCATCGTCACCTTGAGAGATGACCGGTCTCCTCGGGCGTTTCAAGAAAAGCCCATTCCCTCCCCGAAACAACCGGGGATCTATACCATTAACTTCAAAGAGCTGGGCTTTACACTTGAACCCAACGTGCAATACCGATGGTTTGTCTCGGTCATCCGCGATGCCAACCAACACTCCAACAACCCCGTGGCAGGCGGCATCATCGAACGGTGCGAGTTCAACGCCTGCATGATCGAGTTTAAGCCGGTGCTCACCTGTGCCAGCGAAGACGATGTGATGGAAAATGCTCGTGCCGGGTTGTGGTACGACGCCATGGGATGCCTCTGCAATCTTATCGATGCAGATTCCAAGAACGATAAGCTCAGACGCCTCCGTGCTCGCCTGCTCAAGGACGTAGGACTCAACGGCGTCGCCGAATGGGATCTGCGCTCGATTCAGACCTCCACTCGTTGATCTTGCCACTTCGTTGTTCGTCTTCCTGTATCTTTCCTTCTGATCCAAAAGGATTCACCAGCGGATCGATAATGATTCACCGCGGTGGATCAACACGCTTCTCGCCACCATACTTCGGATCTTTCGTCTCGAAGGAATGCATCTAAACTGGCATTCCACTGCGTGTTTTATACCCTTCTTACCCCCCAAGATCGACAGACTTCACCCACCCCATCAGGCATAAGGATTGCTGAATAACCATTATAGAGATTCAGATCGACGTTCTGACCCAGGCACCAGGAGGTTTCCGATGACACAAGAACTCATCCTCGTCGCTCTTCTTAGCGGATTAATTGGCCTCATCTGGGTGATGAGGCTTGCCGCCGAGGAAAGCAAGCCTGCATCAGGGCAAGGTCATAAGTCAGAACCCTCGGGCAACAGCGAAGACATTCACCATGGGGAAGGTGCACTGAAACACCAGACGATGACCGCGTAAATAATCACCTACTGCATCGCCCTTATTACGAGGCCACAATGCTTTCGACGCTGGAAACGTCCTTGCCCCAGACAGTGAACAGCTCCGCGGATGCCACTTCCCGCCCCTCACGAACTCGGAAACAGCGGGTCACCATCACGTTGCCTCTCTCGTTGCTCGAGCGGCTTCGGAACGCGGTGTATTGGACCGGCCACGGTCCGCTCGCGAGCCTCATCTGCGACGCGCTCGACGACGCCGTCACCCAGATGGAAGCCGCCAACGGACAAACGTTTCCACAGCGGCTGGCTCCGCTCAAACGAGGCCGTCCGCGCACGAAAACCCGACCTGCGCCAATTCCTTCGCCATCAGCCATCTTAGAACACCTTCAATAGGTTCGTTCCCATCGGCTGTTTCTCGCACAGCCATCGCTGGAAAGAGCGTTCGCTGTGCGTTTGCCCTTATTGGGACTCCTCGCTCTCAAGCATGCCTCTTGCTTTGGCTCACCTGTCATAGCATTGGCCTAAATACAATCTCCGACCGGAACGCTCGTGCCTTGGCGGCTTCAGCTCCGGTGAAGGGTCATACGGAACAACACTGAACTCTGTCGAGCAGGCGGCGGGCATGGCTGCTGAATTGGCAAAGCTCGGTCATCCGATGTTGGCTGCCTTGCTGACGGTGGGGCTGAGCGCGCCGATCCAGGCAGAAACGCCTCCGGAGGCGTCACAAGCGGCGCAAGAGGCCCCGCTCGCCGAGGAACTGGAATTGATCAAAGAAGAAGAAAGCGTGAGCATTGCTAGCCGGTATGACCAGCCGATCTCACAGGCAGCGTCCAATGTCTATGTGATTACCGATGAAGATATTCGACAGTCCGGAGCCATCGATATCCCCACCTTACTTCGCCGTATTCCCGGTATGGAAGTGATGCAGATGAACGGGACTGACTTTAATGTGAGTGTCCGCGGGGATAATCAACCAGCGGCCAATAAACTGCTTGTCATGGTCGACGGTCGCTCAATATACATTGACGCACAAGGCGTTGTGTTTTGGAAATTGCTTCCCGTCACCCTGCCGGAAATCAAGCGGATCGAAGTCTTGAAAGGTCCTGCCTCTGCCATTTATGGGTTTAATGCCTTTGACGGTATCATCAATATCATTACGAAGAGTCCTGAAGAGATGAGAGGGACTACGTTACAGTTCGGAGGAGGAAACTTTGGCACGATCACAGCCTCAGCCATACAAGCTGGCACAGTAGAGAAGTTCGGGTATCGCCTCTCGATTGGCACCAATCAGAACGCGGATTGGACGAACAAGAGTGCGCTGTCATTTCGAGATTATCTGTTCAATGTCCAAACCGACTACGCGTTTTCGAACAGCTCCAAACTGACAGTATCGGGAGGACTCGTTGATAGCAACGCCTGGGATGGTCCCCTACAGCAAGATACCGTCGTGGCTCTTAAGCCTTCCCAGGGATATGCCCACGTCACCTATCAGCTTTCCGATTTGATCATTAGGGGCTATTGGCAACGATTTGACGCTCCTGGCGTCAACCAATTCAATCCGCTGATCGCACCGTTCCAAAACTTTACGACTGTGACTGGAAGCTCGGCGACGACAACCCTTGCCGATACGTACAATATCGACATTCAGCACGGTTTTCGATTTTGGTCCATCAATCGGCTGACGTATGGAATGAACTATCGCCACAATACGCTTTCCAGCAACCTCGTCACTCAGGACAGCCACGAAAATCGGCTCGGCTTCTTCCTTCAAGACGATGTAAAGCTCGCTGAGTCTCTCTCTCTTGTGGCTGGCATACGTTACGATATGGATACGTTCATCAATCCCACATACAGCCCACGAGCCGCACTGATCTATTCGCCATCGCAAGAGCACACGTTCCGGCTGTCGGCATCGGTTGCCTACAGGCCTCCGACTCTCTTCGAGAGAAACGCGAATATTTTGGTCACCACGAATCCACCGCTACCGCCCTTCCAGTCGAGGATTACCGGTGCACAGAGTATTAGTCCAGAGGAGATTATTTCCTATGAAGCTGAGTACCAAGGCTGGTACCTCAAACATCGATTGAGGGCGCGTGGAGCTGTATTCTTTAACCACATCTCGGATCTGTTTACAGGAGAAGTCATCTCTCCCACCTCCGTCGTCATCACCAATGACACGGGATCCGCAGACATCTATGGCACGGAAATCGGCGCGGAGTTCCTGGCGACGAAATGGCTGACGATGTTTGGAAACTATTCTTATCAGGATATTCGCCAGAGTTTCACGGGCGGCGTCAAACGGGCTGGCCCTCATAACAAGTTCAATGTCGGCCTGCGGGGTGAATGGGACAATGGCCTGAGCGCCGAGGCGATTTACCATTACTACGGCTCAGTTACCTATCCGATAGGAAGGGCCACTCAATCGCTCGCTGATGTTGGACTGGTCACCCCTCCGAACCCGACAGTCGGCAGTTACAATCTTCTCAATCTACGGGGCGCGTATCGGTTCTGGCAACAGAAGGCGGCAGGCGGATACCTCCGGAGCGCGGAAGTCGCCCTCTCGGTGTTCAATGCGCTCGACGACAAAGCGAAAGAATACCCGCTTGGAGAGGAAATTGGTCGCCGCTTTATGGGGTGGCTGACCGTGAGGTTCTAAGTCCATTGTTACAGGAGTGTTAGAGGTGATGAGGAATACTCAGTCTGACGGCACTGGAGAACTCACCAGGCTATTGACCGGCTCGAACGGACCCGCGAGAATGTGGGTTCGTCCAACCACCTTCAAAGAACACCGTAATGGTGAACCCCAGGACACACCAGCACGCAGACACATTGAATTGAATTCGGCACTCACTCGTCGGAACCGAGGACTCCACGTCTCGTAAGGAAACGATGGTCACTCCCGGCGGCCGCTACTCCGTCCTGATCGTGGAAGACAACCCCGATATCATCATCGGGTTGCAGGACTTGTTGCAGCACGACGGGTATGAGGTGACCGTGGCAGGGACCTGCGCCGCCGCCATCGCGCTCACGACGCAACAGCGGTTCAATGCCATTCTCCTCGATCTGGGACTTCCTGACGGCGATGGGTTGGAAGTTCTGAACGACGTGCAGCGCCGAGACCCTTCGCTACCGGTGGTCATCGTGACGGCGCATATCGCGCAAGAGCGCACCGTCGGATCCCTCGGCAAAGGCGCGTTCGCCTACCTCACCAAGCCGTACAACAGAGAAGAACTCAGACAAACGCTCCGGCGCGCGATCGGCGTGAAAGAGCTCGCGGTCAAAGTCGAGCGGGCGGAGCAATCGCTGACGGAAAGCGAGCACCGCTTTCAGTCGCTCGTCGAATCGGCCACCGACGCCATTGTGGTCGCCAATGGACGCGGGATCATCGTGTCCTGGAATCGAGCGGCCTCTCGCCTGTTCGGGTACTCCGTGGAAGAGATCCTTGGACAGCCCCTCACCCTCCTGATGCCGGAACGCTACCGGCAGCCCCATGAGCGGGGACTCGCACGGATGGAAGCCACCGGCACCGGCCGCCTGATCGGCTCGGTGGTGGAGCTGCACGGTCTTCGCAACAGCGGGGAAGAGTTTCCCATCGAATTGTCCCTCGCGACGTGGAAAACGGCGCAAGGCAGCTACTACAGCGGCATCATCCGCGATATCTCCGAGCGCAAGAAAGCGGCTCAGACACTCGAGAACCTCCAGCATCAGCACACCCTCATACTGACACAGGCGGGCGAAGGCATTTACGGCCTCAATGATCAGGGGAATACGACCTTCGTGAACCCCAGTGCAGCCAACATGCTGGGCTACCCCGTGGAGGAACTGTTGGGCCGCCACATGCATGACGTCCTCCACCATACGAGGCCCGATGGCACGCCGTATCCCGTGGAGGCTTGTCCCATACACGCCGCCATCAAAGATGGACTGGTCCATCGCGTGGTCGACGAAGTCTTCTGGCGCAAGGATGGCAGCGCATTTCCCGTCGAGTATGTCTGCACTCCCATCAGGGAGGCCGAGCGGGTCGTCGGCGCGGTCATTGTCTTTCGCGACATTACCGCCCGCAAGCAAGCCGAATCGGCGCTGAAGGCCAGCGAAGAACGGTTGGAGATGGTGATCCGAGGTTCGAACGACGGCTTTTGGGACGGCCGTGTGCTTCCGAATGAACACTGGAGCTCCCCCAACACACCGATTTGGTGGTCGCCCCGCGTCAAAACCATCCTCGGCTATACGGATGAGGAATTTCCCGACGTCTTGGAGAGCTGGACGTCGCGGTTGCATCCCGACGACCGCGAACGCGTCTTCGACGCACTCAACGCCCATTTTGATCGCCGTGTCCCGTACGACGCAGAATACCGGCTGCTCACGAAGTCAGGTGACTATCACTGGGTGCGGGCGCGGGGCCAGGCGATCTGGGATGCCGAGGGCCGGGTGATCCGGATGACGGGGTCCCTGCAATCGATCATGGAGCGGAAGGGCGCTGAAGATGCGCTGCGCCGAAGTCAGCAATTTCTTCAAGACATGGCCGACAACACGACGGCCGTCATCTACGTCAAGGAGGCCAGCGGGCGGTATATCTTCGTCAATCGACGCTTTGAACAAATCTTCGGTCTGCGAGCCGACCACATCATCGGGTTTACCGATCATCAAATTTTTCCGCGCCATTTCGCCGACGCCTTTCGGACGAATGACGTGGAGGTGTTGGAGCGGAATTCCACGGTGGAATATGAAGAGACGGCTCCTCACGTCGACGGACCCCATACCTATATCTCCATCAAGTTTCCCCTCCGCGATCAGGCCGGCATCCCCTACGCCCTCTGCGGGATTTCCACCGACATCAGCGAACGCAAGCAGGCCGAGAACCTGCTTCGTAGCCACGAACAGCAGCTGCGTCTGGCGCTGAGCTCCACACAAATTGGCCTATGGAACTGGGACCTCGAAACCGATTGCATGTTCTGGTCGCCGCAAGTGGACGAATTTCTCGGCATGCCGTCCGTCCCAGGCCATAAGACGCATCGGGGATTGCTCGCCTTCGTGCATCCCGATGATCGTGATGACATGGCGCAGGCCTCCCGACAGGTGTTGGAACCGTCCCGCGCGACGATCACCTTCCAGCATCGTGTGAAGAGGTCGGACGGCCTGATCCTGTCGTGCATCTGGACGGGCCATCTCATCCGTGATCACGCCGGCCGCGCGATTCATGTACTTGGAAGCGTCCGTGCGATCCCTGCCTGGCACGGGGGCACTGCTCAAGAGGACACCACGTGCGCACCTTGACACGACCGAAAGAGGCCGGCCGCTGCCTATGATTGTCCGTACGTTCATCGCGCGTTTCTCCAACGACTCTTCTCGAGCCGTCGGCCGGGTCATGCTCGCGATGATGTGCGGGTGGGGCTACTACGCCTCGGCCGAGACGGAATGCCTGGCAGCGGAAATCGCCATTCTCAAATCCTCCAGCATCAGCGCCTACGATCAAGCGATCACGGGCTTTAAATCGACGGCGCCATCAGGAATGATTTATTCCGAATACGATGTGCAAGGCGACCTCGACCAGGGTCGGAAACTCGCGAGGAAAATTCGGGCGTCTGAAGCGTCGCTGGTGGTGGCTGTGGGCTTGAAAGCGGCCCTGGCAGCGAAGCTGGAGATCGTCGACATCCCCATTGTGTATATGATGATCTTGGACCCGTCCAAGCATAACCTCACTGCTCCGAATATGACTGGGACGCTGCTGGAAATACCGGCGGAGCGCCAATTCAAAATCTTGCGCGCCTTTCTCCCCGATTTGCGCCGCATGGGCCTGTTGTCGAACTCCGGCAACCAAGCCAAACTCAAGGATACAATCGCACAGGCTGCCACTCAATCGTTTCAGCTGCAAGCGTATGCCGTGGAGAGCGACAAAGACGTGCCGCAACAACTGCGTTCGCTGTTGGCCTCCACGGACGCCCTCTTGCTGGTCCCGGATTCCACCGTCCTGACCAATGAGTCCATCGGCTTTATCCTCGAGTCCGCCTTGGCGAAACGGGTCCCGGTCATTGGATTTTCACCGGAATTTACCAGGCTGGGCGCGCTGTTAAGTCTTTCCCTGTCCTACGGGGAAGTGGGACGCGAGACAGGACAGTTGGCGAAGCGTATCCTAGACGGCGACCGGAAGCTTCCGGCCAAGCCGATCCCCATTGAACGGCTGAAGATCACTGTGAATCTGAAGACGGCGCGGTTTCTCGGCATCGAGTTTCCCAAAGACGTCAATCACCTGATCGACGAGACCTATTGATGCCTATGACCAGTCCACAATCGACTCTGCAACTGTCGGGCCTGGGGAAGCTTGCGAGTATTCGCACGAAGTTCGTCGTCTTCTTCAGCTTGATCCTCATTCTGACCTCTTCAGCGCTCAGTTGGTACTTCATCGAGGTACGACGCGTTTCGATGACCGAGAACCTCAATCAATTGGGCACGATTCTCCTCACCAGCGTGGTGAATAACGGCCAATTCCGCTATGGAGGGTTGATCGCGGAAGACCGGGCGACGCTGCAGCAATTCGTGGAGAGCCTGATGGCCATCGATGACGTGGTGTATGTAGTGGTCCGCGGCGCGGACCACATCATCCTCGCACAGCAGAACAAGATCGTTCACGAGTCGTTGGGAAGCGTGACCTTCACGCAGGAGCGCCGGTTTTATCCCGATGAGGCGATCGCTGAAGAACTGTACCGCGAGCCGACGTCCACGCCGCGCATCACGCCCGTGGCCCTGTCGCAAAACAAAATTCTGGTTCCGGATGGAGGCATCCCAAATCCGATTTGGATCCTCTCGTCGCTGACCGACAAGCTGTACGATTTTGCCATGCCAGTCCTCCGAAAACCGGCAACCGATCCGTCACTGTCCCCGCTGCTGCTCGAAATGGAAGAACGAATCCAATCGAGGAAAAGCGCGGCGCCGTACCTGGTGCAGGGTGTCGTGCAGATCGGTCTCACGGATGCCAGCGTCAAGCACGCGCTCTTCGAGATGATCCGCAACGTGCTGATTCTGACGACCCTGCTGATCAGCGCCGGCATCCTGGGCGCGCACTTCCTGACGTTGCGCATTACCACCCCGTTGCGACGGCTGGCCGCGGTCGCCCGGCAGCTTACGGAAGGCGAATCGCCGGCGCCCATTCCCGCAACGACGACCGATGAAGTCGGCCAGTTGACGCAAACCTTTAATGCCATGACGGCCGCGTTGCGTGAACGCGGCGCGGCCATTTCCTCCAATCTGGAGACCATCCGCAAGCAGATCACCCAATTGACCGCCGTCCATCAGACCAGCGCGGCCATTACGAGCACCCTGGATCTCCATGAACTGATGGATACCGTCCTGCAGTTGCTGAGATCGAACTTGGGATTCTCACGGATGCTCCTCATGCTCCGTGATGAGGATCGGGACGTCGGCTACATCGCACAGGTGGCAGGGGTCTCGGATGAGATCGCCGAGGCCGCCCGCTTTTTAAGTATCCCGATCAAGGACGATGACACGATTCTGGCCGACCTCTTCATCCATGCGAAACCAGTTCTGGCTCGCGATATGAATATGGTCGCCCATCGGATCAATCCGACGACTCTCGAGCTGATGCGCCGCGTGGACGTCCAATCCTTCGTGTGTGTGCCGTTGCAGAGCCATAGCCAGACGCTCGGCTTTATTGCTGGCGACCGCGGTGTGCTGCCCTGCTCCGAAGAGGACCTCCACATCTTGATGACCATCGCGAGCCACGTGGCCACGGCGATCGACAACGCCCGCACTTATGCCAATTTGGCGCAACTCACACAGCATCTGGAGCAGCGCATCCAAGAGCGAACGCTGGAATTGTCCCAAGCCAATCAACAGCTTCAGGAGCATGACCGGCGTCGCACGATGTTCGTCTCCGTCGCCTCGCATGAATTGCGCACCCCGATGACCGCCATCCGCAGCTTCGCGGACAACATGGCTGACGGCGTTGCCGGCGTCCTGTCCGACCGTCAGAAGACCTATCTCGACCGCATCGGGTACAACTTGAATCGGCTCACAAGAATCATCAACCAACTGTTGGATTGGTCGCGATTGGACCTCAAGAAGGAAATTCTTCGACTGGAGCCTCTCTGTCTCAATCAAAGCGCGACGCGGGTCGTCGAAAGCCTGCGCACCGTGGCCGCGGAGAAGAACGTGGACATTCGCATTGAATCGCCTGAGCACCCCCCATTGATTTATGCAGACCGCGACAAGCTGGAGCAGATCCTCTGGAATCTTATCGGCAATGCCGTGAAGTTCACGCCATCCGGAGGACAGATTACGCTCGAGCTCGAGGCGCTCCCCGATGGCATGATGCAAACCTGTGTGAGGGACACGGGCTGCGGGATTCCCCCCGATCAACTTCACCGAGTCTTCGACGAATTCTCGAAAGTCCCTTCCACGATGCCCACGTCGCAGGGCGCCCAACTGGGACTCTTCATCACGAAGAGCTTTATCACGATGCATAAGGGACATATCTGGGTCGAAAGTGCACTGGGGTCGGGTTCGCGCTTCTATTTCACCTTGCCCTGCACGGCGCCTGACAGCGTCCCAGAACAGACGTCGCCTCAAATCGTCTCTCCCGGTACGACCACAGACGCCGATTAGGAGACTCTCCCATGCGTGCACGTATACTCATTGTCGACGACGATCCGGATATCGTCCTCGCGCTCGAAAACCGCGTGACGTGGATGGGGCACGAGCCAGTGACGGCCAGCGATGGCAAGGCGGCCCTGCGTATCATACAAACCGAACAGCCCGACCTCGTCCTTCTGGACATTCAGCTTCCGGTTTTTTCCGGCCTTGAGATCCTTCAGCAGATCCATGATTCGATTGGGAAACATGCGGCCCCGGACGCTGGCGGGGCGTTGATGCCGCCGATCGTGATGCTGACCGCCTTCGGTACGATCGAACTCGCCGTCAAGGCCATGCAGCTCGGCGCCATCGATTTCATTACCAAACCGTTCACCGGCGACCACATCTCCGTCGTCATCAATAAGGCGCTGGAGGCCATCGCCCTTCGCCGGCAAGTCGGCGTCCTCAAGCAAGAATTGGATGCGCGCTATGGCGGCATGGTGGGCACCAACGCGAAATTCACGGCTCAGCTGGCCTTGGCCAAGCAGGCCGCCGTCTCGAACGTCACTGTGCTGATCCTGGGAGAGACCGGCACAGGCAAAGAGGTCGTCGCACGCGCCATCCACGGTTGGAGTCCGCGGAGGGACAAACCGTTTGTGGCCGTCAATTGCGCAGCGATTCCGAAGGACCTCCTCGAGAACGAACTGTTCGGCCATGAAAAGGGAGCCTTTACCGGGGCCGTGAAACGGGAAGCGGGAAAGATCGAGATTGCTGAAGGCGGGACGGTATTTCTTGATGAGATCGGCGACATGTCCTTATCGCTGCAAAGCCACTTGCTGCGGGTTCTGCAGGATCAAACGTTTTATCGAGTCGGCGGCACCCAGTCGGTCCACACGGACGTCCGGTTCCTCGCCGCCACCAATAAGGATCTGAAGCAGGCCATTCACCAGGGCTCCTTCCGAGAGGATCTGTTCTATCGCCTGGCCGTCATCTCCGTGACCCTGCCGCCGCTGCGTGACCGCATTGACGATATCCCGGCCCTTGCCGAGTATGTCCTCGGTCGAGCGGGAAAGTTCGGCCTCAGCAAACACTGTACCCTGAGCGAAGCCGCAGGGCGCACGCTTTCGCAGTACCGATGGCCGGGAAATATTCGGGAATTGGAGAATGTGCTGACGCGTGCCTACATTTTGACCCCGGGGAAAACGATCGAACCCGAGCATTTATGTCTCTCGGATGCAGCCGGCGCCGGTCTTGCGTCTGGTGTCGGTGGCACTGCTCCCGGTCAGGCAGAAGGGATTCAGCAGCGGCCAGGCGACGCAACCGGTTATCACGCGATGATGGAGGCATACAGTCGTTGGGTGCTCGAGGACGCGTTGAAGAAAAACGACTGGAACCAGACCAGGGCGGCCGAAGCGTTGGGGCTGCAGCGGACATACTTTACGAAGCTCCTTCGCCAAAAACAAATTCCTGGACGGCAACCGAAGCCCGTGCCGCCGTCGTCGCCGGATCCAAGCGCCGAGCATTGAAATTCAGGCACGCCTCTCCGTAGACACTGAGATCTCTCCTCGGGTAAAATTGTGACCTTCGCAGCACCTTCTTTCGCCGTGGCGGTGTAGCTCAGTTGGCAGAGCAGCGGACTCATAAGCCGCGGGTCACCCGTTCGATCCGGGTCACCGCCACCACTTTTCCTAGAAATAACAGCGGAATCCGCCCGCATAGTCTCCGGCTAGTTCAGCCGTCAGGTAGTTCGCTGTTGGTCGTAGCACGATCTTCTTCTCCCCGACGAGGCCATGAATGATGCTGCGGGCCTTGTCGATTTCGTGGCGCGTCGCCTTCGTCAGATCGTCTAGCATGCGTTGCAATCGTTCCATCAGGTTGGGTAGGACCATCGTGAGCTTGTCGCGCGTGTTGGTTGACCCCTGCAACGCCTGTCGCAGACCTTCGCGCTCGGCCTCCGCCTGCATCAGCATCGCCTTCGTCGTCGGCTCACGTTCTCCGGCAAAATACACGCATTTCCCTCACCAATCTTCTTGCGCCTCGTCAGCAATCCCTCCTGCAATGCGCCCACCTCAGAGGCTTTTTCATGTCCTGCCCCATTGACTCACGAAAACGCAAACCTATCTATTATGTTGTGAGGAGCTTCAAATGAGAGCCTAGTTCTTTAGCTTTATACGAAGGAGGGACGAATGGGAGTAATCGACAATTTCGAACACCTCCGGGGCATCTGCAAAGTCGGCATGGGCATCGAATCCTGTCGGTATCTGATGATGGTCCAGCACGGATGGAAATGCGCGAAGCTGACGACGGCGCGAACGCTGATTGACCAACGCGTGGCCGAGGGACGGTTTCATTCGCTGGGCGATAACTGTGAAGGGGTTCCGTGCTGACGTGTTGTTGATTGCGTTTCAATCCTGCCGACACGCTTGCTCGTCCAGCCGGTCGTAGGGCCTTAATCCTGCGCTCGCATTCGCTAAATACACGTATTTGTTTCCCGCTACATTAGTCTGCTTGACAGCCTTTCTCTACCCGCCCAGACTGAATTTTCTTCCTTCCTCTCACTACACATCGCCTGCGGCATCTGGAGGCCCGAGCGCTGGCCCTGTGAGAAAGGCGGTGGGACATGGAACACGTGTCACCAGAGATGAACCATTTTTTTGAAAGCTGTGAGATCCTCTTACACGAGATGTCTCCACAGGACTTTTCGGACAAAGAGTGTACCCTCATCGAGCACTACTGCCTCGAACTCTATGTGAGATACGGTAGTCGCCGAGCCAACCGTGGAGAAAAGTCAGCCACAGATCACGGAGAAGTAGACCGCCGCAACATGGACTGGTCGCGTTAGGCATCGCGCGTCAGCCCTTCCAAGGTTTGTTGCAAGCATTTATCGGAAACATAAGCCGCTCCAAAACTTTATCACCGGCTATCGCCCTGTCGTCCGCGCCCGTGAGGGGGCCATGTTGCCGTTTTCTAAGATGACCCCAGCCTATCAAGCCTCAATAAGATAGCGGCAAGATAGCGGCCTGGGAAGATCCCTGAAAACTGGTCCAAACAACTCCAGGTCCCTCTGCCGATTTTTGAGCAGATCCATAATTAGTTACCTTATACAGCCGAATACAGCCGAGGCAGGTTTGACTGGTCCAGTTTCGATGTACTGTAATCCTACCGGCGACTTATCTGGGAGTAATTGCCGCGACAGTTCCTTCACGTAAAATTCCACAAGGCCGAGCTCATCTGCCGTCAACGTTCCTTCCTTTGATAGTAAACGCTCGCACGCACGAGTGTAGATCGCTATTTCTTGGTGGACATGGTTCATGACTTACCACCCCTTCAAAACGAAGTTGATGTGGTGAAAGAAGGCTAACGTGCGATCAGCTTGTCCTCAAACGTGAGAACCAGAGTCCGACTATCCCTGAACCGAGCAGTAAGAGTGTCGAAGGCTCGGGAACGGAGGAAGCAGGATTAAGGTTGGTAATGGCAATAGGAGCGCCCGTGGCGTCAGAACCAACAATGCCGGAGAGAAATAAATTGTAAGGCCCTGCCGGTGCATTGAGATTCACTTTAAACGTGAGATCAGCCACACTGCCATTTCCAATGATGTTTTGGTTGAGCCCAAAACCTATTAACGTGGCAACCCCAGGGACGATATTGGAGCTAAGGTCCTTGCCCGCAAGGGTGAGCGCACTTCCGGCCAGTGGAGTGGAAAGATCCAGAGAGATCGGCTGGTATAACACGTCGAACTGTAACCCTGCGACTAGTGCTCCCTGCGCGGAGTACACCACGCTGGTCAGCCGCGTGTCGCCCGGAGCCCCTGAAAGAGGTTCCGTCGAAAACGAGAGGCTGGCCGCCTCGGCACACACTGTCCACCACATCAACAGACCGATCAGCACCGCGGATCCGAAAAATCGTTTCATAACATCCTCCCCATCTCATGAAGCAGTTAGGGGCGTACTAAAGCGGCGTGACAATAGCTTGTTTAAGCGCGCCAGGGTGAGCACTTTTGACCATCTACTGCGACCTCTATTCAGCGAGAATGCGATAGCGCCTAAGATAGCTTCACTCCCACTTCACCCTGTCCTGCGGCCTCCTGGAAGGCCCGACCGCCAGACACCTAATGAAAGGCGGTCGTCCTCATGTCTGACCCATCGATTCTACCCATCCGCCCAGACCTTCGTGCTTTTTTTACTCACTGCGAGGGCCTGCTAAGCAAGGTCCTGCAACCGGACCATGCGCCGTTCTCGCAGGATGAACTGCAGATGATTTGTTACTATGTCAACGAACTCGCCAAGATTGCGGATGCACAGAGGCTGCACAGCAATGGAAAACCGGCAATGCGATAGGGTCACGGCGTCCGCCGCAGGCTGCAGCGTATCGGCAACGGGTCGCTGAGTGCCCGTACAGACTCCCTTATCTTCCGCCAAAACGCCCTGAGCTGTTTTGACCAGCCCTGATGATTACTCGGCCCTATATTGACGCGTCTTTCTCTCTGCTCTCTCACGCACAGGAGGGCCCATGATTAAACAGGTTGGAATCGCCATCTTCGCAATGTTGATTATCGTGTTAGTCGGTAATCCCGTGATGGCACAGCAAGTCCAGGTATACAGCGATCCCGTGCGATTCGACATTCTCGCAAAGGCTCCGGCCATACCGATTCCAGACTCTCAGCGGGCTTTCCCTGGCACATCATGCGGAAGTGGGGATCGAGGACCTACGGGCAGTGGGCCTAGCGTGCAAATCCCTTTTGGTTTAAACAGTGTCACCATCATGGGCGGGAATGGATTAATTTGTGTATTTTTGATGGCGGCACCATGATCTTCTCAGCAAATGGTGGGCTTGATAACACCCAGCCGAACTTCATGACAGCCAACACCATTGTTCAAGACACTCATGCATGCACTGAATCAGGCCCACCTGCGTGGCTTCATCGCTGAAGTGATGAAGCGCTTTGCCAAAGAGCCACATGATGACTTCTGAGGAAGGTGCTGGCTGGCGCCGAATATTCTTCGACAACGTGTACAGGCATCATCGGACTCTCTATGGTCGTGAGGCGCCGAAAGAACCCAATCAAGATCAGCTCCAGGAATTCTGCGAGGGAGTGCGTACCCTCGCCAAGCAATATGTGGATGATCCTGATTTGCATGATCCTGCGATGACCCATTTCCTTCTGCTTGACGTGTTGCAAAGCCAACAACAGATCTTGCTGTGGACGGCGCAGTGGGGCGTCTATTACAAGGTCTCGTTCCGGCGATCACTTCCATCCCCTTACCGGTACTTTGTGTCTCCACTTTTGGGGGTCGTGATCTACGTGGCATCTATAGGTCTGCTGTGGTGGTTGGACACCAGGGACCATTCGGTGCTCGCAATTATACTCACGGTCTGGATGTGTTACTGGTACCTCATTCAGAGGCCCAACACGTGGTGGCAACGATCGCGCGCCCGGAAACACTTCAGTCGATTGGCCCAACTGCTGGCCGTTCCTATCTATGAAATAAGGTCGAAGACCTACGACCCCGATACGATTCGGCGACGATTGGAGGCTTGCGACCAACATGATCTCTACATCGCAAGCATCGCCTTTGCATTACTGAAAGTTCTTCCCACATCTTTCGCTGTACGGACCTGATCCTCCATGACTGATTCAGATTAAACAGATGCCGCTTCCATCGTATGCTCTCTAAGGTACGGGCCGTTTGGCACGGGTGGTCAACGTGCCTTTCGTGCAAAGTGCACCGTCCCATACGGCTCAGCCGGCGGATGCGCGCGGTGCGCGAGGATCAAATTTAGTCCGCTTCACCGCCACCAAACAAATCCACCCCTTAGCACTCCGCACTTCGACCACTTCTTCAGGTTGCAGCTGGGTTGCGGATTCGGCCCGTGAGACGCTCGGGTTTGCCGGTTTATCGTGCTTCGCCACCCACTCTCGATTTCCTTCAGGGAAGAGGTGGGAATTGACATCCATCGTCACTTGGAAGGAGGAGTCCCCTAGCTCGTTACACAACTAGAGAAGTCGGATGCGGTTCAAATTGACTCTTGGCGTGGGCAAGACAGCGATGAAGACAACCCTGTTCATCAAGGTCCATGAGAATGAACTCGAGGCCGCACTCATGTCCGCTCACCCATCGAACCGACGTCAGCGATACCGTCAATGGAGTCATCCCAGTGGGCACATAGATAAGGAGCTTGCCAAAATCACCCGGGGTGTAAAACGCCTTACTCTTAACCCTGCACCCCTTCGCCGATAAATCCGCAATCATTGCAAACGCGCCGTGACCGTGATCGGTGGACACCCTCACAGGATATTGCACGGAACAGCGAGGATACTGGCGTGGCTTCTTCTGCGGCGGCTGGAATCCCTCCTTATAGGAGAGCATCACGCGTCGGTGTTTCTGCCAGCCCCCTCTCCATGCCTTACGGTCGAAGTTGATTCGACGAACACAACGTAGAGCCACAGGAACAATGGCAATCATCGCACACCAGCGAATCCACGATGCCTTGAGCACAACCTCTTGTTCTCCCAACAGCCAGAGTATGATGCCGCCCAGGACGGTCATCGCCATGGCCAGGTAGAAAGCCAATGCCCAAACACTCAGTGATTCGGTAAGTAAATGCTTGGGAAGAATCTTCATGTGTCGCTCCAACGATGGGGGGCATTTGAAACTGGGACTTATCTGATGGATGCAGAAGGGAAGCCCGAAACCTTATTTTTCCAATTTGAGTCTCTCGTTGCTGTTCAAAACGAGACAGGCGGGCGATTATTAATGGAATTGTGGGGAATATTCACTACGCATTGGTAGGCCAACGCGTACAAAGTTAGCCAAATGAAACGCAGGATACACTCACTGTCACGATCTGGAGATTTTCGAAGCTTTACGGCTTGTAGGCGGTAGCACCGGCCCGCGTCAGAAGGTTCCGCATCATTTGGGCGACTGCAGGTTGATCTTCCAAGTGTTGATTGAAGTAAATGGTGCTGGCCGCGAAGACGAAGGCTGATCCGCGTTCATATAACGTGGCTTCATGTCGGCTGCCGGGCGTAACGTTGTTCGGCACAACGGATGAGGCCAGCACTGTCAAGCCGGACGGTGTGAAACCATTGTCAACCAAGTGGTCCCATTCATAGAAAATGAGACCTGGAAGGATACTGCCATTATTCAACCCCGTACCCGCGTACACCCAATGGCTGCTGTTGAATACGACCCAATCGGCCGGTTGATCATTGGACGCGCCGTCCGACATCACTCCGGTAATCTGATTCTCGGGGCGGTTGACGATGCGATTCCGGAACAATGTTGTCGTCAAGCGCGACTGGATGGGATCTGCGCTCGCCCGGTCTTTGTAGCCTACAATAGTTCTCTCGTTGTCTTCGTATCGAATTTGCCAGGTGAGCGTATCGCCAGTGAGAAATGCCAAGCTGGTTCCGGCTGCCAACATCGCCTCGAGCGCATCGAATTCAGCCATCGTGGCATATTCATCATGAGCGAGAGTGATGTACATCCGATGGCGTCCAAGCCGATTAATGGACCCTCCAATGTCTGAGGTCGCAAAGTATTCGACATCGTAGCCGGCGTTCTCCAGCCAACGGATACCATCATGTTCCTCGAACAGAAACTTGCCTGATCCATATCCAATCGTGATTGGCCGATCAAGAGACACCTTCACGGCATGGCCTCCAGGCATACCGTGACTGGAAACATAAAGACTTTCGCCCCCAAAATCATTGTACGCATGCCAGGTGGCGGTTGGGAGATGCACCGCCACCTCGGCATCTCGAGTATCATCCCGGAGGATGAAGATGGCATAGGTCTGAAACCCGTCGTTTTTCGTCAACAAGACGACGTACACGCCGGTGAGCCACGAAGATCCGTCTGGGTATCTGGTCGAGAACGAAAAGGTTACAGGCCAACCGCAGACCATGAGGCCAGTGCTTGGATCGAATGAAGGATCAGCTTGGTGTGGTCCTAACATGGGCCCTCCTTTCGCATAGAGCCGTCCTCCCATGCTGCCATACCCTCCCATGCGAAAGACTTTCCAACCGAATTGTCCGGGAGGATTGGCAGAGACCGAGATGCTCACTTCCGACCCTGACGAATAACTTTGGCGATTCGCATATGCGACGATTTCGTTGTGTGCCGAAGGGTTACTGATGTGCCACTCGGAACTGCCGGATAAGGCATTCTCTCGTGCGATAGCCTTGGCATTCCCGGTCGGGGGCGGAAGCGAGCTCGGCGGCGGCGTAGAAGGAGGTGACATTGGAGGTACCGTATTTGTGGGAACTGTACTGGGAGGAGGCGGTGTTGGGATTGTATCCGGAGTTCTCGTCGGTTGAGTTGAACTCGGAGTAGTCGAAGACGGAGAACTCGAACTATCACCGCCACATCCTAAGAGGAGCAGCAGGAACGCCCATAAAGAGAAGAAGACACAAGTGAACCTTCCGGCACGGATGCGGTTCGCGACAAACAAATTGGATCTCCTGTGGTAACAGTTTTTGGTAGGGGCTACAGCCTAGAAGATAGTTCGGTGCACAGCTCCCATCGACTAGGCGGTTCCCTAGCCCTCGTGGGAAACTTACCGGAGTAAATGCATTGGCAGGAAGTCCGATTCGCGAGATGCAGTGGATAGAGAACGGGGACCGAAGCCGAGACCAACACTTATTTTGTTGTTTTCATGAGAGGGTACCCTTTCTTGGACATGCATTTGTGAAATTGAAAGCGTGACTCAGGTGTTGCACCAAACAGGATGACGGACGAGCCTTCATTGTATGCCTCAAAGTCCGGTTCGTCTCGATGGACCGATTGAGTGCAACTATCAACGGCACGTTCAAGGTCGCTACGTAAAGGCCAAAACTCTTTGGCAGCGGTTACGTAGTCGCGAAGCTCGTCTGCTTTATGAGCTTCAGAGAGACTCGCCAACCCCGGTGCTGGAAAGAAAAGGATAACGGTGATGAGGAGAATACCTTTGTTCATTGGGCTTCTCTCATTTGCGGGTAGCGGATTCTGGTGCCCTTGCCTCGCGTCGTACTAGCCATAGCACGCCGCGGTCTCCCCTGCTACTTTTCAGTTAAAAACTACCACCAGAAGCAGTAGGAGAATTAGCGCAGCACACTACGACGCAGCGGAGAATCACTGAAGCCCTCCTAGTGAACTCTCAGTGGAGATGATCAGCCTGAGCGGCGTGAATCGCGTCGCGCTAGGAGAGATAGTTGACGAACACTTAGCGAAAGCTGGGGGTGCGACTGGCAAAACTCTTACATGATCTTTTTAGCAAAATAAAGGTGGCGCATACATCCAAGCTATTTTCACTCTGCTCATGATCGAGCAATATCGGCGAAGACGAAGCAATGTCGGGCGTTTTAAGGGATGCCGCCACATGTCGCTTGTTCTCAATAAATGCTCTTGCTCACCTCATTGGAAGGGAGGCTCTCAAGACCGCCCGTGTCATAGTCTGTCACTACAAAGTAATAGGTGCCTACGGCGAGATTGCTCACCGAATAGGAGGTCACGGTTCCTACGTGGATGGGCGGGCCATACACTCCTGAGGTAGTTCCCATATAGACATTATATCCAGCCACATTCGTGTCGGTACTAGAATCCCAGGTCAGCGTCGCGGTAGCAGCTGAAATGGTGCTCGAAGACAAACTGGGTGTCGTTGACGGAGTGACTGTCAGCATCACTGGCACTGACACACTTCCTCCTTTGTAGACCGTGACGGTCACGGTCGCGGAATAGGTACCGGCCGGAAGCCGCGCTATGTCCACATTCACGGCAACCTGCGCGCTGCCTGCAATGCTTCCCACTCCTGGAGAAACCGCGACCCAACTCGCGCTATCCGATGCCGTCCAGGTCGAGTCGCGTTTGTTCGATTTGGACACCGTGACCGATTGACTGGGCGGATTAGTTCCTCCTTGAGCAGCTTGAAAGGTCAAGGCCGTTGGGCTCACCGTCAACGCCACAGCTTCAGTGGCCATCCAGGTGTTCATCCCGAATGTCAAAGCAATGCCTAGCAACAGTCCAAGTGGAAGAGGACACAGGGCACCGCGTCGGAACATTACCTTGTAATTTGATTGACGCATACCATCCTACTTCTGTGTGTGTTGGTTTAATCCCAGATGGACGGACCAATCGTTTCTTGTGCAACAGCGATGCCATCACGACCTCTACTCGCATGGCCTTAAGATAGTTCGCCTTCCGGCTCAAAAAAGATCATTGAAGGATGGTGCGGTTATCAGCATTTGATAGCACTGCTCGAAGTCATGTACGGAAGACGTTGCATGATTCTGCCTTCATTGATGACAGACTTGTTCACAATTAGGGTTGGAAACATTTTTCCCATGGCGCCATTGCACCGTAGCAAGCGATGCCATCCCACGGCAATCCTGGGACGCTGTATATTGGGCTAGTCGATAAGAGCGCGCACTCCTTCCTTCTGCGTGCTAGTTGACGGTAAGAAAGTCATTGGCAAATTGTTTTATTAGGGGCTCAACCACCTCGGTCACTCGGCCTGTTATTTGATCCCCGATCATTGCCACCTGCACTCTATTCCATGTACGCGCAGACATTTTTTGCTCCGGTCTGTTCAGCAATGACACTGCCTGGTGGAGTTCAACTTCTATCGCTAAACAAAAGGTATCCGCACTGCTGTGTTTGAGAGGGTTCACCTTCACGTACAGAAAGGGTGCGGAGGAGGTCTGGAGTCGTTCTGATGCACTGAGAATCCTTATCCCGTTAGACTGAAGCACCAGTTCGACGCCTGTGCGAATCGCCTCCCGTGAAAAGCCAGCAGCTTCCTCCTCTGACAAAAATGTCTCTACGATAACCTCCACCCCAGGCAGTCTGCGTAGTGATTCACGGTCCTCAACCCGCCCTGCTCGCGCGGCCGTGGTGTCGAGGTGGCTCAGAACCATCAAAGCCAGAATCAGGACATATCGCATGACATTTCCTATGCGCTGCTGCTCGGTGGCGGTTTTGACGTAAATAGCACAGGTCATCGCTCAACCCTCCGCACCTTGCATGCTCATGATTTTCATCGCTGTAGTTGATCGCGCTCTTTACGCTGTGCTTCCCCTTCCTGAATGAACTGCTTGATTTGTTCGAGATCGACCAGCAGATAGTGCGTCTCAGTCGCGGTCAGCGTTTGGCTTTTGAGGCGGACCTGATCGGCGATCTCCGCCGCATGCTTATGCGTCTCTATGAATGCCGGATCGCTACTGTCCTGGTGGGATTCATGGCTTTGCAACCATTGCCCAAGCAGCAATATCACTTCGCTCAGATTTCCAGATCTCTCCACAATGCACCTCCCATCTGCGAGCGCTACGGCATCATGAGGCGCGAGGACGACCGATTTCTACATACTCCCCTTTGGTCTTGAAACTATCGGACCCGCAGACCATTCCTTGAAACGGAGGCCTCGAGAATTATGCGGCTCGCTTAAATAAGTCCGCGCGGCCTTCTTACTGGAAGGGGGGGGTTGTGTGGGAGTGTGCTGCGACCAGGCGGATCTGCCGCAATTGTGGTCCTTCCACCGGCTGACCATGCGGATAAAAGATATTCAAGATTGGCAGCTTCTGCATCGAGGACTTTTAATTGTGCTCGAAGAATGTGGACGTCCATAGCATTCAGCCTCATCCTGTCAGAGAGGAGCATACGTTCACACAAACTCTTGGCCTCGGCCACGAAGTCACTGACCATCCTTCTGATATCACTATGTGCCGCCATAAGGGAGATTTTACAGAGGCCTCAAAAGCAACCTACTAGGACAGTCCCGAGAATCACTCCCTACGGGCCTCCATGGAGGGTGCCCCTGCTTGGGAGCCTATTTACAAGCACTCTGCACAGGCGCAAAATACAGCCTCTCCCATCCCTAATTTCGAAGGTATATTCATGCCGCTTTCAAACGAGGTACATAAATTTACCATGGCTTGTGAGCATCTTATAGCGGGTATGGCTATGTATCGACCACTCACGGGGGATGAGCGGTTGCTGATCAAGCACTATTGCAATGAGGTGCTCACCAAAGTTGATCAGCCACAGACCAATTCCGCGCAAGTCGAAATTCCTCTGTCCCCGTGATCTTTATCTCGTCCCTCATGCTGTGGCGTTTGGCAAACGGGCACCCCGTACTTGGCAAGCTGAATATGGGAACAGGTAGTTCCCAGCACTAACGCGATCTGCAGGACAACTCATAAGCCGCGGATTACCTGT
>Ga0207645_10000674_pt1 | contig 28244 bp, 27 predicted proteins | sample KBSM53metaG_FD_184331 | JGI IMG/M metagenome (GOLD analysis project Ga0207645, IMG submission 184331) | Miscanthus rhizosphere microbial communities from Kellogg Biological Station, Michigan, USA - KBS M5-3 metaG (SPAdes) (version 2) | ecosystem: Host-associated > Plants > Roots > Rhizosphere >...
ATTACAGAACGCGTGACCGGCGCCGGCATAGCTGTGAAACTCGTGCTCCTTGCCAAATTTCGTTAGCTCGGTATCGAGCTTGCGCATGTCATGCGGCGACGGATTCTTGTCTTCCTCACCGAAATGCCCCTGAATCGGACAGTTGATTTCACGCGTGCGGTCGAACGGCGTCGCACCCTCACCGAAAGGCACCATGGTCCCGCCCCCATAAAACATCACGCCTGCTTTCAAATCTTTACTGGCGGCCGACATGAGGTAGACCAGCCGCCCACCCATACAGAATCCGACGATGCCCAGCTTTCCGCTATCGACTCGCGGATGGTTTTTCAGAAAGCCAATCGCCCCTTCGATATCCCTGATGATCGACGGGTCACGCAAACGCGCTTTACGCGTCGGATTGTCATCTTTACAATTTACACCGTCGCGATGATAAAGATTCGGCGCAACGGCCGCGTAGCCTTGAAGCGCAAACATATGCGTTGTGTCTTTGATGAAATTCTCCAACCCGGACTGGCCGTGCACAACCACGATGCCCGGAACCCGCCCGCCGCTTTCGGGTAAGCTGACATAAAGGGGCATCTCGCTTTGATCGACTCTGCCGGACTGCCAACTGCTCGCCATTTTATACCTCCATGGTTTTCATCGTGTTCTATAAATGAATTCTGCAACCGCGCGCAAGCGCCGTTCATAAATTGTTTATCGGAGAACGGCGACCGCGATCGCCCTGACATCGTTGGATTGTCGCCGCCCGGGCACAATGATAAGAGAGACAGCAGGCGATTACGAACAAATATAAAACCGCTAATCTAAAAATGCTCCTATGCTTTCCCAAGAAGAAAACGACCTGATCGCTCAGACCGGTCCCGGAACTCCCGGCGGAGATTTGATGAGACGCTATTGGCACCCGGTAGCGCTCTCGGAAGAGTTGCCGGCGGACGGGCCACTGCCTGTAAAGATCATGAGTGAAGATCTTGTGCTCTTCCGCGACGATCATGGCGAACTCGGGCTATTGGGTCTTCACTGCGCGCATCGGCGCGCGGATCTGAGCTACGGTCGGGTGGAGAACGGCGGGCTGCGCTGTCTCTACCACGGATGGCTTTATGATCGGCATGGCCATTGTCTCGAACAGCCGTGCGAACCTCCGGAAAAAAGATTTTGTGAGAAAGTGCGCCAGACGGCCTATCCTTCCGAAGAGCACGCCGGGATCATTTTCGCCTACATGGGACCCGGCGAACCGCCGCTTTTTCCCGCCTACGAGCCGTTCCTTGCGCCACCGGGGCACGTGCTGGTCACGAAGATTTTTCACGAGTGCAACTACTTTCAAGCCAATGAAGGAAATCTCGATCCCAGCCACGTTTCCTATCTTCACCGCCAAGGCAATGTACCACAAAATTTGAAGCGCCCGGTGCAAGGCAGCGACGGCAAGCTCCCGCTCGCCCTCTATGAAGCCGACATGGCCCCGCATATTGATGCCGAAGAAACACATTATGGGGTGCGGATTTTCTCGACGCGTAACGTCGAAGCCGATCGGACTTTTTTTCGTGTGACCAATTTTATTCTGCCCAACAAAGCGACGATTCCCGGTCCCATGTCCGGCGATGGTTACAATCTCTACTGGCACGTGCCGATCGATGACACGCATCACTGGCGCTATGACATCGTCTTTCGCCGTAGCGCGCCGATGGAGCAAAAGGATATCGAGCGAAATCAGGAGATCCTCGACGAACTCAGCGCCAATTATCGGCCGAAGCGCAACAAAGCCAATCGCTACCTCCAGGATCGTGAAGCGATGAAGACTTGGAGCTTTTCCGGGATGGGGCGGATCTTCAACGTTCAGGACACCGCGATCGTCGAAGCTAGTGGTTCCATCGTCGATCGCACCCGGGAATTTTTAGGACCCAGCGATCGGGCGATTATTCTGGCCCGGCGCCAGGTATTAAAGGCGATTCGCGATATTCAAACCGGTCGTGAAGCACCGCACGTGATTCGAAGCGCGAAAGAAAATCGCTTTCCGGATCTCACGGTGATTTCCGAGGTGATCACGGACGGCAGCGAGTGGCGGACGCACTGGAAGAACAAGCTCGCCGAACTTCGCTAACAAACACTCTCACGGGAGATCTCACGTTCGTCATTCCCGCACGTTTTTAGCGGGAATCCAGGTGAATTCCGAAGTGGACCCCAATTAGATTTTCGACGGTGACGACTGACGGCTCATAGCAGACATTTAATTCGTACGATGCTGCTTTCACGTCGCATCGAGATGAAAAAACTTCACGGCATTTCCGGCCAGCATCGCACGTCTTTCATCCTCTGGTACACCGGCGAATTGCTCTTCGACCAGTTCCAGCGATTTCGGCCAGCGGGTTACGATGTGTGGGAAATCCGTCGACCACATTATTTTATCGACGCCGATCATGTGCCGAAGCTGAATGCCGATGGGATCGTCGAATACACCCCAATGAGCATGTTCGCGCAGGTATTCGCTCGGTAGTTTCTTCAGCTTCGGCAATCCCAAAAGCTTTTCCGCCCAGTGGCAGTTGACTCTATAGGTCTGATCCATTTGTTGATAAAAATAGGGAATCCACCCGACGTTGTTTTCCGCCCAAAATATTTGCAGCTGCGGAAATCGGTCGAACACTCCGGTGAAGATTAGCTGCGTCGCTTCCACCGCGCCGCAATGATAAATCCCCTGCCGCGCAAAGCGCTGGAGAAAGTCGAACGGGCGCTCCTCGCCTTGCGGATCCTTAGGATACTTCATGAGATACACATCGCGCTCGTCGGTGCGCCGTGGAAATGACGTATGGATCGTAATCGGCATATCGAGGTCGAGCGCCGCCGCATAAAACTCGTCGTCCTCAGGCGCGGGCGTGCTCTTGCCGCTCGGAAAGGTATGCAGCCGGACGGCTTTGAAGCCCTTTTCTTTGCAGCGCGTCATTTCGGCGATGTTTTCCTCTGCGCCGATATCCGGCATAACGGCAACGCCGATCAAGCGATCGAGATCGACCGCGCAATACTCCTCGATAAAGTAATCGTTGAACGCGCGGATAATTGCCAGAAAAGCTTCCTTATCCTTGATCTTCGGGTTACGCGCCTCGCTTGCGAACAACAACTCGCCATCGATCCCATCGATCTCCTGTTCTCTGATTCGTTGCTGGGGAAAGCCCGCGCCCACGGAGCCTTCAAAGTTCAAATGGACGGGATTAAACTCTTCCGGCGATTTTCCCGCGAACAGGTTCGTACCGCGATATTCGAGCGGCTGCCCCTCCTCGACTATGGCGTCGCGACCGTCGGCGAGCTTAATCCGCCGGGGCGCCCGATCGCGAAACTTTGGCGGAACTCGATGGGTCCACGTTTCCGGCAGCGATTCAAAGTGGCTATCGGCTGAGAAGTACCGATACTTGCGGGCCATGGAAATCGAACCTCCTCTAGACCTAATTAAGCATCGAATTCACCACAGAGGGACGGAGGGCATAGCGGTTATCTTCCGAAGTGTGAAATCCAACGGTTCCGAACTCTGCGTTCTCAATGTCTCTGCGGTGTAGATGTGCTCTTGACCTTATATTCGAACCTTGAACATGCGCAGCGCTACCGCACCAGCATTTCTTTCATGATTTTTTCCATCGCGGGTGACAGCCGATCGGTCTGCTCCGCGGTTACGATGTGCAGGTTCACACCTTTTTCTTCGAGATTGTTCAATTCGTCATAAATTGATCGCGCTCCCTTTCGACGCGGAATTCTGCCGGTGCCGGAAAGGATCTTGGCGCCTTCGGCCGACAACGCATAATCCACGAAAAGCGCCGCGGCATACGGATGCGGCGCATTGACGTTGATGCCATAATTCCCGCCGGCGATTGCCGGAGTTGGATTAGGGAAAACGATTTCGGCCGGACAACCTTTTTGCTTCATCCGCAAGATGGCATCAGGATAGACTTCGACGGCAATCTTGAACTCGCCGGCGCACATGAGCTGTCCTTGCAGCGTATGGCCGCGGCGCACCGAGGCGCCGTTGGCGAGAAGCTTCTGTACGTATTCGCGCGTTCTCGCTTCACCCCATGACGAGAGCCAGGTAAGCATCGCGCGCTCCGGCTCGAGATCTATGGTTAAACTGCCCTTCCATTTCGGGTCGAGCAAATCGGCATAACCCTTCGGCGCATCTTCTTTCCGCACGAGGTCTCGGTTATAGGCAATCGTCGCCAACCCGAGGCTATCCGCATGGAAATATCCGTCTTTATCGTTCTGCTCGCGCGGATAATTCGGCATCTCGGGCGATTGGTAACGCGTCCACACGCCGGCGCGCTTGAGTTGCATGACATTTTCGGTGCCGACGGAAACAACGTCAGCGGCGAGCCGCCCCGCTCTATGTTCCATCAGGGTACGAACGACCAATTGGTTGCCGCTACCGCGGTAATAATCAGCTTTGACGAATGGGTATCGGGTGGTGAACCCTTTGACATATGCGGCGACCAGATCAGCGGCCGAAATGGAGTAATAAACTAAAGCCCCCTCCCGCCGCGCGCCGTCTTCCAATCGTGCCTGGCGCTGCGGCGTGGGAAGCTTGTTGATTTCCGCCAGCAGTCCTTCGACCGAAGCAGACTCAGCGCCCGAGATTGCGCCGCAAATAAGAGCTAACGCCGCAATCGTGCTCGCCAGAATCTTCTTTGACGCCATCTTCTAATCTCGACTTTCGGTTCTCGATTACTTCATCCTGCAGTATGGATGATAATCCATTTTGCACCGGGCACCCGCTTCTTTCATCGCCGCCTCGAACTCCGCATGAATCATCGGATCTTCGTCTTCATACTCGATCTGATCGCCGCCTTCCTTCACGCTCTTGTAGACATAAGCCTTGCCTCCGGCTTTCGGTTTGTCGCTGCCCCAGCCGATGGCGAGAAAGAACACCGGCTCGGCGCCCCCGTTAAAATGCTGATGGAACCACATCTCCGGCGGCACAAAGACGCTGCCAGGGCCCCACTCGACTCGCTCCATAGGTTTGCCTTCCTGCCACATCAATGAATAGCCCGTGCCCCGGATGATCAAAACGTGAATGCCCGGGCCATGACGATGCGCCTTTTTGTATGCGCCGACACCCCATAGCGAGACATGCGACTTCACGGTGTTGTTAACCATCCGAAACACCGTGCTCTTGGCGCCCCCGCCACGATCAAACCCGCTCGAAAACATCTGGCACACGCGCACATCGGCAATAAAGTTGGTCGACCATTGTTGCGCCGGCGCCGTTTGCTTGAAGTAGCCTTCCTCGCCGTTATAACGATCGCGAAAAACAAATGGGTTGTCGAAAACAAACTCATAGTTGTTGAAGGTGTCGATGACTCGTGGCGCGCTCGTCATGGCGATGTAGCGCGCCGGCTCCATGCCGGACGCGTTATGATGCTCGTGCCAGGCATTCATCGGAATCGAGAAGTAGCTTCCCTCTTGCCACTCAAAAGTTTCCTTCTTCTCCGGTTCGATCCAGATCGAGCTCGCGCCCTGGCCTTTGAGAATGTATATCGTTTCCTCGAAAAGATGGCGGTGGGGTTTCAGCGATTTTCCCGCGGGTATTTCCGCAACATAGGCGTCGTTGAAGCCGCCGGTGCCGTCAAGGTTGAGAAACGCCGCGGAGCCCACGCCAGTCGAACGCCACGGCGCGAGCTCGAGCTCGTAAAGATTTTTGACGATTAAACCGCGATAGGTGGGCAAGCCTTCTGATTCTTTCCACTGCTCATACGGAGATTTATAAGCGATTCGTTGTTTGACTTCTTCTTCGATGCTCAATGCAGCGTTTGCCATGAACTGATTTTCCTTTTTGCGGCGCGCCAGTCGCCATTCTGCGCTAACGTTTCTTCACTGCCATCAAAATCTTCCGATGCGCTATCAACTTTCAAACGTAATCCGCATGTTCGCCCTGATGCGTCAACGAGAGTCCCAAATTATCCATGGCCAATCGCGTATTGATGCCGAGAACACGCAAAGGTTCGCTTCCGGTGTTGAAATATTGATGCCATTGAAAAACCGGGATCGAGAGCACGTCCAATGTATCGAAATTGAATTCTTTGTCTTCAACGATGACTTTGCCCTTGCCGCCAACGATCAGGTCGATTTCATCGTAGAGATGACGGTGCGCGCCCGAGCGTCTGCCTGGAGGAATTTCCGCCATCACGACGCCGAGCGCTTTGCTATGACAGCCGATCCGGGGATCGACGACATAGGCGAGATTGCCCATCGCCGTCGGCTCAAAAATCAGATCCTTTTGTCTGACGAGCACTTTACTCTTCCGCCTGAGCTGTTCTTCGTGCATCGCGAAAGCCACCTGTTCCGCATACATTTCCGCGGTGCGGTTGCGCGGATTTTGACCGTTGTCGAGCTGCCCACCTCCACCCGGAATCAGTGTCTTGCGTGCGTCTTCGCCCTCCTGAGCATAGATCCAGAATTCGGGAAAGCGCTCATCTTCATAAACCGCTTGGCCGAGAGCGAGAGATAACGGGCCGGTGGTGGATGCGATGCGCAGGACGGGCTCGTTGCTGTCGTTGATATGCCGGTGCCAGGAGAACATCGGCACGCTCAGCAGGTCGCCGGGGCCCCAGTCGTAGCGCTCCCCGTCAATGATGCTGTGGCCGTGGCCCTTTAAGAAATAAATGATCGCCTCCACCGTATGGCGATGGCCGAGGGTACGCCAGTCCTGACCCTCTTCCGTGTGCGGCGGGATGATGTCGTACCAAAGCCGATGGGTGTGATTATTTGACCCAAGGCGCGCGTCCACAACATAGATATGTTTATGCTCGCCTAGTTTCTTTTCGATCTCCGGCCATTTGAACAGCACGTCCTGCCCTTTGCGCCGGCCCTGTTCGTCTTTGGCAAAGCGCACGCTATGCATCAGCAATTCTGTATGTACTTCTTTGACCGATTTAACTTCCATGAAATCCCTCCGGGCGAAAATAATTCGCTAGAGCTTTATGTAATGGCGCCGACTCTATCGCAAGGTTGCCAGCTTTCCAAGAATTCAGCTTACGGTGACACGGAGACTGAATCCGCGCTACGATCTTCAAGTAGTGGAATCGCGGCTCCAGTCCGAAATTTCGTCTGGATTCCCGCTAAAAGCATACGCCAATGACGGAACTGAGAGCCCCAATCTTTAGCGTCTCCCGCATTTCAAACGAGAGCACGAAGACACGACGGTGTCGTAGGGTACGCTTGCGCACCATCCGAGAAGTATCACGAACGGTGGCTTGAAATCTCCACTTCTATCGGACACGCGGCAGACAAGCTTCTTCAGTCAAAAAGCCGTGCGCGTGCGGCTTCCGAGATCGCGACCACCGCAGGATGTTTGAGCTTGCGGTCCAGTGAAATCGCGAAAAACTGTTCGCGCACTGCGCTCGCCTTGCCAATAATCTTGACGCCATATTGGCGCCGCACCTCGGCGCTGATCACCGATGGAGCGAAAAACAATCCAAGCCCGCGCTGCCCAAAAACTTGCAGCAGAGCACTATCTTCGCATTCGGCGACGATCACCGGGCGAATTTTTTCTGTCTCAAACCATTGGTCGAGTGAACGCCGCACCGCCGTATTCGAGGTCGGTAGCAAAAAGGGCGCGCCATCGAGACATTGAGGAAATGGGTGGCGATAGGCGGTTGCCCATTTCTCGGTTCCGAAAAGGGTCATGCCGCATTCGCCGAGCAGATGACAGAACGCCTTCACGTTTATTGCCGGATCGATCTGGCTATCGGTCAAAACAACGTCGATATCGTGCACCGCCAATGCCGAGAGTAGATCTTTATTGGTTCCCTCGCGGCAGATGATGCGATGGGAATCGGCGAGCTTGAGAGCCGGCTCGATCAACTGAAAAGCGACCAGCTTGGGCATCACGTCGGCGACGCCCACCGTGAGCCGCGCAGAACGGCCCTGCGGTCGTCCCTTGAGCGTTCCCATCATTTCCCGGCCAAGGGAAAAGATCTCATCGGCGTAGCGAAACACGACCTTGCCAGTCTCTGTGAGAATCAGGTGTCGCCCGGTTTTGCGAAAGAGCTTCTCGCCGAGCGACCGCTCCAGCGATTTAAGCTGCGCGCTCACCGTCGCCTGCGTGAGATTCAACTCCTCACTGGCGCGTGAGACGCTGCTTAGGCGAGCGACGGTCCAAAAGTATAAAAGATGGTGGTAGTTCAGCCATTCCATGCCTAGATATTAGTTCGATTTTTTCTATGAAACAATAAGAAATTATGAATTTGCCTATGTATCGGTTTTGTTCCTAATCTGCTCACAGATTCTCGAGCTTCGCTCACAGGAGTCTTCTATGAGAGGTACGACACCGATAATGTTCAATCCGGATGGTGTAAGGCTTTTCGAGCCCGATACGCTTGCGCCAGAGCAGTTTTACGCCACGATTAGGAAAACCCAGTTCGCGGACCCGGAACGTAGGCTGATGGCTGCCGTTCTCGAGGACGCGGTCTCCTGCCTGTCGGCGAACCCGCGTCCGTGTGCCGGGCGAAAACGCAGGTACTTCGAGGAGGCACATTCTTGGATCAACACCACGGAAGAACAAGACTGGATATTTTCATTCACCAACGTTTGTGAAACGTTGGGCTTCGACCCAGGCTTTCTTCGCCGTGGACTGAACCGCTGGAACACCATGACGGCCGAAAAGGGGTTACCACCGATGCGCTTAAAGAAATATCGCTCCGGCGCGCGTCGGCGAAAATTGCGTTTCCGCAGCGCTCTTTGACGCGCTCCGGGTTCGGTTGGAGTCATCACGCTCAGCGTCATTTGCCCCGCCGTCGCCCTGCCATTCACGCTCGGTTCTGCCGAAAAATCAGTAGCGATATGCGGCCGACTTTTGCTAATGAGGTCTACTCTTCTCTCTTCGTCTCGAAGAGCTGAAGATTCCTTCAACTGAATTAAACGAAGTTCTACGGCGAACCAGCGCCATTGCATTGTCATCCCGTAGGCCAGGCGGTATATTTTCGATCATATGAGCAAGCAATCCAGCCTGACGGATTTCCATCGTGAAAACGGTGCGGTTTTCGCCGAGTACGAAGGCTGGCTTTTACCGCGGCATTTTGGCGATCCCGCGGCTGAGTATCGGGTCCTGCGGGGTGCGGCCGGGCTGATCGATCTTTCCCAGCGCGCGTTGCTGCAGTTCACCGGTCCCGATCGCCTTTCTTTTTTGCAGGGAATGCTGTCGAACGATCTACGTAGCTTGAACCCTTTTGATGGCCAATACGCGGCGATTCTGACCCAACAGGGCAAAGTGATCGCCGACGTCAGGGTCCTTTGCGCGATGAATTCGTTCTATCTCGATTTTTGGGAAAATCTGAAAGACAAGGTGATCGAGCATTTTCAACGTTATCTCGTGGCCGACGATGTGGAAATTTCCGATCGCTCCATCGATTATACATTTCTTGCGATTCACGGCCCGAGCGCTGAACTGGTTCTAGAAAAACTGCTACGCGACACGCCGCTGCCGACTCGGCCTAAACAGCATGCGATGATCGACATCAACGGCGCGGCCATTTGCATTATCCGGGAAGATTTCGGCGGCAATCCAGCGTTCGATCTCGTGGTGCCCCGCGCCAACGCCATTAACGTTGCGCATGCCTTGACCGAAACCGGCCGACAATTTTCTGCCGCCTGGGTTGGTGAAGAGGCGCAAAATATCCTGCGGGTCGAGAACGGTATTCCCCGCTATGGTCTCGACTTCAACGAGAATAACTTGTTGCTTGAGGTCGGCATCGACGACGCGTTCAGCTTTACCAAGGGGTGCTACTTGGGCCAGGAAATCGTCGAGCGCATTCGCTCCCGGGGCCATGTGAACAAGAAACTCTGCGGACTCGTGCTTGATGGTTCATCTCCTGCGGCCGCCGGCGATTCGATCCACACCGACGGCAAAGTCGTCGGTACGATCACCAGCTCGGTATTATCGCCCCGACTGGATCGGCCCATTGCTTTGGGCTACCTGGGCAAGGAATACTGGAATCCAGGCACAGTCGTATCCGTTGAACACAAGGGATCGACGATCCGGGGCACGGTCAGTAAAGTTCCGTTTATTGCCTCCTCTTGAAACCACTCGTCAAGTTCGTATAGTTACGGGAAATTTTGGGCGGGCATGGGAAGGGATCTAAGGCATGGCGAATTTCGTAAAGGTTTGTAAAACCAGCGATGTTAAACCTGGTTCCGGACGGAGTCTCGATATCGATGGAAAAGCGATCGGTATTTTTAATGTCGATGGCAAATTTTACGCGATCAACGATGTGTGCGGGCATCGGGGCGGTCCCCTGGGTGAAGGGGAGATGGACGGGACTACGGTAATTTGCCCATGGCACGGTTGGCGTTACAACGTCACCACCGGCGAAAACGAGCTGCTTCCCAGTCTGCCCACGCAAAAATTCGAAGTGAAGGTGGAAGAGGATGACGTGTTGGTGGATTTGTCCTGAGCCCAGCAAAATAGTCGGTTTCAGATACTAAAGTTTCACATAAAGTTTCACGTAATCCTTGAGCGCGTCCTTGGTGCTTTCGAACGCGAGATCGCCCCACGGGAGCTCGTTTGGAGCAAAGTTACGTGCGTCCAGGGATTCATCCGCGGCTGCGAGCTTTCCGCTGACCACCTCCGCAGTATAGACGATGATGACATTGGGCGATCGCGGGTACGTATACACGTTGAGCAGCGGCCCGAGCTTTACTTCCAATTGCGATTCCTCTTTGGTCTCCCGCACGGCGGCATCACGAACGCTCTCGCCACGATCGACATAGCCGCCGGGAAAAACCCACTTGCCAAGGGCGGGCTCGACGCCCCGTTTCAGTAAGACAATGCCGCCATCGAGCATAAAAATCGTGCCCGCCACAACCTTCGGGTCCTGGTAAAAAATAAACGCACAGGACTGGCAGACCAGCCGGCGAGGCTCGCTCGCCTTGACGATTTTTTTGTCGAGGCCGCCGCCGCAGCGCGGGCAGAAACGAAATTCCACATGACCGTGGGCGTGCGCGTGGTGCAATTCATGTTCTGATGCCATGCTTGTTGTTTAGCTCATATTAAGTTGAAACAAAAGGTGAATTCTGCAATCGTGATGCGATGCTTCGGGCTGTGATTTTCGATTTCAACGGCATTATCGTCGATGACGAGCCGATTCATTTCAAATTGTTTCAGCGCGTTTTTGCCGAAGAAGGGATCGATCTCAGTGAAGCAGCTTATTACCGGCGCTATCTCGGTTTCGACGATCGCGGCGCATTTCTCGCCGGATTCCGTGATTGCGGCAGGACCGTCGGCGCCGCAAAGCTGCAGGAGCTCATCGCTCGCAAGGCCGATTACTATCAGGAGGCGATCCGGAATCATGTCGCGATTTTTCCGGGCGTAAAAGCTCTGCTACAGGATCTGTCGCGAATTATCCCGCTTGCCGTCGCCTCCGGCGCGCTGCGCCAGGAGATCGAGACTATTTTGCAGGCCGCCGAGCTATTGGATCATTTTCGCGCCATCGTCGGCGCCGAGGATGTTCAGCAAGGCAAACCCGAGCCGGAGATCTTTATCAAAGCTCTGGCTGCGTTGAATACGGCAAGCAGGGACCCGGCCGCCATCCCTCCGGCCGAGTGTGTCGTCATCGAGGATTCCAAAGAAGGTGTACGCGGCGCCCGCCGCGCCGGCATGAAGTGCCTGGCAGTGACGAACTCCCATCCGGCAGAGCTCTTGAAGGAAGCCGATGCGATCGTCGCCAGCCTCGAAGAAGTCTCATTGCCGTTCCTGCGCCGGCTGTGTGAGTGACAAAGAGCTTCAAAGCGTTCAAGCCGCTCAATTCGTTCAATTGGTTGGAGCTCTTTCCTAATTGCTTGGCCTCGAGACCATCTCCCAACGTCATCCTGAGGCGATAGCCGAAGGATCTCGTTCGTACTGCGCGGTGCGATATCGCGCAGCGGACAATTTGAACCTGTTGAATTTTTTGAACGACTGGACTGACCGACCGTTACCGGTACGGCGTTCGCTGCGGTCTGACAGTGATTTCAACGGGACAACACGTCGCGGCGGACGTGAGCACGTAGTAGACAGCATGAGCAATGTCGCTCGGCTGGATCATCTTACCGCGGTCGAGCTGCCGATTTGGCGGAATCAACGGCGTGTCGACGAAGCCCGGAAGGATGACCGATACTTTGATGCCGTGCTCGCGCACTTCCTCATAGAGCGATTGGGTAAATCCGATCAGGCCGAACTTGGATGCGGAATAAGCTGCCCCGTTCGCCTCGCCGGTTTTTCCTGAAACCGAACCGATATTGATAACCGCGCCTTCGCCCTTCGCGATCATGTCCGGCAACAGCTCCCGCGCCAGCATCATGGGCGCGCGCAAATTGAGCCGAAAGGTTTGGTCCCAGTCCTCGATCTTTGCCTTCGCTACGGGCGCTCGTTTTCCCCATCCGGCATTGTTGATCAAGACATCGACGGTACCGAACATGCGGCGGCTTTCAGCAGCGAGTGTTTGCACTGCCGCATCGTCCGTGAGGTCCGCTGAAAACGCGCACGCAGTCCCATTATGATTTGTTATTTCCCGTTCCACTGCTTGGAGTTGCTCAACTGTGCGGGCACAGAGAATGACTCGGCAACCCGATTGCGCCAGCATGAGAGCGACGGCTCTGCCGATGCCGCGCCCCGCGCCCGTCACCAGCGCAACTCTTCCATCCAGAGCAGTCATGCGGCAGATTTTTCCGAATCAATGCACTGTTGGCGTCTCATCTTGTGGCGCAGCCTGCGCCACCGAGGAGCCATGATGATGAATCATGCGCCAGCCGTCGCTTCCCTTGCGAAAGATATTAGTGGTTAAAACCGTGGCCGCAACGTTTTGACCTTCAAGGGAACTGTTGAGGTTTTCGTAGAGTGTCACCCAGGCGAGATCGCCGCGGACTTCGATCGCAACATCGGTGAGCATAAAGCGTATCGCCGGCGTGTTCTCGAAGATACGGCGCCAGCTTTCCATCACCGGTTTCCAGCCGCGTAAAATGCGCCACCCAGGATGGCCGCACTGAATTTCGGTATCGCTAGCCCAAACGCTTTCCATCTTTTGCATGTCGAGGCTTTCGAATGCGCGATAAAAGCGCTCATTCGCCGCCGCGACTTCTTGTTCGTCAGGGGCCATGAACGGCTAGTGGTGGGGTTTCGGCGTGACGAACACGAGTGTCACCAACCGGTGCTGGCCACGGTTAAAGACACCGTGATTTTCGCCTGCCGGCGCAAGCGCGATTTCTCCGGGCCCCAATTCGCGCTCCTCATTACCTACTTTGAAAAACCCACGGCCTTCGAGAACGTAATAGATTTTGTCCTGACCGGCGTGGGTATGCGGAGTTTGCTCCTGCCCGGGCTCGAAGCAGTAAGTATCGCAAAAGAATCTATCGGTTTCGAAGACCGCGTTCTTTTTCATCTTCTCCGGCGCAAACTGCATCGCATCGGCAAGTTTTTTGAAATGACTCATGCTCTGCTCCTGTTCATGACCGATATTATTACCATAGGGTACCGGCATGCAAAAGCAGCGCTCATTTGTTATCTGTAGCTGATGGATTCTGTCCTCATCCGCTATCATGAGATAGCACTGAAGAAGGGCAATCGCCGATATTTCACCGAGCTGCTCAAGCGAAACCTATTGGCTTCCGTCAAGGATTTCGGTCCCAAAGAAATTCGCAGTCTGCCGGCGAGAATCCTGGTTGCTTTCAAAAATCCTCCTGCGTCAGCAGATCTCATCGAACGGATCAGCGCTGTCTTCGGCGTCGCGAATTTTTCCCTCGTCGAGCGCGTTGACCGGGACCTCGAGGCTTTACGCCGTCATATCTTGGAGTCGCTGAACGGCCACAGCTTTGAATCCTTTCGCATCGAAACACAGCGCGGTGACAAAACCTTTCCGCTCGGATCGCCCGAAATCAATCGCCAACTCGGCGCTGCCGTGAAGGAAAAATCAGGCGCGCGAGTGGATCTGGAACATCCCGAATTTACCGTGACCGTGGAAATTCTGCCGGACGACGCTTTTTTCGGTTTCAATAAAATTGCCGGCGCCGGCGGTCTGCCGGTCGGGTCGAGCGGACGCGTCGTCGCCCTCATCTCGGGTGGAATCGATTCGCCGGTGGCGGCTTATCGCCTGATGCAGCGTGGTTGCCGAATATTTTTTATTCACTTTCATAGCGTCCCTTATCAGGACCGAACTTCCCAGGAAAAGGTGCGCCGGCTCGTGCAACGGCTTACCCGTCATCAATTTTCATCGCGTCTTTACCTGGTGCCCTTCGGCGAGATCCAACGCCAGATTGTTGCCAACGTCGCGCGACCCTTACGGGTGGTGCTTTACCGCCGTATGATGCTGCGCATCGGTGAAGCGATCGCACGAAAGGAAAAAGCCAAAGCCGTCGTCACTGGCGAAAGTCTTGGTCAGGTGGCTTCACAAACTTTGGATAATATGGCGGTCATTCAGCAGGCGACGCGTCTACCGATTCTGCGACCCTTGGTGGGTATGGACAAACAAGAAATTATCGATCAGGCCAGACGTATCGGGACATTCGAGATTTCCTCGATTCCGGACCAGGATTGCTGTCAGCTGTTTGTTCCCGCGCATCCGGCCACCAAGGCACGCTTTGCTGCGGTCGAGGCGGACGAAACCAAACTCGCCATCACGGACTTGGTGCGCTACGGCGTCGAGAACGCTATCGAGGAGGAGTTTGATTTTCCGGAAAGCTGCCCGCGTTCGGAAGATTGAACCGCTCACCAGCCCGGTCATCCGCACATGAACCGGCGTGGCTGGCGTGCGGTCAGGAGGATTCAGCACAGAGACTCGGCGGACACCGAGTTTCGAAACGCGTTAAAGCATCAGATTTCGTGCACTCGCTTCGAGCCTGGATCGAGCGCTCGGCGTGTTCAACTCAACCTTCGTCCATGTATTCCTTGCCGAAGCGGAATTGCTCGAAGCGTTTTTGCTTTTGCACCTGCTCCGCAGTCGTGGGACGGTCACACGGACCATAGTAATCGATGTAGTCTCCGTTCGGTTGCGTCGAGCGTGCCAAATCCGAAGGACCGACAGGTGCCAATTGCTTGTGACAGTAGCCGCCGCCGAGCTCTTCCTGAGGGCGGTTTGCCACACTATATGAACCGCTCGTACAACCGGCGATGGCAAATAAAGATACCAGCATCACTGTTGAAGGACGAATCATAGGTAATCCTTTCTTTTGACGAACGTTGTTGAAGCGATACCCTAGGCCTGAGCCGGAGAGTCATTCTACCTGTTATCGTCGCACAATTAAAATAGCTCCAATCGTGCGTGCTTGCATCTGCCGGCGCTTTCTGATTGCGTTAGCTTTGGCAAGGGGGCGCTCGTGGAAATATCGATTAAAATTGCTTCCCGAGAGTACCAGCAACTGCGCACCCATGTTCCCGATGGATCGAGCGCCCGCGAAGCGGTTGAAAGGGCGACGAGAATTGATTATTCGGTAGGCGGTGTTTTGTTCGAAGGTTACACGATCGTTTGCGATGAGGATGCAGCTCGCGGTTTGCAGGAAATCGCGGCGCATTACTGCCCGGAAGTTGTAGCGAAGATTCAAAAAGCAGTCGGTCTCGCAAGGTCCGGACAGACCTAACTTATTTGCCAGGCCATTGCGACCTGCTCGGGAAAAGCGGATGCGAACTCAACTCTTTCGTTACGACTTCAGGCAACCTTCCCTCCCGGCCACATCTCGAGCACAACCGGCGATCGGAGCACTTGCCGGCAGCGGTCTGGTTTCAACGCCTTTAGAGCAAGCTATCGGCACCGCCGATTTGCGGCGCACCTGTCCTCAGTTTACCGTTCCTGACGCTTCTTTATCATCTATTTGGCCGACCGTCGTAAACCGAAAATTGGATCTCCTTTGGGTCGCGATCTCCATCGGACTCGCGCTCTTCACGTGGCATTACGCGGTGCGCGAGGCTTACACGCCGATCTGGCTCTATGTTGCGCTCAATATTCAGTGTGCCGTTTTGTTTGCGCTACGCCATCCGGCGCAGCTTACAACCCGCGATCCCTTGGAAGTCGGTGTAACTCTCGTCTCGCTGAATTATATCTTTGCCTTCCAGCCAATACCGATCGCTTCCTCGGCATGGGCGCCGCTTGGCGGCGTGATATGCACCGCGGGAGCCTTTCTGACATTGATCTCGGTACACTCGTTGGGCCGTAGCTTTGCCGTTCTGCCCTCGCTGCGGCCGATTCAAACCTCTGGCTCGTACCGCTTCGTGCGCCATCCAATCTATCTCTCATATCTTGTCACCGCGCTGGGAATAGTTATTCGCCATCCAAGCATTTACAACGGCGCCGTCGCGCTCGCGGGTATTCTGCTGATTCTTTGGCGGATCAAATTCGAAGAACGCCTGCTCGCTCAGGAGCCGAGCTATCGCGAGTATGTCGCGCGGGTACGTTACCAGCTGATCCCGGGATTGTATTGACCGACGACGACGTTAGAGATCAGCCGGTGCATCAAACGTACTGCTGAATGGTTTGCAGGCTCGGTGGAAAAAATAACTCCTCAGGTTGCGGTCTTTTTTTGATCATGCCCTGCTCATACTCATAACGGATCACCGCTTCCAAAGCGTTGCGATTGTCCTCCAGGTTGTAGGGCCACGGATCCGGGCCGAAGATCTCGCGTTGCTCGCGCAGTAAGTCCTGCACCCACACCAAAGCGAAGCTTCGCGGGTCGCTGTTGCGTGCGTAGCAAATCTCTTTTGCCCTTTGAAACGCTCGCACCAAGCTAATCGCCGTCCACGGATGTTTCTCCAGAACCGCGTTCTTGATGACCACGGTGTGCATGATCGGAAAGAAGCCGCCGTTTTTGTAATACTCGATCTCCGCCTGCTTGGGATTCTGAAACAGCAAAGCTACTCTGTCGTCGCCGCCGCGAACCGATGGCAGAGTCTCGGGGTAAAGCGCCGCTTCGAGTTCGCCATCGAGCAACATCTGATCGACGTTTTTACCGTGCGGCACCCGTTTCACGTTCATCCACTTCGCCGGTTCGAATGGAATGTCCTCCTCTTCCTGACACCACCACTCGATCGTTTTGAGGTCCACGTCATAATGATCTTGTAAAATACCGCGCATCCAGAGTCCCGCGGAGTTTTGCAGTGTGTCCAGGCCGACTCTCCGTCCGTTCAAATCCGACGGTTTCTCGATGCCGCAACCGGTTCTTTTCACCATATACTGATGGCGAAAACGGCGATGAGGAAAGACCGGGATAGCGTTATAGCTGCAACCTTTGTCCCGCGACACCAGATAACCGACTAAAGATAATTCGCAGATATCGAATTCTTCGTGGCGCAGCATTCGCCCGTGGCGTTCAGGCGATGGCATCGTCAAAACGTTGAGATCGATGCCCTGAGGCTGGATTTCACCATTGATCAGCGGCCTGAGAAAATCATAGTCGCCGCAGGCCAAGGTCAACTGCATTTTTGACATTTAGACTCTCCGTACATGCTGTTGGTATAGCTCGGGGGTGTCGATATCCACTGCGATTCCCTCTTCCTGCGTGTCGATTTCGAGAGTCTCGGCGCGATGCGCATTGACCACGGCCTTGGCGCCCTCAGCCATCGGCGCGCTGAGTAATTCACCAAACAGAGTATTGGAAAAAATCACCGGATGACCTCGTTTGCCATGATATCTTGGCACGATGATCCGCTTTTTGGTTTCGTAAAAACGCCGAATCATCTCCTGCACCAAGGCCGGCGCAAGATAAGGATGATCGACGAGATGCACCAGCATGCCGTCGCAATCGGCATCGGCTTGCAAGTCCCGGACTGCCAGTTGCAACGATGACAGTTGTCCCTGTTTGTAATCGGTGTTGATCAGAATTTGGACCGGCAAATGAGAAATTTTTGCTTCAAGTTCGCGGGCATTGTGTCCGAGAATCACGATAATTTTGCCGACCGTCGTCTGCTTCAGAGCAGCAACAATCCTCTCAATGAAGGTCTGGCCATCGATGGGCAGAAGCGCTTTGGGCCGTCCCATGCGGCTCGACTCGCCGGCGGAGAGAACCACGGCGACAATCATGACTGACCCTGCCAAGTATAAGCGCAAGCCTCTTCAGCGTATTTCCGTCCAGAGAGTCTATCGTGAGCGCAGTCAACGGACTCAGGGCGAGCTTTTTCAAACAGGCGACGAGTTTTTTGAAACATCTCCCTCGTTGGGAAAGAGGCATTAAGGAGGATTTCTTTGCAGCACAACAATTCGGCCATGACTATCGGCATTTCAGCCGGCAACTCACCGAGTATTATAGACCTTGTCGATGAAACCGCTTTTTTCCAGCTCCCGCACAATACTATCGTCGACAATGTCCTCGACCCGCAATGACGCACCCGGTTTTCGCGCCAGCGCTTCCTTGATCTGCACTTCAGTGCCATCGCGCGTGACCAACGGCACCCGGTCGTGCAGCTTTACATTGGCAGCATAGGAAGCTTCCAAGTATTGCGGATTGTCTTGGCGCGTGTATTTGGCGATATATTTTTTTGTCTCTTCCTTGTGAGTTTTGAGGAAATGGGTCGACTCGATGAGCGCCATCGTGAGCCGGCGAATGGTATCGCGGTGACTCGCTAGATAATTCTTTGTCGTGGTCGAGCAGATGTAGGGAAACTCATAACGCTTTTGAAAATCCGCTGTGCTGATCATAATTCGATGGGGCATGCCTTTGGCGAGGTAAATCGTGCCCGGTGGCGAGGGAAAGCCGACGATCCGTCCGGTGCGAAACGCCGCCGCGCGTTCCGTCGGGCCACCCACCTGAAGAATCGGGACATCGCGGACCGGCTCCAATCCCAAGCCTTTGATCAGCACCCGGGCAGCGACATCCGAGGCGCTGCCAACGCGGCTGATGCCGATGCTTTTGCCTTTCAAATCCTCCGGCGACTTGACCGACTCCTGGACGATTAATTCATACGGCAGCGTATTGATATAGCAGGCGGTCATTACGAGGTTCGCGCCACTCACTGCTGCGCTCGCCACCGCACCGCCGGAAGCATTCGCGACCTGAATATCGCCCGAGACTACTGTGGAGACGCTCATCGTCGAGCTTTGGATGAAGATCAGCTCCACGTCCAAACCGTATTTTTTATAGATGCCGGCATCGAGCGCTGTGAACCAGACGGTATTCGAGGCATCCGCCGAGCTATACGCGATTTTGAGGCGCTCCTGCGCTTGAGCACCGCTCGGACCACAGGCGCCGACTAGTAACACAAAAATAACTATACGACGGATCATTCCTTTGACTCCTTATTCCTAGTCTAAACGCGCCTCCCGAGTTGAAAGGGTGCTGGGAAATTTGGTTTGATCTCGCGATCACTCGGCAGGTAGCGCCATACATTCGGCGACGGGAAGCTCAACCCAAACCGGATCGCCGCGCCGAACTTGGAAAGTGTAGCGCTGGTGCGTTTGCAACATCTGATTGCCCAGTTCGACGGCACAATCAACGTATTCGCCCAAAAACATGGCTGCGCCGATTTTACCCTCGATGACGTTCAGACTCGACTGTGGGTGGTCAATGTGAAGGTTGATACTTTCGGGGCGAACCACGACAACGACATGGCTGCCGACGCCTAGACCATCGAGAACCTGGCACGAAATTTCACCGTTCTCAGTTTTTACCGCACCGGTGCCGTTGCCTTCGAGTCGGGCGACGTGTCCGCTAAGCTGATTCGTCGAACCGATAAAATTCGCAACAAACTTGCTCTTCGGCTGTAGATAGATGTCGCGCGGCCCGCCTTCCTGAATGATCACGCCGGAGTTCATGACCGCGATCACGTTCGACATCGAGAGGGCTTCGATCTGATCATGGGTGACGTACAGAGTGGTGATGCGCAAGCGGCGCTGCAACTCCCGAAGCTCGAAGCGCATGCGCTCGCGGAGTTTCGCGTCCAAATTGCTCAACGGCTCATCGAGCAGCAATACCTGCGGTTCGCGCACCAGCGCGCGAGCCAACGCGAGCCGCTGTTGCTGGCCACCGGAAAGCTGCGTCGCCATGCGCTCTTCATAGTCGCCGAGTTCCACCTGAGCCAGCGCACTGCCCACTTTCTTCCGGATATCAGCGCTGCTAAAACGCTGCTTTCCAACCCGCAAAGGAAACGCAACATTTTCAAACACCGTCAAGTGCGGCCAAATCGCATAGCTTTGAAACACCATGCCGATGGGCCGGCGATAAGCTGGCACAAATGTGTGATCGCCAGCGGCATAAACTTTTTTTCCGGCAACAACGATCTCGCCACCGTTCGCCTTTTCCAATCCCGCGATGCAGCGCAAGGTTGTGGTCTTGCCGCAGCCGGAAGGCCCTAGCAAGGTATAAAATCGCCCCTCTTCGACCGTGAACGAAATACCGTCCACTGCCTTGACCCCGGCATTATCGCCGTCGGCGTAAATCTTTGTGAGAGACTTGACTTCGATCATTGCTGACTTGGTTCGAGCTGTTGAGTCGTTGCTCCGTTCGAACGATTTGTACGTCTTGAACTTTTACTGCGTTTGTATTCCCACCCGGCCTGTCAGTTTGTAGAACACCGCCACAATGGCTAGCAGGGTCGCGATCATCAATATTCCGATGGCCGCGACAACGGTCACTTGGCCCTGCTCGAACATAGTGAACAGCAGAATCGATAAGACGCGGCTTTCACCGGTCGCCAACAGCACCGAAGTGGAAAACTCACGGAAGGACACGATGCAGATATAGATCCAGCCGGCCACCAAGCCCGGCCGCAGCAGCGGCAACGTCACGCGCCGAAAAGTTTCCCACCAGGAAGCGCCGGACGCCGCGGCCGCTTCTTCCAGCTCAGAGTGAATTTGCAGTATGGAGCCGGAGGCGGCCCGCATACCGTAAGGAATAAACCGGGTTAAGTAAGCGATGAGCAATACCCAGATCGTGCCGTAGATCGGAATCGGAAAAGCAACGTACAACAAGATCAATGCCATACCCATGACAATACCGGGGATCGTAATCGGCACAAAAGCCAGAAAGTCCAAAATCCAGGAACCGGGTAAGCGGCTTTTATAAACGATCCATGCCACCAGCGAGGTCAGCAGCATCGCCAGCGTTGCCGTCAACGTCGCGAGCACTATGCTGTTTTGCAATGCGTCCCAAAAGGGCCGAAAGCCATTCAAGTAACGGTAATTGTCGAGACTTAACTTCTGCACGGCATCCCAACTCGGGGCGGCGAAGAACGGCAAGAACGATGCCCAGAAAAGCACCAGAAACGGCAAAAGAACCACGAATGCAAAATAGCTCGCCAGAAATCCGAAGCCCACCCAACGCCAACGGCCGAGATCGAACTGCCGCGGCCTGAAGGCTTTGCCTGTAACGGTTTGAAACTTTTTTCCTTCTTTGGTCGCGCGGCTGTACAACCACACACCGACCGCGCTCAAAATCAGTAGGCCAACAGCCAGCGCTCCGCCGCGGCCGTAATCCGGCGGGTATTCATTGAAGGCGAGAAAGATTTCGCTGGTATAAACGTAAATCCGCGCCGGAATGCCGATCAGCGCCGGTGTTTCGAAGGACTCCAAGGTGCGGACGAAAAGGATCAGCAGAACAGATCCCGCAGCAGGAACCAGCAGCCGCAATGTCACCCGCTTGAAGGTTTGCCACGCGCCGGCGCCGGACATCATGGCGGATTCCTCGAGGGATGGATCCATAGATTTGAACGCCGCCGTCATCATCAGAAAGGCCAATGGCACCTGCCCAACCGAATGCACCCAAATCATACCGGGCAAGGAGAAAACATTGAACGGCGGCGATGCGAGGCCAAAGAGGCTCTTTAACCAGACATTGATATAGCCAAACTTCGGACTCAGAAGAAAAATCCAGGCGATCGATTCGAGCACGCCTGGCAAAATCAAGGGCACCACCGCGAGCGGCACAAAGATGCCGCGCAACGGCGTATTCGTGCGTTCGGTTAACCAGGCAAGCAAAGTCCCCAGGACAAAAGTAAGCGCTGCCGAGCCCGAGGCGAAGATGAGAGAATTTTTGAACGTCGAGTAGGTATATTCGCTGGCATATGCGGCTTGATAATTTTTTAAGGTGTAAACAAATTCCCGCGGCGCGACTTCCGCTTGAAAGCTCCCAATGAGCAGCATCAGTAGCGGCAAAACGGCTAAGTAAATCAGAATGCCCGCGCCGACCAGCGGTACGAATAGCGCGGGATCACGAAACGACGGCAGAGTGGCGCCGGTGCCTCGAGGGATTGCAAGTGTCGCCATACTTCACCTTTGTATAAGCAGCTTCGAAACCTGACGATCTTTAGCGCAGCCTGAAGATCTCCTTCCAGATCTTCTCGTACTTGGGGAACTCTTTCAAATCGGCCGCCGTGATAAAATAGGTTTTCTCGGTCTTGGTTTTGTCAGTCGGGTCGACTTTCGGGTGCGCAGGATTGCGTCCTCCTTGCGCCATCGCTTTCTGTCCTTCCTGGCTTGCAACCCAGCGGGCGTATAGCAATGCGGCGTTGGGATGCGGCGAGTTCTTGAAGATCGCTGTGCCGTTGATCGATGCCACGCCTTCGCTCAGCAAGTAATTCACCGGCGCGCCCTTTTTGACACGGATCGGATAGTGATGTGAATAGCAGGTGAGACAGGCGGCCGCCTGGCCGGCAACCAGGAGCTCCGCCAGCTGAGAGTGTCCTTTGTGAAATTCGACGTTGTTTGCCGCGACTTTTTTCCAGTACTCGATCGCCTTTTCATCGCTCTTGAAGCGGTATTTTGCGAACGCCAGCAACATCTCGAGATCGCGCGGCTCCGCAATCAGCCGATTCTTCCAACGCGGCTGGGTGAAATCATCGTACGACTTGGGCTCCTCCTCTTTTTTGACCAAGCTCGTGTTCCAGGCTGCAATGAAGTATTGCAGGTCCGAAGCGACCCAAAACGAACCCTTCAGTCCTTCCGGATAGGCAGCCGCTTCCGGAAAATTCGCATCGAGCAATAAGCCCTGGGCGTGAACCTGAAGCACATTTTCAAGCGGCACCTGGAGAACATCCGCGAGGGTTTTGCCGCCGCGTGCTTCACTGACCGCACGCGCCACCAACTTGTCGGAAGTGGCGTCCACATGATTGATCTTAATACCGGGAAATCGTTTCTCGAACGTCGGTAGGACAATCTCGGCATTGATCTGCGCCAAGGTGGCGTAGAAGTTCAGCGCCCCCTCCTTCGCAGCGGCTTTGTGCAGCTCATCCAACGACTGCGCCCAGACAGATGAGCCAGACGCCAGTCCGACGAGCATGAAACCCGCTATGATTATTCGCACGATACGCCCCATCAAGCACCTCCAACCAAGATCCAAACACGTAAGCTTGATACCAACTTGGAAGTTCGAGTCAATACGCCGCTCCGCGCCGTATCTCTCCAGATACGACTCCGCTCTACTCGGGAAATCGGAAAGACCGACGACTCTGCTCAGCGAAGCTTAAAAATCTCCTTCCAGGTCTTCTCGTATTGGCGCCAATCCTTTATTTCTTGCGTTCCGATGGGGTAAAGCGTCTCAGGACGAATCTTTTCCACCGGCTCGACCTTCGGATGGGGCGGCAGTCGTCCGCCCGCAGCATAAGCTTTCTGCCCTTCTTCGCTGGCGGACCAACGGTAAAAAAGCCAGGCGGAATTTGGATGCGGCGCATCTTTAGCAATGGCATCGGCCGTGATCGTAGCAATCCCCTCGGCCCGCATGTAGCCCAGCGGCGCGCCTTTTTTGATCCGTGGCGGATAATGGTGCGCGTAGCAGGTCACGCAGGCGGCCGCCTGCCCGGCAACGAGGAATTCCGCTAGCTCGGAATGACCCTGATGAAACTCGATGTTATTGGCGGCGAGCTTGCGCAGATAGTCGAACGCTTTTTCGTCATTCTTAAATTTGTGCCGTGCAAGGCCGATCAGCAATTCCACATCACGCGGCTCCGCAATCAGTTTTCCCTTCCATTTCGGATCCGCGAAATCATCGAACACCTTTGGTTCATCCTCTTTTTTTACCAAATTCGTGTTCCATGCACCGATGATGATGACCAAGTCGGCCGCCAACCAATTGGTTCCCTTGAAATTGGCCGGATAGGCCGCAGCTTCAGGCGGAAGCCGATCCACCAGCAGCTTTTGATCGGCTACTTGCAGCACATTTTCGAGCGCCATTTGAAACACATCGGCGAGAACTCTCCCGCCGCGCGCTTCGGTAATCGCCCGTGCGGCAAGTTTGTCGGCAGTCGCATCGACGTGGTTGACTTTCATCCCGGGAAAGCGTTTTTCAAATACCGGTAAGATCTTCTCCGCGTTGATTTGCGCCAAGGTCCCGTAAAAGTTGATTGTGCCGCCTTCCTTCAAGGCCGCCTTGTGAAGCTCGTCCAGAGATTGGGATTGCGCTCGCGCTGGCGTCGCAATTGCGGCGAGCATCATCCCCAGAGCCACACTAAAAACCGTCGCGAATCCATTACGGTTTATTTTGAACATCGTACCTCCATCGTTTTGTTGCGCGATTTACGCCCGACTATCTCAATTTGAAAACTTCCTTCCAGACCTTTTCGTATTTCGAATATTGCTTGAGGTCCTCGACTCCCACCGCATAAATCACCTTGGGTCGAATTTTCTCCGTTGGCTCAACTTTCGGATGGGCCGGGGTTCTCCCACCCTTCGAGTAAACCGCCTGCCCCTCTTCCGACGCCGCCCAGCGGCTAAATAGCCAGGCGGTATTCGGATGGGGCGCATTCTTCAAGACCGCGACTGCGATAATTCCGGCAGCTCCTTCGCTCAACATGTAATCGACTGGAGCACCTTTCCGTTTTCGCTCGGGATAATGATGGGAATAGCAGGTGAAACAAGCCGCAGCTTGTCCGGCGACTAGAAGCTCCGCGAGTTGGGAATGCCCTTTGTGAAATTCGACGTCGTTTGCCGCAATGCGCGCGAGGATGGCACGCGCTTTCTCCAGGCTTTTATGCTTGTGGGTGAGCGCCACCAGGATCTCGTAATCGCGCGGTTCCGCAATCAACCGTCCTTTCCAGCGCGGATCGCCGAAGTCGTCAAGGAATTTCGGTTCTTCGTCCTTTTTAACCTTGTCCGTGTTCCAGGCGCCGACAAAGAAAATCAAATTGTTCGCCACCCAGTAGGAGCCTTTCAGATCTGCCGGATACGCGGCGGCCTCAGGCGGCGCCTTGTCCAGCAGCAATCCTTGCTCATGGATCTTGTTGATGTCTTCCAGCCCAAACTCCACGACGTCCGCAAGCGTTTTGCCACCGCGCGCTTCGGTGATCGCGCGAGCGGAAAGCTTATCTGAAGTAGCATCGACGTGGTTGATGCGAAGGCCGGGGAAGCGCTTCTCGAACACCGGATAGATTTTCTCGGCATTGATCTGCGCCAGCGAGCAGTAGCAGTTGAGCGTCCCGCCTTCCTTCTGCGCCCTTTTATAAATCTCGTCGAGGCTCTCGCTCTGGGCCAGTGCAGAGGCGGTGATTATGGAAAAGAAAAAGACGGCGATCAGTCCCGCGGCACTCGTCTTGTAACTCATGGCTCACCTCGCACGCGCTATTTTTTGCTCTTTAGCGCGGTTTGTAATTTGTTCTTGAGATCCGGAGTCATGCCCAAAAATTCCGTCACCAGCTTGTGAATCTCTTCGCCGAAGGTCGGATCGATTTCGAGCTTGCCTTTGGCCGCGTCCGCCTGCAGCTCTTTGTCGGCAAACACCTTCTCGAATGCTGATTCGAGCGCCGCGGCCCGATCCACGGGCGTTCCAGGCGGCACCACGTAGACTTTGCCGAAGTCGTTCGGCGTACTCGTGCCGAATTTCAACAAAAGGCGCTGCTCATCGGTTTTGGCAATCTGCGGGATCGTCGGCACATTCGGCACGATCAGGTCCTTGATCGGCTTTTCGGAAAATTGCGCCAATACGAGCCACTCGCCAGTTTTTACTTTGTCGAAGGAAGTGATCTTGACGGAGGTATACGAATTGAAGAATCCGTCCACCTCTCCCGAATCGATCGCCATGCGCACGTCCGCCGTGCCTTTGTAACCCAGCACGACTTTCAAGTTCGCGCCGAGCACATCGCGGGCGAGCACCGGTGCGTGTTCCACGGTTGAGCCCGGGATACCGCCAACGGTAATCTGCTTGCCGTTCGGCCCCAGAAGCTCCTCGAATTTAGTGACGCCGGGTTTGCGCGTCACAAGGAACACGTAGGTTTCGCTCACGGGCACCGCGAGATAACGAAACTTGCCCATGTCGAACTGAACGGCCGGGTTGCCAAACAATTGCTCTAAAATAATCGGTCCCGAGATATTGCCGATGACCGTGCCATCCTTCGGGGCGGCATTGAACATGTGATTGGCGGCGATAATGCTTCCCGCCCCTGCCATATTGTCGACGATGACGTTCGGATTGCCGGGGATGAATTTGGAAATGTGCCGGCCGATCAGCCGCGAATACTGATCGTAGCCGCCGCCCGCGGTAAAGCCGACGATAATCCGTATCGACTTGCCGCGGTAAAAGTTCGCGACTGCCTTTTCATCGTAGCTCGCCTTTGGTACCTGAGCTGCCAACCCTATGGCGATAGAGCCGAGGGAGAATATCAACGTCGAAAACGAGAACAGCCTAAGTCGCATGATTACCCCCTGTTTCGCGTCGCAGCGACTCGAGTTGCGGGCGTTCAACATCCTAGACTTTAGACGTACTCGGCAGAGAGAACTTCACTTCCGAAGACGAAGCTTTTAAAGACGCTCCAATCGCTTCAGTGTTGCGCCGTAATCCAGGACCGCCTTGTCGATGGAATAATCGGGCTCGTAACCTAGCTGGTCTTTCGCGCGAGAAAAATCGCTGGCAAGTCGGGAATCGGGATACGGCATGGGATTCTTTTCTTTGACTAGCTCGATGTTCGACCCTGGATAAGCCTTGCGCACTGCTGCGACAATGTCATCGCCGCTGAGCGTGATGCCGTTGCCGATGTGAAACAGCGTGTCAGTAAATTTGTCCTTGAGCACCGCCAATACGGTACCTTTTGCCGCATCCTTTCCGTAGAGAATCTCCGCCGGCCCGTATGGCCAGCCGATCTTTGCCGGCTCGCCTTTCACAGCAGCACGAATCATCTGCTGAATCGCGATTTCGCGGGTCGCTTTGAGCGCCGCCGGCGAGGGACCATAAAGCCCACCCGTGTAACGAAGGCAAATAAATTCAAACCCGTAGCGTTTGGCGTAGGCGCGGCCCATAAATTCGCAGCTCGCTTTTGTCGCAGCGTAAATCGATGGCGGATTCATCGGAATCGTCTCATCGATCTTGTGCAAACCCTCGCCGAGCGATCCCAAGTAGACCGTTCCAGAGCTTGGGAATATCATCCGGGACACTTTCTCCAGACGCGCGGCTTCAAAAACATTGACCGTCCCCATAAAATTCAGCCGCACGCCGCTGTAGGGTCGGCGCTGCACTTCTTCGCCGAGAAAAGCGGCAAGATGAATGATCCGATCACAATCATTATCCCGTAGTGCGGAAATCAGCGCAGGCAAATCCATCATATCGCCACGGATCGCCGTGACTTTGCCGCTCTCGACACCGACCGCCTCGAGCAGACGCTCGTTCACGGCAACATCATAGACGACCGGCCGCTCGCCGCGATCGAGCAACATTCTTACGGCGTAAGCTCCGACCAGTCCGGAACCGCCAGTCACGAGTATTCCTTTGCTCGCCATATCGGAGGTTTCCCTTCAGAACGGTGCCTCTAGTATCTCAAAGCCCATGCCGAGTCAACGTAGGGGGCTTCACCCGGTGCGATGGCGAGTCCACGAGCGTAGACCCCGAGTACGCGAAGCGCTGTATAGCAGCGCTGCTCCCTGCAGATCAGGACGCTGCGTGCCGCCCGAGCCAGAGTAACGCGAAGGCGGTATCCTTCCATACGGCAGCGATACACACTGCCTACACATGACATTCGGCATGGCCCGACTTCGCGAGTAGGGCGAAGCGCGTATCGAGGGAGTCGCCGCCCTTGACCTCACTTTTTTTTCGAGCATGATGTCAGCCGGCGCGTCTAACTGAATAGAGGAGGATTCCGAATGTCCTATAGAAGCTCACTTGGCGTCATATTCGGGTTTATTTTGGCAACCGCTTCTTTGGCCGCGGGACAAGAAAAATTGCGGCTAGCCTGGGCAGGCTTTAGCCCGACAAATAGCCCGGTCTGGGTCATGGAGGATCGCAAGCTCTTACAGAAGCAAGGTGTGACACCGGAGATTATCTCGATCAACGCGAGCCTGACGGTCCTGCAGGCGCTGTTAGCCAACGAAATCGAAGCAGCCAGTATCTCAGTCACAACCTTGACGAGCTCG
>Ga0207645_10000677_pt1 | contig 28200 bp, 25 predicted proteins | sample KBSM53metaG_FD_184331 | JGI IMG/M metagenome (GOLD analysis project Ga0207645, IMG submission 184331) | Miscanthus rhizosphere microbial communities from Kellogg Biological Station, Michigan, USA - KBS M5-3 metaG (SPAdes) (version 2) | ecosystem: Host-associated > Plants > Roots > Rhizosphere >...
GAAATAAAATTCGGTCTGTAGAAAAACCCCTCCGGAAGGTTTGCCGGCAGCTTGAATAGACTGAGGTTGGTTTGCAGTAACGCACGCGCCATAGCTACAATGATGACACGGCGGCCACAGTTTTAAAGAGTCGCTGTGCTGCGAAACTCGACGAGATGCGTGCTCATGAACGGGATGAACGGAAAATTCAGACCGATGCGAGAATCACAATCGCGCTAAGATATTGGCGGTTTATCGCGTTCGACGCCGACGCGACGTACTGGGCGATTTTTTTGCCTTACGCCGGTCACGGGATTGAGTTGACGTTTTGGTTTGGACTGGTAGCGGACGAGATGTATTCGCGGAGCCGCATTGTGCTGTCAGTGAAGCAAATTCGTTAAGCGCTCGAACCAAGTAACCATAGCATCCGCGGCTCATTCCTTATTGTCCCCCGTTTGAGATCTAGCCATTTGTCTGTGCAGATGGCGTGCCACGCAGCGTAGGAAATTCTCGGAAAACTGGTGAGCAGCAACTCGGTCGGAAACGCGAGGAACTTCGGGAGTTTGCTCGGCGCAATTATTTTTTCCAGAAAAACTCTCCAGCCGATGGACGCAGGTTCCAGCGAGAATCCAAGCAACAATTTTACCTGCAGGCCGACAAATTTGACACGACCGACACTTGTTTCAGAACACGCGACCCTTCGCGTATTTCTACGTCATAGCAAATCCCGTCAACGACGATCGGACGCGCCGCGGTTCAGTGTTCAGACAGCTCTGAGCGCCTGAACGATGTTCAGTCGCGCGGCGCCAATGGCGGGTAGGAAACCGCCGGCCAATCCCATCAGCAATGAAAAGCCCAGTGAGATTGCTACGATTTCAGGAGAAATTGCGAAGGAAAACGCCAACTCTGAGAATGATCCGAAGTTCAGTGTGGAAATCGTAAAAAATTGGAGCAGTGAGGCGATCCCGAGCCCCAACAGACCGCCGCCCAGCGAAAGAACCAGCGACTCGATTAAAAACGCCAGCAGGATGCTCCGACGAAAGAACCCGAGCGCGCGCAAGGTACCGATTTCCACCGTACGATTAGCCACCGCGCCGTACATCGTAATCATCGCGCCGATCGTGGCACCGGTGCTGAAAATTACCGTAATGAAAATCCCCAGGATCCGAATAAATTTCGCCATCATCTCCGACTGCTCCTCGAAGAATCTCTTCTCTCGCTTGGGGACGAAATACTGCAGCCGGTTGTCAGTCTCAAACGCTAACGCAACGTCGGAAAGATCATCCGGATTTTTTAGCCTCAGAGTGACCGTCGATAATGAGGAGCGCTTGAAGGCATCGGCAATTTGATCTAGATCGCCCCAAAGCTCGGAATCGAATCCGCTCCCTTCCGAATCGAAAATTCCCACTACCGTCCAAAAATCTCCACCGAATTTTACCTTTTCGCCGATCTGTGTCCCCGCGAACCGATGAGTAATGCCGGCGCCAGCAATCACTTCGCGGGCGCCCCAGCGGAATGTCCGCCCCTCGACGATCCGCACCTGAGGCCGCAACTGAAAGGCTGCTTCTTCGACCCCGCGCACCGTTACATTACTGATCCCGGGCGAGCCGAGCTTGTTGAGATTGATGATCACCACCACTTCTTTGGAAGTCATCGGCCTACCATCGGGAAAGCGCGCCACCTGCGGCAGATTCACCACGATGCCGGCCGCTTCGCGGTCGATAATGCTCATGATCTCGCTCAGCGCCGCTTTCCGCACGACGATCAAATTGTCGTCAGAGCCCGTCGAGCGCAGCGTTTTTTGCACGCCGTTCGCCATCATCAGCACCGCGGAAAACACGAATACCACCAGGGCCACACCTAGAATCGTGATCACCGTTGTCAAGCGCCGGGAGACCGAACTGCGCAAGATGTATTTCAGCGGAATCTGCATCAGCGATCAGATAGGCTCTTGCCCGTACGCGGAAGGATTCTTCTTCGCTCGAAATGACATGTTCATTTTTTCACACTGTCATTTCGAGCGCAGGGAGAATTTTCCCCGCAGATTTTACCCGCCTCAATTTCTCGGCACCACCGCAGAGGCACGGAGACACCGTTTCATAGTTAATCAGCTCCGCGTACTCCGCGTCTCCGCAAATAAAAATTTTATCCCACATAGCGCAATCCCTCCACGATCCGTGTCGTTAACACTCGCCGCAAAGGTATCAGCGAAGCGAGAAATCCTACCACCAATCCCGCGATGCAACCGATCACAATAGTTTCCGGTTTGATGTAAAAAACCGGAAACCAACCCTTCGGCAGTGCACTCTGAAATCCGATGACGGCGGGCAAGGTCAACGCCAAACCGAGCGCGCTGCCCGCGATCGACAGGATCATGGATTCTCCGCCGAGCAGCAAAAATAATTGTCCGCCGGAGAATCCCAAGGCTTTCAACACCGCGAATTCGTGAGTGCGTTCCCGTGCCGACATAACCATCGTATTTCCGAGAACCAGCAGAATGATACCGATAATCACAAACGACATGATGTTCATCGCCGTGATCACCGCGCTCGCGGCAGACAGAAAGCTTTGCTGAAAAGCGCGCTCGGTCTCGGTCTTGGTCTCTGCTCGCGAGTTTAAGAAGAGGTTATCGATGTCCTCGGAAATCTGCGCGGAATTGGCGGGATCGTCAATGCGAACGATATACCAGCCGACCTGCCCTGCTCTGTCGGGGAACTCCTGTCGCACGCGCTCATCGACATAACGATAGTGGAACATCATCGATGAAGGATCGGTGGTCTGGTCGCGGGGATAATAGATGCCGCGCACCACGAACTCCCACTGGCCGGGATAGACGTCGCCCTCCATCGGCATGATGTCCCCGATCTTCAGATGGTAGCGGTTGGCAATATCAACACCAATGATGCAGGCGTTGCGCTCGCGTTTGAAGGCATCGAACTGATTCCGGTCGATGACGAATTCCGGATAAACGTCGAAAAAACTATCCGAATCCACCGCCAAGCGGGCGAAGAACTGATTTTTGTCGATGTAAACTCCGGAAAACCAAACCGCATAGGTCACTTTGTTGACACCGGCAATCTGCGCGATGCGATCGCGGTAACTGAGGGGCAATGGGAATACGAACGAAACCGCGTGGCGGATGATCAATCGATTAGCGGCGGAGGCCTCAACCCCGGCATGCCATGCGGTGACCACGGTTTGCAGCAAAGCAAAAGCCATCACCGCGACAGCCACCCCGATGACCGTCAGAACGGTTCTCAGTTTGTGACGCAGCGCATTGCGCAACAGTAATCGGATTAGTTCCATGGTCGCCACCGCGCGGAGCGCGGTTCAAGTTTCAGCGTTCAACCTAAACCGCGCGAGATGGCCTTGGTTTCTTGAGATTTGAACATTGAATCGGAACCCAGTCACGCCAGCTCGCCTTTTTCCAAATGCCGGACCGAGCGCGCGCGTTCGGCCGCGCGTGGGTCGTGCGTGACCATCAGGATGGTTTTGTTGAGCTCGCGATTGAGGCGATCCATGAGATCCAGAACTTCCTCCGCAGAAGTCTTATCCAGATCACCGGTAGGCTCGTCCGCGACCAGGATTGCCGGATCGCTCGCGATCGCTCGTGCAATCGCCACCCTCTGCTCCTGTCCACCGGAGAGCTGGCGCGGATAGTGATCCATCCGGTCCGCCAAACCCACGACCGTCAATGCAGTTTCAGCGTGGACGCGCCGTTCTTTTTTACCCAGAGGCGTGAGAATCAGCGGCAGCTCGACGTTTTCCAGCGCGGTCAATACCGGAATCAAATTATAAAACTGAAAGACGAACCCGACGTTGCGCGAGCGCCAAACCGCGAGCTCGGTCTCGCTCAATTCGGAGACATTGATCCCGCCGATAACGATTTGTCCTGATGTCGGTTTGTCGATCCCGGCGATTAAATTGAGCAGCGTCGTCTTGCCCGATCCCGAGGGGCCCATGAACGCCAGGAATTCACCCTCGAAAATGTCCAGATTAATATTCCGCAGCACGGGGATTTCCAGCGCATCACGGTGATAGGACTTAAAGAGCGCCTGGACCTGTATGAGAGCATCCATCTGGCGAACGCCTTTTCATTTTTGGCCCAAACTGACTTTCGTGCCGTTTTTAATCCGATCTTCCGCTTTGCTGATCACGCGATCGCCTTCCTTGAGCCCGCCGGTGATCTCGATAAGGTTGCCTAATTTTCGGCCGGTGGTCACAGGCACCTCGACGGCGCGGTCTTCGTTGACTTGAAACACCACGTCGCGGCCGTTCCGCGCAGCCACTGCGGCTGCGGGCACGGTCAGCAACGGTTTTACCGTCGTCGCGTCCGCGCTCGTTCCGTGCGCGAGAAAAGTGACTTTCGCCCCCATCTCCGGCAGGACCCGCTGGTCGTATTCCTTGAACCTTATTTTCACCATCACCGTTGCTTTCGCTCGATCGGCGGTGGGAACGATATTGCTGACGTACCCTGGATAGCGGTGTTGCGGATACGCATCCAAAGTAATCTCGCAATTCTGCTCAGCGGCTACCCGCGTGATGTTGGCTTCCGAAACGTCGGCATCCACTTCGAGTGATGACATGTCGGCAATGGTCACGACGGCCGCTTTGGAGCTCGCGGCGCCGGCGAGCGGTGCGACAATCTCGCCGACATCAGCATTCTTCTTCAACACGGTGCCATCGAATGGCGCAACAATGCGTGTATTCTCTACAGCGACTTCGGCTTCTCGGACCCCGTATTTGGCCGCCTCGATGGTGGAAACCACGCGCTTGTAACGCGCCTCCGCTGCATCGTGGTCCGCCTGCGAAACTGCCCGTGTGCCGATCACGGCGCGCATACGTTCGTAATTTTTTCTCGCGTCGTCGAGATCCGCTTCGGCGACCCGCAGATTTTCTCGCGCGCGCCTCAGTGTGGCCATGACGTCCGAATCATCCAATCGCGCAATCACTTGCCCCTTCTTGACGCGGTCGCCCTCCTCGACGGCGAGATAAACCAGCGTGCCGGTGCCTTTGGAAGCCACTGCGGCTTTGCGCCGCGCGACCACATAGCCGCTGGCGGTCAAAACTGCGTTGGCTTGGGACGGAGAAGTGAATGTGGCCGTGGCGAGTTGGACTTCAACTCCGGGATCGAGCCAATGCTTAAGCGCCAGACCAACCGCAACCAGCAAAAGAACGGCTGTCGTCCAGATAACGATTCGACTGCGCGACCGCCGTTTATGTGGCAACTGACTCGCTGACCGATCGATCCTCAACGAAGACAAGTCCGAGCCCGAAGTAGCCATAAAATATTCAAGAGTACGGGGAATTCCTGGTTTTGCAAGACAATCGCGGGATGCTACTTTACTCCTATGAGCCAACCGACTACCTGGAATCCGGAGAGCTACGCGCGCGACGCGCGATTCGTTTCCGATCTCGGCGAACCGCTATTGCAAATTCTTGATCCTAAACCCGGTGAGCTGATTCTGGATCTCGGATGCGGCGACGGCACGCTGGGCGAAAAAATTGCCGCTCGGAGCAACCTCGTGGGTGTGGATTCCAGTATGCCGTTCCTGAAATCCGCGCGCGGCCGCGATCTGACGGTGGTACAAATGGATGGTCAGCAACTCGCGCTCAAGCGTTGCTTCGATGCGGTGTTTTCAAATGCGGCGCTGCACTGGATGAAGCGGCCAGAAAAGGTGCTCGAAGGTATCGCCAATTGCCTCAAACCGCACGGACGATTCGTCGGCGAATTCGGCGGCCAAGGCAATGTCGAAACCATACGCGCGGCTCTGCATGCCGGACTGCGCAAGCGCTCCATCGATCCGTGGCAAGTCGATCCGTGGTACTATCCGGCAGCCGAAGAATATAGCGAATTGCTAAAGCGCATCGGCTTCCTTGTTCGTTACATCGAAATCATTCCCCGGCCGACGAAGCTTCCCGGTGATATTGTCCAATGGTTGGAATTGTTCGCTCAACCGTTTACGAAATCGCTCACCGACGCAGACAAGCAGGAATTTATTCACGAAGTGCGTGAGGCGCTTCAATGCCGGCTTCGCCAATCAGACGGTACTTGGTACGCAGACTACGTACGGCTCCGTTTCAGCGCCGAGCTGCGCCATACACTGTGAAGTCAATAACTAGCTTTACGGTTTGAACGGCTCGAACGATTTGAACTGTTTGAACTCCAACTAAAGCCGGAACCCGCCGGACACCACCATCGTGGTAAACTTCCAGAAGCAATCGACATCGACGAATCCCGCCTCCTTGAGCCAGGCAAGTTCTTGCTCGAGATAACCATTATTGTGCGGTCCGTGATAACTGCTCGGAGTGGCGGCGCGCACTTCCGCTAGATTGGTTTTGCCGTCGCTTGACCGTCTCACAAACTCGTCGAGATATCCGTCGCGAGCGCGCCGATATCGCTCTTTTAAGCTCTCCGTCGGCGCCCGGACATTATCGGCGTTGATGAAACACCCGCCGGGGCGCAGCAAGGAGAAAACTTCTTTGAAGATGGCGCGCCGTCGTTCGTGTTCGGTGAAGTGATGCAACGCTCGCGCCGAGATGACGGCATCGAAATCCCCATTCACCGAGTTGAGCCAGTGGGAGGATTCAAGCGATCCTTGAATAAAGCTCATGCGATCCATTAACTCCCCATTGCGCTCTCGCCCAAGCTTCAGCATCGCTTCCGAAGCATCAAGACAGACCGCGGTTGCCGCCGATCGCTCTCGCAAAACCGCCGCCGCGAGCGCGCCATAACCCGCGCCAATGTCTAGGACGCGCATCGCTGTATCAATCGGATGCGGAATCATCCGTAACACCATGGCGATCTGCGGTTCGCGAATGGGCGTCTGCCAATCACCTTTCGTAGCCCAGCGCTCGACAAATTCGCGGCTGCCCCATGTCTCCTGCCACTCAGAATGTTTTCCATCGGACGAGCATTCGATTGTCGACATATTACCTCCGTCGGGAGTGTCTCGGACGATGTCGTTCTGAGCAGTCAGCGAAGAATCTTGCATTTTCTCCACATAGCAAAGGCGAGAGCTTCAGCCAGCGCCTCCAGATGACACCTTGGCCGCATCGAAAAGTTTTTCTATACATAGCTATTTGACCTAGACCCCACTGTCAACGTGATCCCTTGCAACTCCGTTGAGATTGCCGTTATGCGATTAAAAACTACGCCGCGGGAGAAACTCCATTGCAATTCTGCAGACTTTATACCGGCGATGACGGCCGATCTCATTTCGAGGACCTAGATCAATCCGCAGGATCGAAGCATTTTTTGGCGACGCTTCCGGTCAAAACACTGGTGTTCAAGAACGACACCAATCGCGACGATCTGCACGGCTGGCACACCGCGCCGCGCCGGCAGTGGTGTATTACGCTTTCGGGAACGGTCGAGATCGGGATTGGCGACGGCACCAGGCGAGTGTTCGGCCCGGGTGATGTTTTTCTTGCCGAAGACGTCACCGGCGAGGGTCACACAGCCGTGCCCGTGGATTGGGTGCGGGCATTCGCCCATTTATAGGAAGAATGACAGCCGAGTAAGGCGGAAAGGAAATTACAAACCCGTCGCAGCTCGGCTCACACGCACAAAAAATTACGAATAATCTGATGAACCGCCGCCGGAGCACTGGCGAAATAGTTGTGTTTCTGTCCCGGCAAGACGACGAACTGAGCACCGGGAATCGCTTTCGCCAACATCTCCGATGAGGCACGATGCGTCATCGCCAGGTTCGGATCGCCTTCGTGCTCTCCCACCATGACCAACGTCGGCACCCGAATATTCTTCAGTCGGTCACGCGTGTCATGGCCTTGCCGGGCCAAAACGTGGCGCAGGTAAAATTCCACCGGACAAAGATTCGCAAGCCTCGTCCGAAAGAACTCGTCGACACGTTCTGCGTGTGTGGTGACAAATTCATCCGTGAACCCTACTTGGATTGTGTGTTCCCTCACGTATTTGGGATAGCCCCACTCGATCATCTCTTTCACCATCGTAAGGGGTAGACCTGTGGCGCCCGGAAAAGCCGCGCCGGTGGAAGCCAGAATTAGCCTGCTCACGCGTTCTGGATAGTCCAAGGCAAGAAGTTGTGCCACCCGTCCGCCCATGGAATGGCCGAGTATAACGGCATCGCGCACGTTTAACTGCTCGAGAACTGCCGCGGCATCGTCGCAAAACATCTGCGTCGTGTAGTCGATCGACGGTTTGCTCGATTTTCCGGTGCCGCGATAATCATGGATAATCACCAGGTGGTCTTTTGAAAACTCAGGAACTTGATAGAGCTTCCAAATCTCGCCGTCGCAGGCGGTTTCGCTGAAGAAAACGAATGGCCGTCCCGTGCCGTGCGCTTCATAAAAGATTTCAGCGTCGTTGACGCGAACAGTTGGCATGGATCCCTCGCGCACTACTCTCTGATGAATTCCCGGATGAGCCGGTGAGCTTCATCCGGATTCGAAAAGAAATAACTATGGCGCTCATTGGTCAGCACCACGAGTTTTGACTTGGGAATACCCATGGCCAAAATCTCCGACGACATCCGGTGATTGATTTCGCTGGTCATGTTCTCATCGCCTTCACCGACAAGAATCAAGGTCGGTTGCTTGATCTCTTTTAGTCTCTGGCTCGTGTCGTGGCTTTGGCGCGCAATCAGATGGCGCAGATAGAATTCTACCGGGCAGAGATTGTGCATTCTCACCTTCAGGTAATTTTCTATCTTCTCCGGATGTTTCTTGACGTAGTCTTCGGTCCAACCGACGAGAATCGTATGCTCCCGTTCGTATTTGTCGTAGCCCCATTCGATCATCTCTTTGCAGATTTTCAACGGTAACCCCTTGGTCTGCGGATAATGCGCGCCGGTGGATGCCAGCACGAGCTTGTGGACCTTTTTAGGATGATCGAGCGCCAGGAGCTGCGCCACTCTGCCGCCCATCGAGTGGCCGACGACAATTGCGTCTTCCGCATCAAGATGATCCATCAACGCGACGACATCGTCGGCAAACATCCGCGTGGTGTAATCGATGGAAGGTTTGCTCGATTGTCCGGTGCCGCGATAATCGTGAATGATCACCCGATGGTCTCGGGAAAACTCCGGCACCTGATGGATTTTCCACACCTCGCCGTCGCAAGCCGTCTCGCTCAGAAAGACTATGGGCTGGCCTTGGCCGTGTTCTTCGTAGTAGATGTCAACGTCATTCAGTCTGACTTTCGGCATGGCACGCTCCTCTGTCCGTTAAACTCGATGCATAATTGAACGGATTTCATTTGGCAATACGGTCGAAAATAGTTAGAGGATCATGAAAAATTCCTCGCGTTGTCATTTTCCAACGACATGAGAAATCATTCTCAAAAAACGCCATGGTCTATTCCTTGACTCCAGACACTCCGCGGGAATATTGCGGACCTGCGGCGCATTTTAAACAGCTCGGAGGCTTCGTGAGCAAACATTTCGCTTTATTCATCGCTTCGCTCTTATTGCTTTCTTCCGCTCGATTTGCGGCATCTCAGGAGATGATTAAGCTGCCGTTTCCCTACGGTCCACTAGGGCTCAATAGCATCCCTTGGGTAGTCGCGAAGGAACGGCGCTTTTTTGAAAAAAACGGCCTCGATGTCGATATGGTATACGTCGGCGCATCCGCTGTGATCGTGCAATCGATGTTATCGGGGTCCGCGAACGTTGCCGGCTTCGGCGGCCCGGCGGTGATCACCAACGTGCTGCGCGGCGGCGACATCATTCAGGTCGCAGCAATGGCGCCTTATTTTACACAGTCGCTGCTGGTTAGGCCGGACATTCGCGATATCAAAAATCTCCAGGGTAAAAAGATCGGCATTACGCGCTTTGGTTCTGTCACTGATTTCGCGCTGAGAACCTTGATCGAGCGCTACAATCTAAAGGACGTCAACATACTGCAAATGGGCGGCTTTCCCGAAGCGGTTGCCGGATTGTCACGCGGGGCGATCGATGGCGCCGTCCTGTCACCGCCCCATGGCTTTCGGATGGTCAAAGAAGGCTTTCGCGAGCTCGTAACGCCGAAGGACCTGCGTGGGTTGGGCAGTGGGTTTATGACTCAAGGCATCGTGGCGCGAAGATCGTTCGCCGCGGCGCATCGCGACGTGGTGGTGCGCGTTATCAAATCGACGATCGAAGGGACCCGATACGCTGTGGCCAACGAGGATTACACCAAACGCCTGATTGCCAAATACCTCGGTATTAGCGACAACGATCTGCTGCGGCAAAGCTTTCTATACGTGACGGAAACTTTCGTGCGCGAGCCATTTGTGCCGGAAAGCACAATGAAGTCGATGGTGCAACGTATGGTGCAGGTGAATATGATCGACGCCAAGTCCGCTCAAGCAACTCCCACGAGCGCTTACTTCGATAACAGCTACGTCACAGAGCTCAAGCAATCGGGTTTCCTCGATGGTATTTGGAAATAGATTTATGAAGATCGGAGATAACGCAAATTCTCGGCAGTTTTCAAACTGATTCGCTTGACCGCCAGCCGGCCATCTAATACTTAAGAAGAACTCAACCGAGCCTCGTGCCTGTGGAGGGTTAAGCATGTTTCTGCAAGGGCTGAGCTGTGTCATTGTCGTGGCCATCGCGCTTCTGGCCTATCGACCTGTCGAAGCACAAGATCGAGTGCGATTGGGCCTCAGCTCCATTAGCGCGACATCCGGCAGCATCTGGGTCGCAGAAGAAAAGGGCCTATTCAAAAAGCAAGGTGTCAATGTCGAGGTGATTTTTATCGGTGGCGGTGCCTCGCGCGTCGTCAGCGCCCTGCTTTCCGGAGAAATTCAGTTTTCCGTCGGCGGCGGAGATGCAGTCATTCGAGCGGCTCTGCGCGGCGCCGACACCGTCTTGACCGCTTCGCCGATGAATCGCGGCCTGCAACGTTTGATCGTCCGACCCGACATCAAGACACCCGCCGAGCTTAAAGGAAAGCGCGTTGCGATCACCCGATTCGGCTCGGCCGGACACTGGGCCTTTCAATTGTTCGTTAGAAAATGGGGTATGCGGCCGGAGGATTTTCAGCTCATTCAGCTCGACTCGTCACCGGCTATGTTCGCCAGTCTGGAGAAAGGCGGCTGCGATGCCGCGGTGCTGACGATGCCGTCGTTTTTCGTTGCCGAGGAACGCGGCTTTCGCACGTTAGCAGACCCTGCGGATATGGACATTTACTACTTGCAAAATACCGTGGACAGCACGCGGAGCTATTTGCGTGCCAATCGCAGCCAAGCTGTGCGTTTCGTCAAGGGACTGATTGAAGGTATCGCTTACTTTAAGAAATACAAAAAAGAGAGTTTGGATGTCCTGCAAAAAAAGCTGCGTATTCAATCTTCGCAGGAGAAAAACATCCGCTATCTCGAGGCCTCGTACAATCTGTTGGCAACGAAATACTATAACCAGGTTCCGTACGCCACGCCGAAGGCCATTGAAACTTCGCTCGAGTTCATCGCTGCTGAAGATCCTAAAGCCAAAAACGCGGACGCGAAGCTGTTCGTCGACGACAGTATTGTCAAAGAAATAGAGACAAGCGGCTTTATCAAACAGTTGTACGACACGGAATACCGGTAAAGACAATTGGGACGTTCAAACCGTTCAAAATGTTCGAACAGTTCAATCCGTGAAAACGAAATGCCCGACGATTTGAACTATTTGAAGCGCTTTAACGTTTCGAACGCTAAGGAGTTCTGATGCCTGACTACAAAGAAATCCTCTACGAGAAGCAACGCGGCGGTGTCTTGATTACCCTTAACCGTCCCGAGGCGCTGAACGCGATCACGCGGCCGATGTTGAAGGAATTGCACCACGCCCTCGACGAGGCCGAAGCTGATCCGGAAATTCGAGCCGTCGTCATCACCGGCGCCGGCCGCGCCTTCAGCTCTGGTTTCGATCAGGCAACCACTAGCGGTCGACGCCGCGATATTCAATGGCCGTATGGAATTCAAAGCGGCATGAGCGCCGCCGATCTGATGAATTATTGGAGCGCCGATGATGTCAAACTGATCCGGATTTTTGAGCTATCGAAGCCGGTGATCGGTGCCGTTCGCGGGTGGGCCATGGGCGGCGGCTGCTGGCTCGCGCTCTATACCCATATCACGATTGCCGCGGAGGACGCGGTGTTCGCCCAGCCCGAAGTGCGCCACGGCTCGAACACGACGTTCATGTGGACGCTGCTCGCCGGATTCAAAAATGCGCTGCGGTACGGCTTGGTGGGCGATCACGTGGATGCTCACGAGGCGCTGCGCATCGGCTTGATCAACAAAGTCGTTCCCGTCGATGATCTGTTGGAAGAATGTTTCAAGATCGTCGAGCGCATCGCGCACGTCCCCCCCGAGACGGTCAAAATCAACCTGCAAATCTCGACCATGGGCCTGCAAATGATGGGATTGCGCGACGCGCTGCGGATGGATGAAACGTTATCGATTCCCGCGCACATGATGCTGAATGAAAAATTTCGCCGCCCGCTCGATGAAGCGCGCGCGAGCCAAGGGACTAAAGCTTACCTTCAACTGCGCGACGGCCCGTTTCAGCCCGAACCGTTCGGCCCGAGAGCGAAGAAGAAGCCGGTTTAGTCGACGTTTGAGCGTGAACACTCTATCCAAAAATCGACGGCGCCACTCACCACGATTGCCAGACTATGACTACGCACAAGTCGGAGCATATTTCGTCACGATTGTGACGAACCAGCGTATCTGCCGATTTGGAAACATTATCGCTGGCGAAATGCAGCTCAACCCAAATGGTTTACAAGCCCAATTGGTATGGAGTGAATTGCCGGAACACTTCAAGTGCGTCAAAACGGATGCATTCGTAATCATGCCGAATCATGTCCATGGAATCATTCACATTACCGATCCTGTAGGGGCGCAGCAAGCTGCCCCCGCGAATGGACAAGTTCAACCCCGCTCGCTAGGCGCCATCGTTCGTTCTTTTAAGTCAGCCGTTACGAAACGCTACAACGAACAACATCGTGATTCAGAAGCGACACTCTGGCAACGAAACTACTATGATCATGTTATCCGCGACGAAAATGCTCTGACACGTATCCGGGAATATATCACGACTAATCCGGCTCGATGGTCTCTCGATCCTGAGAACCCATTCGCGGCACAACCGGAAACGAAAGATTTGTTGCTGTGGATCAATAGCGGCCCTCCGGATGCGAGGGCGCAGCGTGCTGCGCCCCTACATCTAAAATCGAGGTAGGTTTGCAATCCAATCAACTTGACAACGACCCAACCACCTGGCGCGATCTTTCACCGCTGATGAACCCGCGCTCGGTTGCGGTCGTCGGCGCATCGCAACGGACGGATGCGCTGCCGAACCGCGAGCCACGCGGAAATCGGGTGATCAGAAACTTGAAAAACTTCGGGTATCCGGGCCGAATCGTTGCTATTAATCCAAAATACCGCGAAGTCATGGATTGCCCCTGCTATCCGGATCTGGCGACGATTCCCGAACCGGTAGACTGCGTCGTCTTGGCGGTGCCCAATCGCTTTGTACCCGATTTGTTAGAAGCCGCCACAGACGCCGGTGTCCGCGCTGCCGTGGTATTCGCTGCCGGATTCGCCGAGACCGGGGCGGAGGGCAAAAATCGCCAGGCGCGCCTCGAAACGCTGTCGCGCGAGCGTGGATTTCTCATCTGCGGCCCGAACTGTTATGGCGTGCTCAATGTCTTTGGCAAGGCGCCATTGTTCGCGTCCAGCATTCCTCCTGGCTTTCTTGCGGGGCCGGTCGCGCTGGTTTCCCAAAGCGGCGGCCTGAGCACGACCATCGCCAACGCCTTGATGCTCAATCGCCACGTTGGCCTCAGCCATATCGTATCCTGCGGCAATCAGTCCGGTGCCACCTTCGAGGAATACTTTAATTATTTCGTCGAGGATAAAAACACGCAAGTCGTTGCCGCCTTTGTCGAGGGATTTAAACAGCCCGAAAAATTGCTCGCCGTCGCGCGCAAAGCCGTCGAGTGTCATAAGCCCTTGATCGTCCTGAAGGGCGGCCGATCCGAAGTTTCCAAACGCGCTGCCGCTACCCACTCCGGTTCTCTTGCCGGCGCCGCGGAAGTCATCGATGCAGCGTTTCGTCAGGGCGGCATCGTTTCGGTGCGTAGTTTGAATGAGCTCATTGACGCGGTCAGTGTTTTTTCTTGCGAGAAGTTCGTAAAACTCTATGTCGGTGGCAGGCGCATCGGCGTGGTGAGCGGTTCCGGTGGCGAATGCACTTTGGTCTCCGACGCGGCGGCGAACGTTGGTCTGGAGGTACCAGAATTGACCGAGGCGACAAAATCGCAACTTCAGCAAGCGGTAGCGGATTTCGGCAACATGAATAACCCGCTCGATGGCACCGGCGCCATGTACGACGATCCCAATATTTTTCCGCGACTGCTTCAGGGGCTGATCGACGACGCCAATATCGACGTCGTCACGGTCAATCTCGAGGCTAACGATCCCCGGCCAAAAGAGCTCAAGAGCGGCAATCGCTTTGCCGTAGCGATCGAAAAAGCCGCCAGCTCGAGCACGAAGCCGATTACCTGTTTTAGCTCCGTCGTCGGTGGGCCGGTGGATCCGGAAATTCTTTTGCCGTTGCGAGCAGCAGGCGTGCCGCTTATGGAGGGCGCCGAGTGCGCCACGTCCACGATTCAAAAACTTGCCGAATACTACGAGTTCCAAAAAAATCGCAGTACACCAACGACCACGCCGACTTTTGAGCGGCTCGACAAAAAACTTTCCAGCGGGATTATGCCTGCGGAAGCCGCGTTTCAACTTTTTCAACATTTCGGCATTCCAACCGCTCCCACTCTATTTGCCCATTCGGCCGACGAGGCAGTGTTCGCTGCCGAGCGCGTCGGTTTTCCCGTAGTGCTGAAAGTCGAATCGCCCGACATTACGCACAAAAGCGACATCGGTGGCGTTGCGCTGCGACTCGCGAACGTCAACGCCGTACGCACTGCCTACGAGCGGATGCATACTGAAGTCGCAGAGCGCGCGCCGAACGCGAAACTCGCCGGCGTGATCGTGCAGCGTATGGCGGCCGCAGGCGTGGAGATGATCCTCGGCATCAATCGTGATCCACTGTTCGGTCCGGTGGTGCTGTGCGGCTTGGGCGGCATTCTCGTCGAATTGCTCAAAGATATCGTTGTCGGGATTCCGCCGTTGTCTTTTGAGCAAGCACGGGAAATGATTGAGCGGTTGCGCGGCTTTCCGATTCTTGCCGGTGTGCGCGGCAAAGCTGCCGCCGATATCGATTCATTGTGTCAGGCGATCGTCAACGTTTCGCGTCTTGCAGTTACCCTGGGCGACAGGCTCGCGGGTTTGGACATTAATCCCTTGATCGTCTTACCTAGAGGACAAGGCGTTATCGCAGTGGATGCAGTAGTGGAGATCAAGTGATAGTACCCGCATCATTGGATCAGCGACATTCGCAAGCGGCCGCATTCATCCCCTCCTTTGGCAAAGGAGGGCTAGGGAGGATTTGCTTTTCTCAGTCAATCAAATCCCCCTCGATCCCCCTTTGTCAAAAGGGGACGATTGCAAAATTGTCATTAGCTATTTTTGCGGTTATACACATCCTCTCACCGACATTACTCTTCGGACAATCCAAACCTCTCAAGGAAGTACGCGTGCCCTACGCGCTCGGCGGATCGACCAGTTTTTTTTGGGTCGCGCACCGCTCGGGCTCCTTTGAAAAACATGGATTGAAGGTGCTGCCGATTTTCATGCGCGGCGGCCGCGAAGCGGTGCAGGCGCTCATCTCGCGCGATGTCAGCATGCTCCAACAGGGAAGCTCGGGTGTCATTCTCGCGTGGGCACAAGGAGCCAAGGACCTCGCGGTTATCGGCGCGACCGGCAACAAACTCGATTACGTTTTTGTCAGCAGTCCGGCGATAAAAAAGCCTGCAGATCTCAAGGGCAAACGAATTGCCATCAGTCAGTTGGGCGCCAGCACGGACTTTATCGCCCGCCTGGCCGTACGCCAGCTTGGGCTCAATGAGAAGGACGTAGCGCTAATCGCGCTGGGCGCTCAGGGAGAACGTTGGGCGGCGCTTGCCGGCGGGCACGTGGATGCCTCGGTCTTTCAGCCGCCCATCACGGTGCGCGCGCGCAAAACCGGGTTGCCCGTCTGGGTCGATTTCTCCAAAACGGATTATGAATACGTCGTCGCCGGACCGGTCACGACCCGATCGTTCATCAAGACCGATCGCGAAACCGTGATAAATTTCATGCGCGGCCTCGCCGATGGGATGGATTTTTATCGCGATGAGAAAAACAAGGACGCCGTAATTAAATACCTTGGCGAGTTTTACAAATCCAACAACACCGAAGAGCTGGAAGAGACGCGCCGCGTTTACACGCAGGTATCGCCCGGACTCCCCGTGGTCACTGTCAAATCGATGGAAAACATGATTGCCAGCGATAAGCTGCTCTCGACCATGAGCATCAACGGCGCCGATGTGATGGATCTCTCGTTCTTGAAGCAGCTGGAGGAAGAGCGGAAAAATAAGAAATGATAGTTTAACCCGTTTAAGCCGTTCAAAATGTCCCCTACCTGTTTCCTCCCCGCGACGCGGGGGAGGATGAAGGAGGGGGTGAGCGGTTTGACTCTTAAAGGAGCTTGCATGCCCGAATACCAAGAAATCCTTTACGAAAAAAAACGCCGCGGCGCTCTGATCACGCTCAACCGGCCGGATGCGATGAACGCCATCAGCCGAAGCATGATCAAAGAGTTGCACCAGGCCTTAGACGAAGTCGAGGAGGACAATGAAGTCCGCGCTGTCGTGCTCACCGGCGCGGGCCGCGCGTTCTCCGCCGGCATGGATCAAGGCAATCGCGCCGGCCGACGCCGCGATATTCATTGGCCCTACGGTATTGTGCACGGTCAAACTGCCGCCGAAGTGCTCGATTCGTGGCGCGTCGATCCGCGTAATTTTCGGCGTATGTGGGAGTTCGGCAAACCGATTATCGGCGCGATCAACGGCTGGGCCATGGGCGCCGGCTCCTGGCTTTCGCTCTACACGCATATCACGCTCGCCTCTGAGAACGCGGTGTTCGCTCAGCCCGAAGTCCGCCACGGCTCCAACACGAGCTTCATGTGGACTCTGCTCGGCGGCTATAAGAACGCGCTCCGCTACGGTCTCACCGGTGATCACATCGATGCTCATGAAGCCCTGCGCATCGGCTTGGTCGTCAAGGTCGTGCCCGCCGACCAATTGCTCGATGAGTGCTTCAACATTGTCGAAAGGATCGCCAAGGTGCCGCCCGAAACCGTGAAGATTAATCTGCAGGTTGCCACGTTGGGCCTCGATATGATGGGCCTTCGCGATGCGCTGACCTATGACAAGCAAATGTCCGCGCCGGCGCACGTGATGCTGCGTGAAGAATTACGTAAACCGCTGGACGATGCGCGCGCCAACAAAGGGATTAGGGAATACTTGCAAATGCGCGACGGTCCGTTTCAACCCGAGCCGTTTGGACCCCGAGCAAAAAAGAAACCGGAGTAATGGAACACTCGAGTCTTGGATCTGAATCGCCAATATCATTACGCCAATTGAGAGGAGCAGTTCATGCCTGATTACAAAACCATTCTTTATCAAAAGCAGCGCAGCGGCGTACTCATCACGCTCAATCGCCCTAAGGAGCTGAATGCGCTGAACCAAAAACTGATGAGCGAGCTGGATCAGGCGCTGGCCGAGGCCGAAAATGATCCTGAGATTCGCGGGGTGATCCTCACCGGCGCGAACGGCGCCTTTTCCGTGGGCGAAGATATCAGCGAAGATAATGATCCGGCGACCGCATGGCCCTACGGCGTTCCTGAAGGAACGTCGCTGAACCAAGTGTACAATCGATTCAGAGACGCCGATCGCAAAGACATTCTGCAGCGGCAACTCAATCGCTGGCTCTATTCGAAACCGATCGTCGCCGCGGTGAGCGGCTGGTGCCTGGGTGCCGGCGCATCCCTCGCCCTCACCTGCCACATTACCATCGCCGCGGATGATGCCGTTTTCGGCCAGCCGCAAGTAAGGCATGCGGCCAACACTGATTTTATTTGGGTCGCCTTGGCAGGATTCAAAAACGCGCTGCGCTACTCGCTTACCGGTGATCATATCGACGCGAAGGAGGCGCTGCGCATCGGTTTGATCAATCAAGTCGTGCCGAAAGCCGAACTATTGGAGACCTGCTTCAAGTATGTCGAGCGCATCGCTCATGTGCCGCCCGAGACGGTAAAGATCAACTTGCACATTTCGACGCAAGGGCTAGAAATGATGGGGCTGCGCAAAGCCTGGACACTTAATGCGGAGCTGTCGGCGATGGCCCGCCTGAGCAAACGCGAGGAGTTTAACAAAAGCTTGGAAGAAGCGAGACGACAAGGCGGGATCGAGGCATTCTTACGCGAACGCGACGCCCCGTTTCAACCCGAGCCGTTCGGACCTAAGGCGAAAAAAACGTAAGGCGCGAGGCCCGACACCAGCCGGCGTGATGGAGTCCTGGAGTAATGGAGTATTGGTTCGAAACCACCGATCCAGAACTTCATTACTCCAGTACCCCATTCAGTTTTACCTTTTCGTAATGGCTCTCGTTAATTGCAGCCACTTGTCCTCCGCCTTCTCATACTCAGCGCTGGTCATGCCGCGCTCGGGATATTCCCGCTTGAAGGGATAATCTTTCCAGGCTACACCGTAGCGAAACTGCTCCATCAGCTTCTGACCGTCGGCGCCGATCACAAAATCCGTGAAGAGCAGCGCCGCATGCGGATGAGGCGCATTGGCAATGATCGCCGAACCGCCGGCGTTCGCCGGCGCCACATCGAGCGGCACCCACTCCACTGGCGCCTTGCGCTCTTTCATCACCGCCACTTGGTTGCGAAAAACGACAAAGGAGCCGGCGACTTCGCCGGCTGCAATGAGATCGAGAAATCCCGCGCTCGATGCTTTGAACAAACGAATCTCCTGCGCCTGAAGCCGTTTGACGAATTCCTCGCCTTTGACCTTGATCATGGCGCCGATCACGCGGCTCGTCGAGCTCTCCGTCGTTACCGCCAATTTGCCTTTGAGCTCCGGGCGCAGCAGCTCCTGGAAATTCTTCGGCACCTCCGCCGGTGCGACCATTCGCGTATTGTAGCCAAACCCCAAATAGGCCTCGCGATCGGTCACCCAATAGATCCGTGTCGCATCAAACTTGGTTTTGGCTTCATCAGGATATCTGGCGAGCTCGGGCGAGGTGTACGGCTTTAGCAGTCCGCTCTCGCGCAGCATCATCAACAAACCGGGCGTGCTTTCCAGTGCGTCGGCAACAAAACGCCCCGCTTGCGCTTCGTTGATCAGCCGCGGTCCCAAGTCCGTGCTGCCGCCACGATAAACATCAATCGCGACAGTTGGATATTTTCTTTTGAACGCCTCCACCAGCTCGCGGTAAACGCCGGAAAGTGAGGTGTACCAGACAATCTTACCTTCCGCCTTGGCGCCTTCGAGCAAAATCTGCTGGCGATCCGGACCGGTATACGTCGCAAGTTCATCCAGCGTTCGCGGTTTTCGCGCCTGTGCTCCCAGGAAGGAAGGCATCGTTACCATCAAGAACATGATCAGAGTCAACAATTTCATTCGGTTCTCCTCCCGCGCGTCTTCATTGGCTCGTCCGGGTTAGCATGTTTGGAAGAACTCGATCAACAGGACGTGCTATTCGTGCAGTGAGTACGCAAGAATCGCTTTACGAAATTGTTGCGCCGCAAAGAAAATCCGCCACAGGACGTCATTCCGGGCAAGCTGGCGACAGCTAGCGCGACCCGCAATCCTGGACTTTCACCAAAGTGCAAACTCCGTGAGAAATCTCATTTTGCTGAAGCAGAACCGGAATCGAAACGTTGACCCGAAGACTGAATCGGAATATAGGGCAGTTGACGATCTGTTTATGATGATCGAATGAATCGATCATTTAGTTGGCGAATGGAGAGAACCTTATGCTCGGCGGCCATGCGGTAGCTCAATGTCTGAAAAACGAAGGCGTGCGACATATTTTCAGCGTACCGGGCGAAAGCTATATTGCAGTCGTCGATGGTCTGGTCAATTTTCCGGAAGTGAAGCTCATCACCAATCGGCAGGAAGGCTGCGCCGCCTTTATGGCCGAAGGCTACGCTAAAGCGACGCGCACGCCCGGCGTTTGTATCGTCACACGCGGACCCGGCGCGACCAATGCAAGCATCGCGCTGCACAGCGCGAGATACGATTCCGCTCCCATGGTCCTGTTGGTTGGCCAAGTGAGCCGCGCGGCGCGCGGACGCGAGGCCGGACAAGAGCTCGACTACACGCATCTGTTCGGCACGATTGCCAAATGGGTGATCGAGATCAATGACCCCAAACAAATTCCGCGCATCGTCAGCCGCGCTTTCCACATCGCGCGCAGCGGCCGGCCTGGTCCCGTGGTTGTCGCGCTACCTCGCGATGTCACCGAGACGGATACGGAAATAGCGATGGTCGATCCCTACCCCGTCATAAAACCCAGTCCTGATCCGGCGGTCATCGAATCCTTGATCGGCCGCATCAACGCTGCGCAAAAGCCGGTGCTGTTGATCGGCTCCGGCACGCAATACTCGCATGCTTGGCAGGAGGTGATCGACTTCGCAGAAAAATTTCAGCTTCCGGTGCTGACGTCTTACAAGCGCCAGGACGCGTTTCCGAACAATCACCCGAACTACGCGGGAAACATGCTGACGTCGAATAAGCATGCGCAAAATCTTGCTTATCATGAAAGCGATCTCTTGATTGTGCTCGGCAGCCGGCTCAATCAGCAGACGACCGCGGGCTTCACTTACCCCCGCCCTGGCCAGCCGTTCGTTCAGATCGATGCCGACGAGGAAAATATCGGCCAGAATGTGCGCCCGGAAACTGGCATCGTTGCCGATGCAAAACAGGTTCTGCTCGCGGCATTGAAACATCCCGCGCCGCGCCCTAACGAGAGCCGAGCATCATGGATCAGCGAGCATCATGCGGAGCAAAAAAGATATTGCGCGCCTAAAGAACGGCCCACGCGCAAAGTGTCAATGGAAAGGGTGATGATAGACCTCAAAAGCGCCATGCCCGCTGATGCAATCACGACTACGGACGCCGGAAGCTTCGGGCAGTGGCAGCAGCGCTACATCGAATTCGATCATCCGGACTCCTACATTTCACCGACGCTCGGCTGCATGGGTCCGGGGATGCCCTCGGCGGTTGCTGCCAAACTAGCGCATCCGCATCGCGCCGTGGTCGCCCACATCGGCGACGGCGGGTTTCTCATGACCGGCCAGGAACTCGCGACCGCCAAGCAGTACGGTGCACCGATCATCGCGATCGTCTACAACAACGAAGGCTATAACTCGATCCGCATGCATCAGGAGGCGCAGTATCCGGGCCGTCAACACGGCGTCGCGCTCAACAATCCCGATTTCGCTTTGATGGGTGAATCCTACGGCGCGCTCGGATTGAAGGTCACCCGCGACGAGGAATTCATGCCTGCGTTCAAAAAAGCCCTCGCCGCGGAGAGCTCGGCGCTCATAGAAGTGCAAACCGATTACGAATATGTGACACCGACTGCGACATTGTCGGATTTAGCCGGTAAAAAGTTAGCCGGCGACTAGGTATGTGATCAAATCTCCCTTGCCCCGGTTTGAAAAAGAGAGCTGAAACTCCGTCAGTATCCCCCCTTTGGGATACAGAAGGATCGAGGGGGATTTGTGTTCGCAATCTTTTCAGTGGATTCAGAGACAAACTGTGCACTCGCTGTGCTTTCAGATCAGTGGCGCGCGTGAGGATCTATGAGGTTCCTATTTGCGGCCGCAATCGGATTGCTATTTCTCACGTGCCAGCAACCAGGCGTCATTTACGCGCAGGATGATCTCGCCGCCAAAGCCCAAAACGAGCGCGAGCTTTCGCTTTACGGCACGGCTCTGGTCGCCCAGTTCGATAAATTCGTCGAGCCCTTCAGACGGCGTTATCCCTTTATCAAGACGCAATATTCCCGCACCACCGGAGAAGCGCTGACCTCCAAGATTCTCCGCGAGGTTCAGGCGCACCAGCTCGGCGCCGACGTGGTTCTCATCAACAACTACACATACCGAATCTTCATGAAGCGAAATATCATTACCGCGTACTCGCCGTCGAGCGCGGGAAATTTTCCGCCGGGATTCATCGACAAACAGGGTTATTGGGTGGGATTTTATCTGGTCCCTTACGCAATCACTTACAATACGAAGCTGGTACCCAAAGCGAGCGCCCCGAAGTCCTTCGATGACCTATTGAATCCCAGATGGAAGGGCGGCATCTCTCTGGAGCGCGAGGAATACCTCGTCACCCAATCGCACATGCAGTATTTGGGGCGGCAAAAAGCGCTCGAGTACTTCAAAAAGCTCGCGCAACAGGATTTGCTCCTTATTAACGGCCACAGCAATCAGGCGATGCTTCTAACCGCCGGCGAATTTCCGATCATTATTTATAGCGATATCGCCAGAACGGAGGAATTGAAACGAAAAGGCGCACCCATCGAATGGGTCAAAACCGAGCCCCATATCACGGTGTTGGTTTCCGCGGCGATCACGCGCGAGGCTCGTCATCCCGCTGCAGCTCGGTTGTTCATGAACTATCTGGCATCGGACGAAGGGCAAAAGGAAGTGCTCAACATCGACAAACCACCGGCGCTGCCGAAGTTTCAGCCCGATTACCTGCGCGGCGTGAACTTATTTCCGGCTGATTGGACGCTGTCCGACAGTTATGACGAGTACAACAAACTCTATCGTGAGATTTTTTGGAAAGGCAATTGATCATTGCTAGACTAAGCGACTCGGCTGCAGTCCAGAAAAGGAGCCCGAAACTATGAAGCCCGCAACTTTCTTCTTTGTGGCCCTCTTCATCATAGCATCACCCGCATCCGCGCAACCCCGCAAACCTTCGACGATTGTCGAGCTTGTGGTTTACCGCGGTCCCGATCGCGAGCAAATATTGTACGCTGGAGCAAAAACCGAAGGAAAAATTGTTTGGTACACGTCTCTGGCGGGAGATTCGTACAAGGAGATGGTGAAGGCTTTCGAAACCAAGTATCCCGGCGTCAAGGTCGAATCCTACCGCGCCGCGGGAGCCGAATTGGTCACCCGACTGCAAGAGGAAGGCAGAGCGCGCCGCAACATCGCCGATACCATCGAGACCACGGAGGGCAGCCTTATTTTTCTGCGCGACGAGAAACTGCTCCGTCCCTACGACTCTCCCCACCTGGACCGCTATCCCGAAGACGGCAAGGAACGAGCCGACAAAAACACGGTTTATTGGGCGCTCGCTCGTGAATCGTACATCGGCCTGACCTACAACAAGACGTTGGTGTCCAAAGACGCGGTGCCGAAAAACTTTGACGGACTCCTGCACCCGGAACTCAAAGGCAAAATGGGCATCAGCATCGGCCAGACGAGCGATAAAATAATCGGCGCCATGATCAAAACGCGCAGTGAAGAATTCGTTCGCAAGCTCAAAGGTCAGGAGATCAAGCTTTACTCCATCGATGCTCCCGCGCTCGTCAATAACATCGCCGGCGGCGAGATTGCTGCCTCACCCGCTATTTTTCAAACCCATACTTTGCTCGCCGCATCCAAGGGCGCGCCGGTCGAATGGGTGCCGATGGATTTGGTTCCGACAAACGTGGGCAGTGCCGCGATCGCCACGAATCCAGCACATCCACATGCCGCTTTACTCATGGCGGATTTTCTTTTGAGTCCGGAAGGACAAAAAGTGCTGGAAAAATATTATTACGGTAGCGGCGCCAAAGATTACGGTTTCAAGAAGTGGCGTCCGGAGCATGGCCTCACGACCGAACAATACGAGAAAGAGCTGGAGCGCTGGGATAAGCTATTGCATGCGATTACCCGGAAATAAGTCGGTTTTGGCAACGGTAACCCCTATCGCATTTACAAGCTTCACCAAGTGTCATGCTAAGCGGCAGCGAAGCATCTCGTTTTTTACTCGCTGAGACGGGAATTCTTCGGCCGAGTTTATCCTGAGTAATTATCGAAGCGCCTCAAAATGACAGTCGCGAGCTAATATCATATGGAGGCAAAACTATGAATTTACGAATCATCGACGCTGACGGCCACGTTCAAGAGCGCGATGCCGATTGGCAAGAGCTGCTTGATCCGCCCTACAGGAAGCACGCGCCAAAAATGGTCACCGGTCCTGATGGCAAGGAACAATTGCTCTTGGAGGGGAAAGTCTGGGCGAAACCTTGCGGTCCCGGCCTCGGCATAGGTACCGCGCCTTATAGCCGCAGACCACAGAAAACCACCGGCATGTTTGACCCCGTTCAACGTTTGAAAGACATGGATCTCGAAGGCATCGATACCGCGGTGAACTTCGGAACCACGGTATTTCTGAGTCTCCCGTTTCTGGAAAATCGCGACCTGGCGTGCGCCATCGCGCACGCCTATAACACCTGGCTCGACGGCTACTGCAACACCGATTCGCGTCGATTGAAAGGCGTCGCGCTGGTCGCGATGCAGGAGCCGAAAGAAGCTGTCAAAGAGCTCGAGCGCTGCGTCAAAGAACTGGGGTTTGTCGCCGTCGCGACCTCCGCTCATTCCGCCGGGCGCAATCTCGATCACCCCGACTTCTATCAGTTTTACGCCAAAGCTCAGGAACTCGGGGTTCCCGTTTGCGTGCATGTGGGTTCCGGCAGACCGGCCGCCGCAGCCGATCGCTTCGACAACGCCTTTTTTGTTCATGCCACGACACATGCTTTCGAGCAGATGATCGGCGTCATGTGCATCGTCGGCGGCGGCATTCTCGAGCTCTATCCGAAGCTCAAGGTCGCTTTCTTGGAAGCCGGCGCCGGTTGGGTACCGTATTGGATGGAGCGGTTGGATGAGCACTACGAATACCTCGAGCCCACCGTGCCGCTGATGAAAAAGCCGCCCAGCGAATATATGCGCAGTGAGCAGGTGTATTATTCCTTCGAGCCCGATGAGCACACCTTGAACTTCGTCATGGATTACGTCGGCGAAGACCGTTTGATATTTGCGTCCGACTACAATCACGGCGACAGCAAGTTTCCTCACACGGTGAAAGCCGTCACCGAGCGGAAAAACCTTAGCCAAAGCCAGCTGCGCAAGCTCATGTGCGATAATGCCGCCCGTCTTTATAATCTATAACTGAGATCCTTCGCTGGTGCTCAGGATGACATTCGCCGCACTGTGTCATGTTGAGCGCAGCGAAACATTTTTCCTTTAAGCAGGAGTCAGAAAGATGATTCATCGGTTAACTTCCATGCTCGTTGCGCTGAGCCTGATATGTCTTGTCAGCCTTGCTGATTCGGAGGACAAACCGCTGAAGAAATTTCGCTGGGGTGTCACCTCGCTCTCCGCCTCGCAGTGGATTCCGTGGATCGCTAAGGAAGCGAAGCTCTACGAGAAATATGGTTTGGAGGCCGAGCTGGTGCTGCTGCGCGGCTCGGGGCAATCGGCGCAAGCGATCGTCGGCAATAGCATCCTCGGGGCGCCCTGTACTTTGACCACGGTGATGAGCGCCGATTTGAGCGGCGCCGATCTGGTCACCGTGGCGCATACGGTCTCCGGGGTGCAAAGCAAGTTGTTGGTCCGGCCCGAAATCAAAAAGCCGGAAGATCTGCGCGGCAAAAGAGTCGCAGTCTCCGGTTTCGGCTCCCTGGGCGACTTTCTCGAGCGTTACATCATAAAAAAATACGGTCTCGAGCCGGGTCGCGATGTCATCATGCTCTCCATCGGCAATCAACCTGATAGAATTCAAGCTCTCATCAATGGCGTTGTCGATGCTGCCGATTTATCTCATCCCGCCGACGTTCAAGCTGAGCGCAAAGGGTTTAAAATCTTGTGGGATGCAAAGCAGGAGGTATCCTATCCGTCGATGTCGATCGTTACCCGGCGCAAATGGGTTGCCGAAGATCGTGATACGGTCATGCGCATGGTCAAAGCGCACGTCGAAGGGATTCACTATTTAAAGGCCAACAGAGACTTCAGTATGAAAGTTCTGAGCAAATACCTCAAAACCAACGACCGCGAGCTGCTCGAAGGCTCGTACGAAATTTATCGCAAGGATTTCATCTCGGTTCCCTACCCGATCACCCAGGGGCTGCAGCCGACCTATGAATATGTCGCCCAGCAGCGTCCCGAAGTTTGGAATCAAAAGCCCGACGCGTTCATGGACGCAAGCTTCATCGCTGAGCTCGAGAAAAGCGGCTTCATCAAAGCGCTCGCTCAATCATCCCGCTAGTTTGAAATTCGCGCGGTTTAGAGTAATGAAATACTGAGTGCTGGAGTATTGGCTCCCGACCATCATTCCATTAGTCCAATATTCCAGCATTCCAATTTTCCCGGAGGTCTTTCTTATGTCGAATATCAGCGGTCATTACGCCGTAGTTGGCGTTGCCGAGACCAAAGTCGGAAAGCGGCCTGACGCATCGACGCATTCCCTTCATCTGGAGTGCATAAAAGCTTGTTTAGATGATGCGGGCCTCGAAGCGTCCGACATCGACGGCTTTATCACCAATCAACCGCTGAACGATGCACACCGTAGTTACGCGGTGCGCATGGCCAATATGGCGCGCATGCATCCAAATTATGCCACCGATCTCGCCCTTGGCGGGGCGACGCCGATCGCAATGGTCCAGAATGCGGTGATGGCCATTGAAGCCGGGATGGCGAAGACCGTTCTATGCGTGCATGCGCGCAAGCGCGGCACGCCTGATCCGACACCGGGAAATCCGATCCGCCACGGTGACGAACACTGGGAAGAACCCTGGGGTCACTTCTCCGCCGTCGCCAACCATGCTTTCGCAGCCCAGCGCCATATGTATGAGTTCGGCACCAAAAGCGAAGATCTCGCGCACGTCGCGGTAGCAACCCGTAAGCATGCGTGCATGAACAACAATGCGACGATGCGAAAACCGATGACCATCGCCGATCACCAAGCTTCGCGCTTCATCTGCGAGCCGCTCCGTTTATTCGATTGTGCTTTGGAGTCCGACGGCGGCGGCGCGGTGATCGTCACCAGCGCGGAGCGCGCGCAAGACTTTCCAAAAAAGCCCGTGGCGATTCTCGGCATGGGTCAGCACCACCCGCACTTTAGCTTGATGGACGCGCCAACGCTCACCACACTCGGCGGTAAGAAGTCCTCCGAGCTCGCGTATAAAATGGCGGGGCTAAGCCCCAAGGACATGGATTTTGCCGAAATTTACGACTGCTTCACGATCACCACGATGATCACGTTGGAAGATTACGGCTTCTGCAAAAAGGGCGAAGGCAAAGACTTCGTCAAAAACGGCCGCATCGAAGTCGGCGGCGAGTTGCCGGTCAATACCCACGGCGGCTTGCTCTCACAGGCGCACATTGAGGGAATGTTGCACGTGACCGAAGCCGTGCGCCAATTGCGCGGCAACGAAGTCGAGCCGGAGCGGCAGGTCAAAGACGCCAAAGCCGGGATTGTCAGCGGCCATGGCGGAAGTTTGTGCATGCATGCGAGTTTAATTTTGGGGGCGTTATGAGCGAGACCAGCGACAGCCGTGGCCGCAACATCAGAAAAGTCAGGCCGTTTCTCGAGGAATTGGAAGCAAAGCCCTTCTGGGCAAAGTTGCGTGAGCACAAGTTAACGGCACAGCGCTGCAACGCCTGCGGCAAGTTTTTTAGCTTCCCGCCGCAGGGCTCCTGTCCGAACTGTTTGTCCACCGACTACACCTGGACGCAGCTCAGCGGCAAAGGCAAAGTATATTCTTTCGTAAACTACCACCGCGCCTGGCATCCTTCCTACGAAGGCAAAACGCCGTACAACGTGTCGCTGGTCGATCTCGACGAGGGACCGCGCCTCATCAGTAATGTGATCGACTGCCCGGTGGATCAGGTAACGATCGGCATGCCGGTGGAAGTGGTTTACGAAGACAACGAGGAGTACACCCTGCCCAAGTTCCGCCCGGCGTAGGCATTCGGACAGATTCCTCGCTCTGCTCGAAATGCGACCGAACGGAGAAATGCTTCGCGGTTTTTTTCCGCTGTCACTTCGGTAAGACCGCCACGTCCAGTTCCAAAAAACCCGTAGGGCGTAAAGCGTAACGGATCAGCCGTTTTTCGCCCCTTACCTTTACTCCTCACCCCTTACGATTTCGTCGCGTGCAGCGCCGCATATACTTTCTCCGCCGTAATGGGCAGATCTTTTATTCTCACGCCGACGGCGTCTTCAATTGCATTGGCGATCGCCGGCGCCACCGGCGTG
>Ga0207645_10000678_pt1 | contig 28197 bp, 11 predicted proteins | sample KBSM53metaG_FD_184331 | JGI IMG/M metagenome (GOLD analysis project Ga0207645, IMG submission 184331) | Miscanthus rhizosphere microbial communities from Kellogg Biological Station, Michigan, USA - KBS M5-3 metaG (SPAdes) (version 2) | ecosystem: Host-associated > Plants > Roots > Rhizosphere >...
CGTGGCGGTTCGGCGGCACGCTGAAGAGCCTGGCCATCGCCAACGTGACGACGGCGGCCGTGGTGACGGTGCTGGCGGTGACGGCGTGCGCGCGTGTGTTCGGCGGATCGTATCTGTGGCAGTCGCTGCGCGCCCAGCCCCATCCCAGCTTCAAGCGCTTCGCGGTGCCGCTCGGCGCCTCCAACCTGATGAGCGCCGTGCTGCAGCGGGCGGACACGTTCCTCGTCGCCAGCCTGGCCGGACTGGACGCGCTGGCGGTCTACACCGCCGCCGAGTTCATCACACGCGTCATCGCAAACCCGCGCTACCTGTTCGACTACATCATCGCGCCCGTGGTCTCGGAGGCGCTGCACATGCAGGACCGCGCGCGCGTCCGCTACAACCTGGCGCTCGCGACCCGCTGGGTGATCACCGCGTGCACGCCCATCGCCGTCACGGTGATCGTGCTGCGGGCGGAGATCCTGGGGCTTTACGGAGCGACCTTCGTGGCCGGAACGGGCCCGCTGATCGTTCTCGCGATCACCAATCTGATTGTGGGCGGCCTGGGCCTGACGCCGTACGCGCTGGCGATGGGCGGGCGCTCGCGCCTGTTCCTGATCAACAACCTGTGCGCGGCGGCGGTGAACATCCTGCTGGGACTGGTGCTGGTTCCGCGCATGGGCCTCATGGGGGCCGCCATCGCCGTCCTGGTCAGTACGGGCGGCTTCCAGGTGGCGCTGACGATCGAGACCTGGATGCTCGAGCGCGTGCACCCGTTCACGATGTCGCTGCTCAAACCCGCGGCGGCGGCGCTGGTGGCCTTCGCCGTCGAATACGCGCTGCACGCTGGCCTGCACGCGGGCCCGGTGCGCGTCACGGCGGTGATCGCGGGCGGCGCCGTCAGTTACCTGGCGGCGCTGCTCCTGCTGGGCCTCGCGCCCGAGGAGCGGGACGTGGTGCGAAAGCTGGTGGGACGTTTCCGACGCTGACGCGCAACTGGTGAATCGAAGCTCGGCCCTGTTGAATATTTGACACTTCGACGGTGGGGCCGACGATCGACGCCCCCCACCGACGGATTCCCTGTTACGTTAAAGGGCCGCATGGTCCCCCCGAGCCATAGCCGGATCAGCCGTTACCACGGTTGGATCGTGCGCCGTCCCGTCGCGGTCTTGCTGGGCGCCCTGTTGATCGGCGGCGTCGCGACCGGGCTCGCCGCGCGGCTGAAGCTGAAGACCGCGTTCTCCGAGCTGCTGCCCAGCAACGACCCGGGCGTGGTCGCGCTGGCCCGCACGCAGAAGCGCCTCGGTGACCTTTCGCTGCTGCTGATCGGCATCCGGTCGCCCGACCGCGAGGCCAACCTTCGCTACGCGGAGGCGCTGACGCAGAAGCTTCACCAGCTGCCGCCCACCGTCCTCAACCTCGCCACGTACCACGTGCGCGACGTGCGCGCCTTCTTCGAGCAGAACAAGTGGCTCTACGTCTCCGAGGAGGACCTGGAGTCGATCCGCGATCGGCTGCGCAGCGAGATCAGCAAGCGGAAGAATCCGCTGTACGTGTCGCTGGGCGAAGACGAACCGATCGACTCCATGCGCCAGCGCATGGAGGGCAAGCACGGCCTGGACGATCGCTTCCCGGGCGGTGTGTTCACCAGCCAGGGCGCGGGCGGGGAGTACGTCTGGATCGCGGCGCTGCCGCCGGGCGGGCTATTCGTGGAGAACGCGGGCGAGGCGCTGCTGCACGCGGCCGAGGAGCTGATCAAGGCCGACCCGCCGTCGCGGTATCACCCGGACATGAAGGTCGAGCCGGCGGGCCCGATCGTCACGGGCATCGCGAGCCGCCGCGCGATCGAGCGCGACATCGTCTCGGTCACGGTCTTCTGCCTGGTGGTCGTGGCGGCCTCGATCGGTCTTTATTTCCGGCGCTGGCGCGCGATTCCACTGACCGGTGTCCCGGCTGCGATGGGGTCGGTGCTGGCGTTCGCCGTGGCCGAGCTGGCGTTCGGCTACCTGAACTCGTCGACGGCGTTCCTGGGGTCGATCATCATAGGCAACGGCATCAACTACGCGATCGTGTTGATGTCGCGCTACGAGGAGCACCGCGCGCGCGGTGACGTGCCCGAGGAGGCGCTGCGCTGCGCGCTGGGCGGCACCTGGCGGGGGACGCTGGTGGCGTCGATCGCGGCGTCGGCCGCGTACGCGTCGCTGATGGTGACCAGCTTCCGCGGCTTCTATCAGTTCGGGGTGATGGGCGCGACGGGCGCGATCTTCTGCTGGCTGGCCACGTATTCGGTGCTGCCCGCGATGCTGACGCTGCTCGACCGTCGCCCCAGCGCGGCGGGCAAGCAGCGCGCGCACGCGCCGCTGGAGTTCGGTTTCCTCGCGAAGTTCCTGCGCCGGCACGCCGCCGTCGTCAGCTTGTCCTTCGCGGCGCTCGGCGTGCTCAGCGTCGTCGGCATGGGGCACTTCCTGAAGGACCCGTTCGAGTACGACTTCCGCAAGCTGAACGCGAAGCTGGCCACGACCGAGGAGGCCCAGCAGTTCAACCGCAACCTGGATCGCATGTTCGGCCGCTGGCCGTCGCCGACCATCCTGCTGGCCGACTCCGTCGACGAGGTCGAGCCGATGCGCAAGGCGATTCGCCGCCAGGACGCGGCGGTCCCCGGCGACGACGTGATCGGCCAGATCGTGACGGTCTTCGATCTGCTGCCCGGGCCGCCCGAGGTTCAGAAGCGGAAGCTGGAGATCCTCGCGCAGATCCGCAAGCTGACGCACGACCCGGCGCTGAGCATCCTGACCGAGAAGGAGAAGGCGGATCTGGCGAAGGTCGATCCGTCGCCTGATCTGCACGAGCTGGGACCGATGGATCTCCCGGCCATCGCGCGGCGTCCGTTCACCGAGGTCGACGGCTCGGTGGGCAAGGTGGTGCTGGTCTATCCGCCCGAGCGCAGCGTCTCGGTGTGGAACGGCCGCGACCTGCTGCGCATCGCCTCCGTGCTGCAGGAGATCAAGCTCGACGGCGGCAAGGTGATCGAGACGTCGGGCTTCGCGGTGGTGTTCGGATCGATGATCCGCTCGGTGCTGCACGACGGCCCCATCGCCACGGCGGCGTCGCTGATCGCCGTCCTGATCATCATCATCTTCACGATCCGGCCGGCGGCCGCGGCGCTGATGGCGCTGGCGACGTTGACGCTGGGCGTGCTGCTGATGATGGGCGGCGCCGGCTGGGCGCGCGTCCACGTCACGTTCCTGAACTTCATCGCCCTGCCCATCACATTCGGCATAGGCGCCGAATACGCGCTGAACGTCGTCACCCGCTACCGCGAGGAGCGCAACGTCTCGCGGGCCGTCATCTCGACCGGCGCGGCGGTCGCGCTCTGCTCGTGGACGACGATCGTCGGCTACGGATCGCTGCTGGCGGCGAGCAACCAGGCCCTGAACGGGTTCGGCATGATGGCGATCATCGGCGAGGTGGTCTGTCTGTCGACGGCGATCATCGCCTTGCCCGCCGTGCTGTTCTGGCGGCACGCGCGCCCGTTCAAGGAAGAGCCGCGCGCCACGAACGGCGAATCGATCGCCCGCGACGTCGCTCCCGATCGCGAAGATCCGCCGTCGACGGCGATCTAGCCGCGCGTCGCATGCGTCGCGCCGGTCCGATTCTGATCGCGGTCGCGGTGCTGGGGCTGGCCGCCGATTCGTTGCGGCTCTCGGCTACGCGCCTCTACCCGCGCTACGACGAGGTGTCCTATCTGGCCCTGGCGCGCGATGCGGCCCGGGAGGGCGGCGTGGTGGGGACGATCCGCTGCTACCTGGAGGCGCGCTGCCGCGAGGACAACCGCCCGCCGCTTTACCAGTTCGTGCTCGTCCCGTTCGCCAGTGATTCGCCCCGCTTCTTCGCCGACGCGAAGCTGGCCCATTTCGCCACCGTCCTGCTGCTGCTGGCGGTGGTGTTCGCGGCGGTCCGCCGCGCCTTCTCGCCCGCGATCGCCGCGGCGACGGTGATCGCGCTGGCGTCGATGCCGGAGCTGGCGGACCTGGGCGCGCGGATCTTGCACGATCCGCTCTATGCGGCGCTGACGTTCGCCGCCGTCTACGGGATCGCCGCCTGGCAGGATCGGGGCGCGCCGGCCTGGCTGGCCGTCGGCGCTCTGGTCGGCATGGCGTTCATGACCAAGGGGAGCGGGCACCTGCTGTGGGCGCCGCTGCTGATCACGTCGCTTTATCGTCACCGGGCGGCGCTGTGGCGGCGGCCGATCATCGTCGCGGCGGCGTGCGGCTTCGTCGCCGTCGCGTTCTTCCTGCTGGTGCGCAACCAGAAGCTGTGGGGCAGCCCGTTCTACAACACCAATGCGCGGCAGGTGTGGATCGACCAGTGGCGCGATCTGTGGGCGCTGCAGCTGTCCCCCGAATGGAGCAAGGTCAGCCTCGGCTGGTACCTGTCGCGCCATTCGATCTGGCGGCTGCTGGGCGAGCTGGCGCGCTCCGCAGGCGTGCTGGTCGGCTACTTCGCGTACGCGGCCGGGATCGGCCCGGCGTGGCCCGTCGCGCGCGGGGTGACCGGCGGGGTCGTCATCATACTGGCGGCGCTCGGGATCCGGCGGCGGTGGCGCGCGGGCGGGCACGCGGTGGAGCTGGTGGCGGTGCTGTCGACGGTCGGCATCTACTTCGCCGCGCTGGCGCTGGCCGCGCGCGGTGGACCCGGCGCGCAGGTCCGCTATGTCTTCCCGTACGTCGTGCTGCTGCTGCCGTACGCCGCCTACGAAGCGCTGGAACGCCTCTGGCCGCCGCTGCGCGCCCGCCTGGCGGCGCTGCGGCCCGACCCCGCACGCACCGCGCTGGCCGCCGTGGGCGCCGTGCTGGTCGCGCGGCTGGCGCTGGCGGCGCCGGGCGCGGCCGTCAATCCCCGCGCCACCTTCGCCGTCGAGCCGCACTGGCACGAGACGACCGAATGGTTCGCGCGCGCGCTCGCGCCCGGCGAGCGCTTCGCGACCGACTACCAGAGCTACTACTCGAACTGGGACCTCCCCCGTCCGGACACCGATCCGCGCTGGAACTTCTGGCTGGGCATGCCGGCCCCGGAGCTGGTCGGATTCATGGATCGCTCGCACATCCGCAAGGTGCTGATCGACCGCGAGGCCCGGGGCTACGGCGAGCTGGTCGACACGAAGCTCTCGCCCGCGCACGACGCCCACGGCCCCCTCTCCTTCCTCGACTGGCCCCGCTGCTTCGCGGACACGGCGACGCCCAGTCGCTTCCTGGTTTACTGCCGCCCGTAAGGGCGCCGCGATCAGCGGCGGCTGGTGATGCCGGTCGTCGAGACGATCAGGAAGAGGCCCATCAGCAACCACACGATGCCCATGATCATGTGGCGGCGGCGGGCCTTGGCGCGCTCGGGCGTATCCTCGACCACCTCGCGGTCGGGGCGGCGCCGTCCCAGGACGACGGTGCGCAGCGCCCCGAACACGACGAGCAGCGTGCCGACGGCGTAGAAGAAAAGCGGGGGGAGCTGGATCACGGGCGCATATTAACCAGCGCCCCGGGCGCCGGCTACCCCTGCCCGATCTGCAATCCGAGGTGCTCGCGCAGGGCGAAGTACTCGTCGGACACCGACCACAGCACCAGGTCGCGGATCTTGTCCTTCGGGTCCGCGACGCCGATCGACACCGGCTCGGTCTGGACGATGCGGGTGGCGATCTCCAGGTCGTTGCAGATGAGGAAGCCCATACGCGTCGCGGTCATGTCGACCGCGTTCGCCCACTTGTGAATGTCGGCCTCGCCCTTGTTGGCGACGAAGCGCTGCACGACGGCGGCCAGCTGCTCGATCTGCTGCGGCGCCACCGACCGGTGCAGGTGGTGCAGGTACTGGTTCACGCCCTGGGCCACGTCCGCCTTCACCTCGAACTTCGGCTGCACCAGCTTCAGCGCCGCCAGGAAGACGATCTTCAGCTCCGCGACCGTCGGCACGACGTGCGGCCAGCGCACGAAGTGATCCGGGCGCATGAACGTGAGGCGCTTGGCGATCACGTACGCCAGCTCCTTCTCGGGCCGACCCTGCAGCAAGCCCGAGAACACGACCAGCGACGGCACCAGGTGCGCCTTCTCGCGCGCGTTCGCGAGATCCATCTCGCCCGGCGATTCCGGACGCAGATAGAGCTCGGGCGACGGGACGCCCAGCACCTGGTTGACGTAGTTGAACACCTTGCTGAACAGCAGCTGGTCGTTCGCGATGTCGCGCTTGTCCTTGCGCTTCAAGCCCCAGTCCTTGTGCTCCTTGGCGCGCGCCGCCGCGACGCTGTGACTGACCGCCGCGAACACCGCCGAGATGTAGCGATCCTCGTCGGCGTGATAGACCAGCTTCCACAGGTCCTCGGTCAACCGCGCGCGGGCGCGCGTGAACACCTTGGGCTTGTACTGCTCGTAGAACTGCGTCTCCTCGGCGTCGCCCTTGCGCAGGAAGGACGCCGCCGCCGCCACGCACCACGCCTTGTCGTACTGGCGCAGCTCCATCAGCAGCCGGCGCAACGTCTTCAGGTAGGCCGCCATCTGACCGAAGTCGGTGGTCGCCTTGATCAGCTGGCGATACGCCTTGATCGCCTGCTCGTAGGTCTCGGGGCCGGACAGCTGGTACAGCTCGGCGAGGATCTGGTGGCGCGCGGTCGCGTCTGGATCCATCGAGACGCAGACCTCGAAGGCCGCGATCGCCGCCTTGTAGTCCTTGAGACGCGACCGGTAGATCTCGCCCAGCGCGTGCCACAGCGCGACCACCGTCTGCTTCTTGTCGGGCGCCGGATCCTGCCCGAGCCGCTTGATCATCTTGCGGTAGTTGCGCTCCTGGTTCTTCCAGTCCTTCTTCGCGGTCATGATCTTGTCGATCCGCTCGAAGGCCTTCAGATCCTCCGGATCCTCGTCGAGGCCCTGGTTGTAAAGGTCGACCGCCTCGTCGGTGGAGTGCAGCTCGTAGTTGGCGATGTTGCCGGCCGCGATCAGGAAGCGGGCCTTGCCGGCGCCGCTGTCCAGCTCGGCGAGCTTCATCAGCGTCTCCATCGCCTTCTTCCACTGCTTCGTCTCGCTGAACAGCTCCAGCAAGTCGTGCAGCAGCTCGCGATCGCCCGGCTTGAGGTTCAGCGCCTCCAGCTGGGCGGCGATCGCCTTCTGGGGATTGTTGAGCTTCTCCTTGTAGATGCCGGCGACCTCCCGGCACAGCGCGAACTTCTCGTCGGCGGGCGTGGCGGCCGACGTGATCATCGACCGCTTCTGCTTGATCACCGCCTCGAAGTCGCCGGCGTCCGTGTAGAGATCGATCAGCGCCTGCAGCGTCGACCGGTGTCCGGGCTGGATCTCCAGCGCCTTCTCGAACATGTTGACGGCCTTGGTGCGCTCGCCGAGCTTCAGCTTGATGCGCCCCAGGCGGAAGAAGATGTCGACGATCTGATCGTCCTTCTGGGTGTCGCGGTGGTGAACCAGGATCGTCTGGTAGATCCGGAACGCGTCGTCCCAGTGCTCCTGGCGATAGAGCAGCCCGGCGCGGTCGATCAGCGTCGGCAGGTACGTCGAGTCGAGGTCGTAGGACTGCTTGTAGTACTTGAGCGCCTTCTCGTCGTCGCCCAGCTTGTCGGCCGCCTTCGCCAGGCGGTGGTAAAGCAGGGTCAGCTCGCGGTTGGTCTTGCGATCCGCCTTGCGCGCCAGCATCTCGAGGATGGGCACCAGGGGCCCCCACTCCTCGCGCTTGAAGTAGAGCTGTGACAGCGGCTCGCCGGCCTCGACGTGCTCCGGATCGAGCTGCAGCACGCGCGCGAGCAGATCGATCGCTTGCGCCTCGTCGCCCAGCTTCTCCTGGAAGATCTTGCCCGCCTCGTACAGGAGGCGCGTCTTCTCGAGCGGGTTGCTGGTGGCCGCCTCGGCGCGGACCATCAGCTGCGCCGCCTTCAACCAGTCGCCGCGCCGCCGATAGATGGCGAGCAGCGACAGCATCGACGGAACGTGGGCGGGATCCAGCGAGAGCGCCTCGACGAGGTACTCCTCGGCGGGCTCCTGCTCCTTCATCTGCTCGTCGAAGACCTTGCCCAGGCGGTAGTTGAGGTCGACCTTCTGGCGCGGGTCGGTGCTGACGCGGATCGACCGCCGCATCATCTCGACGGCGCGATCCCACTGCTCGGTCTCCTCGTACAGGCGCGCCAGGCCCGCCAGCGCGTCGGCGTGATCGTCCTCGACGGAGAGCACGTCGGTGTACGAATCGATCGCGTGGTCGAGGTCGCGCAGCTCCTGCTCGTAGACCTGGCCGGTCTTGGTGAACAGATCGATGCGCTCGGTCGTATCGGTCGTCACCGCCAGGTGCTTGCGATAGGTCTCGACCAGGTTTTCCCACTTCCGTTCCTGGCGATAGAGCCGCTCGAGATCGCGGTACGCCTTCGCGTTGCGATCGTCGATGAGCAGGATCTTCTCCAGCACCTCGGTGGCGCGATCGGGCTTGGCGAAGTTCTCCTCCCAGATCGTCGCCATCTTCTGGTAGGTCGCGACCCGATCCTCCTCGGGCGGCGACACCTCGAGCCGGTGCTCGAGGTTCTCCAGGTACTCCTCCATGCGCCCGGCCTTCTCGTAGAGGGCGTCCAGCGCCGTCAGGGCGGGGAGGTTGCGCGGATCGACGGAGAGAACTTCCTTGTACGCGTCGACGGCGCGGTCGTTGTCACCCAGCCGGTCCTCCCACAGCTCGCCGACCTGCAGCTTGAGGCGGATCGCCTGCTCGGTGTCCGTGACGACCTGGGCCTTCTTCGCGAGCACGTCGACGAGGCGGTCCCACGCCTGGGTGCGCCGGTACAGGCGCTCGAGGGCGTTGATCGCGTCGATGCAGTGCTCGTCGCCGTCCAGCGCGCGCTGGTAGGCGGCCATCGCCTGCGTCGCGTCGCCCAGCTGCGTCTCGTAGGTGTCCGCGAGCGCCAGCAGGATCTCGACGCGCGTGTGCGGTTCCGATTCGCACTCCGCGTGTCGCGCCAGCGCGCCCACCAGGTCACTCCAGCGCTTCTGTTTGCGGAAGAAGTCTTCCAGCGCCTGCAACGCGCCGATGTGCGCGCCGTCCAGCTGCAGCGCCTGCTGCGCCGACGCGATCGCGTAGTCGACGTGGCGCAACGCCGAGTCGTACCAGCGCGCGATCTTCACCCACAGGTCAGCGGCCTGCTTGGGATCGCTGATCCCCTGCACGACCTGCGTGTATTCGCCGATCAGCTCGTTCCACTTATCGGCCGCTGTCGCGAGGCGCTCCAGCTCCTTGGCGACGTGATCGTTCGAGTAATCCTCGCGGAACGCCGCCTGCAGCGTCACGAACGCGCTGTCGCGATCGCCCAGCTGCTGTTCGTACGTCTCGGAGACGCTGACCAGCAACGTGATGCGGGTCGCCGCGTCGGGCGAGAACTCGGTCCGCGCCAGCAAGAGATCGACCAGCTTCACCCAGCTCTTGCGCTGGCGATAAAGCTGTTCCAGCTCGACCGACGCCAGCTGGTGGCCGGGATCGATCTGCAGCACGCGTTCGTACACCTCGGCGGCCGATCCGCCGTCGCCGATCTTGTCGGCCCACAGCGACGCCGCCTGCATCAGGACGTCGACGCGGTCGTTCGGGCTGGCCAGCGCCTTCGCGCGCCGCTCGAGGATGTCGACGGCCTCTTCCCAGCGCGCCTCCTGCATGAACAGGCGCTCCAGCGCGGCCAGCGCGCGGAAGTCGGCCTCGTCGAGCTCCAGCACCTCGCGCCAGGCGTCGATCGCGTCCTGGGTCCGCATCAGCGTGTCGCCCTCGAGCTCGCCGAGCTGCGAGAACAGCTCCTTCAGCTCGTCGCGTTCGATGCCGCTGCCACCCAGCTGACCGACCTGGATCAACCGGCGCAGCGCCTGCGACAGCTCTTCCCACGCGCCCGCGCTCTTGTAGTTGGCGGCGATCGCGCGCAGCGCATCGACGTCCTGCGGATCGATCTCCAGGACCTTCTGCCAGCTCTCCAGCGAGTTGCGCTCGCGGTTCAGCTTCTCGCCCCAGATGCGACCGAGGCGCTTGAAGATCGGGATGCGCCGATCGGGATCGGGCGTCGCCGCGACCTGCTTCTCGAGGACCTCGGTCAGCTCCTTCCACTCCTCCGCCATCTCGTGGAGGTCGGCCAGGCCCGAGAGCGCGATCGCGTCCTCGCCACGGATGTCGACGACGCGTCCCCACAGCTCGATCGCCTTCTGGCGGTTGTCCAGCGCGTCGGTGGCGATCTTCGCCATGCGCGCGTAGCAGTCGGCCAGCCGGCTCTCGTCCTTGGCGACGTCGACCAGCTTCTCGTAGACGCCGTACAGCTCCTGCCAGCGCTCGCTGCGGAAGTAGAGCCGCTCCAGGGCGTCCAGCGCATCGCGCGAATGCGCGTCCTGCTCCAGCACCGCCAGGTAGCTGGCGATCGCGGAGTCGACCTCGCCCAGCGCCTCGGCGTAGACGCGTCCCAGGCGCAGGTTCAACGTCACCAGCTCGGCGCTGTCGTCGGTGATGGTCAGCCGCTGGCGCAGGACCTCGGCCAGGTTGTCGAACATCCCCTGGCTCTCGTAGATCCGGTCCAGCGACGTCAGGGCGGCCGGATCCTTCTGGTGCTCGTTCAGCACCTTCACCAGCGAATCCTCGGCGCGTTCCATGTTGCCGAGGTCGTTCTCGAAGCTGGCGGCGAGCCGCAACAGCACGTCGCGCCGGACGGCCGGCTTCTGGTCCTCGGACGCCGCACCCTCCATGGTGGCGACGTACGCCTCCCACTGGTGGGTGGCGCGCGCCAGGCGCAGCAATTCATCCAGCGCCTGCTCGCCCGACGGATCCTCCTTGACGGCCTGCGCCCACCAACCGAACGCCGCCACCTGATCGACCAGCTTGTGCTCGGCGATCTCGGCCAGCCGACGCAGCAGCGCCTGTCGCTCGCTTCCGTCGGTGAGCCGTTCCAGCTGCACCTCGTGAATCCGGTGCAGCTTCTCCCACTCCTCGCCGGTGCGATAGAGCGGTTCCAGCACGTCGGCGATCTCGGCCTGCATCGTGCCGCCCAGGAACATCCGCTCCAGCGCCGAACGCGTCTCGGCGTGGGTGGGGTCGGCGTTCAAGATCTCGCGGTAGGCCTCGACGGCCTTGGGCATATCGACCAGCGCCAGCTCGTAGATCTGCGCCAGACGGAAGGTCAGCGCGACGCGATCCTCGTCGGAGGGCGCGATGCGGATCTCTTTCCGGACGACGTCGGCGAGCTCATCCCACTGCTGGGCGCGCCCGAACAGGCGGTCCAGCGCGACGAGCGCCTGCTTGTTGTCTGGATCGGCCTCGATCGCGCGCCGGTAGGTGGTGATCGCCTCGTCCAGCTGGCCGGTCTCTTCCTCATACACGCGCGCCAGGCGCAGCAGCAGATCGATCGCGCGCCGCGGCTCCTCGACCTTCTCGATCTCGCTCGCCAGCAGGTTCGACAGCTTGGCCCAGTGCCCGGTCTCCAGCGCCAGGCGTTCCAGGTGGGCGAGCACGTCCAGGTTGTTCGGGTCGACGCGCAGCGCGCGTCCGTAGACGTCGAAGGCGGCGTTCTGGTGCGACAGCCGGCGCTCCTCGATCGTCGCGATGCGCGTCAGCAGCTCCACCGTCTTGATCGCGTCCTCGCTGTTCGCCGCCATCACCTCGTAGACCGCGATCACGCGATCCCACTCGCCGGCGCTCTCGTAGATCGGTTCCAGCACGGCCGCCGCCAGGACGGGCTCGTCCTTGCCGGTCATCAATGCTTCCAGCGCGCGCACCGTCGGCTCGTGAGCCGGATCGGTGGCCAGGACCGCGCGATAGGCCTCGACGGCGCGGCCCAGATCCTTCAGGTGCTCGCGCCACAGCTCGCCGATGCGGTAGCGCAGCGAGACGACCTCGGCCGGCGACGGCGCCAGCTCGGTCTGCCGTTCCAGAACGGCGAGCAGGTCGTACCAGCGTCCCAGCTGCTGATACAGCCGATCGAGCGCCTGCGCCGCGTCGTAGTCCTCGGGATCGAGGTCCATGATCGAGCTGTAGGTCTCGACCGCGCGTTCCGGATCGCCGAGCTCGCGGTCGTAGACCTGACCGAGCACGAACAGCATCTGCTTCTTCTCGGCCGGCGTCGTCGCCAGCTCCGCCTTCTTGGCGTAGATGTTCTTGAGGTCCATCCACCGCGCCAGGCGGATGTAGAGGCGTTCCAGCTGATCGAGCGCCGCCTTGTCGCCGTCGTCCACCGACAGCACGTGCTGGAACACGCCCACCGCGCTCTCGAGGTCCTCGATGACCTCTTCGTGCAGCTGCGCCGCGCGGAAGTAGAGGGTCTTCTTCTCCGCGACGTCGTCGACGATCTCCGCCTTGCGGAGCAGCAGCTTGACCAGGCTCTGGTAGTCGGCGCGGCGCAGGTACAGCTGCTCCAGCGCGTTGGCCGCTTCCAGATCGCGCGGCCACACGTCCAGCGCGGCGACGTAAGCCGCCGCCGCCTGCGCGTCGTCGCCCAGGTCCGCCTCGGCGAGCGTCGCGATCTTGTGATACAGCGCGTTCTTGCGCTCCGGATCGGCGACCGAGTCGACCAGTCGGCCGTAGCGGGCGACGAGATCGTCCAGCCGCCGCAGCGCGCGCGCCAGCCGTTCGACGCTGGACTGCACCTCGGGGTTCTGCGGATCCTCCGCCAGGGCGCGCGCGAGCGCCTCGTATGCGTGGCCCGGATCGTCGAGGCCGATCTCGTAGCCCTCGGCGATCTGCTTGTAGAGCGCGATCTTCGCCTCGGGATCGACGGCGTGCCGCGCTTCGACCTCGTAGACGCCGATCAGGCGCGGCCAGTCGCCGCGGATCTTATAGATAGGCTCCAGCAGCTGGGCGACGTCGACCTCGTGCTCGGCGCTGGGCAGGATGCGCTCCAGCGCCGCGATCGTCTCGCGATGCTCCGGCTCGAGCTGCAGGATCTTCGAGTAGGTGTCGACAGCGCCCCCGAGCTGACCGAGGTGCTGCTCGCGCAGCGCGCCCAGCCGTCCCAGCAGCAGAACCGTCTCGGGGGGATCGTCGACCACCAGATTCAGCTGGCGCTGCAGGTTGTCCGCCAGCTCGCGGAACTCGCCGCGGGTCAGGTACAGACGATCGAGGGCGCGCAGCGCCTGAACGTTGCCGGGGTTGTCCTGAAGGACGACGTTCCAGGCGACGATCGCCTGCTCGGCGTTGCCCAGCATCTCTTCCCAAACCCGCGCGGTGCGGATCCGGATCTCCTCGCGTTCGGCGGGGTCGGTGACCAGCTGCGCCTTCTTCAGCAGCGTGTCGACGAGATCGCTCCACCGCTCGGTGCGGGTGTAGAGCCGTTCCAGCGCCACCAGCGCCGACGCGTCCTCGGGCTGGATGCTCTGGGCGCGGCGGAAATACTCGACCGCGCGATCCGACTGTTCCAGCTTCTCGTCGTACGCGACCGCGACGACCAGCAACAGCTCGCGCTCCAGCGCCGAGGGCAGCTTCTCCTTGCCCTTGGCCGACAGCGCCTTCTCGTACAGCGCCACCAGCGGCTGCCAGTTGTCGAGGATCTCAGCCAGCTTCTCCAGCTCCTCGCGCGCCGCGGCCGACGCGGGGCTCTCCGCGACCGCGCGCGTGTACGCCTCCCACGCTTGATCGGTGTTACCGAGCTGTCCTTCCAGCTTTCCGATCCGCAACAGCAGGTCGACGCGCTTGTCGGTCTTCTTCTCGTGCGCCAGCTTGATGCGCTGGACTTCGACCAGGCGGGCGATGTCGTTGTTCGCCTCGTAGATCGGCTCCAGCACCTTGACGGCGGCGCGCTGCAATTCCCCGTCGCTGTTGGACAGGTAGGCCTGCAGCGCGGTGCGCGCGCCGACGTGCGACGAATCGATCTCCAGCGCCTCGCGGTAGGACGCCACCGCGCCCGCGCCGTCCTCCAGATACTGTTCCTGGACCGCGCCGCGCCGGAACTTCAGCTCGGCGACCGCGGCCATGTCGGTGGATAGATCGATCTCCTTGCCGATCGTCTCGGCCAGGTCCTTCCAGCGACCGAGCTGCTGGTACAACCGATCCAGCGCCGACAGCGCCGCCAGCTGCTCCGGCTCCTGCGCGACGATCGCCAGGTAGAGTTCGATCGCCTTCTCCGGCTGCTTGATCTCCTCTTCGTAAAGGCTCGCGAGCTTGAAGCGGATCTCCAGCTCCTCGGCCTTGCTCTTGGCCATCGACAGCTTCTTGTCGTAGACGGCGAGCAGGTCGGCGAAGCGGCCGGTCGCGATGTACAGGCGCTCGAGCGCCGCCACCGCCTCGGGGTCCTTGGCCGAGAGGCCGAGGATCTTCTGGTTGCGCGCGATCGCCAGCTCCGGGTTGGCCAGCTCGCGTTCGTAGGCGGCGGCCAGCGTGCCCAGCAGCGCCAGCACCGCGTCGACCTCCGACGCCTTCTCGGCGCGCGGCACCGCCGCCTCGTAGGCCTCGACCAGCTCCGGCCAGCCGCCGCTCTCGGCGGCCAGGCGACGCGACGTCGTGATCGCCCACTGGTCGCCCGGCACCTCGGCGAGCGCCTGCAGCGCGATGTTCAGCGCGGAGCGCTTGTCGCCCGCGCCCATGTCCAGCAGGTCGGCCAGCCGCTGCATGCGCGGGTGGCGCTCGGCGGAGTCGCTGACGTGACCCAGCTCCACCAGCAACACCTCGCTGAGCCGCTTGATCTCCTTCGCCTTCTCGTAGAGCGGGATCAGCGCCAGCGCCGCGGCCAGGTTCTGCGAATCGTAAGACAGCGCCTTCTCGTAGGCCTTCTGGGCGCGATCGGCCTTGGTGAGGCGATCGCGATACATCTCGCCGATCTTGTTCCACAGGCCGACGCGTCCCGCGTCGTCCTCGGTCTCGGCCTGGCGCTCCAGCACGCGCACCAGCTCGTCCCACTTGTTCTGGGAGGCGTAGAACGCTTCCAGCGCGTTCCAGTCTTTCGACTGTAGGTAGAGCTTCTTCAGCGCGTCCTGAGCACGGCGGTTGTCGGGCTCCTGCGCAAGCAACGCCTGCCACGCCGACGTCGCCTGCGCGGCGTTGTGCACCTTCTCGGTGAAGAGGATGCCCAGCTTCACGTAGATCGCGGACTTGCGGGCGGCGTCGCTGGTCGCGGCCACCTGCCGTTCCAGCACCGCGCCCAGCTCGTTCCACGCCTTCTCGCGCTCGTACAGCTTCTCGAGCTCGCCCAGCGCTTCCAGGTTCTCCGCGTCGTCCGAGAGGACCTTCTGCCAAAGCTCGATCGAGACCGACGCCTTCTTCATCTTCTCGGAGGCGAGCTTCGCCACCTCGATCCGGCGCGCCTTGCGCTCGTCGGCGTCTTTCAGCTTGTCGATCTCGCGCTGGTTGACCGCGATCAACTTCTCCCAGTCGCGGCGCTTCTCGTACATCTGCTTGACGAAACCGAGCGCCTCGCTGTTGTCCGGATCCAGCTCCAGGATCGATTCGTAGGCCTTGATCGCCTCCGCCTGGTTCGAGAACTTCTCGAGAAACAGGTTCGCGACCTTCGCGTGCAGCGCGATCTTGTCTTCAGCCGATTCGACGACCGCGGCTTTCTTGCGCAGCAGCGCGATCAGATCCGGCCAGCGCTTCATCGACTCGTACTGCGCGGCCAGCGCGTCGGCGGCCTCGAAGTTGTCGGGCTGGATGCTCAGGATCTGGTTGAACGCGTTGACCACCATCACGTCCAACTTGAGGCGATCGCGATAGACCTCGATCATCTCCTCGAGGACGGGGATCTTGTCCTCCGGCGCCGACCAGCTGGTCTTCTCGACGGCTTCCTTCATCGTCTCGATGAAGGCGTTCCAGCGTTCCGCCTTCTTGTACAGATCGGCGAGCGCGCGTCGCGGCGCGAAGGCCTTCGGCGCTTCGGCGACGATCTTCTTCCAGGCGTCGATGCCTTTGTCGACGGACTGCTTCGCGGCGTCGTTCGCCGCGTTCGCTTTGCTTTTCAGCTCGGACGGAAGATCGTCGGGAACGCCGTTACCGCTCACTGCGGAGGAATCTTTCTTCCGCTTGCCGCGGCCCTGGCCCTGTCCCTGCTTGGACTCATGATCCACTGAGCTCCTCCAGATTTCGGATCCGTACCGTCTGTCTGTCGGCTCACACCGTTGGGCTAAGTCCGCGAAACAGACGAGAAAATAGGAGGATTTTTATAGCACGACGGCCCGCGGCTAAAAACAGGAAAGCGACCGGGAGACGGGGTGTTAGCCCGTCCCGCGGTCGCTTTCGATTGCGACGTATGTGTAGGTCGGTCTCTTACGGACCGGAGAGCGCGTAGAGCTTGTCGTTCGCCGCCTTGACGTAGTTGCCGTCAGCGGACTTGCCGGCTGTGACGACGAACTTCTGCAGGTACTCGCGCGCGCGCTCCTTCTGATCGTTGCCGTGCGCCTCGTCGAACCAGTCGGAGTACGCCATGCCCGCGTTGTAGAGCGCGTCGAAGAGCTCGGGATCGAGGTCGATCGCCTTCTTGAACTCTGCCGTGGCCTGCTCGTACTGCTTGAGGTTCTTCAGCGCGAGGCCGTAACCGTTGTGGCACTCGCCGTCGTCTTCCTTCGCGGTCACGCAGCCCTGGAACACCTGAGCCGCTTCCTTGTTGAAGTCGTAGTCGAGGTAGAGGTAGCCGAGCACGACGTACGACTTCGAGAAGCGCGGATTCGCCTCGATGCCGTGGCGAAGCGCATCGTCCGCCTCTTTCGGGCGGTCGAGGATCTTGTAGATCAAGCCCAGCCGCCACCACGCCTTGAACAGCTTCGGTTCCGCGCTGGTGGCCGCCTGCAACGCCTTCTGCGCCTGGTCGAGCTTCTTCACCTCGAAGTACGCCTCGCCCAGGTCGTATTGATAGTTGCCGTTGTCAGGCTTCTTCTGGGCGGCCTGCTCGAAGTACTCGATCGCCTTGTCCCACTTGCGCTGCTTCTGAAAGACCTTGCCCAGGTTGTAGTAGGCGATCTCGTACGACGGGTCGGTCTGGATCGCCTGCTTCAGATCCTTCTCGGCCGAGTCATAGAGGTTGTTCTTGAACTCGTCGGCTCCCTTGTTGGCGAGCTCGATGGCCTTGATTCGTTCCTGGCTGCAGACGAAGCCGTCGCAAGCCGGCAGAACGACCGCGATTCCGAGAAGGATCTGAAACGATCGGTTCTTGATCATGATTACTCTCCACCGCCCGCGGGCGTGAGGACGAACGGATACGACACGATGACGATACCGCCGCCGAGGGGCTTCGGGAACTCCCAACGACGAACGGCCTGCACGGTGCAGTTCTCGACGCGGGCGTTACCCATCGTCGAGTTCTGGAGCACCGACGCGATGACCTGACCCGACGCCGCGATGGTGAACTGCACCATGATGCGGCCGCCCAGGTCCGGCTTCTTCGTCAGCTCCTGCTCGTAGCAGTACTTCACCTCGTTGATGTGGCGCCGGATGATGCGGCGGATGATTTCCTTGTCGAGCGAACCGCGAACGTTCGCCTGACCGGGGATGACGTCGGGCGCCTTGGCGCGACGACCACCGAGACCGCCGGCGCCGCGGCCGTAGCCCGAGCCGTTGCCGCCGCCGCCGCCCTTGCCGATGGTGCCGAGGTTACCGAGGCCGATGGTGCCTTCACCGGTACCACCGCCGCCCGAACCGGTGCCGACCAGGCCGAGACCGCCGACGCCGTAGGCCTCGCCGATCTGGTTGCCGATCAAGCCACCGAGCACGTCCGCCGCGTCGTTGCCGAGCGCGGTGTCGCGGCCGAAGATCGAGGCGATGTGCGAGCCCTCGGTCTGCTTGAGGACGCCGAGGATGCCGGCGTTCTTGGCCTGCTCTTCGGCGAGCTTCTTGGCGAGGTGCGGATCCGGGTTGTCCTTCGGACCCTTCAGGCCGTACAGACCCTCCTTGTTCTTGGAGGTCTTCTTGCCCATCTTGCCTTCTTCGCCCTTGTGGCGCTTGCCCTTGCCGCCCTGCTGATCGTCCTTCTTGGACTTCAGCCACTCGGGGATGTCCTCTTCCTTCTCCTCCGGCGGCTTGATCAGGAACTTCACGAAGCGGTTGTCGCTGTTGAAAAGGTCCAGCGACAGCGACTTCGGGTCCGGCGGAACCGAGAAGATCATGAGCAGGAACAGGCCGAGCGCGACCGCCGAGCCGACCGTATAGATCTGCTCGTCCCAGCGCCAGGTCAGGAACGGCACGTCCAGGGTGCGCGGGCGCGGCGTCGCCGTCACCACGAAAGTCGACTCGCCGCAATCGAGGCGCGCCGAGCCGCCCTGCGGCAGCGAGAAGCTGGAGCCGCGCTGCTGGATGAACTGCTGCAGCTGGTAGCTCTGGTTGTCGACGAACACCTCGCCGGTCATGCGCGGGGTGACGTTGACGACGTAGTCCGCGCCGGTCGCCGACACCAGCGGGTGCGACGACGACGGCACGTACTCCGACGACACCGGCGCGTCGACGTCACCATCCGAACCGATCAGGAAGTTCGGGCTGGTCTTGCCGCGGCGCTTGAGGCCCATGTACGTGAGGACGATGCTGGCCAGCAGGCCACCGAAGACGATCGCGGCGCTGCCGCCGGAGCGATCCTTCCAGGTGAAGCTCTTCGAGTCCTTGCCGGCGGCCTGCCACTGCTCGTAGCGGGTCTTCTCGGCGCCAACGTCCATCGCGGTGACGACGAACAGGCCCAGCGCCACGACGGCGGCGCCGAGACCGGCGTACATCATCGACGTGCCCTGGCTGTGCGTGCTCTTCCCTTCCGGGTTGAACAGGTGGCGAGTGCCGGTGACGACGCCGCGGAAGATGGTCTGAACCTCCATCGCGCGCGAGCCGTCGTGGACCTCGACCTCGGCGCCCGCGCCGGGCGCTCCCGCGAACGACGGCGCCGAGTACGACTGCTGCGGCGGCGGCGCGTAGGCCGGCGGTGCCTGGTACGACTGCTGGGGCGGCGGCGCGTACGCCATCGGAGGGGGCGCGTAGCCGCCGGGAGCGGGGGCCTGACGGCCGCCACCCCACGCCTGCGGCGCCGGGGTCGCCTGCGCCGACATCGCGTCGCCGAAGGTGACGATCACGCGGCAGTCGCCGAACATGACCTCGTCACCCGACTGCAGCCGCGCCTTCGTGACGCGCTCGCCGTTGACGGTCGTCCCACGCGTCGACCCGAGGTCGACGACGTGAACGTCGCCCGGGCCCGTCGCCTCGATGACGCCGTGCATGCGCGACACGGTCTCGTCGTCGAGACGGAGGTCCGAAGAAGCGAGCTTCCCGATCTTGATCGGGCTTTGCGCGAGGACTTCCTCGCGAATCAGCTGGTCCCCTTTGTAGATCTCGAACTTGATGGGGACGTTCGCGTCGGCCATGGCTGCTCTCCTCTGCTGGTTCTTACGGGAAGCGCGCGATGGCCGTCAGCGGACTGCTAGACGTCCTCGAGCGACTTCAACATTTCGGGAATGAAGTCTTTCCGGATCTCGATGAGGCTGGAATGCTCCGCCTTCTTCTGCGAGCTGACGAGCTCGCCGTCCGGGCGCTGAAGGTCGCCCTCGACGGTGTCGTCCTCGAAGTCGTAGACGGTCTTCGCTTTGTACTGCACGTTGTCGTCGCCCGCCGGGGCCGCAGCGGCCGGAGCCGCCTTGTCCTCCGCGAACGCGCGCGGTGCAGCAGCCAGAGCCATCCCTCCGAGGAGGGCGAAACCGATGATGAGTGGCTTCTTCATGATTCGGTTCTCCTTGTACTGCAGGAGGTCCGGCTGCTGGGTGTCAGACAACCAAACCCTCCTGCGGTTCCGCACAAAATCCGACCTTTGTCGTTTTCTATAGCCGTTTTACACCACCAGGCGCAACGCGGCTTACAATTTTTGCGGCCTAATACTTACTTCTTCTTCTTGCCGCCCTTTTTACCGCCCGCGGCCTTGTCGCCCGCGGCCTTATCGTCGGGCGTTCCCTCGGTCTTGCCGGCCGCGTCACCGGGCGGGGCTCCGATCTTCTCACCGCCGGTCGAAGCAGGGTTGGCCTTGTCGCCGGCGCCACCGCCAGCCTTCTTGTCAGCAGCAGCCTTGTCGGCAGCGGCCTTGTCGGCGGCGGCCTTCTCGTTGGCGGCCTTCTCGGCGGCCTCCTGCTGCTTCATCTTCTCTTCCATTTCCTTCTGCTGGGCCTCGGCCTTCTTCTGCATCTCCTCGGCCTCGCGCTGCATCTTCTCGGCCTCGGCGAGCGCGACGTAGATTTCGTCGATGTCCTTGATGCGCTTCTCGGCCTCACGCTTCAGCGAATCGGACGTCGAGTTCGACGCGTGACCCAGGAACTGGCGGTAGTAGTCCTGCGCCTTCTGCAGCGCCGGCTTCTGGCCGTCCTTGTACTCCTGGTACAGGAGACCGAGGTTGAAGTAGCTGGCGCCCTGCGACGGATCGAGGCCCTTCGCGGTGTTGTACTGCGCCTCCGCCTCGTCGATCTTCTTGTTGCCGCGCAACGCGACGCCCAGGCCAATCGACGCCTCGAAGTTCTTCGGCTGCAGCTTGATCACCGCCTTGAAGTTCTCTTCCGCCGTCACGTAGTCGCGGTTGTTCAGCGACAGTGACGCCAGGTTCATGCGCGCCTCGGCGAAGTTCGGGTTCAGGCTGACCGCCTCCTTGAACTGCTTGATGGCGGGGCTGATGTTCTTCTTCTTCAGCTCGACGAGGCCCAACGTGTTGTGGACGACCGCGAGCTGCTTCTTCATGTCGGCCGTGACGCCGGTGCCGGCCTCGCGTCCGATCTCCTTCGGCTTCGGGGTCTCGCCCTCGTCGTCGCCGCCCTTCTTCTCCGCCTTCTCCTTCTTGGCTTTGCCCTTGCCGGCCTTGACCGCCGCCTTCTCGTTGGCTTCCTCGACCTTCTCTTCCTCGAACTTGCCGGTCGCGATTTCCTCGGCCTTCTTGATGGCCTGGTTGCCGACCAGCTTGGCCATCTCCAGCATGTTCATGTCGTAATAGATGAACGCCAGCGTGGAGAACGCCTGCAGGTTGTTGCTGTCGAGCGCCAGCACCGTGCGCAGGTTGCTGACCGCCGCGGCGACGTAGCTCTTGCGATCTTCGCCCGTCGACTTGCGCGCCTTGTCGCGCTGGATCTGCGCCATGTTGTTGCGCGCTTCGACGCTGTGGAGCGGATCGTCGTCGATCGCCTTCTTGAACAGCGACTCGGCGCGGCCGGGCTCGTTGTTCTTCCAGGCGATGTAGCCGAGGTTGGTGATCGCGGGCCCATACTTCAGGCCCTCCCAGACGCGCGCCGCCTCGTCGTCGCGGCCGCATTCGTAGAGCACCGCGCCCTGGTTGAAGCGCGCCTCGACCAGACCCGGGTTGTCGTCCGCGACGCGCTTGAACGCGTCGGAGACGCTGGAGCACTCCGAGCGGGACAGGCCGCCGTCGCCCTTCTTGGCGTCCTGGTAACGCTTCATCGCCTTCTCGAAGTCGGCGCGCGCGTCGGCGCTGATGTTGCGCTTCTTCTCCTTGGGGATGATCTGCTCGGCGTTCTTCGTGCTGATCGTCTCGCGCTCGGTGACGGCGGCCCCGCCCTTACCCTCTTCGTCCGGCAGCGGCTCACGCCCGGTCTTCGTGCCGCCCGACGTGCTGGCGCAGCCCGCGAGGGCCAGCGCCAGCGCCGCGCCCGTGATGGTGAGGAGATTCGACTTCTTCATGGTGATCATTCCTTTGATTTCCCTCGTCATGATCCCGGTCCTCACTTGTCACCGCTCTGGGCTTGCGCGGGCGCGCCAACCGAGGTGGATTCGCTCAGCTCCGGCACGACCGTCGACGGCGACATCGTCGTCGAGACGTAGCCGGCCTCCGGCTTGACCTCCGACGACAGCGGGTACTCGGAGGGCTTCATCTGGTTCAACTCCTTCTCGCAGAGGCGCGACCACTCGTTGTACCAGGAGTAGTCGGTCGCAGCCTTCAGGCAGGTGTCGAAGCCCTCGACGGCCTTGAGCTCGATCGGCTCGGCCTTGTCGACCAGCGCGTCGCAGAAGATTTCCTGCGGCCTGTTGCCCCACTCGTCCTGGACCTTGAGGTCCTTGGGAATTTCCGCCGTGTACAGCTGGCCGACGAAGTCGGCGTACAGCTGGCCGATGCGCGCGCTGGCCGCGATCGCCCACTGCGCCTGCTTCATCTTGAAGACCTCGAGGTACTGCTCGCGCGCGCGGCCCAGGGCCTTCGACTTCGCGTCGAGGTAGCTGGTGAACTTCTTCACCGACTCCTCGGCCTTCTTCTTCTTCACCTCGGCCTTCTTCTTCGTGTCGTACTGGCTCGGCTGCTGGAAGTCGAGTCCCTCGGGGAACTTGATGCGCAGGAACCCTTCGTACTCCGTCTCGGCCAGGTGGAACGCCGACGCCGCGACCGCGTAGGCCGCCAGGCCCGCGCGCGTCTCCACGTCCTTGCCGGTGATCTTCGAGGCGGCCGCGCCCTTGTTCCAGATCTTGAGCACGGTCGTGAAGTGCTCCTGGGCCTTCGCCGCCGGACCCTTGTTGCGGTCGAAGACGGTGATCTTCGAGCTGGTGGGCGGCCCGCACTGCGTCCGCTTCGGCTCCTTGATCTTCTGGCCCTTCTTCCGCTTCTTGTTGAGGTCGTAAAGGACCTTCTGGCGGCCGGTCGCGGCGACGCGCTTCACCTCGAGGCAGGCGCCGTCTTCGGACGCCTTCGGGCACGACGCCTTCCAGGCCATCTCGCCCAGGCGGTAGTGCGCCAGCACCTGGCGATCGGGACCGCCCTGAGCGCCCCACTTCTTGAGGTAGTTGTCGAGATGGCGCGCGAGGTCGTCCATCTTCTTGTCCTTCTCGTAGACCTCGCCCATCTGGAAGTACACGCCAGCGGCGTCCTGCGGCTTGCGGGTTCCGTAGAACTTCACGAACGAGTCCATGTCCGCGATCGCCTTCTCGCTCTCGCCGAGGCCGATGCGGAACGTCGTCGCGTTACCGAGCGCGTCCGTCGCCGGCTTCTCACCCGGGAACTTCTGGGCGAACGACTCGTAGAACTCCGCCGCCTTCGAGTAGTAGGCGAGCTGGTGATAACCGGCCGCCACGCGGAACAGCGCCTTCTCGGCCAGCTTGTCCTTCGGGTGATCCTTGATCAGCTGCAAGCGCGCGCGCAGCGCCTGGCCGACCAGGTGCGCGTTCTGGAAGCACTGGGCGGCGTCCCACAACCGCTCGGCGTGCTTCGGGTGATCCGGCAGCGCCTCGGCGGCGGCCAGCTTCGAGCGGCCGCACTCCTTGAAGTTGCGCTGCTTCTCGAAGACCATGCCCTCGATGTCGTAGGTATCGGACTTCAGCGAGATCATCTGCTTGCCGAACTCCGGGTCCTTCATCAGCTCGGGCATCTCGAGGAACTTGTCGACGTACTTCACGACCTCCTTCGTCTTGCCCTGAGCGTTCAGCGAGTCGAGCAGCAGGTTGGCCGAGTACACGGCCAGCTCGTGCTTCGGGTGCTTGTTGACGATGTCCTCGAACAGCTTCGAGGCCTCGTCGAAGTGGTTGTACTCGTAGTAGATGCGCGCCTTGCGGTACTTGATCGTCACCAGCTCGGGCGCGTCGGGGACGTATTTGATGTAGGTGTCGAAGGCCCCGATCATCTTCTTCTGGTACTCGGGGATGGTGAGCGGCTCGAGCTTGTTCTTCTCCTTCTTCTTCTCGTGCTGCTCGCGGTCCTTCTCGACCAGCTCCTTCTGCTCGTGATCGTCGACGTTGAGCGCGTTCTTCCACGCGAGCACCGCCGCGTACGCCGCTTCCTTGACGTACTTGCCGTCGGGCTTCATCTCGACGACCTTCGTGTACTGCTCGGCCGCGTCCTTCCAGTTCGACAGCGTCCAGAGGAGCTCGCCGTAATAGAAGCTCATCTCGTACGCGTCCTTGTCCTGCGGGAAGTGGTCGAGGAACACCTTGTAGACGAACTTATCCAGCTCGTACGTGTCCTGGTTCTTCGTGCGCTGCGCTTCCTTGTGCCAGATCAGCGCCAGCTCCTTCGACGTGTCGTGGAAGCTGTTGCGGCACTCCTCGCGCTGATCCTTCTTGGCGTTCTTCATGTCGCCGACCTTGTCGAAGACGGCGCCGAGACGCTCGATCTCCTGGACCTGGTCGCGCTTGTTGCCGGCGGACAGCGTGTTGCGGACGATCTTGTTCTGCCACTCGCAGATACGCGGCGAGTCCATGTTCTGCGCGATGACCTTCTTGTAGACGCGCGTCGACTCGACGAACTTACCTTCTTCCCAGTACAGCTCCGCCAGTGACTCCATCATCTTCGGGGCGAACTCGCCGCCGGTCTTCTGGAAGAACTCCCAGGCCTTGTCGGGACCGCCGACGTGCGAGTACGCCTTGACGATGTCCTTCTTCGCTTCCTTCGCGAGGACCTCGAGCTGCTTCTTCGGGACGTTGACCTTGCCCTCCTGGGTCATGCGGACGACGCCGACGAAGGTCTCCAGCGCGGTCTTGTAGTCGCCCAGGTTGATGTAGCACCAACCCTTCTTGTAGACGGCGTACGGGTAGACGCTGGACTTCGGGAACTGCTCGACCTTCTCGTAGAACTTGAGGGCGTTCTCCATCTCGCCCTTGTCGAAGTAGTACTCGGCGAACGACAGGTACGCGTCCGGGATGTACTTCGAGTTCGGGTAGTCCTTGATCAGGCGGTGGAAGAACTCACGCGCCTGGTCTTCCTTCTTCACGCTCGTCAGCAGGTAGGCGAGGCGGAACAGCACCTCGTCCATGCGCTCGTACTTGGGGAACTTGGTCGCGCCGATGTACGCCTTGACCGCTTCCAGCAGCCACTTCTGCTCCTGCTGCTCGTAGGTCTTCTGCTGCGCCTGCAGCGGCCCGCGCTGGTTGGGCTGCAGCTCGAAGATCTTCTGGTCCAGGGCGCGCGCCTGGCTGAAGTTGTAGCGCTGCTTGTCGGCGTAGAGCTCGCCGAGGCGGAACATGAAGTCCGGCTTCTGGGGATCGTCGTCCGCGGTGACCGTGATCAGGCGGCGCATCTTGCTGATCGACGCGTCGACGATCTTCTGGATCTCCTGGGTCTTCTGCTCGCGGAAGGCGTCCACCGAAAGCGACGGCCGCGTTTCCTTCTTGGGCGGCGGCGGCGCTTCTGGCTTGGTCAAGTTGGTCTGGGTCGCCTTGACCTCGGTTTCCTTCTTCTTGTAGCGCCCCTCGCCGCTGTTCGCGGGCTTTGCTTCCTTGCCCTGCGCAAATGCCGCAATCGGTACGGCCAGCGCCAGCGAAAGTGCGCCTGCGAAGATCCCCTTCGAGAACCGGAACTGGATGCTCATTGATTTCTCCATTGGCCTTTACGAATTTCGCGACGTATCGGCTCTACGGCGTCGGTGCGCCGCCACCCTCTGCTGGTGCCCCACCGCCGCCCTCACCCCCCGCCGGCATGGCCGGCGCCGCCCCTTCACCTGTCTGCGGCGCGCCCTCGGGCGCGTTGCGCTGACACTTGTTGCGAATCTTTACGCGGTAGTAGCCCAGCTCATCCCGCCAGTACTCACCGACGAACGGCCAGATGACGTGCTCGTCATCGGCGCGGATGTCCTCGAGCGGCTTGTTGCTGGTGCCGCCGACGCCACGGTCGCGCTCCTCGCGGACCTCCGTCTCGAGCTCACCGCGCTCGCCCTGCAAGATTTCGTACTCGATCTTGATGACGCGCTTGATGAGCTGCGACAGCTCTTCCGTCAGACGCTTGATGCGGCGGCGCGCGAGATCGCCCGCCTCGTTGACGGCCAGCGACCGCTGCAGGGTCAGGTCGGCGAACACCGTCTGCGCGATGCTGGTCGACCGCCAGGCCGCGTCGGCCTTGTCGTAAGCCTTCAGCTCCTTGTCGAGCTCTTCCACGTACTGGAAGCGCTTGAGCAACGAGAGGTCGCCGAGGACGCCGCGCGCCGCGCGCTCGACCTGCTCGGGCAGACCCGAGGTCTCCTTGCGGATCTTGACCGCCACGTCGAACAGCTGGCTGTTCTCGCCCGTGCCCGCGATCAGCTTCTTCAGCTCGGTGAACACGGTCGGGTAGACGGCGTTGAACTCGTCGATCGCTTCCTGAGCGCGGTCGTAGAGGCAGTTATAGAAGTAGATGGTCGCCTTGACCGTCAGCCCTTCACCGATGGACTCGGGCTTGATGTAGTTCTCGAAGAAGGGCGCCTGGATGGTGTGGATGTTACCGAGCGCCTTCGAGTAGCCCTTCTGCTTCAGCATGAAGTTGGCCCACGACGACTCGAACAGGCTGTTCGCCCAGTCGTACGATTCCTGCGAAACGCGATCGAAGTACTTCGTCGCCAGCTCGTACTGACCGGTCGAATAGAACGTGCGCGCCAGCGACAGGTTCGCCAGGTCCTCGAACGGCTTGATGCGCGGGTCGGTGCTGTCGGCGGCCGTACGCAACACCTCCTTGAACGCCTCGACGGCCGGCTTGGCCTGGTACTCGCGGACGTGGGTGGCGCCCTCGAACAACTTCGCCTGAACGTAGAACTCGCTGGTGGTCGGCACCGCCGCGAACAGCTCGACGGCTTGCTTGAAGTTACCCTTCTGGTAGTTGAACTTGCCCAGCAGGAAGTAGAGCTCGTCGCGCACCTTCTCCAGCGCGGGCTGATCCAGCTCGGCGCGGTTGTACTTACCGATCTTCTCCAGGATGCCGGTCGAATCGGGCAGCTGCCGCGACAGCGACGCCAGCCACTTCAGCGTGGCGTTGTAGTACGCGTGCGACGATCCCTTCTGGACGATGCGATCGAAGTACGACAGCGACGCCGAGAAGTACTTCATGTTGTAGAGGGCCTTGCCCATCCAGAACTCGGCCTTCTGCTTGTTGGGCTCGCTGTCGCCCGACTCGCCCTCGATGACCTTGTTCAACTCGATGGACGCCGAATAAAAATCCTCGCCGTCATAGAGCTTGAACGCGCGCTCCAGCACCTTCGAAGGCTGGTCGCCCGACGCCCCTTCTTCGGGAACGAACTCGGCGGCCTTCTTTTTCTTGGCCTCGGCGAGCGAGCTCGCGAGTAACAGAGAACCAGTCAACAACAGGCCGACGACGCGGATTCGGGTCATGCGGAGACCTCGCTGTTTGTGCGTGAAAGCACGGAGGGGGGACAAGGAGGGAGTCTTTTACGCCGGATTGGGAAAGAAAGGGATCACGAGTCGCAGCAATCAAAACCCACACACCGCCCGCCATCACCTTCCAAACGCCACACGCGCGTGCGCGCGCGTGGAATTACATACCCAAAACCCGCTCAGGCTAAGCGACCATGAACTTTTGTGTCAAGGGGATTCGCGCCCGAAATCAAGAGATTAGCTGCGTCATCGCCGCATTTTTTCCGACCGAATTTTTTCCGGAACGCGCGACTAACGAGTGTGTGTTTCGTCCCCCAACGGCTCGCGTCAGCGCATGGACGGGTGCGGCAGGCGACGCTTGACAGCTATGGTCGTGTAGGTAACATGGCGCCGCCTTTCGGGCTTTGGCAGTCGATCCCCAGCGAGCGCCGAAGCTCACGCGAGCTCCCACCGGAACGCAAGGAGTGCCCATGAGGTTTCCTTCCCAATCCCCATCGATCTCGCACGTGGCGCGCGGTTTCGCGTTCATGGCGCTGGCGTTGTTGCTGTTCGGACTGGGGGGCGCCTGCGAAGACAAACATGTCGGGCGTCCCTGCGAGCTCGGAACGATGCCTCTCGGCGGCAGCAGCGGGCAGATCTCGACGATCTCGTCGCCCGCGCTCGAGTGCCCGAGCCGCATCTGCCTGCTGCCCGGCGCCACGAAGGATCCGATGGGAACCGGTCCGCTCTGCACCGCGGAGTGCGAGGAAAACCAGGACTGCGAGGACGGCGAGAAGGGCAACGCGAGCGATCCGAACGACCACCGCTGCGTGGGCGGCTTCGTTTGCGGCTACCCGACGACGGTCGGCAGCTTCAAGTGCCGGCGCATGTGCATGTGCACGGACTTCGTCGATCCGAAGGTCGTCACGGTCCGGCCCAGCGCCTGCGACTCGTAGGCCGGAGCGGCGTTCAGCCGCCGACCTCGAACGCGTTAGGGATGTGAACGACGTCGGGCAGACGACCGTCCTCCCAGAACGTCACCGCGACGACGTCGAAGCGAAATCCGCTGGCGGCCGGCGTCTCCGCGTCGAGGTACAGGCGCGCCGCGCGGACGACGCGCGCGCGCTTCTGCGGCGTGATCGCCTCCAGCGCGTGGCCGTGATCCTCGCCGGTGCGTGAGCGCACCTCGACGAACACGCACGTGCCGCCGTCGTCGGCGACGATGTCCAGCTCGCCCTCGGGCCGGCGCCAGTTGCGCGCGACGAT
>Ga0207645_10000679_pt1 | contig 28194 bp, 17 predicted proteins | sample KBSM53metaG_FD_184331 | JGI IMG/M metagenome (GOLD analysis project Ga0207645, IMG submission 184331) | Miscanthus rhizosphere microbial communities from Kellogg Biological Station, Michigan, USA - KBS M5-3 metaG (SPAdes) (version 2) | ecosystem: Host-associated > Plants > Roots > Rhizosphere >...
GTATGCTTATAAACCAGACGCTGGAGGAACTGGAAGACGAAGGCGTAGAGTTTTTATCGGCAGATAACGGTGAAGCAGCATTGGATTTGATACAGGATGAAAAACCGGATCTCGTTTTTCTTGATGTAATGATGCCAAAGATGAATGGTATGGAAGTTTGCCGGCGCGTGAAGAAAGAATTGAAGTTTAATGATGTTTTTATCGTATTACTTACTGCCAAAGGCCAGGAAATGGACAGGCAACGTGGCCAGGAAGTAGGTGCCGATGTATATATGACAAAGCCTTTTGATCCCGAAACTATTCTCAACAAAGCAAAGCAGGTGCTTGGTATTAACTGAAACGGGAACACACATAAGAGAAAACGTTATTACGGACCATGGCATTAATAAGTCTGAAAAACATTTTCAATAAGAAAAATGTTTTTTCTTCATTGCTGGATACATTATCTGAACAACTGGGTACCCGCCTGCTTGTAACGGATGCCGGTGGTGTTGTCGTATACAATAATAATCCACCGCAGCAGGAAGTACAGTATTCCTTAGAAATAGACGGAGAGATCGTTGGTTATGTAAAAGGTGACAGTAAATCGAAGACTGTTGCTGATCTTTTGGTGACTCTTTTGCAAAAAGAAAATGAAAAGAAGAAGCTGGGTAAAGAGGTATTGAATTTATACAAAGAAATAAATGTCATTTTTGATTTCAGTGAAAAGCTCGCACAAACAATCGATGCCGTTGCGATTGCCCGTATCGCGTTGATTGAGGCGGGTCAGCTTGTTCATTCGGATGGCGGCGTTGTTATATTATGGGATGAGAATAGTGGCAAATTGCAACCCGTTGCGTTGAATGGCGATGTGTTTTTTAACCTCGAAAAAGTAAACGAAGGGGTTGGTTTATTATTGAGAATTGTATTGAGTGGCCAATCCGAAATTACCAGTGATATTTCAGCCCTGAAAGAAACAGGTATTATTTCAGAAAAAGTAAGTTCTATTATTTATGGAGCGCTGAAGGTAAATCACCGGGTGATGGGCGCCATTATTCTTGCAGATTACCAGGCAGGGCAATACTCGGCTGGTGATCTCAAACTTCTCACGACTATTGCCTTGCAATCTTCTTCTGCTATTGAGAGCGCACTGCTCTATGAAAAAAATATCCGCGAGGCAAAAGAAAAAGAGGAAGCGATGCGCCGTATTTACGAAGTGACCGGCCGCTTTGTACCATTTGAGTTTATACGTTCATTGGGGCACGAGCGGATCACACAGGTGAAATTAGGCGATAACGTAGAGAGGATTGTTACTGTTCTTTTTTCCGACATAAGAGATTATACCGGCCTGGCAGAACAGTTGTCGCCACAGGAGAATTTCAATTTTGTGCGGTCGTTCAATGAAATGATGGGACCGGTGATCAGGAACAACAACGGATTTATTAATCAATATCTCGGCGATGCGATCATGGCGATATTTCCCGGCAATGCTGCAGACGCGTTGAAAGCAGCTGTGGAGATGCAGATAAAGATGTTTGATTTCAATCACAAAAGAAACATAGAAGGCAGGCGAATGGTGCAGATTGGCATCGGCCTTCATACGGGTCCGCTGATTATGGGGATCATCGGAGATGCCGACAGGATGGATGCAGCAACACTTTCAGATACGGTGAATATAGCAGCAAGATTGGAAAGCCTTACTAAATATTACAAGGCAGGAATACTTGTAAGCGATGATGCGATAAGGTACATGTCCTTTCCCGATAGTTTTCATCTTCGATACCTTGGCCGGGTTCAACTAAAAGGCAAAAAGGCACCAGTCGGTGTGCACGAATGTTTCAGCGGAAATATACAGCAGGATCTTGACCATAAATTGACTACACTTGCCTTGTTCAACGATGGAATAGAATATTACGTGACCAAATCATTTGACAAAGCCGGCGACGCGTTTAAAAGGATTATTGAAATTCATCCCGGCGATCTGACGGCAAAATTATTTTTAAATAACGCCAACCACTACATGCAAAGTGGTGTGCCCGAAAACTGGGCAGGGGTGGAAGAAATGCTTTTTAAATAAGCGTCGTCAAAATTGAAAATCTTCATAAATTCTTCCTGATAAATTATTGCTGTTGAATTAATTTTATTCATCATCAGGTACATGGAACAGCATTGTAGTTTTTCCCACTAAAATAAAATCTTCATGAGTCACTTACGATTTTCAATTTTAAAAGAAAAAGGATTTAACTATTCATTCTTATTGATCATTTGTTTTTGTGGAAATATTTTTTCGGGCTTTTCGCAAAAGTTTACAAAGGATGAAATTAATCGCTGGGAAAAACAGGCGAAGCAGGTGACGATCATTCGTGACAATTGGGGCATACCGCATGTATATGGTAAAACAGATGCCGATGCCGTGTTCGGGTTATTGTATGCACAATGCGAAGATGATTTCAAAAGGGTAGAGATGAACTACATAGAAAAGCTGGGAAGAAAATCGGAAGTAAACGGGGAAAGCGAATTGCAGAACGATTTGTATGTAAAGTTGATTATTGATTCGGCAGAAGCGGTTGCAGATTATACCAAAAGCCCGTTGTGGTTGAAGAAATTATTGAATGGCTTTGCGGATGGAATAAACTATTATATGTATAAGCATCCGGATGTGAAGCCGGCTCTCTTAACCCGTTTTAAACCGTGGTACCAGTTATTGTGGACGGATGGCAGCATTGGCGCCATCAGTACGGGAAATGTAACGGAGAATGATGTGAAGAATTTTTATCTCAACGGTTCAGCACCGGTAGCTGTAATAAAAGATTTATTTGAAGAAAATACAATGGGCTCAAACGGTTTTGCTGTTGCGCCGTCAAATACTGAATCGAAAAACGCCATCCTTTATATCAATCCCCATGTAACGTTTTATTTCCGGCCGGAAGTACATGCTGTAAGCGAAGAAGGTTTGAATGCGTATGGTGCTGTGACCTGGGGGCAGTTTTTTGTATACCAGGGGTTCAATCCTTACTGCGGATGGATGCATACATCAAGCAATGTAGATGTTGCCGATGAATATGCAGAGATTATAACGAAGAAAGGAAGTATTTTTTATTATGAGTATAATAAAAAGCAATTACCGGTTAAAGAAAAAAAAATAGTGCTGCATTATAAAGACGGCGATGCTACCCGTACAAAAGAAATAATTGCTTACTTCACCGGCCATGGACCGGTGATGGCGAAGCGCGATGGTAAATGGATTTCTGTAAGAAGCTATAACCGCTCATTGAATGGCTTAATGCAATGCTGGCTGCGTACAAAAGCAAAAGGGTTTACCGATTTTAAAAAAACAATGGACCTGCGCGGCAATACATCGAACAACACGGTATTTGCAGATAATAAGGGAAATATTGCGTACTGGCACGGCGACTTTGTGCCCAAACGTGACAAGAAATTCAATTGGGGTAATACAATGGATGGATCAGTCAGCTCGACAGAATGGAAAGGATTGCATACGGTGGATGAGATTGTGCATGTCTATAATCCGGCAACGGGGTGGATCCAGAATTGCAATTCAACTCCCTTTACTGTTTCTGGCAGCAGCAGCCCAAAAAAAGAAGATTATCCCGCATACATGGCGCCTGATGGAGAAAATTTTAGAGGTATTAATGCAGCAAGAGTATTAAACGGAGATAAGACTTTTACAATCGATAAGATAATTACGGCTGGTTATGACCGTAAGTTATCGGCATTTGAAATACTGATACCTGCGTTGGTATCGGCATTTGAAAAAAATATCCCCGCAACTGATTCAATATACAATCAACTAGCTGAACCAATACGGGTATTAAAAACATGGGATTATAATGTTGCTGATAATTCTGTAGCGACCACGCTTGCCGTTGAGTGGGCTGAGAGGCTATCAGCTACACTCAGACGTATCTATATAGATGAAGGATGGGACGACCAGGTATCATTGGTTAAAAAATTTGCTGCTACGGCTACAAGGGATGAATTGCTTCCCCCGTTGCTTACAGTTGTCAACGAACTGAAATCAAAATTCAATAAATGGGATGTGGCCTGGGGAGAGATTAACCGCTACCAGCGAATTTCAGGGGATATAAATCAAAAATATGATGACAGGGAATCGAGCTTGCCTGTTGAATTTGCATCATCCGCCTGGGGAATGCTGCCTTCTTATGCCAGCCGTTACTATCCGGGTACAGTAAAAAGATATGGCGCAAGCGGAAATAGTTTTATTTGTGCTGTTGAATTTGGTAAAAGGATAAAAGCAAAATCATTGCTGGCCGGGGGAGAAAGCGGTGATACCTCATCTCCGCATTTTAATGATCAACTGGAAATGTATACGCATGGAAAATTCAAGGATGTACTGTTTTATAAAGAAGATGTTTTAAAGCATGCGGAAAAAACGTATCAGCCGGGTCAACGATGAAGGTCTCACAGCTTATGCCGGGATCCTCGTCTGCACCCGCACTGAAAGAAATAATCCAATGCTCATCGATTAAAGTATATCCAATCCAACAACCGGTTGCCCGTAAAACTTTTGGTTGGCAAATTGCACAGATTACCTTTGCTTTCTTTACAAAATGTTATGAAACGATATTGTCTTGCGCTCGATCTTGTAGACGATCCCGGAATGATCAAAGAGTATGAAGCATATCACAAAACGGGGCGACCTGAAATACTCAAAACCATTCATGATGCGGGTATTACGCTGATGGAAATATACCGCACCGGTAACCGCATGTTTATGATAATGGAAGTGGATGATAGTTTTAGCTTTGAAGCTAAAAATGCGGCAGACAAAGCCGATCCACGGGTACAGGAATGGGAACAATTGATGTGGAAATATCAACAGGCATTACCCTGGGCCAAACCCGGTGAGAAATGGATTATAATGAATAAAATATTTGAAACAAAAAAATAGTATTATGAAATTGATTCGGTTTGGCGAAGCAAATAAAGAAAAACCGGGAGTATTATTAGGTGATGCTTTATATGATGTATCGTCTTTGACCAGCGATTATGATGAGAAATTTTTTGAGAATGATGGCGTAAGTAAATTGAGAAGCTTGATTGAATCAAAAAAGAACTCGTTGCCGCAGGTACCGCCGGGAAGCAGGCTGGGCAGCCCTGTTGCGAGGCCCTCCAAAATTGTTTGTATCGGTTTGAACTATGCAGATCATGCCAAAGAAACAGGTGCCACTCCTCCGCCGGAACCGGTGATATTTTTGAAATCGACTACGGCTTTAACGGGCCCTTTCGATGATATCATGATCCCTTTATCATCTAAAAAAACAGATTGGGAAGTGGAGTTGGGAGTGGTGATAGGTAAAAAAGCCAGTTATGTGGAAGAAGACAATGCTTTGGATTATGTTGCAGGTTATGTGTTGCATAATGATGTAAGTGAACGCGAATTCCAGATAGAGCGCAGCGGCACATGGGATAAAGGAAAAGGTTGCGACACGTTTGCACCTTTGGGTCCATGGCTGGTAACGCAGGATGAAATTGCAGACATAGACAATCTTCGGCTATGGCTCCGTGTGAATGGAAAGACTATGCAGGATGGAACGACTGCCAACCTGATTTTTAAAATTCCTTTTTTGATTTCGTATACAAGCCGCTTTATGACGTTGTTGCCCGGAGATGTTATTTCAACCGGAACGCCGGCAGGCGTAGGTATGGGAATGAAACCGCAGGTATATCTTAGAGAAGGAGATGTGGTCGAACTGGGAATTGACGGGCTGGGTATGTCGAGGCAAAATGTTGTTGCCTACAGGAAATAAAAAATGCAGTACTGCAATCAATAACGATGAAACATACAAGGCAAAAAAGGCATACTAAAAAAGAAGAAATAAACGGGTGTTTAATTGAAAATCGTTTATGCCCAGTTTTTCTTGTATGGTTAAATTCATTTAAGCCACAAAATTCATGATCAACTTTCAATTAATTAAAAATGGATTTACAACTAAAAGATAAAATCATTATAGTGACCGGCGGCGCAAAAGGTATCGGTGAAGGAATTTCAAAAGTATTGGCGAAAGAAGGAGCACTTCCTGTGATCGTTGGCAGAAGTGAAGAAGATAACCAGAAGACGGTACATGCAATTGAACTCGAAGGCGGTAAAAGTTTTCCAGTAACTGCTGAATTAACAAAACCTGAAGAATGTGAAAAAGCAGTGAAAGCAGTGATTGCAAAATTCAATCGCATTGATGGTATTGTGAATAATGCGGGTGTAAACGATGGCGTGAATCTGGAGCACGGCACTTATGAAAAGTTTATGGCATCATTGCATAAAAATGTAGTGCATTACTATCTTATTGCTCATTATGCTTTACCCGAATTGAAAAAAACAAAAGGCTCCATTGTAAATATCACATCAAAGACTGCGGAAACAGGGCAGGGTGGTACTTCTGCATATGCTGCGGCTAATGGTGGCCGTAATGCGCTGACCCGTGAATGGGCAGTTGAATTGCTGAAATACGGAATTCGTGTGAACGCTGTTGTTGTTGCGGAGAGCTGGACACCACTTTACGAGAACTGGATAAAAACATTACCCAATCCCGAAGAGAAATTAAAAGAAATTGTTTCTAAAATTCCATTGGAAAACAGGATGACAACGACTGAGGAAATTGCCAATACAGTCGCATTTCTTTTATCAACAAAATCAAGTCATACTACCGGGCAGTTAATACATGTAGATGGGGGATATGTTCACCTCGACAGAGCGTTGGCAGCGGCGCAATAAATTTGTCATTCGCTGATTCCCAATTTTGCCTTTGAACGATAAGGACCGAATACTTTTTTTACAAGCATTTCCTTATTGCTATCGTCTAAAATGATGACATAATAATCATTTCCTCCCGGTAATACCCGTACCACAATATGTCCCTGCTGGCTTTTATACGACTTATCAATCAGCGGCCCGATAACAAGTTTATTTGCCTCAAGCATATTCGTGGCGAAAAGATCCCGTGGAGCTTTGTATAAATATGGCGTGGTTAAGCGGATCAATACCTCATGCCCCGGATGATCGGATGACCATACCTGCTCGATCCACACCGATGGTTTGAATGTTTTAATTTGAAACTCGTTTACGGCATCGCGATTACCATGATGATCCAATGTCGCAATATCCACTTCACCTATTGCCTTTGCAACCGGCGTTTCTACATCACGCCAGGGAGCATCACCATAAAAAACATTCCCGGGACAATCTCCACCGCTATAGTATATAAAAGGCCCATAGTGAATAGTGAAAACAAGGCTGAGGCTATTTTCATCGGGCCATGTTTTCGCATTGGCCGTATCAACGGGAGGAAAATGCTGATAAGTTGAAGAATCTTTCCCCGTCCAGATATTACCATTTGATTTTACATTCTGCACATAGAATTCAGGAAACTGTTTTGCATCGTGTACCAAACTGATTTGATTTTTCGAACCCGCCTTAAATTGTTCAGTTACCATACCTGAAGGCTGTGCTTTGATAAAAGCAAAATAATTATTTATCGTTTTGACATATTTGTTATCGCCGGCATTTATTCTGTTCAATACTTTTTCCATTGATACCGGAATAGTATAGTCAGGAAATCCGCGATCAAGTAAATGGCGGATAGGAATGAGTTCGCCAACACCGGCAATGCCTGTCAACACATATTCCCCATGATTTGAGGCAGGGGCGTCTTTATACCAACTGCCAAAATGATCATCATGAAAATGAGATATAGCGGCGTAGTCTAACCGAAGATTGGAAAATGGAGTTACTTGTTTTATGTAATAAGCAATCCATTCGTACGGTCGTTTGCTATTGTCGGGATGAATGGTGGAGTTTCGGGCCGATATCGTTCTTTCCTCGCTGGGATCTTCCTCACCTGCATCGAACAACATTGTTGTGCTGTCGGGAAAAATATAGTAAGCCGAATTACCCCGCCCGGTATTGATATGATGCAGATCGAGATATCCTTTCTTCCATGCCGGTAATGGTTTGCCAATGATAGCAATTGTATCATTGTGAAGAAAAGCAGCAAGTGCATTGATATGGTCTGTATTTATATAATCAACGCCGAGCTGCATGAGCTTTGACCACACATCCATATTATCCGGTGTTGCCCAAAAACGTACAGGCTTTTTTAAATCATGTGACTGTTTTACTGTGCTTAACAGGTTTTGCCATTCTTCATTAGTAACATTATTTCCCTTTACATAATGGGCAATATTATCACTCATCAACGCAATTTTTTTCAACGCAGTTTTATCGTATTGATGAGAAAGAATGCCATCGAACGAGATAAACGAAGGATATGAATTAAATTGATTTTCATTTGGCCGGTTGCCCGAAATAACGAATCTTAAGGAACGGTTATTAATCAGTGAGGGATATTTACGAAGTATTTCAATAAGTTTATTTAATGTGCCAATTGAATCGGTTTTAATATCGATCAGTAACTGCAATTGCTTTTTCTTATCTGCGTATACAAAACCGTTGTTTTTCTTAATACAATTTACCAAAGGCAGTAAATAATATTCTTCCAGTGTACGGTGTAATGACAGCTCATTTTCACTATGTGCTACAAGAAGCGAATCGTGCGTAAAAAAAATATCAGCTTCAATAGATCCTGCGTTGGCATTATGAGCTGTCCAGAATGGTGATGGTTGCTCGTAGTCGTTATGAGAATGAATATTGGCTGATGTATAACGGGATTGGGCATACATTGTATGCCCAATCAATAATAGTACAACGAAAAATGTCTTTTGCATTATATCAAAGTTAGCTGCAAATGCTGTTAAAAACTATAACGAACACCAAACTGAACGGAATAATAATTCGCTCCTTTTGTTTTTGTACCTGCATTCGTGTTCACTGAATATTTGAATGATTGCGTTTCAGGGTTAAAACCGGAAAGATTGTAAAGCGTTGTATTTGTGATCTGGTTGTAATATCCCCATTTATAATTCAACAGGTTCAGCACATTGAATATGTCTGCACGGAAACTTACACGGTGTGTTTTTTCCAGTTTCAATTCATAAGCGATGCTCATGTTCCATTGTGTGCGCCATGGCATAATTCCGCCGTTATACGGAGCGAATTTGCCATAGTTGGCCTGGAGGAATTTTTTGAATTCCGGGCTTGTTTTATCTAAAAGTGTATTCATGCCTGCAGCGATGTCAGCGGGTGTGTTCGGATCGTTGGGATCATAGATATAAGCAAGATCCTGTCCATCATTGCCTTCACCGATAACATCCTTGTTTACATTTACTGTATAGTGTGCATTTTGATAAGCCTGGAATGATGAACTGATACTAAAGCCATAAAAAGCAGGACTCAAAAAGAGTGCAACAATTTTATGCCGCTGATCGCCATCGCTGTACCAGTTTTTTCCGTAGGTGGCATAATCCCAATAAGAAGAACCAACATTGAAGTTGGCATTTCTTGGGTCGCCGTTATCATACGGTGGTGTGCCGGTTGCTTTTCCCCATGCATACGATAAACTGAATGAACCGGTTTTACCAATTAATGCGGCCGCTTCAACAACAGCTCCGAAGTATTTGGATGACCAATCAGCATTTGTAAAATATCTTACCTGGTTGAAGTTGGAAGAAATTCTCGAATTGGCGAGAATAGGCTGGGCAGCTGTGCCCGATGTTCCAAGAGTACCGGCCGGTACATACACTTCTCTTCCTTCATTCGTTACAAATTCAGGTGTACGCTTCAGGTTCAGGTCATAGAGATAAAAGTTATCCCATGTATTGTTGAAATAAACATTGGCGCCTGCACGAAGCCATGTGTTGAAGTAATGATAGTAGCTGATGTTCGTTTTAAACGTCAACGGATTTTTCAAATGCTTATCGAGAATTAAAACTGTTGCCGGTTGTTTTGTCGTAAGTGAATTATAATAATCGACACCCGGCACCTTATTAAAATCCTGCTGGTATGCCTGCCAATCAGGAATCGGTACATTGGTACGAATATCCACCTGGCGGAAGTCCACACCGTTATCTATATGCGAAAACGTAATGGGCTGCGTGGTAAGTTCAGATGCAAAAAGACCTGCACCGAATTTTACAATGTCGCGGCCATTGCTGTTTACATCCCAGATCAGGTTGACACGTGGTTGAATATTCTTGGCATCAAATGGAACAACGTGCGTATTTAGTCCAAGGTCCTGGTCCAATTGTGCATTGTAGGTCGGGGCACTGCCGATAATTTGTCCATCCCAGCGAAGACCGAACGTAAAGTTTAGATTAGGACGCAGGTTTGTTTCCATTTGTGCAAAGACGCCAAGTTCAATAAGTGGTACACTTATTTTCGGATTGATTCCATTTAATGGAATCTTCCGGTTGAAGCGATATGGGTTGTTATTGGCCATATCGTCGATGCTGTTGTAGTAAAATTGTCCTTGCTGGTCGTGCGAAAGACGGTCAGTAATATGATTAATATTATTATCAGTGCCGAACACAAAATTGAAATTGCCGGTTTTGTATCGCAGGTAATCTACAACCTGTATCACATCTGAAGCATCTCTTTCAGGCACCCAGTTTTGATTGCCAAAAGCAACGGTCGTTGTACCGGTACTTCCATCGGCAAAGGTTGATGTAACATTGACAAAGCCTTCCGGTACACGATTATTCAGAAAAGTAAGGAACTTGCGGTAGGTACTGAATTGCAATTTCAACTCGTTCGTCATGCGGGTGCTGAATTCGGTGCGCAGGCTTAACATCACAGAATTGTCTATTTCCACTCCTGTATATTGAGTAGTGAGCAACCCGGCGCCTTTTAATTTATTCGGGTCGACAAAATGCAGGTAATTGTATTTTAAGCTGAGAAGATTTTTCTTATTAATATTCCAGTCAAATTTGGCAAATGCATTCTTTGTTTCCTGTACAATATTAATAGCTCCGTATTGTTTACTGTCCGGAAAACCAAATTGTTTCTCCATAATATCCACAATACGCTTCAGGTTATCTTCGGTGATGTTCAGGTTTTTTTCTGCCTGGTCATGTGTAGCACCGGCAAAGCTAAAGTCATAAGCGCGGAAAGGAATGGTGTTACGGTATTGGTCATACGAAACAAGGAAATGTAATTTATCTTTTATAATCGGGCCGCTGAGCAGCGCACCCCACTGGCCCACTTCATACTTGGTCGTAAGATGGTTGCCATTTACATCTTTAGTAGCTGCCAGCGAATTGCCGCCATAATATCCCCAGGCCGATCCTGACAATGTATTTGTGCCCGATTTTGTAATCGCTTTTACCAGGCCACCCGATCCACGGCCATTCGTTACATCATATGCATTGGTTGCTACTTCAAATTCACGGATCGTCTCTGAAGAAATAGAAAATGCGGCATCGGTTATACCGCCGAATGTCGCACGACGATTACTTACGCCGTCCAGCATATAACCTGTTCCGCCCGATTTGGCGCCAGCAAGAGAAGCACCGTTTGCCAACGGTGAAAGAAACATCAGGTCGGTGTAGTTGCGTGTAGCAATCGGAATTTTTTGGAGCGCACGGCTTGATATAGCCGTACCTGTTCCCAGGCGGTCAATGCTGTTTGTAAAACTGCTTGATTTCACGGTTACCTCGGACAGCGTAGTGGCCTTGTTATCAAGGATAATTTGCTGCAGTACCAGGTGATCACCGAAGTTCAGAACATTGTCTTTGATAACTTTCGGTGTTGCGTTGACGTTACTTACCTGGATAGTATAAGTGCCTACCGGGAGTTCGCGTAAAATAAAGTACCCTTTTCTGTCTGTGATGACAGTCGTGGTAAAGCCACTACCGGTATTGGTCACACTGATTGTAGCACCTTCAGCCGGTTTCTTTTCCTCTGTGTATACAAACCCGCTGATGCTTGAACCACTTCCCTGCGCCAATGAAATTGTTTTTGAAAACGATAAAATTACTGTTAGTAAAAATGACGGGACAATAGCGAATACCCCTCTCATAAGGTGTTTGGGTTTCATAACTGCTTTGTTTTGGATTAATTTTCTGAGTGTGCAAAAATATAATCAGCTAGTTAATGCTCCGCAGGCAAAGGGGTCAATTAATATAAAGGTAAAGAGAAAGTAATAATATGTTAAGAAAGAAAAAACGTTTACTATACACAGTTAGGCTCGTCCTTATTAAATAGGCTGATTGTGGAAAAAACTCTACAGCTAAGCGCTGATCGCCTTCATTTTTCTTTCGCCGATCTGCTGACGCCACATAGCATAGTACAAACCTTTTTCGTCGAGTAATCTCGCGTGTGTGCCTGTTTCTACAACGTCACCTTTTTCTAAAACATAAATTCTGTCAGCATGCATAATGGTAGACAAACGATGTGCTATTAAAATGGTAATTTGATTTCCTTCGAGGGATATCTCTCTTATGGTGTCGGTGATTTCTTCTTCGGTTAATGAATCGAGCGCCGAAGTTGCTTCGTCAAATAATAAGAGTTTAGGTTTGCGTAACAACGCACGGGCGATAGATAAACGTTGTTTTTCACCGCCTGATAATTTCAAGCCGCCTTCACCAATTAATGTATCCAGGCCTTTTTCTGCCCTGGAAAGCAGGTTCTGACAGGACGCCTTATTCAATGCATCCGTTACGTCTTCTACTGTTGCAGCCGGGTTGACAAACAAAAGATTTTCCTTTATCGTACCGCTGAAAAGATTGGTATCCTGTGTTACAAAGCCGATTTGGTTTCGAAGATCATCAAACCGGATCTCTGTTTCATCGAGGTTATTGTAAAGTATCTTTCCTTCAAGCGGGCGATATAGTCCCACCAGTAATTTCATTAACGTGGATTTTCCGCTTCCGCTTGGACCAACAAAGGCAATGGTTTCGCCGACTCTTACATCAAAACTTATTTTATTGATGGCCCGCTGTGATGCTGTTTTATGTTGAAAGCCCACGTTTCTGAAAGATAACGTTTCGATACTGCCAAGATGTTTTGGATGAACAGGATCCAGCTCCGGTTGTTTTTTCATCAGCGTATCGAAATTGTTTAATGACGCTTCCGCTTCGCGGTAAGAAAGAAGAATATTGCCTATCTCCTGTAAAGGGCTGAACACAAAGAATGAAAATATCTGCATGGTTACCAGCTGGCCGGCATCCATATAACGTCCGAATATCAGCCACATTAAAATAAAAAGGATAACCTGCCGGAGTGTATTGACAAACGTGCCCTGTATAAAGCTGATGCTTCGTATACGTTTTACCTTGGTTAATTCAAGCCCCAGTATCTTGTAGGTATTTTTATTTAAACGATCAACTTCCTGCGTTGTGAGTCCAAGGCTTTTTACCAGTTCAATATTGCGGAGTGATTCCGTTGTTGATCCGGCCAAAGAGGTTGTCTGGCCAACAATGTTTTTCTGAATGATTTTTATTTTTTTACTGAGCAGGTTGGTAATTACGGTTAATAAAGTAATACCTGCCACATAGGCGACCGGAATGCTCCAATGAATAAATAGCGCCGCATAGAAAAATACAAACACAATTCCTACGAGTACACCAAAAAGAATATTGATAAAATTGATCATGAACTTTTCTACGTCTGATCTTACTTTCGTTAAAACAGAGAGCGTCTCGCCGCTGCGCTGATCTTCAAATTGCTGGTAGGGCAATTTCATGGCATGTTTCAATCCATCGGTGAAAACTTTTGCCCCGAATTTTTGGATAATGACGTTCAAAAAATAATCCTGGAAATTTTTTGCGATACGGCTGATCATTGCTACCGTTATTGAGGCGGTCAATAACCAAACAACGCCGTATAAATGATCCTGTTTACCATTTTGGTTAACAAAATCCTTTTTAATAAACAGGTAGTCGTGCCAGGTATAATGTTTATCCGGTGTTGGCAACGACTGATGTATGTTGGCAAGGTTGATAAGCTTACCGAAAATGATAGGGTCAAAAAGCGAGAAGCCAATATTGACAGCTGCAAGCATCAATGTCAATCCAACCAGTAATTTATGTGGTTTGAGGTATTTTAGAAGTATTTTCATGAAATGCAGGCTAATTAAGTAAACGTGTCAATCGCTCAAATACTGGGCAATTTCGTAAAAATTGATAAGATAACAGAATGGTTTATTGGTTTATTCTAGATATCAATATGCTCATCAACTATTAAACAAAGAATCGGAAAATTTGTTTAACCGCCCCAGCCTTCACGGTCCAGGCTGCGGTATTGGATGGCTTCCGCCAGGTGCTCGGCCTTTATGTCATGCTGAAGCGAAAGATCAGCGATTGTTCTGGATACTTTCAGTATGCGATCATAAGCTCTTGCAGAAAGATTTAGCTTTTCCATCGCTGTCTTTAATAAATTCTGGCCGGCCTGGTTAATCACGCATATTTCCTTCAGCATCCTGCTGCTCATTTGCGCATTACAATACACTCCCGGATGATCCTTATACCGCTGTTCCTGCATTTCCCTTGCCCTGATCACACGATCACGTATAAACGAAGAACTCTGTTGCGGTTTGGTAATCGACAGCTCGGTAAAAGAAACCGGTGTCACTTCAACATGCAGGTCAATACGATCCAGCAACGGCCCGGAAATTTTGTTCAGATACTTCTGCACCGTGCCCGGCGGACAGGTGCATTCCCTGTCAGGATGATTATAAAAACCGCAGGGACATGGATTCATCGAAGCGATGAGCATAAAACTCGCAGGGAAGTCAAGCGCTACTTTTGCTCTCGATATTGTCACTCTTCTTTCTTCCATCGGTTGCCGCATTACTTCCAATACGGTTCTTTTGAATTCAGGTAATTCATCTAAAAACAAAACACCGTTATGAGCCAGCGAAATTTCTCCGGGCTGTGGTATACCGCCACCACCCACAAGTGCCACATCACTGATGGTGTGATGCGGCGACCGAAAGGGCCGTTTCGAAACCAACGTTGAATTTTCCGGAAGTTTACCGGCAACGGAATGAATCTTTGTCGTTTCCAATGCTTCATGTAATGTCAACGGCGGTAATATGGTGGGAATTCTTTTGGCAAGCATAGTTTTGCCTGCACCCGGCGGACCTATTAATATGGCGTTGTGTCCGCCGGCAGCCGCTATTTCCAGCGCACGCTTAATGTTTTCCTGTCCTTTTACATCGGCAAAATCAATTTCAAAATCGTATTGCGAATAAAAAAACTCCTCTCTCGTATTGACAACAACAGTTTCCAATCCTTTTTCTTCTTTTTCGAAAAAATCAATCACTTCTTTTATATTCGAAACACCATATACATTCAGGTTATTTACAATGCCGGCTTCTTTTGCATTTGCTTTTGGTACAATCAATCCTTTAAAGCCTTCCTTTCTTGCCTGTATAGCTATCGGTAATGCACCTTTTATCGGCCGCACTTCACCATCAAGGCTCAACTCTCCCATGATAACATAATTTCCAAGAGCTTCATAGTTTTGCAGCTGTTCAGTAGCTGCAATCAATCCAACGGCAATGGGCAGGTCAAAAGCGGAACCGCTTTTCTTTATATCGGCAGGAGCAAGGTTAATAACAAATTTTGTTCGTGGCATAATATAGCCATTCGTCTTGATCGTACTCTCTACGCGTTGCATGCTTTCTTTTACGGCATTATCCGGTAATCCAACCATCGTGTAATCCTTACCGGTAGCCAACCAGTTTACTTCGATAGTAATACGAATGGCTTCTACTCCATATACAGCACTTCCGAATGTTTTTATAAGCATGGATCCGATGGTTATCGGATGAAGATAGAGAATTATGGTCTCAATCATCAGTTGATTGACTTTAAAATCTGTCTTGTTCAAATTTTACCAGTGCGGAAACATTCAGATAGAATATTATTTGAATATTAAGGATGGATGCCTGTTCAATATTTATAAAAACCCTTAACGATTTTTCGATTGAAGTTTGCTGCTATTAAATCAATTTACTTTTTGCGGTGGATTTTTTTCTTCAAAAAACAAATTGATGCCAGGATCAGAGGTAATACGCGTTATACCTTCATCAACATTTAAGCTAAATGATTCTTCTTTTTTACCGGTAATAGTCAGCGTTTCTTTTTTTGTTTTTCCGGATATTGCCGTCAATCCAATTTCCAATGGAAATTTAAAAGGAACTGCCTGTAATTGACTTACGGTTACTTCTATTTTTTTATCGCTTGCCTGTTTCCATGTTATTTTCAACGATGGTTGCCCCGGCGTGTACAACCATTGATTAAAGAAAGAACTCAAATCTTTTCCGGAATTTTTTTCAAACACTTTTTGCAGATCGCGGGTGTCGGCATTTTTACCGGCATATGTTGTATAATATTCACGAATACTTTTCCAGAATATTGTATCGCCCAATTGCCTGCGAAGCATATGCAGCACCCAACCACCTTTTTGATAATTGTTAGTATTCAGCAATTTCATGTAGTCGGTTTCTATAGTATCCACAACAGGACGATTATGGTCTTTGTAAGCGGCAATTGCTTCCAGGCGATCCTGTTTTCGCATATAAGTCGCCGTATCCTGGCCGTATTTATTTTCAAAATACAGTGTTGTAAAATAAGTGGCGAAACCTTCGCTGAGCCACAAATGCGCAAATGATTTTTCCGTGGCCATGTTGCCAAACCATTGATGGGCTATTTCGTGTGTCAGCAGGCTTTCCGCTTCACGTGTGCCCGTCACCGAAGCCTCTTTATAAAAGATCGCGCTGGCGTTTTCAAGACCGCCGAAAATTGTTTTGGATTGAACGTTCGCGAGTTTTTCGTATCCATAAGGCCCAACGTTATTAATAAAAAATGGAAGAATTTCCATTGCCTGCGCGTAATCGTAAAATCCTTTTTCCCTGTCTTCGGGATATATCCAGCTATACACAGGAACGCATCCAACCATGCCGGAAAGATTGACTGCAAAATCTGCCGCACCGATCACCATTACTTTGGTTGAAACAGGTGTGGCTTCTTTCCACCGTGTAAGCATCAACCCATTTTCAAGATTGGTCTCTTCGGTTTGTCTGCCATTGGCAACAACCTGGTAATGTTGAGGTGCAGTAATGATAAATTCCAATGTTGCTTTATCTCCCGGATCATCGTGACAGGGAATCCAGTTGTGGCCACGGTTTGGCCAGTTGTCTGCAAAGAAAGTACGATGCCCGTACTTGTTTTTTGAAATAATAAGTCCATCTGCAGGTATACCTTTATAATCAATAACAAATAAAGACGAATCCCCGGCTTTTGTTTTCTCTGCCAGCGTGATCAATAATTTTTCACCCTGATGAGAATATTTTGTGGTCTTATTGTTTTGGACCACGGAAGCAACAGTCATGCCTTTACCATTCTTTACCGATGTCAGATCAAGGCTCAGTTGATCGGCAGCACCTGTAAATTTCACTTCAATTGCTGCTTTACCGGTAATAATATCATTGGAATCCGAAAGGTGAATGTCGAAGGAATAATGAAGTACATCGATATTGGTTAACGATTGACTTTTTGCGATAAAAAAAATGAAAACCGCAAAAATACCGGCAATAAATTTCTTCATCAATTGCTCTTATTAAATTTTAATGTGGCAGGGTGAAATGTCTGCCACGAATGCCAGAATTCCTGCGAAGCCTGTACGGGTTTTAATGCCTGCCCGTACATCGGCCCGAGAATACAGACGCCATTAAAGTTCCAGACAGAGTGGGTGGTGGTATCTTTTAACGTGTTATTATCAATAATGAACTGCAGCGACTGGCCATTAACGTTCCGGTTCCATACATGATAGGAGGCCGTATCCTGTTCCAGCACAATCACAACCGGTAGCTTTGGCAATGAATCGTTGATCACTCGATTTTTCAGCAATTCGTTCCAGTCATACGCTTTGGATTGTTCGCCATTATGAATTCCGATCACCCAGGATTTACGTTCCCAGGACGCTGAATCTCTTTTTTCGAGGCCACTTTTAATTGTTCCGTTGTCAAAACCTGCCAGGTCATCATAGTCCTTTTTAAATAACGTGTCCGGCTGCATGATCAACGTATTCGGATGCATTCTTAGCCAGGCAGAAAGCCTCATTTGTTCAGAAGGTATTTCTTTTAATGATTGCCCTTTCAATGGACCAACAATCGCTTCACCATTTACCTGGCGCCACCAGCTTTTCGTTGTACTATCTTCAAACATGGCATTGAAATGATCCATACCCACCAACCTGAACATTTCTTTTTTACCATTTATAAAAGGACTGAATACCCGGCCGGTGCGACATACCGTGCAATAAGTAATCATGACCGGTTCGCCGCCCACCGTATCCTGTACCTGGTGGTGGTAACCGATGATTTCAATAGGATAAGCTTTTGATTGGTTATTGATGGTTACCCCAACAATCAGCTTATCCGATGTAATCCGGTTATCAGACACCGAAACAAGCGTTTTATTTTTCGGCTGGTAAAACATTTTATCCGCAAGAAATTTAAAGTTGACCATGTAAAAAATATAACCGTACAACCCCGCGATAACGACGAAAAGAATTTTTTTCCAACCTTTCCAGCGGGGAAATGATTTATATAAACCGATGATGATTAACAATACACCGAAAATGCGGATATACCATATATAGTTGTGAAGAAAGTAAGCGAGGGTTATCGTATTCGCTTTCTGGCTGCCGGGAAAAGGCATAATAAAATAAACCTGCAATATTTCTGCCGCGAATAAAACCAGGAATCCGAGAATAAGAAGCAATTTTTTCATTGTGTGCGTTGAAGCGCCGAATTTACAATTTCTCCAATAGCTCCACCACTTTTTCTCTTTTTAAAATCACATAGCCCAACCGGTCATTACTGATACCCTCTCTGAGCTGGTAGCTAAATTCCAGCTGGTCGTCTTTTACATTTGTTTCAAAATATTTAAAGCTGATGTTGGGATAAGCCTTTAGCTCGTCACCTATTTCATACAGGTGCGTGGAAAGGATAAAGACAGAATTTTTTATCTTGATAAGACCTTTTATCACGGTAGTAGAACATTTCATCGCGTCCTGCACATTGGTGCCTTTGAACAATTCATCAATCAGCACCAGCCATTTTTTCCCGGTATTTATTTTTTCAATCGTGTTTTTTATCCGCTGCACTTCATTAAAGAAAAAGCTTTCACCCTTTGCAATATTGTCTACCACATTGATATTGCTGAGCAATCCGTCAAACAGGCTCAATTGCATAGAAGCTGCGGGCACGCCCATCCCGATATGTGCCAGGAATACTGCTGAACCGACCGACTTTATCAACGTACTTTTTCCAGCCATGTTTGCCCCGGTAAGAAAAATAAAGTTGTGGGTTCGGTTCAGTTCCACATCGTAGGCGACAGGATGCGGTAATAAAATATGGTACAGGTCTTTTGCCTCTACAAAAGGTTCATCGCTCTCTATAAATTCGGGAAAAGAAAGATTGTACGTTTTCACAGCCACGGCCATACTGAACCAGGCATCCAGCCGGCTGAAAATACTTATCAGCTCGAGCGAATCAATTTTATAACGGCCCCTGAGAAAGTAACCAAAATAAAGGTTCTGGCTATGCGAAAACTTATCTTTTATACTTGTTTCAGAAAGTTTTTTCAGCGGTTCTTCTTTCAGCAGCTGCGTTATCCGGTCGATATATAATTTAAAGTAGTTGGGAAGATCAACGTCTTCGAACTGCGCCACCAGTTTTTTTAATCCACGATAAAAGTCTGCAAAATGTTTTACAGAAAATTTTATCATCGAGTAATCTTCCTTATGAAAGACCTTGTAGGCGAGGCTGCTGAAGGTATTGGGGTTTTGCGGAACGGGATCAAGAGGATAATCCAGGAAGCGCTCCATCATTATAACGGTGCCGTTCGTTATTTCTTCGGGCCATTCGTCTATATGATTGACCAGGGTGCGGAGAATGCGCTGCGTACCGGAAATTTTTTTTATATCGTTGTGCGGTTCTGTAAAGAATTTGCGCAGCCAGTCTTTACCGCCGACTGTGCGGGTAAAATTGAGTTTATGAAAAATAGAAAACTGCTCTTCTTCGTGAAAGATTGATATGTCGCTGAATGATATTTTGTCGATGTCCATGTGGTGTGGTGAATAGTGAATAGTGAATGGTGATCAATTCATCGCAATTCATTCAATAAAGGTTGGTAATGCTATCGTGAACTTATTGACAATTCACGATTCACCCTTCACCTCTCGAATTTAAGCCTTTGTCCTTTCTGAGATTCATTCCATTCTCCATTTCCATAAACTAAATTACCATTTATAAACGTATGGGTAATTGTGGCCGGAAATGTAAAACCTTCCAACGGGCTCCAGGCGCATTTATACAATATATTCTGCTTGCTGACAGTTGCCGGCTGATTTAAATCAACAATTACCAGGTCGGCATGATAACCTTCGCGGATATACCCCCGTTCTTTGATTTGAAAACAGTCGGCGACTGCATGACTCATTTTTTCGGCGATCTTTTCAAGACTTATTTTTCCCTGCCTGTAATAGTACAACATCAGTGATATTGAATGCTGCACCAGTGGCAGTCCCGCATGCGCTTTGGCGTAAGGCTCATTTTTTTCGGCCCAGGTATGCGGTGCGTGATCGGTTGCGATAACATCAAGCCGGTCATCCAGCAAAGCTTTCCAAAGTGCTTCTTTATTATTCGGCGCCTTTATAGCCGGGTTGCATTTTATCTGGTTGCCCAATCGCGCATAGTCATCACTGGTAAAATGTAAATGATGTACACAGACTTCTGCGGTAATTCTTTTTTCTTTCAGCGGTAACAGATTGGTGAAAAGCTGCAGTTCTCTTTCTGTTGATATATGGAGTATATGTAAACGTGTATTGTGTCTTTTTGCGATCTGGATGGCATAGAAGGAAGATTCAAAACAGGCATCTTCATTCCGGATAATGGGATGATCGGCTGGCGTTAGTTCTTTTCCTTCCGCGATCAACCGCTCAAGATTTTGTTTAATGATGCGTTCATCTTCACAATGCGTCGCAATCAACACTTCACTTTCCCGGAATATTTTATCCAACGTAAGGGCATTATCTACTAAAAGGTTCCCGGTAGATGAACCCATAAATATTTTAATTCCACAAACATCATTCTTTTTGTCATTTGTTTTCAATACTTCATCGGCATTATCGTTCGATGTGCCCATGAAAAAGGAATAATTGGCCAATGATGTAGCGCGGCCGATTTCATACTTCTGTTCGAGCAGGTCCTGTGTAAATGCAGGCGGTACTGTATTGGGCATTTCCATAAAGCTGGTAACGCCGCCGGCTACTGCCGCTTTCGATTCTGTATAAATAGTCGCTTTATGCGTTAGGCCCGGCTCACGGAAATGAACCTGGTCGTCAATAGCGCCGGGAAAGAGATATTTGCCCTCGCCATTGATTTCCGTGACATTTTTATCGGTACCGCTTATTTGCGGCAATACTTTTTCAATTCGTCCGTTTTTTACCAGTACATCCGCTGTTTTAACCTGCCCTTCGTTAACGACCTGGATATTTTTAATCAGATATATTTGCATAATTTATTCCGATGATAAAAACCATCTGCATGCAATTTAAGCAAACCCTTGTAAGACTGCCTTTTGCCCTATCTTTTCCAAAATCTTTTCCGTACCTCTTCGTAATTGCTTTTGCATTCCCTTTTATCGCATCATCTCAAACGACTTTCGTCCCACAGGGCGATAAACAGAATATTTTTTTAGAACGCCTGGAAATAAAACTGGGAAAAGATTCTGTATTGAACTTTTCAAAGACGAAGCCTTTGCTCCGCAAATATGCCGCCCGCCGGGCATATGAATATGATCACGAATATGGATTGCAACTTTCAAAGTCGGATGCATACAACCTGAGAAGTCTTTACGAAAATAACATCGAATACATTCCTGCCGAAGAAAGAGATCAGTTTAAAAGCAAAAAGCCTTTTCTTAAAAACTTTTTTAAAACGCCTGCAAATTTGCTGGAAGTGCACGCCAAAGATTTTGATCTTGAACTGAACCCCGTATTTCAATATATCGTTTCGAAAGAAAAAGATAATGATCAGAAATTGTTTTTGAATACACGAGGTATCACGCTTCGTGGTTCGATTGCAAAGAAGATAAGTTTCTACGCTTATCTTACCGACAACCAGGAAAGAGATCCATCCTATGTACAAAAATGGATTACTGACAGAACCGCCGTGCCCGGCGAAGGATTTTATAAAACATTCAAGGCCGCAGGTGGTGTGGATTATTTTGACGGAAGAGGTTACGTTACGTTCAACGTTACAAAGTATATAGACGTTGCGTTTGGTTACGATAAAAATTTTATCGGCAACGGCTATCGCAGTCTATTCCTGAGTGATTTCGCCAACAGTAATCTTTTTCTGAAACTGAATACGAGAATCTGGAAGATCAATTACCAGAATTTGTTTATGGAACTGGCAAATGCGGACACAAGAACCGGCGACCGGTTGGTTGGCAAAAAATATGCGGCTATCCATCACCTTGATATGGCTGTAACAAAGTGGCTGAATATCGGGTTGTTTGAAGCAGTGATATTCGGACGGAAAGATCATTTTGAATTTGGTTATTTAAATCCTGTTATTTTTTATCGTTCAGCAGAGCAGCAAAACGGAAGTTTTGATAATTCATTGGCCGGGCTGGATTTTAAGGCGAACCTGGCGCATCATTTTCAGCTGTATGGACAATTCATGCTCGATGATTTATTAGTATCGGAAGTAAAAAAGAACCGTGGTTACTGGGGTAATAAATGGGGAATACAGGTAGGAGCGAAATATATAGATGCCTTCGGTATAAAAAATCTTGACCTGCAGGTGGAACATAATCGTGTGCGTCCCTTTACCTATTCACATGATGATTCAGTTGCAAATTATACGCATTATAATCAGCCGCTGGCTCACCCATTGGGAGCGAATTTCCAGGAAGGCATTTTTATTGCACGCTACCAGCCATTGCCAAAATGGATGGTACAGTTGAAAGCAATCGTGTATCAACAGGGCAGAGATTCGAGTGCCGTGAGTTATGGCGGCAACATATTTTTACCTGACGGTCCGCCGTACAGGACGGAGTATACCGGGTACAATATCGGCAGTGGCTGGAAGACAGATGTTTCGTATGTGTCATTTTTACTTTCCTACGAATTCAGGCAAAATCTTTTTATAGAATTAAGTGCAGTTGGTCGTAAAGAAGAAACAAAGACGCCGCCTGTTATTTCAAATACATCTACTACTGTTTCCCTCGGAATCCGGTGGAACATGCATCGGCGTGAATTTGATTTTTAATGGTTTCCCACAAAAACACGAAGCACACAAAGCAAGATTTACATCATTAGAAATTGTTTGAGGTCTTTGTGTCTCTGCGGGAAATTAATTTCTAATAAGCTAGTTTTGCATGTCAGAAAAGGTTGCCATCATTAATGTGGCAACCTTTTTTATTATAGCGTCGGCACGGTCAACGTAATCAACGTAAATACAGAAACACCGCGTTGACGCATCCACAAAGGCGATTATATAAAATAAAGATGATGGCGAAAAAAGAAAAAGCACAGGCAGATATCGTTTTAATCGGTGCCGGCATAATGAGCGCAACGTTGGGAATGCTGTTAAAACAATTAAATCCCGCTTACTCGATTGAAATCTTTGAACGTTTGGATAAAGCTGCGGCAGAAAGCTCCGATGCATGGAACAATGCAGGAACGGGCCATTCCGCTTTTTGTGAATTGAATTATACGCCGGAAAATGAAGATGGTTCAATAGATATAAGCAAGGCAATAAAGATTGCCGGAAGCTTTGAAGAAAGCAAACAGTTATGGGCCTCACTGACTGAAAAAGGCATACTGCCGCAGCCTGAATCTTTCATACGCAGTATTCCGCACATGAGTTTTGTATGGGGTGATAATATTTCATTCCTTCGAAAGCGATACGAAGCCCTTCATGTGCATCATTTGTTTTCGGCTATGCAATACAGTGAAGATCGTCAGCAATTAACGGAGTGGATACCGTTAGTAATGGAAGGGCGGGATCCGGCGCAATCCGTTGCTGCCACGCGGATGGATCTGGGTACAGATGTAAATTTCGGTTCACTCACCCGCTCCATGTTCCGGTACCTGCAAGCTCTGGAATCGGTGAATATTCATTTTAATCATGAAGTGGAAGATATCGAGAGGCAGAACGATAGCAGGTGGCTTATAAAAGTGAGAGATGAAACAACCGGCGATACACGAAAGGTAAATGCGAAGTTTGTCTTTATTGGTGCAGGGGGTGGGTCTTTGCCTTTGTTATTGAAATCCGGAATACCGGAAAGCAAAGGTTATGGCGGTTTCCCGGTAAGCGGGCAATGGTTGAAATGTACAAACGAAAAAATCATTCACCGGCATAGCGCCAAGGTATATGGAAAAGCGGCTGTTGGCTCACCGCCCATGTCTGTGCCGCACCTGGATACGAGAATGATAAAAGGAAAACAAGAATTATTATTTGGTCCTTATGCCGGTTTTAGTACCCGGTTTCTAAAGCAGGGTTCGTTGATGGATTTACCCAAATCATTACGGTTAAGCAATATCAGGCCGATGATGGCAGCCGGGCTTCATAATATACCGCTGACAAAATACCTGATCCAGCAGGTACGGCAATCTGCCGGAGAACGATTGGATGCATTGAAAGAATATTTACCAAATGCAATCATGGAAGATTGGGAACTGGAGATCGCCGGACAAAGAGTACAGGTCATTAAAAAAGATGAAGACGAGGGAGGCATCCTTGAATTTGGAACAGAAGTAGTCAGCGCAGCCGATGGCAGTATTGCTGCATTGTTAGGTGCATCACCCGGCGCATCAACAGCAGTAAGCATTATGCTCGGATTATTAAAAACCTGTTTTAAGAAAGAGTTTGCAACATCGGAATGGCAAAATAAGTTGCAGGAAATGATTCCATCTTTTGGTAAATCGCTGGCCACTGATGCAGCACTCTGCGAAAAGATAAGAGTATGGAACAGTAGTGTGCTTAAACTTGTCAACTAATAAACCTGTAAACCGCATCACTACCCCAGATCAATCGCCGTATTATCGCCGATATTCAACGTTCTCGTTTCGCCGCGTATACCTGTATCGTTGCCGATAAGAGAGGAATCCAAGACAATGTCAAACAGGTTGGAATAAGCGCCGATGATGGAGTTTTTTATAATGGAGTAATCTACTTTGGTATTGTCGCCAATAGCAACGTTGGGCCCGATGATCGAATTTTTTATATCGCAACCCGAGCCGATACTCACGGGGGGTATGATCACTGTGTTTTCAAAATGATGTTTTTCATCAATCTTGCCGCCGAACTTTTTTAATAAAGTAGCATTCGATTCAAGTAAGGTTTCTTTTTTACCGCAATCAAACCAGTTCTCTACTTTAAACGATTTAAACTTAATACCGGAACCGATCATACAATCCAGTGCATCGGTGAGGCTGTATTCGCCTCTCACGGTCCGTCCCTGGCTGATATTATTTTCAAGACATTGAAACATCAATTCACTGTCTTTGATTTTATAAATTCCCACCAGCGCCATATTGCTTTTAGGTATCTGTGGCTTTTCAACAACGTGCGTTACAAATCCATTCTCACCAATTTCGGCCACACCAAATTCTCTCGGATCGTCCACTTTTTTTACACCAAGCAGCGAATCAGGACTACTCACCGCTTCTTTTACATCGTATTCGCAAATCGTATCGCCCAGCACCACAAACATTTCGTCGTTATTAACGATACTGCGTGTCATTTTAATCGCATGGCCGATGCCCTGCCTGTCTGTCTGGTGAACAAAATGGGAAAGGAGATGCGGATACTTTTGCCGTACATAATCCTGGATTTTATCGCCGAGATAACCCACGATAAATACAAATTCATTGATCCCCGCTTCCTGCAGCTGATCGATAATTATGCTCAACACGTTTTTTCCCGCCAATGGTATCAGGGCCTTCGGTTGAGTGTATGTATGCGGGCGAAGTTTGGTTCCTGCGCCTGCAACGGGGATAATGGCCTTCACTGATTGCGTTTTGGTAACTAATCAAAAGCGAACGAAAGTAGCATTTTTGCAGCAAACAAAAACATATGGTCAAATCCGGTTTCAATCCGCATCATTCTTACTTTTGCAGCTTGAAAAGGATTGTGTTACCAGCTTTAGTAAATATATTTTGCTTTCGTTGCGTCGCACACTTCTGCATTCTGTTCGCTATTCAGCAGTTTCACAAGCTTCACTTCGTTGAAATGAATACTTATAAACCTCTAAACGTTTAAACCCATAATGCAAAAAGATACCGAGATATTCGACCTCATCAACCAGGAACTTGAGCGGCAACGCAACGGCATTGAATTAATCGCATCTGAAAATTTTACATCCCTGCAGGTCATGCAGGCGATGGGCACGGTGCCCACAAATAAATATGCAGAAGGTTACCCGGGTAAACGATATTACGGTGGCTGCGAAGTGGTGGATGAGATAGAAACAATTGCTATCGAGAGACTGAAAAAAATATTCAACGCATCGTGGGCCAATGTGCAACCGCATAGCGGGGCGCAGGCAAATGGTGCTGTTTTTCTTGCTTGTATGAAACCGGGCGAAAAAGTATTGGGCCTTGATCTCAGTATGGGCGGCCACCTGACGCATGGCAGCCCTGCCAACTTCAGCGGCAAAACATACCAGGCTATATTTTATGGTGTAAAAAAAGAGACAGGAACGGTAGATTATGATCAGCTGGAATCGGTAGCGATGAAAGAAAAGCCAAAGATGATCATTTGTGGTGCGTCGGCCTATAGCCGCGATTGGGATTATAAACGCATTCGTGAAGTAGCAGACAAGATCGGCGCTATCTTATTTGCCGATATCGCGCATCCTGCGGGATTAATTGCAAAAGGATTATTAAACGATCCCTTCGAACATTGTCATATCGTTACTTCCACTACGCATAAAACATTAAGAGGACCCCGCGGCGGTATCATCATGCTTCGTCATGATTTCGAAAATCCCTGGGGCATCAAAGATCCGAAGGGGAATACACGTACAATGAGCCAGCTGCTTGATCTTGCAGTTTTCCCCGGTACACAGGGTGGGCCATTGGAGCATATTATTGCAGCAAAAGCCGTTTCATTTGGTGAAATACTCAATGAAGATTTCACTGCCTACGGTAAACAAATCATGACCAATGCGCAGGCGATGGCGAAATCTTTTGTTTCAAAAGGATATAACCTGATCAGCGGTGGCACAGACAATCATTTAATGCTGATCGATCTCCGCAATAAGAATCTTACCGGGAAAAAAGCGCAGGAAACATTAGACAAAGCGCATATCACGCTGAATAAAAACGCGGTCCCGTTTGATGATAAGAGTCCGTTTGTAACATCCGGTATTCGAGTGGGTGTACCCGCCGTTACCACTAGAGGTATGAAGGAAGAGCATATGCCAATAGTAGTAGATATGATTGATAAAGTTTTGATGAATGTCGATAATGAAAGTCTTATCAATACGGTGAAAAGTGATGTAAAGGAGTTTATGGGACAGTTTCCGTTGTATCCGGAGTTGAAAGGTAGTTTGCTGCAAAAGGTTGTATAAAACATCATTTTCTGTTTCCCGCAATATAGTTTTTACGACTATTTTCAATGAAGCTATTCGTTGCAAGCAATAAAGATAAATATTGCATCATTGAATTATTAATACATGTGCTCAATGGCGATAAATTGCCGTAACTTATACTTCCAATTACCCCGCCTTATTTAAGCTTTCTTGATCTTGTTACTTTTGATTACCCTTTGCTTTGCATACATGAACAGAAATTTTTTCAGATGACTGACGTTGTCGAATTCTGTATTCTATAATATTTTAAACGGATTCCACATTTTAGAACGACTGTAGACTGATTTAAACTGCCTGAGTAGGTTTAAGAAATGATTCTTTCAATGGATTATTTACCAACTAAAGTTTAAACTTATGAACGACATAAAAAAATTAATGCTGCCAATCATATTTATGGCGCTGTTGTCTTCATGCAATAATGGTAATTCGACAGATACGAACAGAGACTCAACTGGCACTCGGGATACGGATTCTAGCGACTCTGTGGGAATGGTAACGACACGAACCTTATGCCCATCGCCTGAAAGTAGCGATCTCGGTATGGAAGTAATCGGCCAGGAAGAAAGCACCTGGTGTTGGGCTGCTTGTGGAGAGATGGTGATAGAAAAAGTGAAAGACACATCTATTACTCAATGTGATCAAGTGACTGAACGGTTTCCGGAA
>Ga0207645_10000680_pt1 | contig 28180 bp, 18 predicted proteins | sample KBSM53metaG_FD_184331 | JGI IMG/M metagenome (GOLD analysis project Ga0207645, IMG submission 184331) | Miscanthus rhizosphere microbial communities from Kellogg Biological Station, Michigan, USA - KBS M5-3 metaG (SPAdes) (version 2) | ecosystem: Host-associated > Plants > Roots > Rhizosphere >...
TGCTGGCGGGCTCCGAGCGGGTGCTCGACTGGCTCGGCTGGGCCTGATCGAGGGCAGCCATGCAACGCCCGGTGCGCCGCATCGGACTGACCGGCGGCATCGGCAGCGGCAAGAGCACCGTCGGCTCGATGCTGCGCTCGCTCGGCGCGGTGCTGATCGACAGCGACGCCATCGCGCGCGAGCTCACTCGAGCCGGCGGTGCGGCGATCGCGGCGTTGAGCGCAGCCTTCGGCGCCGAATGCATCGACGCGCAGGGCGCGCTCGATCGCGAACGCATGCGCGCGCTGGCCTTCGCCGACGCGCAGGCTCGCGCCCGGCTCCGTCATTTCGGAGGAGTCTGGAGGAAAGGATCCTGAAAACATTGGAAACATCACCGAAGATTGGCGGTTTGCTACGGGCAACCGAATTGCTTCCTCGCCCAGCGAATGCCGTTGCGCCGAGTACTCCTCTCGATCCGCGCTGCCGATTCGATTGCTCGCTGGCTCACGGTCTTGTCGATTTCTTTCGGCGTGGTCGCCACGCCCTGCCTGGCGCAAGAGAGAGGGCGCGCGGGCAGTGCACCGGTCGATGTCGGGCCGACATTGCCGTCGTCACAACCCGTGGCCGCGGCGCCAGTCCGCATCACCTGCGATTCCAAAGCGGGCGGGCGCGAGCATTGTGCCGCCACGACGTCGTCGGGCGTCGTGCTGGCGAGATCGTCCGGTGAAGCCCCCTGCCTGCTGGGAAAAACCTGGGGCTACGACGACACCGGTGTCTGGGTCGCTGACGGCTGCAGCGCCGAATTTGTCGTTGCCGGCGCGCTGACCGACGAGCGGGAAGCAACCAGACCGCTCGAGCACATTCCGAACGTCGGCTTCCTGCTCTACGACGGCGAGAAGGGCCAGATCTACTTCCGGCTATTCAGCTACGCGCGCTATGTGAACCAACGGAACCTCGATGCCACGTACGTCGACGCCTTCGGCAAGACGCAGACGATCCAGCAGCGCCAGGACATGCAGCTGGCGAAGTTCTTCTCGCCCTTCGCCGGCTGGTTCGTGACGCCGAAGTTCCGTTACTACCTTTACGTGTGGTCTTCGAACGCGTCGCAAGGCGACGCCGCGCAGGTGGTCGGCGCCGGCAATCTGAGCTACAGCTTCAACCGCTTCGTCACGGTCGGGGCAGGGATTACGTCACTGCCGACCGTCCGCAGCACAGAGGGCCAGTTCCCCTACTGGCTGGGCGTCGACGATCGCCTGATCGCCGACGAGTTCTTCCGCGGCTCCTACACGACCGGCGTCTGGCTCAAGGGCGAGTTCGCGACGAAATGGAAATACATGGCGATGTTCGCCAACAACCTGAGCACGCTCGGCGTCAGCGCCGCGCAACTCGACAACAAGTTCGACACGCAGTCCTACTCGCTGCAGTGGCTGCCGACGACCGGCGAGTTCGGGCTCTACGGCACCTTCGGCGACTACGACGACCATCAGACTCCGGCGATCCGAGTCGGTGCGCATTACTCCCACAGCAAGGAAGAGAAGCAAAGCCAGCCCGGAACGAACGGGATCGAGAACACCCAGATTCGTCTGTCGGACGGCAGCATCATCTTCACGACCGACCTTCTCGGCCCCGGGATCACGGTCGATGCCGTCGACTGGACCATGGTGAGCCTCGACGCGGGCATCAAGCACAAAGGGCGTTCGCTCGAGGCCGAGTTCTACTGGCGTCATCTGACCGACTTCACCGGCAGCAACACCAGCGGCCTCGCGCCGATCGACGACACCGGCTACCAGGTGCAGTCCTCCGCCATGGTGGTCCCCAAATTTCTTCAGGGCTACTTCAACTGGTCGCAGATTTTCGGTGACCACGGAAACCCCTGGGAGGTGCGCGGCGGCGCCAACTGGTACTTCACCGGCGACCGCGGCCTGCGCCTGAACGGCGAATACATCTACGTGCGCCGAAGTCCGGTCGGCTACACGGCGTATCCAGTCCCGGTCGGCGCGAACGGTCCGGTGTTCCACCTCAACCTCGAGATGAATTTCTGAAGAAGGGCGAACGATGACCAACACCAAGGAGACCGTGCGATGACGTTCTCGAGAGGTACCGGTAGATACCCGGGCATCTGGCTTGCGGCTGCGGCAATGCTCGTGACCGGCGCGTCGGGCGCGCGCGCGCAAACCCCGCCGGACAACGGCAGGACGCAAATCGACATCTACGGTTTCGCGATGCTCGACATGGGCGTCACCTTCAAACAGAACCATCCGGACTGGTTCGACGTGATCCGGCCGACCAAGTTGCCGTCCGTGGCCAACGAGTTCGGCGAGGACGGTCGCTGGTTCTCCGGCGTCCGTCAAAGCCGGTTGGGTGTCCGAACCTCGACGCCGACCGATCTCGGCGACCTCAAGACGATCTTCGAGTTCGAACTGTTCGGGACCGGCGTGGACGCCGGACAAACGACATTTCGTCTCCGACACGCCTGGGGCGAAGTCGGGCAATTCGGCGCCGGCCAGACGTGGAGCCCGTTCATGGATCCGGACGTGTTCCCGAACTCGCTGGAGTATTGGGGACCAACCGGGATGGTGTTCTTTCGCAACGTGCAGGCGCGGTGGACGCCGATCCAGGGCGACTCGACGTTGATGCTGGCGATCGAGCGGCCGGGCGCCAGCGGCGACACGGGCACGCTCGCAGGCCGCGTCGAATTGCAGAACGTCCGGCCACGATTCCCGCTTCCTGATTTTTCCGGCGCCTACAAGTACTCGCAGGCGTGGGGCTACGCGAGGGGTGCGTTCATCGTCGGCGAGATGAAATGGGACGACCTCCTGGCCGATCAGTTCGAGCTGTCCGGCAGCGCGACGCGGTGGGGCATCAATCTGAGCTCCAACGTGAAGGTGTTGAAGACCGACACGATCCGGCTTCAGTACATCTTCGGCGCAGGCGTCCAGAACTACATGAACGACGCGCCGGTCGACGTCGGCATCGAGCGGAACGCGGGGAACGCGGTCACGCCGATCGTCGGCACCGCATTGCCGGTGCAGGGCCTGGTCGCATTCTACGACCGGACCTGGAACGACAGGTTTACCAGCTCGGTCGGGTACTCGCGAGTCGACATCGACAACAGCGACGGGCAGACGCCGAACGCGTTCAAGGACGGCCAGTACGCGCTTTTCAACCTGCTCTATACACCGGTGAAGAACGTGCTCGTTGGCAGCGAGCTCCAGTGGGGCAAGCGCGAGAACTTCTCCGACGGCTTCTCCTCGGACGACTTCCGCATCCAGTTCTCGTTCAAATACAACTTCTCGTACAAGCTGGGAGGATAGCCATGTCAGGACCTTCACCCTTCGCTCGACGCCGGTGGCTGATTGGCGTCGCCACGGCGCTGGCCGTGGCCACCGTCGCGGTGCACGGACAGCAGACGACCGCGCAGTCCGCGGTGAACGCGGCCTACGCAAAATTCAAGGATCTGAAGGAAGGCAAGAACGCGGATTACATCCCCGCGCTGGCGCAGGTCGACCCGAACCTGTTCGGCATCGCGATTGTGATGCCCGACGGGAACGTCTACACCGCCGGCGACGTCGCCACGCAGGTTTCCATCCAGTCGATTTCCAAAGTGTTCACGATGGCGCAGGTCATCCAGGAACAGGGACTCGAATCGATCGAGAAACGGATCGGTGTCGACGCGACCGGCGCACGGTTCAACTCGATCATCGCCGTCGAGGGAGTGCGCACCGTCGTCGGAACCGGCGCGCCGGAAATGAATCCGCTGGTGAATCCGGGCGCGATCAGCGCGACCAGTATGGTCACGGGGGCAAACGCCGATGCCGTCTGGGCGAAAATCATCGGCATCCACAACGACCTCGCAGGCCGTCAGCTGACGGTGCTGCAGGACGTGTACAAGTCGGAGTCGGACACCAACCAGCGCAACCAGGCGATCGGCGCGCTGATGCTCGCCTACGGCTACATCAAGAACAACTGGCAGCAGGCGGTCGACCTCTACACGCGCCAATGCTCGATTGGCGTCAACGCGAAGGATCTCGCGACGATGGCCGGGACGCTGGCGTTTGGCGGCAAGAATCCGGTGACCGGCAAGCAGGTCATCGACGCCAAGAACATCCCCGGCGTGCTGGCCGTCATGGCCACCGCCGGACTCTACGACGACTCCGGGAAATGGCTCTACAAGAGCGGCCTGCCCGCCAAGAGCGGCGTCGGCGGCGGGATCATCGCCGTCTCACCAGGGAAGTTCGGGATCGCGGTCGTCTCCCCGCCGCTGGACGATGCCGGGAACAGCGTCCGCGCCCAGCGAGCGATCATCGACATCTCGAATGCGCTCGGTGGCAATCCGTACGCGTCGAAGCCAGGCACCCGAAGCCACTGAGACTGGAGCGTTCGGGGCGCTCCGCGCCGCGTCCCGAACGTTGCAAAATCTCATCAAAAGGCGAGGACCGTCTGGATCATCGGTGCCCAGCCCTTCATACCTGCGGTGTACGGAGTAAAGGCCCCGCTATAAGGAGCTCCGTGGACGCGCATCAACTCGGCGTTGAGCCACAGCCGCTCGGTCGGAAGGAAATACCACTTGGCACCACCGCCGTACTCATGAGAGTCGCCGAACTGCCCGAACACCTTGGACCCGCGCCCATAGAGCACCAGCGTTTTGGGAATGACGAAATGGCCCGCCGTCACCTCGAGGCCGTGGTCGTATGTCGATGCGAGCGGCAGCGGTCCGTCGGCTTCGAAGTTGTCCAGCCAACGCATGAAGTACTGCGCGTTGACCGCAAGCCCGTTCCACTTGATGCCGCCGTCGATCGCCCACATCTTGTAAGTGGCATTGTCGACGGTGACGCCCGGCGCAAATGCTCCCGTCGAGAAGGTCAGCACGCCGTCGGAATTGTAGAGTGACGTGTTCTCGGGACTTGATTGATCGAGATTCGAGAAGCGGTCCTCCCCCGACCTCGTATACGAGGTGCCCATTCGGATCCGAGTCCTCTTGGAGGAGAAGTAATCATCGTACATGTTGCGTGACTTGCCAGGTTCACCGTACGGTCCCAGCGGTTCCCACCAGACGCTGCCCGAAACCAGCAGGTTCGTATCGATCTTCGCCGCCGAGATATTCAAGGTATTGAGACCGTTGCCGACGAACACCAGATAATTGAGCCCCGTCACGGGTTCGCCATTCGCCCAGACACCCTGGGTGAAGCCGGGACGGAAGAAGTTGTCCGCCATGCTCCTGTCGATCGCTGCAAAAAACGGGAAGGTGTTCACCAGTGATCGACTGCCTGGAACGCCGGTGTAGCCGGCAGTGAGGCTGAGGGCCCGGTTGAATCGCCAGCCAATGTTGCTGGCGACGACGATCGAGGCCGCACCAGCGGAAGTCCAGACGGTGAAGCTATAGCGCAGCCTCGGGTCGAAGATGAAGCCGCCCAGGATGAACATCGCGCGATTGACCGTGATGTCGTTGCGTCGATGCACCTCGCGGACGACGCCCAGGTGATCGGTGTACTCTTCGTCGGACGACATCGTATTGAGATATCGAAGCTGGGTGTTGATGTTGAAGTTCAGCAGGAACGGCACCTTGGCACCCTCTGGGGTTTGCCAGATGACCATGCCATCTCGATAACGATCGTCGTCGTTCCGCGCGGCGGCAGCAGGTGCCGGCTGGATGGAAGTATCCGCTGGTCGCTGTAAACGCTCTACCTGCTCGAGCAGTGTCTTCTGCTGCTCCTCGATCTGGCGAAGCCGTTCCCGGAGCGCGAGGTTCTCCGCCTTCACCGCCTCGCTTTCGCTTTGCGGATCCTGCGGCTTGACCTCAGGAGCCTGGCCGAAGGCGGAAGTCGTGACGGAAGCAACCAACGTCAACGCCAGCGCGACCGAAGCCCTGATGAATGTGCGGGGTAGCGACACGTTGAGTTGACCTCTGGAAGCGATCCCGAAATGGGAGGAAGGCAGGCTCCTCGCTAGGCCGATCCCCAAGCCGGGGTCGAAGCGAGGAGCCCGGGTTCGATCAGCAGAGCGTCACGGAGAGCGCCAGGCCAGCCTCGCTGGTCTCCTTGTACTTGCTGTTCATGTCCTTGGCGGTCTCGGCCAGGGCCGCCACTGTTGCGTCGAGATCGACGCGGTGCCTGGACGCGATCTCGTTGCTGGCGATCGCGTAGGCGGTCCAGGCCTTGACCGCGCCGAAGGCGCAGCGCTCGATGCACGGCACCTGCACGTAACCGGCGACCGGATCGCAGGTCATCCCCAGGTGATGCTCCAACGCCGATTCGGCAGCGTTCTCGACCACGCGCGATTCTGCGTCGAACGCCGTGGCGACCAATGCCGCAGCCATCGCCGACGCCACGCCAATCTCCGCCTGGCAGCCGCCCTCGGCCGCAGACAGCGTCGCGTGGTGCTTGCAGAGATAGCCGACCGCCGCAGCGGCGAGCATGCCCTCGCGCACCTTCTGCCTGTCGACCTTTCGGACCTCCATCAGTCCATAGACCAGCGCCGGCATCACGCCGGCGGAACCGCCCGTCGGAGCCGTGATCACGAGATGGCCGCGCCCGTTTTCCTCGGATGCCGCCAGCGCAAAGGCCGACAGCGCGCCGATACCGCGTTCGGCTTCATACTTGTCGTCCATGGCGCGCCGGTAGACGGTGGCTGCCTTGCTGTGCAGCTTGATCGGGCCGGGCAGCACGTCGTCCTCCGGCATCGACAGCCCCGACTTCACCGTCGCGACCATGGCGTTGATGATCTTGTCGGTGAAGGCATAGACCTCCGCCTCCGACCGGCCCGAGATCGACATCTCGTTGGCCAGCATGATCTTGGCGATCGTCGTCTTGTTGGTGTCGGCGTGGGCCCGCAGCTCTTTCATCAACCGGAACGGGTACTTCGGCGGGTTCTTCTTCGGCGGCTCATACCCTTTCCACTCGATGAATCCGCCGCCCACCGAGTAGTACTCCTGCTCGAGCAGCACGTCGTTGCCGCCGAGGAGCTTGACGGTCATCGTGTTCGGGTGCTTGAAGTCGCCCTTCGTCGCGTCGTAGATGACGTCCTTGAGGCTCACGTCGATCGACTTGCCGCCGAGCTTCACGGGGAACACCTGGCCAGGCTTGTCTCGCAAGCTGTCCAGAAACTTCGGATCGACCGTCGCCGGTTCGTGCCCGACGAGCCCTGCGAGCGCGGCTCGTTCCGTGCCGTGTCCCTTGCCTGTGGCGCTGAGGCTGCCGAACAAGTTCACCTGCAGCTTCGTCGCCTTGGCGAGCGTGTCGGCGGGCAGTTTGGCGGCTCGTTGGTAGAAGTCGTAGGTGATCCGCATCGGACCAATCGTGTGCGAGCTCGAAGGGCCCGGGCCCACCTTGTAGAACTCGTCCACGGTCGTCAGCACCGGCCCGCTTCCCTTCTTCACGACATTCAGATCGGGAGCCAGCTGGACCGAGGCCGCAGCGGGCGCCTTTGCAGCTTCGGCTGCTGGCGGAGGGGCGGCTTTTTCGGTCTCCACGCGCGTGCAGCCGTTCATCACCGCAGCCGCCGAGATCACGGCGCCGCGCATGATGAACTTCCGGCGGTCGACGCCCGCCGGAATCTCCGATGGCACCTGCGGCGAGGGACCGAGCGGATCGCGGTCGTTGTCTCTCACGTCTTCTCTCTTGGACATGGATCTTCCCTGCGCTCCTTTTCCGGCGAGGAAACGACCGCTCGCGCGTTGCATTGACGGCGATCGAGCGGCTGGTCGCTGACCGGTTGTTTCAAGCCGTGGGCCAGACAACGCTCACGAGACGATCGCAGGACATTCCCCGGAATCGGCGGGAATTCAGCGGGAATTGGCCACGGACGCGAGGAATGACTCGCGGAATGCGGTGCGCGTCGCCTCCGGCGGGGAGGCCGTAACTCCGACGGGACGGAGTCATCGTACGGTGATGCGGCGGAGCGAGCGCACACGGTCCGTGCGGCGATATCCTCAGCTGCCGGCATCCACTCGCGCGTACTCGCCGTTCCGCGTGCGCTTGAGGAACCCTCCGTCCACGAGGGCGTCGAGCAGCGTATCGCACGTGTGCGGGTCGAGTCCCCACAGACGACGGACCTGAGGCTTCGTGAGGCGAAGATCGGGGATTTCCCGGAATTCGCCGCAAACGATCGGGAGCCAGTGCTTGACGGCCGTTTGTACGTTTTTCATGTGCGGACGTCCTGCCATCCCGCTCCAGCTGCTGCCGGCACACCGGCCATGTTCGGTGGTTGTCCGGTCGACGCGAGGACGCTGCTCCAGAGCGCGCCGTCCGGATCGATCGTCTTGCGCTGCGACACCGCCAGGGCGATCGGCAGATGCGTGAACTGGTGATTCCAGAACCCGACGAGCATGTTGGTTCGGCCGGTCATGCCCGCATGCACCGCCGCGTGGCCGAGCAGAAGACAGAACGCCGAGTCGTGGGCGGTTGCCGGCACGCACCTGATCGCGTAGCTCGGGTCGATGTACTTCAGGTTGATCTCGAGGCCGGCCTGCTTGAAATGCCGGATGATCGCATCGCGCAGGAACACGCCGATATCGCCGTGCCTGACGTTGCCGGAGGCGTCCCGTTCCTGATCCCGCCGGACGAGGTCTTGTCCGGCGCCTTCGGCGACGACGATCAAGGCGTGGCGGCGCCGTTCGAGCCGGCCGGCCAGCTCGTTCAGGAACCGGTCGAGCGTGAAGGGCACCTCCGGAACGAGGCAGAAATTGACGTGGCCGTCGACCAGCACGCAGTACGCGGCGATGAACCCGGAGTCGCGGCCCATCAGCTTGACCAGCCCGATGCCGTTGCGCGCCCCCTCGGCTTCGGCGTGGGCCGCGGCGGTCGCCCGCCTGGCCTCGGTCACCGCCGTCTCGAAGCCGAAGGTCTTCTGCACGAACGAGACGTCGTTGTCGATCGTTTTCGGCACGCCGATCACGCTGATCGCGGCTCCGCGCCGCGCCACCTCGGCGCTGATAGCCTGCGCACCGCGCAGCGTGCCATCGCCGCCGATGGTGAAGAGGATGCCGATCCGCAGCTCCTGCAGCATCGCCACCATCTCGGCCGGATCCTGCGGCCCTCGTGAAGAGCCGAGCACCGATCCGCCCGCCGCATGAATCCGGTTGACCGCATCGGGCGTGAGCTGCAGCGGTGCGTGCCGGGAACTTCGGACCAGCCCTTCGTAGCCGAAGCGGAATCCGTAGACGGTCTTGACGCCGTAATGGTGATGGAGGCTCAGGACGATCGCCCGGATCGTATCGTTCAGCCCCGGACAGAGGCCGCCGCAGGTGACGATGCCGCAGGCCAGCTTCGACGGGTCGAAGAAGAGCGTCTGTCTCGGCCCGGCGCACTCCATCGACGGCGGCTCGGCGCCGGCGTGCATCGATCGTCGCATCTCCGAGAGCGTCGCCGGATAGAGGACACGGTCGTCGTCGGTGGTGAACCGGACGCCGGACATCGGCGACGGGATGCGGCACTCGCCGAGCCGGGGAATCGAGAAATCAGGATCCTGCCGCATGGCGCCGCTTCCTGCTGATCACTGCATCAACGTCGTGCCGGTCGCCCGCAGCGTTGCGGCCGCCTGGCCGACGCGCTCGGCCATCGCCCGTTCGGCGAGGGCGAGATACGAACGCGGGTCGTAGGCGTTCTTGTCGCCGACTTCGGCGTCGACCCGGAGCACCCCGTCGTAGTTCCTGAAGCAGTGGCCGGCAACGGCGCGGGTGAAGGCGTATTGCATGTCGGTGTCGACGTTCATCTTGACGACGCCGTAATCGAGCGCTTCATGGATGTCGCGCGGGTCCGAACCCGATCCGCCGTGGAAGACGAAGGAGAAACGCGACTGTTCGCCGAATTCCGCGACCACGGCGTCCTGGCACTGCTTCAGGATCGACGGCTTCAGCGTGACGTTGCCGGGCTTGTAGACGCCGTGGACGTTGCCGAACGTCGCCGCCAGCAGATACCGGCCGCCGCCGTTGGTGTTCAGGCGGCGCGCGACGGCCAGCGTGTCGTCCGGCGTGGTGTAGAGCTTGGCGGCGGCGCTGGCGCGAACCCCGTCCTCTTCGCCGCCGACCACGCCCACCTCGATCTCGAGCACGAGATCGCTTTTCCGGAAGCGCTCGAGCAGCGCGGCCGCGATGTCGAGGTTCTCGGCGAGCGGCAGCGCGCTGCCGTCGAACATGTGGCCGTTGAACAGATTCGGGCGCCCCGCCGATCGTCGCCGCTCCGTCTCTTCGACCAGCGGCAGGACGAACGCCTCGAGCCGTTCCTTCTGGCAGTGATCGGTGTGCAGGGCGACGTAGATCGGGTAGCGATCGGCGACGCGATGCACATGTTCCGCGATCGAGATCGCGCCGAGTGCCATGTCCTTCACCGCCGCGCCCGACGCGAATGCCCCGCCGCCGGTCGAGACCTGAATGATGCCGTCGCTCCGGCTGTCGGCCAGTCCCTTCAGGACGGCGTTGGCGGTGGTGAGCGAGGTGACGTTGATCGCCGGATAGGCAAAGCGCCCGCGCCGGGCGCGCTCGAGCATCTTGCCGTAGATCGCGCTGTCGGCCACCGGCATGGCTACCTCCTTGTCGCGGGGCGCGGGACGAGCGGCATCCCAGCGTCCGGCGGTCGATTGTGGTCGGTGGCGTCGCCGGCTCGACCCGCCGACACGAGAACGACGACGGAACGGGGCTGCACCAGGTAGCGGTCGCTCTCCACGCGAGCGCCCTTGGCCCACACGGCAATGTCGTCAGGAGACGCGAGTGCCGTATCGATGAAGCGGCGCCAGCACCGCCCGTCGCCTGCTGCAACCGCCGGCAGCTCGAAGGTCAACGGCTCCCAATAGGCGTTCAGCATGCCGTGGACGAGGTAGCGGGCGCGCACGCTCTCCAGCGTAAAGGCGAGCGTATGCGAATGCTCGCTCCAGTCGGGACGACCGAGCTCGACACCGTGCCACTCGAGCCGCACCCGCTGCAGCATCTGCGCCAGGCTGATCGGCGTCCCTCGCGCGACGATGTCGCGCCCGCGACGGAAGGCGGTGAGGTGCTTGACGAACCGGTGGATGCCGGCGTGGCGTTCGAGCGCGCGCCAATCGAACCAGCTGAGATCATTGTCGTGGCAGTAGGCGTTGTTGTTGCCGCCCTGGGTCTGCCGCGCCTCGTCGCCGGCGCGCAGCATCGGCGTACCGGCGGCGATCATGGTCAGCGCGAGGAAATTCTTGACCTGTCGGTCGCGGAGTGCCTCGATGGCCGGATCTTCCGTGGGCCCTTCCACGCCGCAGTTCCAGCTCGCGTTGTCGTCGGCGCCGTCGCGGTTGTTGTCGCCGTTCGCGAGATTGTGCTTGTCGTTGTACGACACCAGGTCGTTGAGCGTGAAGCCGTCGTGGCAGGTGACGAAGTTGATGCTGTGCTCCACTTCGCGCTGCTTGTGCTCGTAGATGTCCGGGCTTCCCAGCAACCGCGCCGCCAGGCGCGTCACCGTGCCGTGATCGCCCTTCACAAAGCGGCGGATGTCGTCGCGGAACTTCCCGTTCCACTCCTGCCAGCGGTCGCCGACGAAGCTGCCGACCTGGTAGAGGCCGGCGGCATCCCATGCTTCCGCGATCAGCTTGGTGCCGGCCAGGAGCGGGTCGGTCTCGATGTCCCACAGGATCGGCGGGTTGGACAGCGGCCGGCCCGACTCGTCGCGCGACAGGATCGACGCCAGGTCGAAGCGGAACCCGTCGACATGCATCTCGGTCACCCAGTACCGCAGGCTGTCCTGGATCAGCCGGCGCACGATCGGCTGATTGGCGTTCAGCGTGTTGCCGCAGCCGCTGAAATCCGCGTAGCGCGAGCGGTCGTCGTGGCGCAGGAGGTAGTAGAAGTCGTTGGCGAATCCGCGGTAGCACAGCGTCGGGCCGTCGTCTCCCCCTTCGGCGGTGTGGTTGAACACGACGTCGAGAATGACCTCGATGCCCGCGCGGTGGAGCGCCTTGACCATGTCGCGAAATTCATCGACGGCTCCCAGCGGGTGGCGGCGCGAGCTGTAGCCGTGATGCGGCGCGAAAAACGACACCGGCTGGTATCCCCAGTAGTTCGGCCTGCCGCCCGGGGCATCCTGCGGATCGAATTGAAACACCGGCAGCAGCTCGACGGCGGTGACGCCGAGGTCGCGCAGGTAGGGAATCTTCTCCATCAGTCCGGCGTAGGTGCCGCTCCTCTCCGGCGCGACGCCGGAGCTCGGGTGCCGCGTGAACCCGCGCACGTGCAGCTCGTAGATCACCGTCTCGACGAACGGCCGGCGCAGCGGCTCGTCGCCGTCCCAGTCGTAGCTGCCGCGATCGGTGACGACGCTTTTCATCGCCACCGCGGCGTTGTCGCCAGGGCGCCTCGCGGCCGCGCGCTCATAGGCGTCCGGCACCGCGACGGCGAGGCCGTACGGATCGATCAGCACCTTCTCGCTGTCGAACCGCAGGCCGCGTTCGGGCGCGAACGGCCCGTGGGCGCGGTAGGCGTAGACCTGCCCTGCCGCGAGGTTCGGGACCAGCGCATGCCAGTAGTGGTAGGTGCGGTGCGTCCTGGCCTCGAGCGCGACGACCCGCGACGGCCGCACCGCGTTCACGTCGTCGAACAGCAGGAGCTCGATGAGGGTCGCGTGCTTCGCGAAGACGCTGAAGTTGACGCCGTCGCGTGAGAGCGTGGCGCCGAGCGGGGCGCTTCGACCCTCGCCGACAGACACCGCCGTCGCCGGACGCGGGATGCCGAGCTGAGGCGCGATCGCCGCCTGGCTGGCCGCCTCAGGCGCGCTCATCGTTTCCACTGCCATTACCCGGGTTGATGTGCCAGATGTCACGGCAGTATTCGCGAACCGACCGGTCCGACGAGAAGCGGCCGACGCGAGCACTGTTGAGAATCGACATTCGCGTCCAGTTGACCGGGTCGAGGTAGGCGTCGCTCACGCGCTGCTGGGTGTCCAGATAGCTCTGGTAATCGGCCAGCAGCATGTACTCGTCGTGCTCCAGCAGCGAGTGCACGAGCGGGGCGAACAGGCCGCCGTCACCATCGGAAAAGGCGCCGGACGCGATCTGGTCGATCGCTTCGCGCAGCTCGGCGTTCGATTCATAGATGTCGCGCGGGCGGTAGCCGCCGGCTTTCCGCGTCCGGACTTCGTCGGTCGTCAGGCCGAAGAGAAAGAAGTTCTCGGCGCCGACCGCGTCGCGGATCTCGATGTTCGCCCCGTCCAGGGTGCCAATCGTCAACGCGCCGTTCATCGCGAACTTCATGTTGCCGGTGCCCGAGGCCTCTTTGCCGGCAGTCGACAGCTGTTCCGACAGATCGGCGGCGGGATACACACGCTGGCTGTTCTTGACGTTGAAGTCGGGGAGAAACACGACCTTCAGCCAGCGCGAGACGGCTGGATCCCGGTTGACGACCGCGGCGACGCCGTTGATCAGCCTGATGATCAACTTGGCCATGCGGTAGCTGGGCGCGGCCTTGCCGCCGAGGATCAGGACGCGCGGCGCGATTGCCGCGGGCGGCGTGCTGCGCCTGAGCCGGTTGTAGAGCGTGATCGCGTACAGCACGTTGAGGTGCTGCCGCTTGTACTCGTGCAGTCGCTTCACCTGGATGTCGAAGAGCGATTCCGGATCGACGATGATGCCGGCCCGCTCGGCGATGAAGCCGGCCAGCGCGCGCTTGTTGTCCCACTTCACCGTCCGCCACTCCTGCTGGAATCGCCGATCGTCGGCGAGCGGCTCGAGGCGCGACAGCTCGTGCTCGAGATCGAAGATCCAACGGTCGCCGATGTGCCTGGTGATGAGCGCGCTCAGTCGAGGATTGCCCAGGGCCAGCCAGCGCCGCGGCGTGACGCCGTTGGTGACATTGAAGAATCGCTCCGGCATCACCCGATGGAAATCGCCCAGAACCGTCGTCTTGAGGAGCTCGGTGTGGAGAGCGGCCACGCCGTTGACCGCGTGGCTGCCGACACAGGCGAGATGGGCCATTCGTACGGCCTTCTCTCCGGACTCGTCGATCAACGACAACCGGCCGGCGAGGCGATCCTCGCCTGGATGGCGCAGCCGGACGTCGTCGAGGAAGCGGCGATTGATCTCGTAGATGATCTCGAGGTGCCGCGGCAGCAGCCTGCCGAACAGCGGCAACGGCCACTTCTCCAGCGCCTCGGACAACAAGGTGTGGTTGGTGTAGGCGCACGTCCGCTGCGTGATGTTCCACGCGCGATCCCACTCGATCTGGTGCTCGTCCACCAGCAGCCGCATCAATTCCGCGACCGCGATCGCGGGGTGGGTGTCGTTCAGCTGCACGGCCCAGCACGAATGGAGGTCGTCGAGCGACCTGCCGCGGGCGAACTGAAGGCGGATCATGTCCTGCAGCGAACACGAGACGAAAAAGTACTGCTGCGCCAGGCGCAGCTGTTTGCCCGCCTCGGGCTCGTCGTTCGGATACAGCACCTTGGAGATGGTTTCCGAGGCCACCTTCTGGGCGACTGCGCCCGAGTAGTCGCCGACGTTGAATGCCTGGAAATCGAAGGACTCGACCGCCTGGGCCTTCCACAGCCGCAGCAGGTTGGTTGTCCGCGCACGGTACCCTGGCACCGGCGTGTCGTAGGCGATGCCTCTGATCACCTCGTTGGGCTGCCAGCGCACCCGCTCCCGACCATCCGGGTCGCGGTAGCGCTCCGTGCGTCCGGCAAACTTCACGTCGACCGTGACTTCCGATCGGACGATCTCCCACGGATTGCCGAAGCGCAGCCACTTGTCCGGCAGCTCGATCTGCCAGCCATCGCGAATGGCCTGGTCGAAGATGCCGAACTCGTACCGGATGCCGTAACCGATCGCTGGAACATCGACGGTCGCGAGCGAGTCCATGTAGCACGCGGCCAACCGGCCGAGGCCGCCGTTACCGAGCCCCGGCTCCTCCTCCTGATCCAGCAGCGTGGCCAGGTCCTGGCCGGCCTTCGACACCGCGTGCTCGGCCGCCTGCCAGAGCCCCAGGTTGAGCAAGGCATTGCCGAGATGCGGCCCGGGCAGGAATTCCGAGGAGAAGTACGCCACCAGCTTGGCGCTGGTGTCCGCGGCGGCGACCGCTTCCACGGTGCCGATGTAGCGCCGCAGCATGCGGTCGCGAACCGTATAGGCGAGCGCCATGTACCAGTCGTTGGGCGTCGCATGTCGTGGCAGCTTGGCCTGGCGGTAATACAGGTTGTCGATCAGCGCTTCCGCGAACGCATCGGCACCGAGGCCGGGCCGGATCTGCTCGCGGGAAGTCTGGTCTTCCGACAGGCCCCGAGGTTGTCTGGCGGTTTTGGAGTTCATCGATCGGACTCGCATGCGTACGCACAGAAAGCCGAAATCCCTGATCCTCGACGTGCGTGGCGACGCTCCGCCGGGATCGGCGACACCGCTGTCGTCCCCACCGTTCGCTGACGGATGGCAGTCAGCGGTGCGAGACGCGTGCCAGAGCGGCGGCGACAGCCAAGGGGGTCGAACCTGCGCACTGATCGCGCCGCGCAATACGGATCACATGCGTTTTGGCCATGATCGCGGGGAACGCGCTGAGGCCGGGCGTGCATCCGCCGCCGCCGCAGATCGTGCGTGCCTCCAGCAGGTCGTAGGTCGCCGAATCGATCGCGCCGCCCGACTTCGATCGCGGCTGCCCCCGCCGACCTCGCCCGGTGTCGCCTCTCACGGGCCGGCCGATCCGCCGGGAACTCGGACAGGAGCACACGGAACTGGAATTGCTGCTCGCGCGATGACGCACCAGCGGTGAGCTGAGGAAACGCGACCGCATCGGAGTGGAGTGACGATGTACACCGTTGATGTCGCCCAGGCCGTCACGACCCGAACGAAAATCGTGGCGACCATCGGCCCTGCCTCGCGAACGCCGGAGGCGCTTCGCCGGCTGTTACTGGCGGGCGTCAACGTGTTCAGGCTCAATTTTTCCCACGGTTCCCACGCGGAACACAGCGACGTCCTCTCCCGCATTCGAGCCGTGAGCCGGGAGGCGGGACAGCACGTCGCCATCCTGCAGGATCTGTGCGGCCCCAAAATGCGGCTGGGTGCGATTCCCGGCGATTCCGTCGAGTGCGCGCTCGGCGAGGAGTTCTCGCTCGTCGCCGATCCGGACGCGACCGGCGCCCGCGAGCTGACCTGCTCGTACCGGGAACTGGCGAACGATCTGAAAGTGGGCGAGACGGTCTTGTTGGCGGACGGCACCGTCGCCATGACGGTGACCGAGGTCCGCCCCGGGCGGGCGCGGCTGAAAGTCACCCAGCCGGGGCGCCTCCGCTCGCGGCAGGGCGTCAACCTGCCGGGATCCGATCTGGCGGTCAGCTCGCTGACCGACAAGGATCTCGCCGACCTGGATTGGACCGCGCGGCACGCGGCCGACGTGGATTTCGTCGGCCTGTCCTTCGTCCGCAGCCCGGAAGACGTCGCCTCGCTGCGCCATCAACTGGCGGCGAGAGCCATCCCGGCGCGCGTGGTCGTCAAGATTGAGAAGCCGCAGGCGGTGGCGCAACTCGACGCGATCGTCGCGGCGGCGGACGCGGTGATGGTGGCGCGCGGCGACCTGGGCGTCGAGATGGACGTGCAGCGCGTGCCGGCGATTCAGAAACGCATCATCGCGCTGTGCAATCACGCCCATCGCCCGGTGATTACCGCCACGCAGATGCTCAACAGCATGGAACACGCGAACCGGCCGACCAGGGCCGAGGCCAGCGATGTGTTCAACGCCGTGCTCGACGGCAGCGACGCCGTCATGCTGTCGGGCGAGAGTGCCGTTGGCGAGTATCCATTCGAGGCGGTCAACACCATGCGCGACCTCTGCGCGCAGGCCGAGGCCTACCTGAAAACATCCCGCATCGCCCGCGGCGAACTGCCGCCGCTGGCCGGCTTGATTGATCCGCTCACGGAAGCCGCGGTGGACGCCGCCTGCCTCATGGCCGGCCGGCTCGACGCCGAACTGATCGTGGTGGCGGCGAAGACCGGCCGCACGGCGCTGTCGCTCAGCAACCGCCGGCCCGGCGCCGCGATCCTGGCGCTCGCGCACTCCGAGCGCGTGGCGTGCGCCCTGAGCCTGTGCTGGGGAATCACGGCGACCCTCGCGCCGGACGTCTCCACCGCGGAACAGCTGATGGCCTTCGCCATCGATTGGGCGCGGGCACGCGGGCTCGTGCGTCCCGGCCAGCATGCGGTGCTGCTGCGCGAGCAGGTCGCCGGCCACGCAGATGCCCGCGCGGTTCTGGCCGGGCAGGTGCGGTGATCGCCGTGCCGCCCGAAAGAAGGCGCGTGCCTCCGACCAGTCGGAGGACCGGCCGGCACCGGCTGGACGCCGGCACCGTGCCTCCGCTGAAACCCGCGCAAATTCCCCGGCGTCGAGGCGGCGCACGGCGGGCACACGGTTTGTTCTCCCGTCGTTTCGGCGTCGCCTGACGGCGCGACGCCAGCGGCCGGACGGCTGCGCGCAATCGCCGCCAGCGATTGCGACAACGGGGAGGCATCGTGACGAGACCCGCACCTGACGTGCAGAGCCGTCGCCGGATGACGGTCGACGGGAACGAAGCGGCCGCGTCGGTTGCGTACCGCGCCAGCGAAACCATCGCCATCTACCCGATCACCCCGAGCAGCCCGATGGCCGAGGTCTGCGACGAGTGGGCGAGCAAGCGGAAGCCGAATCTCTGGGGCGCCATACCGGAGATGGCGGAGATGCAGTCCGAGGCCGGGGCCGCCGGCGCCGTCCACGGCGCTCTTCAGGCGGGTGCGCTCTCCACCACGTTCACCGCGTCGCAAGGCCTGCTCCTGATGATCCCGAACATGTACAAGATCGCCGGCGAGCTGACGCCGTTCGTCATGCACGTCGCCGCACGGACGCTGGCGACGCACGCGCTCTCGATCTTCGGCGACCACCAGGACGTGATGGCCTGCCGGCAGACCGGCTTCGCGCTGCTGTGCTCGAACTCGGTGCAGGAAGCGCACGACATGGCGGCGGTGGCGCACGCCGCCACGCTCGAGACGCGGCTCCCGTTCCTGCACTTCTTCGACGGGTTCCGCACCTCGCACGAGGTCGCGAAAATCGAGGAGCTGTCCGACGACGATCTCCGGTCGCTGATCGCGGAGTCGTCGGTCTTCGCGCACCGCAGCCGCGGCCTGACGCCTGACCGGCCGGTGCTGCGCGGCACGGCGCAGAATCCCGACGTCTTCTTTCAGGCGCGCGAGGCCCAGAATCGTTTCTACGACGTCTGCCCCGAGGTTGTCGAACGCACGATGCGGCAGTTCGGCGAGCTGACCGGCCGCCGCTACGGCCTGTTCGATTACGTCGGCGACCCGGCTGCCGACCGCGTGATCGTGCTGATGGGATCGGGCGCCGAAACGGTCCACGAAGCGGTCGAGCACCTGACCGCCAGGGGCGAGAAGGTCGGCGTGCTGAAGGTGCGGCTGTACCGGCCGTTCGCGCGGGCCGCGTTCCTCGCCGCGCTGCCGCGGAGCGTGCGCTCCCTCGCCGTTCTCGATCGAACGAAGGAGCCGGGCGCGCCGGGCGATCCGCTCTATCTCGACGTGATGACCGCGCTCGCCGAGGCGCAGGCCGAAGGCGTCTCGCCCTTCGCCGCGCCGCCGCGCGTCGTCGCCGGACGCTACGGCCTGTCGTCGAAGGAATTCACGCCGGCGATGGTGAAGGCGGTCTACGACAACCTCGCGAAGGACACGCCGAAGCACCACTTCACGATCGGCATCGTCGACGACGTGACGCACACGTCGATCCCCTGGGATCCGTCTTTTCAGACCGAGGCGGCGGACGTCACGGCGTCGGTGTTCTACGGGCTCGGCGCCGACGGCACGGTAGGCGCCAACAAGAACTCGATCAAGATCATCGGCCAGGAAACCCCGCTTTACGCGCAGGGCTACTTCGTCTACGACTCGAAGAAATCGGGCGCGATCACCATCTCGCACCTGCGCTCGAGCCGGCGGCCGATCCGTTCGGCGTATCTGGTGACCAGGGCGGGCTTCGTCGCCTGCCACCAGTTCGAGTTCGTGGACAAGATCGACGTGCTCGAACATGCCGCGCCGGGCGCCACCTTCCTGCTCAACGCGCCGTTTCCGGCCGACGAGGTCTGGGACGAGCTGCCCATGGAGATGCAGGAGCAGATCATCGAGCGGAAGATCCGCTTCTTCGCGATCGATGCCTACGACCTGGCGAAGCGCGCCGGCATGGGCACGCGCATCAACACGATCATGCAGACCTGCTTCTTCGCCATCGCCGGCCTGCTGCCGCGCGAGGAAGCGATCAAACACATCAAGAAGTCGATCGAGAAGACCTACGGCAAGCGCGGGCCCGAGGTGGTGCGCCGCAACTGCGAGGTGGTCGACCAGGCGCTGGCGCACCTGCACCAGATCGACGTGCCGGGCGCCTCGAGCAGCCGCCGCGGCCGGCCGCCGCTCGTGTCCGAACGCGCGCCCGACTTCGTCCAGAAGATCACCGCGGTGATGCTCGCCGGCAAGGGCGATCTGCTGCCGGTGAGCGCGTTTCCGGTGGACGGCACCTGGCCGATCGCGACGGCGAAGTGGGAGAAGCGGAACCTCGCGCTCGAGATCCCGGTGTGGGATTCGAAGATCTGCATCCAGTGCAACCAGTGCGCGCTCGTCTGTCCGCACGCCGCGATTCGCGCCAAGGTCTACGACGAGGGGTCGCTGGCGGATGCGCCGCCGACCTTCAAGTCGACGCTGTTCAAGGGCACCGAGCACAAGGGCAAGCACTTCACCATCCAGGTCGCGCCCGAGGACTGTACCGGCTGCAATCTGTGCGTCAACGTCTGCCCGGCGAAGGACCGCACCAACCCGAAACACAAGGCGATCGACATGCACCCGCAGGCGCCGCTGCGGGATCCCGAGCGCGCCAACTACGACTTCTTCCTCAACATCCCGGAAGTCGACCGCACCGCCATCACCCGGCTCGACCACAAGAGCTCGCAATTCCTCGAGCCGCTGTTCGAGTATTCGGGCGCCTGCGCCGGCTGCGGCGAGACGCCGTACCTCAAGCTGCTGACGCAGCTCTTCGGCGACCGGCTGCTCATCGCCAACGCCACCGGCTGCTCGTCGATCTACGGCGGCAACCTGCCGACCACGCCGTATACGACCAATCGCGAGGGCAGGGGACCGGCCTGGTCGAACTCGCTCTTCGAGGACAACGCCGAGTTCGGCTTCGGGTTCCGGATGGCGCTCGACGCGCACGTCGCCACGTCGCGCGGCCTGCTGCAGCAACTGGCGCCGCAAATCGGGGACGGCCTCGGCCTCGCCCTGCTCGAGGCCGACCAGTCGAACGAAGCGGGCATCGCGGCGCAGCGGCAACGGGTCGAGGCGCTGCGGCGCGAGCTGTCCCGGATCCCCACGCCGGAGGCGCGCCGGCTCGAGACGCTTGCCGACTACCTGGTCAAGAAGAGCGTGTGGCTGGTCGGTGGCGACGGATGGGCGTACGACATCGGCTACGGCGGGCTCGACCACGTGCTCGCCAACCGGCGCGACGTCAACATCCTGGTGCTCGATACCGAGGTGTATTCCAACACCGGCGGGCAGCAATCGAAGGCGACCCCGCTCGGCGCCGCCGCCAAGTTCGCCGCCGCCGGCAAGCCGGTCGGCAAGAAGGATCTCGGGCTGCTGGCGAACATGTACGGGCACGTCTACGTCGCCCGCGTCGCCTTTGGCGCCAAGATGGCGCAGACCGCGCAGGCGTTCGTCGAAGCCGAGTCCTACCCCGGGCCGTCGCTGATCATCGCCTACAGCCACTGCATCGCCCACGGCTACGACATGGCGAACGGCGTGGCGCAGCAGAAACTGGCGGTCGACTCCGGGGTCTGGCCGCTCTACCGCTTCGATCCGCGCCGCCTGGTCAAGGGCGAAGCGCCGCTCAAACTCGATTACGGGCCGCCGAAAGTCAACGTCGTCGACTACCTTCGAAATGAATCGCGCTTCCGCACGATCGAGCGCGCCGATCCGGAGCGCTACCAGCGGTTCGTCGCCGAATCGCAGGCAGCCGCCGAGCGCCGGTATGCCGTCTACGAGCAGCTCGCCGGCATCACCGTGCCGGTGATTCAACCGAAGGACGACAAGAAACCGCTTCTTGACGTGGTGGAGACCTAATGGACCTCAGCACCACCTATCTCGGGATGCGACTGCCGCATCCGCTGGTCGTCGGCGCCGGTCCGCTCGGCGACTTCGTCGGCATCGCCCGGAAGCTCGAAGACTCGGGCGCGGCGATGCTGGTGCTGCGCTCCCTCTTCGAAGAGGAAATCACCGGCGAGCAGCTCGACGCGTTCGTCAATGTCGAGCGGCACGGCGACTCGTTCGCCGAGGCAACCAGCTTCGAACCGGCGGGGCTGGCGACCATCGGCCCCGACGAGTACCTGGATCACGTGCGGTTGATCAAGGGGGCGCTCGGCATCCCGGTCGTGGCGTCGCTCAACGGCACGACCCCCGGCGGCTGGCTCGGCTATGCACGGCTGATCGAGGAGGCCGGCGCCGACGGCCTGGAGCTGCACATCCATCACCCTGCCAGCGACATGACGCTGAGCGCGGCCGAGGTCGAGCGAGACGCGATCGAGATCGTGCGCGAGGTGAAGCGCACCGTCCGGATTCCGATCGCGGTCAAGATCGCGCCGCTGTTCACCGCCTTCGCCCACTTCGCGCAGCAGGTCGACGCGGCGGGCGCCGACGCGCTCGTGCTCTTCACCCGCTTTCACCACGTCGACATCGACGTCGACGAGCTCGAAGTCGTTCGCAGCCTGCCGCTGTCGGACTCGTCGGAGCTGCCGCTGCGCCTGCGCGGCGCGGCGGCCCTGTCCGGCCGCATCAAGGCGTCGATCGCGATCACCGGCGGCGTCCACACCGGGCTCGACGTGGTCAAGGCGACGATGGCCGGCGCCCACGCGACGCAGCTGGTCTCGGCGCTGCTCCGCCACGGCCCGGACCGCGTGCGCACGATCCGCCACGAAATCGAGAGCTGGATGCTGGAGCACGAGTGGACATCGCTCGGCGAGATGCGCGGCAACATGGGTTTCCAGCGGATTCCGGATCCGGCGGCTTATGAGCGGGCACATTTCCGGCTGGCGTTGAGATGACGGCGCGATTGGGAGGGTGATCGTGCGACAGATGCTCTGGCTCGCCGCGATCGGGTTTCTGACCGTCGCGATCACGGCCGGCGCCGCCGGGCCGGGTACAACGACGGCGATTGCCGCCGCCAAGGCGGCGCCTCCGCCTGCCGCCGCGCAGGCTGCGCAGCCGGCTCCCCCATCAGGCTATGCGGGCAGTGACACCTGCGTCATCTGTCATTCCGACAAGGGCGATTCGCTCAAGGGCACGCCGCACGCGCGGGCGAACAATCCGCGCACTCCGGCCGCTGGCCACGGCTGCGAGAGCTGCCACGGCCCCGGCCAGGCGCACGTCGACGACGATGCCAAAGGGCACATCCTGAAGCTCGCCCAGGCATCACCCGCGGAAGCCAGCCAGACCTGCCTGGCGTGCCACAACCGCGGCGATCACGCCGGCTGGGAAGGCAGCGGCCACGAGCGCCGCAATCTCTCGTGCACCACCTGCCACAGCGTCCACAGCCCGAAGTCGACCGAGAAGCAGCTGGTGAAGGCGACGCAGACCGAGCTCTGCGCGACCTGCCACCGGACGCAGGTGGCCAAGACCGAGCGCGCGGTCGCGCACATGCCGGTGCGCGAGGGCAAGATGTCGTGCACGTCGTGCCACAACCCGCACGGCTCGATCAGCAACGTCAAGGCGCTCAAGGTCGGCAGCTCGGTCGCTGAGAGCTGCACCAGCTGCCACACCGAGATGCGCGGGCCGATGCTCTTCGAGCACGCGCCGGTGCGCGAGAACTGCGCCACCTGCCACGACCCGCATGGCTCGTCGAACGATCGCATGCTGGTCGTCCGGATGCCGATGCTCTGCCAGCGCTGCCACATCGCCAGCAAGCATCCGGCGACGCTCTACGACAAGGACCAGATCACCACGAACAAGAGCAACCGGATGTTCGGACGATCGTGCGTGAACTGCCATTCGAACATCCACGGGTCGAATCACCCGTCCGGCCAGTTCTTCATGCGGTAGTGCCCGGAGGACTTGTGATGCATCGCCTCATACCAATCCATCTGGTCCTTTGCGGCTGCCTGGCCGCGCCGCTGGCCGCGCGCGCGCAGAGCCCGTCCGCGCCGGTGCAGACGCCCGCGGCGCAGAGTGCGGCGGCGCCGGCGTCGACGCCGGCCGCTCAACCGGCTGCCGCCGCGACGCCGCCCGAAGTCTCACGCAGCCTGTTCGAGCCGACCTGGCACGAGTTCCTGATCGGCGGGCGCTTCACCAACATCGACGGCGATCCGGCGCGCTATCAGCGCTACCAGGACGAGCGCAGCGGCCTGCTCTTCTCCGGCTTCCGCTACGCGGTCGACCAGCCGGAGGGCAACTACACGTTCCATGCGCTCGCCGACTACGTCGGGTATCGCGATCAGCAGTTCATGGCGAACTACCAGCAGGTCGGCAAGCTGACGCTGAACGGCACCTGGCAGCAGATCCCGCAGTTCTACAGCGTCGATACGGCCACTCCGTATACCGGCGGCGGCGGCACGCTGGTGCTGGATGACGCCGCGCAGAGTACGAAAAACCTCAACACCTACATACCGATCTCGCCGAAGTTCGATCTCCGCGAACGCCGGGATGTCGGACGCGTCGATCTCCTGGCCACTCCGAAGTCGTCGCTCGACGTCAAGGCCAGCTTCGTCACCCAGAAACACGGCGGCGAACTGCCCTACGGCGCCAGCTTCGGCTTCGGCAACGACGACGAGGTGGCGCTGCCCTACGACTCGCGCACCAACGACTTCACCCTCGGCACCGAATGGACGAACGCGCGGAACATGCTGCGCGTGGCGTACAGCGGGTCGTGGTTCGACAACCGGGTGCCGACGCTGACCTGGGACCACCCGACGCAGCTCACCGACGTCGCGGGAGCGCCCGGGCACGGGCGGATGACACTGTGGCCGTCGAACTCGGCGCAGACGATCAGCTTCGGCGGCTACACCAAGCTCGCGCACAAGACGCAGGTGACCGGGTTCTTCTCCTACGGCCTGCGGAGCAACGACGAGCCGCTGCAGCCGTTCACGGTCAACGCGGCCATCCAGCCCCAGCTGACGCTGCCGCGGGCCAACACCGAGGGCTCGGCACACGTCTTCGCGACGAACCTGAGCCTCGTGTCGCACCCGGTCACCGACTGGCGGTTCAGCGGGCGGTTCCGCAGCTACGACTACAACAACGAAACCCCGGCGACGTCGATTCCGCAGTACGTCAGCCTTGACGCGTCGATTTCCTCGACGCCGACCGGCGGTCCTGATCTCTTCGCGCACAGCCGCACGACGTTCGACGCCGACGCGACCTACACGAAACTGCTGCCCTTCGCGCTCGGCGTCGGCTACACGCACAACGGCAACGGCTACGACGCGCGCACCTTCAAGTCGAGCGGCGAGGACATGTTCCGGCTGTCGGCTGACGCGGTCGGAGCATCCTGGATGACCTTCCGTGCCGTCTACGAGTACGGCAGTCGCACGGGCTCGGGTCTGGACGAGGCGACACTCACCAGCATCGGTGAACATCCGGAAATGCGCCAGTTCGATCTCGCCGACCGGACCCGCAACCGCGTCACCGCCCAGATCGACATCGTCCCGTCGGACGCCTGGACCTTCAGCTTTTCGACGGGCATCCTCAAGGACGAGTTCAGCAACAGCTTCTACGGCCTGCAGGATTCGACCGGGCGGACATTCTCGCTCGGGACCGACTATCGCCTGCCGAACGGATTCCTGGTGGGCGGCAGCTACAACTACGAGCGCTACGAAGGTACTCAGCGGTCGCACGAAGGGGATTCCTCGGATGCACAGTTCAACGATCCGCTGCGCGACTGGACGTCCGACGCGAGCGAGGTGGTCCACTACTTCTCGATTTACGCGGCCCCCCCGCCCATCGGCCGCAAGACTGAGGTGCGGTTCTCGTACGACTACAGCCACGCCGAAGGCAGCAACGTCTACACCATTCCCGTGGGCAGCCCGATTACGGCGCCCAATCAGCTGCCGGCCGTGTTCAACAAGCTGCAGCAGCTGCACATCGACGTTCGCCACCGGCTGACGACCAAGCTGGCGGCGTCGTTCTCGTATCTCTACGAGCCGCTGCGGATCTTCGATTACGCCTTCGACCCGAGCGTGGTGAACAGCATCGTCCAGCCGAGCTCCCTGGTCATGGGCTACGTCTACCGGCCCTACACCGCCAACTCGTTCGTGGCCGGGCTGCAGGTCATCTGGTGAGCCAGCCGGGAACGCTCGCTCGCCACCCGCTCGCCGTCGCCGGGGCGCTGGTCACGACGACGGCGGGCGTCGTCTTCGTCGCGCTGCTGGTCGCCGCGCTGATCGGGCTGTTCGACAATCCCTACGCAGGCCTGATCGTCTTCGTCGGCGTGCCCGCGATCTTCGTGCTCGGGCTGCTCTGCATTCCGCTCGGGATGTGGCTGCAGCGGCGCAAGCTCGCCCGGCATCCCGAGACCGCGGACGAGTGGCCGGTGTTCGACTTCCGCCAGCCGCGCATCAGGCGGATGGCGCTCCTCTTCACCGCCGCGACCGCGACCTGCGTCGCCATCGGCCTCGTCGCCGGGTACGGCAGCCTGCACTGGATGGAATCGCCGACGTTCTGCGGCCAGGCCTGCCACACGCCGATGCAGCCGCAGTTCACGGCCTGGCAGGCAGGGCCGCACGCGCGCATCGCCTGCGTCAACTGCCACGTCGGCGAAGGGGCGCGCGGCTTCGTGCAGGCCAAGCTGGCCGGCACGCGCCAGCTCGCCCACGTCGTCACCGGCACCTTCCCGCGGCCGGTGCCGCCGGGCGCGCAGGTCCCCTTCGGCGGCCACGACCTCACCTGCGGCCGCTGCCATCAGCCGATGAACATCCCCGGCGACGTGATCCGCGTCAAGCGCGAGTACGCGGAGGACGAGGGGAACACCGAGACGATGACCATCCTGCTGATGCACGTCGGGCGCGCGAACGAGACCGGACGCGCCATCCACTGGCACGCCGATCCGTCGACCCGGATCGAGTTCGCGTCAGCGGACGCAGGACGCCAGACGATCGGCTACGTGAAATTCACGGATGCGAAGGGACAGGTCAAGGAGTACTTCGCGCCCGACGCCGGGGATCAGCCGGTCGCCGCCGACCAGCTTCGTCGCATGGACTGCGTGGACTGCCACAACATGGTCGGGCATCGCATCGCGTCGAGCCCCGAACAGGCGGTCGACACGGCCCTGGCGGCCGACAACATCAGCCGCACGCTGCCGTTCGCGCGGCGCGAAGGCGTTCGCCTGCTGAAGGCGAGCTACACCAGCGATGACGAGGCGGAAAAGAAGATCGACGAGGAACTGCGGCGGTTCTACTCGGCGCACGGGAGCGCCGTGGATGCCCAGGCGCTCAGCCGCGCCATCGGCACGCTGCAGGGAGCGTATCGCCGCAGCGTCTTCCCGGCGATGAAGGTGAGCTTCGGCAGCTATCCCGACAACACCGGGCACATGACGTCGCCGGGCTGCTTCCGCTGCCACGACGGCTCGCACACGGCGAAGGACGGATCGACGATCAACGCCGACTGCGAGTTCTGCCACCGGCAGGTCGAACGGCCCGCGCCGGCAAAGTAACGCGTCGCGGTCCCGACACCGCGGCGCTGTCGATCGCCGTCACCCGCCATTCCTGCTCGACGCCGACGTTGATGCCGATGCGCCGGCTCCACGCGATCGGCCGCGGCCCCGCGCCGCGATCCTCGACCCGCAGCGGGCTGTCCGTGAGGTCACGCAGGTTCTGCCGCAGGTCGATGCCGAGCGCTTTCGTCAGATTGCCGGGTCCCCGGCAGAGATCGTTGACGTCGACGTCCGCGGGCTTGCCCCGGCGACGGCGCATCAGCGGCAGGCCGTCGACCGGCTCGAGCGCGCGGATCAGCACCGCGGCCGGCCAGCCCTCCGACTCGGTCACCGCGTTCACCAGGTAGTGGATGCCGTAGTTGAGGTAGACGTAGGCGATCCCGGGAGGGCCGTAGAGCGGCGCGTTGCGCGTTGTCGGCCCCGGCGCCGCATGACACGCCGGATCGCTCTCGCCGATGTAGGCCTCGGCCTCGACGATCGTCCCCGCCGCGATCCCGGCGCGGGTCTGGTGCACCAGGACCTTGCCGATCAGATCCTTCGCGACCTCGAGCGTGGGGCGTTCGTAAAAGTCGCGCGAAAGGACTTGCCCCGACGAAGCGCCGGGAGGCGGAGTGGCGCGAAGTCGGGTCACCGCGACTGAATTCGAGCGAGAGCGCGCTTGGCCGCCGACGCGACTTCCGTATTCGGATCCTTGGCCGTCTCGGTGAGCGGCGCCACCGCCGACTCGTCGCCGATCGCGCCGAGGACGTCGGCGAACGCCGCGCGCAGGTCGCGATCCGGCTCCTGCAGCCGCGGGAGGAGCGTCGGCGCCGCCGACGGCCCGAGCTCGACGAAATACTCCTGCCCCTGTGCCGTCACCTTCGGCGAGTTCATCAGGTCGGCGATGCGCGCCGCGTACGGGCGGCCGAGCTTCTGCAGCGCGAACGCGCTCGCCATCCGCACCGCCACCGACTCGTCGGCGTTCACGTTGCGCTCGAGCGCGTCGATCGACTCGGCGTCGCCGGCACGGCCGAGGCCTTCGGCCGCGGCGCGTCGAATATAGGCGTCCTTGTCGGCAAGGCGTTCCCTGAAGACCGGCACGCTGCCTGACGAGGCGATCTGCGCCAGCCCGTCCAGCGCCGACCACGCGCCCTCGCCTTTCTTGTAGAACGCGAGCTGCTCGGTCAGCGTCGCGATCGCCCGCTGCTCGTGGATCGATCCGAGCGCGCGCATCGCGGCGAACCGCACTTCCGGCTGCGAGTCGTTGATCGCCTTGATCAGCGCGTCGCCGGCCGCGCTCACCTTCAGCCGCGCGATGACCCGCGCCGCCCCGGAGCGGACCGGCGCGTCGTAGGAATCGAGCGCCTTGATCAGCCGCTGCGTCTGCTCCGCCGTCAGCGGCGGACGGGCCAGGACGCCGGTCGCGTAGATCGCTTCCAGCCGCACTTTCGGGTTGTCGTCGTCGACCGCCTGGAGCAGCGACGTGACGAGCTCCGGCGGCACCGGCCGGGGCCACACGACCAGCGGGCTGAGATCGAAGGCGCTGGCGGCAATGCCCGAGCGGCGCTGCTCGACGACGAA
>Ga0207645_10000681_pt1 | contig 28160 bp, 17 predicted proteins | sample KBSM53metaG_FD_184331 | JGI IMG/M metagenome (GOLD analysis project Ga0207645, IMG submission 184331) | Miscanthus rhizosphere microbial communities from Kellogg Biological Station, Michigan, USA - KBS M5-3 metaG (SPAdes) (version 2) | ecosystem: Host-associated > Plants > Roots > Rhizosphere >...
CGGCGCGCGTCGTGGCGGCTGCTGCGACGGTGGCGACGGAGATGCCTAACAACGCCCGCCGACTCGCTGTGACTGCGAGCCGGCGTGGCCGGCCTAGCAGGACACCAGTCAGGCAGCACGACATGAGAGGAGGACGACAGGCGAGCCAGCGGGTCACCCAGCCTCAGGGTCATCCCCGAGGTCGAACGTGAGCGCGGTCACAATCGGGAATCGGGAATCGGGAATCGGGAATCGAGAGCGCCGGGGATCGATCGCCACGTTAGGCGGCGGCTATCTTGCTGCCCGGTTCCGGGCCTGTTACCATAGCTCCGCCGACGGCGGCTCTCGTGCGGGCGTGCGCCACTCAAGCGCGCACTGCCTGACGATGATGCAGGACGGACGGGATTCGCCTCCGCCCGAATGTGAGGGAAGGATGCCAATGCACAGCAGTCGTGCACTGGTCGTGGTATGCCTGGCGCTGACCGCCACGTCATGCGCCTGGCTCGGCGACAGCACGCCGGATATCCGCGTGGATCCACTGTTCCCGGTTCCCGGTTCCCGGTTCCCGGTTCCCGTTCTCCGTCTCCCTCTCCCCGTTAGGATCTCGCACCCCCGGGGGACTACTCCATTGCGGCGGTGAATCAAAGGCATACGTTTGCCGGGCCGCTCGCGCTTCGGCTCGACGCGGAACGCTTCACCGCCTTCGGAGGACCTGACGATGGGAGTCTGCCACGACAAGACCACCACGATGCTGCGGACGCAGAACTACAACGTGGTGCGCCATCCGCGCGACGGGATTAACCCGCTGGACCTGATTGGCGCGTTCAAGGACGCCGTTCACCAGTTAGGCGGGCTCGATAAGCTGATCACCAACCCACCCGCGAACGCCCCAACGATCACGCGCGACCAGATTGCAGCAGACCTCGAAGGCCAGCAGTCGGACAAGCAGGCAGCAGGCATCGGGCTGAGCTTTCTCAGCAGTATCCTGAAGGCACTCGGTGGCGACCTCGATGTGAGCGCGCAGTACCAGAAGGCTCGACGACTGCAGTTCACGTTCAACGACGTCGTGACGGACACGGTCGCCCCGCTCGACGTTGGTGAGTACCTGAAGCAGGGCCAGGTGAACGCCGACAACCTCGTGCTCCAGCAGTTCGTGCTCGGCCAGGGGACGCTGTTCCTGATCACGCAGACGCTCAAGGCGAAGCGGATCACGGTCAAATCGGAGAACGAGAACGGCTCGGAGGTGAAGGTCGACGTGCCGGTGATCAAGGGCATCGCGAGCGGCAAGGTCAACGTCGAGGCAAGCGCCGACCAGTCGTCGCTGGTCACGTACTCCGGCGACAAGAGCATCGTCTTCGGCTTTCAGGCCTTCCGCGTGGGCGTCGCGGGTGGCGTGCTCTCGCTCGTGCCGGCTGCGCCGGGGTCGGTTTCGTTCGGCGTGACGTTCGATCCAACCAAGTCAAAGAGCCCCGGCGACCCTGTGCTCATCGAGGACGAGGAAACGCTGCTCGACTTCTCGACCGACGACTGGGAGGCCGAGGCGAAGAAGCGTCTCGGGAAATGACCTCGCCGCTTCCATGCTTTACGCCGATCTCGAGATCAGGATCGTCGCGCGCGATAGCCAGGATGGAACCGAGGGCTACCGCGTCGAGTTGACGCTCGATCAGGGACAGGAGTTCGGACCGGGGTTCGCCAGGAAGGATGGGCTGACGACGTTCGACGCGACGGGCGCCGAGACGAAGCAGGCCTACGGCGAGCGCCTCTTCGAGGCTTTGTTCGCTGACCCGAAGATCAAGTCCGGATGGGATCGCGCACGCGGCCAGAACCCGCGGCGGCGCATCCGCCTGCGCATTGATCCGGAGCTGTCGGAGCTTCATCCCATCCAATGGGAGTTGCTCCGCGCACCGAGCGACGATTCCGCCCAACTCTCGCTACAAGCCGCAACACCGTTCTCCCGGTATTTGCCCCAGGAGTGGCAACCCGGCACGGCGGTGCTCGAGCGCCCCATCAAGGTGCTCGTGGCGGTTGCCAACCCATCGGACCTCGCCGACTGGAAGCTGCAATCGGTCGATGCGAAAACCGAGTACGAGAGCCTCCTCACGGCCACCGCCGATATCAAGGATGAAGATGGCGCACCGGCGATCCGCTTCGATCTGCTTCCCCACCCGTGTACGCTCGACGCGATTCGAGACGCGCTGAAACAGGGCTATCACGTGCTGCACTTCATCGGGCATGGAACGTCCCGGCTGGAGCAGGACGAAAACGGCGTCGAACGGCTACGGACGAGCCTCCTGCTGCCTAACGCTGCCAAGAGTGACAAGGTGGAGCAGGTAGCCGACACCGCCATCGCCGACATGATCGATCGCCAGCTCGGCGACGCCACGGTGAAGAGTGACGAGCGGCTGCGCCTCGTCTTTCTCGAGAGCTGTGAGACGGCCACGCGCGACGCGAACGACGCCTATCGTGGCCTCGCGCCTCAACTCGTCAAGTCGGGAGTGGCGGCCGTCGTGGCGATGCAGGACCTCGTCGAAGTGAAGACTGCGCGCCCGTTCGCGAGCACGTTCTATCGGCAACTCCTTCGACACGGCCAGGTGGACCTGGCGTGCAACGAAGCGCGCGACGCCGTCCGCACACAGAAGCTGCGCGGTGACGACGTGCCGGTGCTGTTCATGCGCCTGCGGTCAGGCGAGCTGCTTCGCGTGCGAGGACGTGTTGCGCAGACCGACAGGGCTACGTTCTGGAAGCGTCTGAGCGTCAACATCAACACCGAACAGTGCGTGCCGTTCCTCGGGCCGCGCATCAACAGCGGCATCGTGCCCCGCCCCGAGGCGATCGCTCGGTGGCTGGCCGCGGGGAACGGCTATGCGCTCGCGGATGCCGACAAGCTCGCGCGCGTGGCGCAATTCGAGGCCTACAAGGATCCCTCGGCATTCCGCTCGATGTACATGAAGCGGCTCAAGGAGGGCGTCTACCGCTCGGTGGGCCGCGCACCGACCGCGGCAGAGGTCAAGCAATTCGACAAGCAAACGCTGCGAGCCGTCACGGACGCCGTCGGTTGGGGCGAGGCCTCGAAGAAGGTCGAGGAGTGTCGGATCTACCACGCGCTCGCCGATCTGCAGCTGCCGCTCTACGTCACGACGAACGTCGACGACTTCATGTACGAGGCGCTGGCGCATCATCTGGCGCTCAAGCCGGAAGACGTCAGGCGTATCGGGCCGCGTTGGCAGAAGGCAACCGAGGGTGCTCCGCCGCACTCCGTACTGGAGCCGGAGCCAAGCAGCACCACGCCCTACGTCCTTCACCTCAACGGCTTCGACGATACCGCTGACCCCTCGCAGCTCGATCATGTCGCGCTGTCCGAGGATGACATGATGTCAAAGTACATTCGTCTGGCTCGCGACCAGGTGGAGATCATCCCATCGAACATCGTGACGAGACTGTCCGACAGCAGCTGGCTGTTCCTCGGCTACGATATCGACGACTGGGAATTCCGCGTCGTTGTGCAAGGTCTGCTGCAGCCAATTGCGCAAGCGAGGGCAACGACCAAGCTGCACATTGGCGTGCAGCTCGAGGTCGGGCCGGGTGGAACCGGGATCGATGAGCAGGCCGTGCAAAAGTATCTGCAGGGATATCTGGAGCAGCGGTTCAGGATCACGGTCTACTGGGGCAGCCCGGCGCAGTTCGTGGCGGAGCTGAACCGACGACTACTCGAGGATTGAGAGGCCGCGACATGGCGGAACTGAACCCGTATGTGGGGCCGCGGCCGTTTGTCGAGACCGAGCACCGCTTCTTTTTCGGCCGCGCCGAGGAGGTCGAGATCCTCACGAGCCTGGCGGTGGCGCGTCGCGCGTCGCTCCTGTTCGCGCAGTCGGGCGCCGGGAAGTCGTCGCTCCTGCGGGCCGGCCTAACGCCGCGCTTACTCCGCCACCGGCGACTCATCCGAGGGCGCGAGACGTTCCAATCGCTCGTGAGCGGGGTCCGGATCGCACGTGTGGGAAGCGGTCGGGAGGAGGCGAATCCGCAGAACATCTTCGTTCAGAGCGCATTGCTCTCGGTTCAGTCCGATCCAGCGGTGGAAGTGTCGACCGACCTCACGTTGAGCGATGCCCTCGCCACCTGGCTCCTCCCGCAGCGCCAACGATTCGCGACGGCGACCGACGAAGCGCCGCTGCCGTTCCTGCTGGTGTTCGATCAGTTCGAGGAGCTGTTCACCCGGCACACGGCGTTCCGGCACCATCGCGAGCCGTTCTTCAAGCAGGTGACGCAGGCGTTGGCAGACCACGAGTGCCTCCGGGTGCTGTTCAGCATGCGCGAGGATTACATCGCGGAGCTCACGCCGTATGCGCACTTCCTGCCCGACCAGCTCCGCCCGCGCTTCCGGCTGGAGCGTCTGAAAGGCCAGGCCGCACTGGATGCCATCACGCGTCCCGCGGACCGCGCCGATGTCGCGCGTCCATTCGAGACGGGCGTTGCCGAGGCGCTTCTCAATAACCTGCAGGCGGGAGGCGCGGACGACATCGAGCCGATCCTCCTGCAGGTCGTCTGCAAGCGCCTGTGGCAGAACCTTTCGGCGGACGCCGGCTCGATTCGGAACGAGGACATGCGGCAGCACGGCGACGTGGACCGGGCGCTGATGGATTATTACAACGACGCCGTGGAGACCGTGGTGCGCGAGGTTCAAGCGGGCGGCGCGTCGGTCGGTCAGCGGCGGGTGCGGCGCTTCTTCAGCGACAGCCTGCTGACGCCCGCGCGCACCCGCGCCCTCGTCTATCGGGACGACGTGAACGGCGTGACGGCCGGCCTGCCTAACGGCGCCATCGACATCCTCAGCCGCTCGGACGTGAACATCATCCGCGGTGAGGCACGCGGCCAGAGCCGCTGGTACGAGCTGTCGCATGATCGCCTGATCCCGCCGGTGCTCGCGGCGAACGAGGAATGGACGCGGAACAACACGACACCGCTCCAACGGCGCCTCCTCGAGTGGACGAGCCGCGGGCGACTGGACAAGGATCTCCTGAGCGCGAAGGAGGTGCGTGCCGTCGAGGATTGGCAGCGCAACTACCCGGATGACTCGCTCACGCCGCTCGAGAATGAATTTCTGCAGCGCAGCCGCCAGGGGTTGGCCACCGCGCTGGCGCTCGTTCGGGCAAACATCGACGAGCTTGGCTGGGCGGTGCTCTTTGCGGACGACGATCCGATGCGCGAGGCGATCCGTCGCGCGTTAGGTCCGTTGCTCGAGCAGCGGGGCCGCCAGACCAGAGCGCGATTTACGCGATCCGAGTACGCCGTGAAGCCGGGCGAGAAGGCACAGGAGTTTCTGAAGCGTCACGGCGCGCTGGCGCGAGGCGTCGAGGACGCCGATCGGATGCCGTACTACCTCCTGATCGTCGGTGATCCGGAGCGTATCCCGTTCGAGTTCCAGTATGCGCTCGACGCGCAGTACGCGGTTGGGCGGCTGCACTTCGAAGGCGTGACGCGAGAAGAGACGCTCGCCATGTACGCGCGATACGCGCGGAGCGTGGTCGAGGCGGAAAGCGGTCAATGGGGCCTGCCGCGTCAGGCGGTGATCTTCGGCCCACGCCATGAGCAGGACCCCGTGACCGCGATGCTGGCGCGAAACCTCATCGAGCCGATGATCCAGGAGCTCAGCCGTCCGGGTCTCACGGTCGAGGAGTGGCGAGTCACGCCTGTCGTCGCGGACGTCGCCACCAAGGGGCACCTGCTCCGACTGCTCGGCGGCGACCGTCGTCCGGCGCTTCTGGTGGTGGCAGCGCACGGCACGTCGTATCCCAAGGGGCACCAGGATCAGTACGACGAGCAAGGTTCGATCGTGTGTGCGGACTGGCAACCGAACACCGGACCGCTCACCGACAACGAGTACCTTGCCGGGCGAGATGTCCCGGATGACGCCAGCCTCCTCGGCATGATCGTGTTCACGGTAGTCGGGTTCAGCGCCGGCACGCCGAAGCTCGAGAATCAGGTGAGGAATGAACCACCGCGGGAGCTTTCCGACCGAGCGTTCATCTCTCGTCTCAGTCAGCGGCTGCTCGGCCACCCGAGGGGCGGAGCCCTCGCCGTCATCGGTCACGTCGATACGTCGTGGTCGGACACACTCCAGGAGTTCGCGGACGCACCGGATGGCGCGAAGCAGTGGAAATCGGAGGGAAGCGACACGTTCGTCGGTACGGTCAGTCGACTCGTCCGAGGGTTTACGGTCGGGTCAGCGATGGATTTCTTCAACACCCGATATGCGCAGACTGCTGCCGAGCTGGTGGATCGACTGCTCACTCCGACGCTGCAGGGTGGCATCAACGGCAAGCGCGATCGCCTGATCAACGAAGCGATCGACGTCCGCAATTACATCGTGCTTGGCGACCCGGCGGTGCGGGTGGCGGTGGAGGGGCCGGTGCCGGAGCACCCGGCGTCGATCGCCATAGACTCCGCCGAGATCGCGGCGATCGCGGCAAGCCTAACGCCGCTCCCAGCGCCGCCGGTTGCACCGACAACAGAGCCAACGGCCGAACGACCTGTCAGCGGGGTGGGTCCGACGGGGGAAACGGCGGTCGTCGGTCCCGAAGACATCGCGAGTGGCGGGCCTGTGTCGCTCGACATTGAGCCAACGGACGCGGCGACCACGAGGGGAATCGCCGACGAATTCGTCTTCTTCAACGGCATCGACTTCGGGTCCGGTCAGTACGCCTACCCGACGCCGACGCTTCCCGCGCTCGTGCAGTTGATCGTCGCCGGTACCATCGACCTCGACCTGATTCAGTTGGGCGGACTGACCGATTACCGGTCGAGCGCGGCAAGCTATTTCGAGCGCGGACTCTGACGCATGGCACTGCCTCCGACATTCGACCCGAATGACCTGCGGCAAGCCGGTTGGGGCGTGATCTTCGCGCCTAACGTGTACCAGGCTGTCCGACCGGCGCTGGAGCCGCTGCTCCAGTGGCGCCGCCAGCAGAGCGGGGACCTCTATCGTGAATTCGCGGGCGATGATGGCTATCGAGCGGGGGAGAGCGCCGGAAGTTTTCTGTCACGGCATGGCATTGGCCTGGGCCGCGTCGTGCCGGAGCGGGTACCGTACTATCTGCTGCTGGTCGGGTCGCCGGCGGACATTCCCTTCCGCTTCCAGCAGCAGCTCGACCTCAACTACGCGGTCGGGCGGCTCTACTTCGATGACGTCAACGCTTATCACCGGTACGCGACCAGCGTAGGAGAGAACGAGCGCAACTTCGGGCAGCCGCGACAAATGACCGTGTTCGCCCCGAGATTCCCGGGCGACACCCATACGGCCACGACCGTCGACGAGCTCGTCGTACCAATGGTCGCCGAGCTGCTGGAGCGCGCTCGGGGCTGGAGAATCTCGACCGCCATCGGCGACGAGGCGACGAAAGCGCGCCTGGGCGCGGTGCTCAATGGCGACGACGATGCCGCGTTGCTGTTTGCCACGAGCCATGCGGCGGTTCTCCCGGACTCGCACCCCCTTTTCGACGCGAGACACGGCGCGCTGGTGTGCGGGGACTGGCCAGGCCCACCTAACGCCAACGCGATCGCGACGGGTGTGTCGCCAGGACCCGGCATACGCGCATCGTTCGGGCGGGATGATCTCAATCCCGCCCGAAAAGGCGTGCCGGAGAGGATGGCGATCCTGTGGAGCTCGTTCAGTGCGGGATTCGGGCCGCTCGAGCTGCGCCCCAATGCGCCGCAGCGCCCGTCGGTGGCCCCGCTGGCGCAAGCGCTGCTCGGTGCTCCATCGGGCGGAATGCTGGCCGTCATGGGGTTCGTCGACCGCATGCTCGGCTTTTCGTCGCCACGGCTCGCAGCCGTGGACCGTTACCGCGAGGCCGTGGCCCGCGCGATCTGGATGCTGCTCACCGGCGCCCGAGCCGGGTTCGCGACGCAGAACTTCGACGAGGCGTACGCCGAGCTGAGTGTGGCGCTGAGCGCTACCCACGAGAAGCGACGGTACGGGCAGGAGATCGCTCCGTCCGAGCTGGTCGGCCTGTGGGCGGCGACGAACGACATGCGCAACCTCATCCTGCTCGGGGACCCGGCGGTGCGGCTCCCGGCGGCCATGCCTCTGGTAGGGTGATGGACCCGGCCACGAGGGAGCCCGCGATGCCTAACGGGACACCGGAGAGTATGTACCACGCGAACGGCATCGATCCGGATGGCAAGTACCTGCAGCTCCCCGTGCCCGAAAAGCTCCTCGCCGACGTGGCGGTGGGTGATCCCATCGACCCGGGTGCACTGGCCACCCTCCGCGAGCGCTACGAGAAAAAGGACGCGGCGACTTTTGGTGTGCTCGGTGACCGAAGCTCGCTCGCCAGCGTCGGCTGGGGCGTGCTCTTCGCGTACGACGACAACGATCGAGTCCCGGATCTGAAAAAGGCGCTCGCGCCGCTGCTCGAACGCCGCAAAGCCCAGGCGGGCAGTGGCTACTATGAGCTCGATGGTGCCCGCGCATACCGTGCAGGCGAGAGCAAAACCCAGTTTCTCAAGCGGTTCAACCTCGGGCCGGGTACCGTCGATCCCGCCAAGCTGCCGTACTACCTCCTCATCGTGGGCGATCCGCGCCAGATCCCATTCCGCTTTCAATATCTGCTCGATGTGCAGTTCGCAGTGGGTCGCATTCACTTCGATGCTGACAATGCACACGACGCACTGGAGAAGTATGCACAGTACGCCAGGAGCGTCGTGGAGGCCGAGGAGAAAGCGGAGCAGGGCGTGCTGAAACTCCCAAGGACCGCGGTGCTCTTCGGCCCGCAAAACCCGGGTGATACCGCCACGGAGCTCAGCGTGCGCGATCTAGTCGTGCCGCTCGCCGACGAGCTTCGTCACGATGCGCCAGCCGGCTGGACGATCGGCGACACCGTCGAAGATGATGCCAGCAAGGCAGCGCTGCGCACGCTGCTCGGCGGAAGCGCCGCGCCCGCGTTCCTATTCACGGCGAGTCACGGCCTCGGACTCAAGCTCGATGACCCGCGACTGCTCACGCACCAGGGAGCACTGGTGTGCAGCGGGTGGGAAGGGCCGGGGTCGAAGGTGACGGACGAGGCCATCTTTGGCGCAGACGACGTGGACCCTAACGCGAATCTGCTCGGACGCATTGTGTTCCACTTCGCATGCTTCGGCGCGGGTACGCCGAGGCTGGACGACTTCTCGACCGCGGTGGGCGGCACGGCCATCGCGCCGTACGAGTTCGTCGCTCGGCTGCCGCAGGCGATGCTCTCACACCCGGGTGGGGGGGCGCTCGCGGTTGTGGGCCACGTCGATCGCGCGTGGGACTGGTCGTTCCATTGGGGCACGGCCGGCGCGCAGCGCGCCGTGTTCCGGAAAACGATCGGCGATCTGCTGGCCGGGTTACCGGTCGGCGTCGCGCTGGACGAGTTCAGCCTGCGCTACAGCGAGATTTCGACGTTGCTCACCGAGGAGATCGCGGACGTCAAGGCGGGCAAGGCGCGGGACGACGCCCTGCTTGCCCGCTACTGGACCGCGAACAGCGACGCGCGCAACTACGTGCTGCTGGGCGATCCGGCTGCGCGGTTATCTCCGGCCTGATCGCCCGGTCTAACGCCTGAGACCCGGATCCTCGCTATGTCAGCTCCGGCATGTCTTTCACCCGAAGCTGCACCGCCGGGTCCCCGAGGATCAGGAAGTTCCGCGCGTCGTCGCGCGCGACCCAGAACTGCCCGAGCAGCTTGAGTGGCACATCGGCGCCGTGCTGCAGATCCACCTGCAGCTCGGCGAGCCGAGTCGAGAGCGCGGCCCATCGCATGTTGAACGTGTCGGTCGCCTGACCCACGCGGTCTCCGTTCATGAGCCTCGCGAGGACCTCGCGAAATCCCTGAATCTGCCCGCCCCCCTTGTCGGACTGGAACGAGTAGGCCCACGCGCGCTCCACATGGGCGATCGCGGCGAGCGCGCCACCATCGTTATGCGCCAGCAGCGCCTGCGGCAGCTTGGACAGAAACGGCCGAGCGGCGATGCGCTTGGGCTCCTTGTTGAGCCGGTCGTAGTTGTCGAGCTCCGGCATGCCGCCGCCGTAGCACGCGAACATGAAGTGAATGAGCCCGTGCACTTTCGCGTCGGTCGGCACGTCCGACGCCGAAAACCAGTGGTCCGCGGTGATCGCACCGCTCCGATCCCAGTCCTGGCAAACCAGCGCTCCCTGCTTCTCGGTCTGGCGGGCGTCGCCCATGTCGAAGGCCATCCCGTGGCCACCGCTGAACAACACCGCCGGGGCGCCGCCGGGGATGTCGCCCCGAAGGATGCGCGCGAGGCCGTTTTTCGTCGCGTCGTCCGCGAGGAATGGCTGAAGCTTGAACTTCTGCCGCTGACCGACGGGCACGGGCTTGAGTCCCGATCCATCGCGCATTGGCTCGGCGACCTGTCGATTGAACAGCTGCGTCGCCGCGTCGAATTCGTGTTCGGGGGCGAAGATCGCCATCTGCCGTACGGTGGATACCGCCGCGGCCTTCTCGTACTGAACGACGCTCTCCGCATAACGCCGGAACTCGTCAGGCGTATCGAACCACAGCCGTCCCACCGCCCAGTACAGGTCGAGAACGTACTGGAACTCGAACGGGATCACATCCGGCGGCGCGACGATGAGCAGGTAGAACGGCACGCCCTGGTTCGGGTCGACGACGTCGAGCCGACTGCCGCGTCGCTTGAGCCAGTCGAACGCGGTTTCGCCCGGCCGGTAGCCGTCCTGGTCGTAGATGACGAACGGGTTCGCGCCCATCTCCTTGCGGTGATCGATGAGCGGTTTGAGCGCGTCCTTGATCTTCGGGTCGACGTTAGGTGCAAAGATCACGCCCCAACCGACGTCCGCGAGGTTGTTGCCGTCGAGCCCTTCGCCAACGGCGAAGGCCTGCTGTCCCGCTCCCTCCGCTCGTGCAGCCTGCGCAGTCTTCTCCGGACCCGGTGGTTTTGCCTCACCCACCTCGGCCTTGATCGCATCATCCGAGAGGTCGTTGAGGGGCTTGCCGCTGGTCGCGGAGACGCCAAGCGCGTGAAGCGCGTCCGAATCGTCAGGCATGTTGACTCCTCAGGCGGAGGCAAGCGCCGCCGACCAGATCGCGTGCGCAACCTCGGGCCCAGCGATGTCGCTATGGGCGCCGCTCGGGCCTTCCTTCTTGGCGATGAACTGCGACGACTCGAGGTTGTAGACCTTTCCCTTCTCCAGGCTGTAGGAGCCGTCAGCCGCGAGCATTTTCAGATCGTTAGCGATGCCGTTGGCGACTCCCTGGATGCCGAAGGCGCCGATGGCGCCGAACTCGGGCAGCTTGGTCGGGTCGAAGGACGCGGAGCCTTTGACCTGTGAGGCCAGCGGATAGAACACGCCCACGGCCGAGTCGTACCTGGACCGGGTGACGATCATGGGGCCACTGACCTTGCGGTCCCCGAGAATGGGATTGAAGTAGCCGGCGCCGCCCCCGCCGAACGGGATGGCGTTCGCGTAACACCAGAGCGACACGGCACCCTGCACGAGCGCAACGGAGTCCACGGCACGCGGAAGCGGTCCCCTCGCGTTAGGCCCGCCGAGCATCCCGGAGACGACGATGGTGCCGAAGCTATGTCCCATGAGGTGGACACGGGCGGACGACGTGTTCTGAAGCGCTTTGAGGAAGGAGTGCATTCCGCCTTCGCCGACCGAGCGCCCTCGCTTTTTCATGGTCCAGTAGGAGAGCCCACGGAGCGGTTCGAGCAGGCTGCCGAGGTTGATACCGCCGAACGCCGCGCCTGCTTCATTCCCGGCTTCGAACGCCGCCTCGGGGTCGAAGGCCTCGCGGTCCGCGTCAGGCGGGCCGGCGACGCCCGCGCTCCCGAGACCTAACGCCTGGTTCAGGTCGAGGTATGCCTGGCGAACCTGCGGAGACAGCTCCTCCGGCGCGATGTCGGTGCGCGCCGCGTTGATGATGACCTCGAGCGGTCGGCGGATCTCGGGACGATCACCGAGTCGGTCGAGGTACGACCGCAGCAGTGCGTCGGGCGAGACGGCAATCTCCGGCGCGCCGAACGCACCACTCCCGAGCTCTTCGTCGCCCCACGGCTGGCTGGGCCAGTGAAGCCCGATGAACAGCGGCGTGAAGTTGGGAAACACGGTCGACGCGCTCTGACGCTCGGGCGCTCGCGCAAACGCACCGATCCAGCGGTTGTATTGGTCGCGCGCAGCCGGCAGGTCGCCTTTCCACCCGTGGCAGAAGAAGAAGACGTTCGTCACGCTGTCTCGCTTCGCCTTGTCGATGAGCTGCTGGCTCATGAGCGCCGTGCCTTCGGGTCGCTCCTTTCCGTCGGCGTCGAACGAGATCAGTCCGTACTCGATGTCCGTCCCCGGAATTCGCTCGAATCCCATGTGCTACCTCCTCAGTTGCCCTCAGTATCAGCGATCGCGTGAAGCGCGGCGAACGGCTCCGGACGATTCGGTGCGAGAAACAGTGATCGAACGGGATCCGCCGCGACGTCGCGAACGAATGCCTCGGTTCGCGCGCGACGACTCTCGCTGTCCATGTTCTTCACGATCTTGTATTTCACTTCCGGCACCGTCAGGTCGACCACGAGCGTCGACCCGCCACGGAACGTGAACGTCGGGGTGTCCTCGTTGTCCTTCACCACCTGTTCCGACTGCGTGAGGGCGACGATCAGCTGCGTCACCTGCTTGCCGTCGGGCGTCGCGCGACCCGCGCGACGCAGCTCGTGCACCTCGAACGAGCGGCCGGCGTCCAGCCCGAGCTCCTTGGCGAAATCCGGCACGACCTCGAACGTCCGCGCGAGCTGCGTGTGCAGTTTCAGGCGACGCTTCCACGTTTCGCGAAAGAGCTGTTGCCTGTTCTTCATGTAGAGGCACGCGTCGGCGTATCGCTTGAGCCCCTGCACGATCTCGAAGTACTGCTTTTGCACGGCCTGCGGGATCGCGGACGTGTCGAGCCCCTGCCAGCGAAGCGTGTCGACCGAGAGCGTTCTGAGGGTGTTCTGCGAGGGCACGCCGATGTTCAGCGGATAGATGCCGCGTCGGCGGAAGCTCTCCACGAACGCGACCCGGTAGTTGAGGCGATCGTCACGAACCATGTCGAAGTCGGCCGTGATGATCGCGCGCAGGTACTCGAAGAACGTCACATCCACAGGCGGGAGGTAGTCGAGCGCCCGGATGCACATGGTGAGGACGTGACCGGCCGATTTCGCTGCTTCGTCCGCGAGCCGGTTCACGAGGTCGGGATGCACGGCACCGCTGGGCAGGACGCCGGTGCCGCCCGTGTACAGGCGGATCAGGTCGGCGGTGCGCGTCCTGTAAATCGCGAGGAACGCATCGAACACGGCGCCAACGAGAATCGCACCGCGCTCGTGCGGCGTGACGCGCTTCTCGAGGTCGGCCGGATCGGGCACGAAGCGCTTCCACACGCCGTTCTCCATGTGGCCGATCGCGTCGCGGAGCGCGCCGCGCCCGCCGGTGGCCTGGCCGAACTGCACCGCGAGACTGCCTAACGTCGACTCGGACTCGAGGTCGCCGCGCGTCTTGGCGATCTCGGTGCCAAGGACCTCACGCATCGTGAAGTGCTGGAGGAGCGCGACGATGTCCGCGAAGCCTTCGTGGAGCGCGAGGACGTCGACGTTCGTCGGCTCGTTGAAGCGGCGATACATCCCGTCGAGCACCGCGTGCGTGGTCTCGTGCGCCACGATGTCGTGCGACAGGCACGAGTAGATGCGACTGCCCGGCATGTGATCGCCGGGTTGGTTCGCGCTCGCCTCGAAGTAGCCGAACAGAAGCGCGATCTTCTGGGGACTATAGAACGCGTTCGCCTGGCGCAACGCGTGCGGCTGCACGCGCAGCCTCGGGGTGAAGATGCTGTCGTCGAGCGGGTCCTTCGCGTTGGCGCCGTGACGCCAGAGCACCGGACGGCCGAGCGCGCGCTCGAAGAACTCGATCGTCGTCATCGCGACCGCGTACACCATCTGCTGATGGAACTGCGCGTTCCCCTCCGACGGTGACCAGCCATCCTGTGCGAGGAGGCGAGGGTCGTCGAGGTTCACCGGTGTGTACGTCTTGCCCGACGGGTCGGAATCGCTGACCTCGAGATACTCACCCACCGGCCCCTTGGAGAGCGATTCCCATCGCACGTTCAGCGTCGCTTCGTTGATGGCGGCCGTGTCGAGTCGCGTCGCGAAGCTGGGGTCCACGGCATACACACGCAGGCGGCGGTAGACAGGATCACGGACCGTCGGCTCCGAGTCGCACGCGGGCAGCACATCGGGGACGATCGGCTTACGCACCGGCGTCGGCGGAACGGACTGGCCGGTGACGATCGGGTAGCGCGACGCGACGTGCTTGCGGAGCGCGAGCGACGCCCCCTCGTCATCGATCACCGCTTCCATGATCTTCGCCATCGTCGCATTGTCGACGCGCTCGGCCCCGTCGGGATCCTCGACGAGCTCACTCAACGTCGTGTTGAGCAGCCAGCGCTGCATGAGCTCGAGGTTGAGCATCTGCTCGCGCGGCGGCGCTTCCGCGAATCCCAGCCCCGTGATCACGCGGAGAAAGGCAAACGAGTCATTGTCGGACTTCGTCTGTGGAAGCCCGAGCACGGGGCGCACGGCGAGTGCGGCATTCGCCTGAATGACGCCGTTGCCGAGTCGCGACCGGTTGTCGGTGAGCTTCGCAGTGGTGAACAGGGCGTTTCGCACTGCTTCGATACGCCGCCAATCGCGAGGAAGCTCGTTCTTGTACTTCTCGAACCAGAGCGCGACAGCCGCGGCAACCTGCGGCGTCGCCGACGACGTTCCGCCACCGTTCAGCCGGACGGCGTCGGTGCAGCCGTAGCGCGCCCACGGAATGTTCGGCGTGTACGCGGAGACGGCCGCTTTCATGACGCTGTCGGGGCCGAAATTGCCCTCCATCGTCTTGAGCCCCTTGAATCCCGCGTACGGTTGCCCGTTGGCCATGACGCCACACGCGGCGATGACCCGACCGAACCGCGCGGGATAGACGATGTGCCGCGTGGGCATCCCGTTGAAGTTGTTACCGGCGGCGGCGACGAGGCACAGACCGGCGAGGTACGCCCGGTCGATGCTCTCTCGCCATGCCCGCGATGGCAGGCCGCCCATGCTCATCGTCGCGACGTCGCACTGGATGTCCACGGCGTAGTCCAGCGCGCTCGCGAAGGCGCTCGTTTTGAGCAGCACGACCGTATCGGCAATGCGAAGCGGGACGACCTCGGCGTCTGGCGCACCGCCAATCCGGACCCCCTTCGCGGCGGGGAACGTCCCACCGGCCAGGATGCCTAACGTTCCGGTGCCGTGGCCGGAGTTGTCGAGCAGGAACCGCTTGTTGTCGGGGTCCTGGGCATTGGTTTGCTTCGAGAATCCGTCGACGAAGTTCGCCTCGACCAGGTGATTGATGTTCTGCGGCACCGTGGCGTGGGCCGCATAGTATCCGGTGTCCAGGTGGGCGATGCGCGTTCGCCGCTCCGAGAACTGCACCGCATCCCGCGCGCTGCCCAGCTGTGAGTATTCCTCGTCGAGGTGCCAGGCGATCTTGTCGGGCCCGACCGCCTGCCCATTCTCTGCGTTCTGGCCGGTGGCCTCACAGTCCTTACCCACCACGACCGTGCTGCCCGGAGGCGCATCACCGTCGTCAGGGAAGGCGCCGTGCACGAGATCGGGCTCGGCGAACATGACGTCCGCGTCCGCCACCCCGAGTTGGTCGGCCAGGCGCGTGTGGGCGAGGTCCCACGGGTTCGCCGCGTCGTTCGACACATCGGCGATGAACCACTGCGGTTCGGTATCGATCCCGAACGCCGGGGCTGATCCGGGAACGGTGACGCGCAGCGGGCGTAGCTTGGATCGAGCCTGCAGCGCGGAAGCGGATGGGCGGAGCTTGACGAGTATCTGAGTGTCAGCGCGCGCCGGCGCCTTGTCATCGGGCACGAATCGATCTCCGACAGCGTGAGACATGAGATGAGACGAGCGTGTGTCACAGATTCGCGCTCACCTTATCACCAATCCGGCACCGGCCTCAATCGCCCTATGGGGAATGTCGATACGTGGTGTAACCCATTCGACAACTCGAGGCCGGTGCCCGATCGCACACGCCTGCTCTACTTCGTGTAGACCAATTCGCCGTTCACGTACACGCGCTGCACCCACGTCTTCACACTCAGCGGCGGTCCGTCGAGCACGATGACGTCCGCATCCTTACCCACCTCGAGCGAGCCCACGCGATTGGCGACGCCCAGGATCTGGGCCGGCACGAGCGTCACTGCCTTGAGCACCTGGTCGTCCGTCATCCCGTAGCCGGCCGCGAGGGCCGCGTCGATGAGGAGCCACTTGCCCGTGCCCGCGGGCGCGAGCGTGCTGAATGCCCGGGAGAACGTCGCCAGCGCAGTCGGGATGCCGGCATTCGTCAGGCGGCCGGCGATACGCTCGTCCGGCTTGGGATAATCCTGCTTGTCGGGGATCTCCTCGTTGCTCACGTACTGATGTGATACCTGACCGAGGACGACGGGCACCTTCTTCGCGGCCAGTTCGTCCTTGAGATCCCAGGCACCGGCGGCGCCGTCGATGATGACATCGAAATTGAACTCCTGCGCCAGGCGCAGGGCCGTGCGAATGTCCGTCGCGTTGTTCGCCTGTATCCGCGCGGGGATCTCCTTGCGCAGGAGCTTGCCTAACGCCTCCATGCCGAGGTCGCGAGGTGTCGTGGGGGTGTTCGTCTTGTTGCGCTGATACTCCTGCGCCTTGACGAAGAGCCCGCGCAGCATCGCCGCCTCGGCCATGCGCGTGAACGGATCCCGGTTGGCTGCCCGAGCGGGCGTTTTGGGCGGCGTACCGAGCGCGATGTCGATCGCGGCCGGCTCGCGAACGATCAGGGCGTCGAGCGTGGCGCCGGCCGTCTTCAGCACCGCGCCCTGTCCGCCTAACAGCTGGGCGTCGGCGGGCGCGATGTACTGCGTGGTGACGCCACCGGACAGCGCTTCCTTGTTGCGGAGTGGCTCTGCCTTTCCCGACCCGAACGTACCGAACGGGTTGTAGGCCTCGAACACGCGATTCTGTGGGGTCATCGGGTCGGTCGGCTCGTTCAGGTCACCGTCGCTGAGCCCGATGTACGATGCCGCGTCGACCACGCCCGGCATGACGTACTTGCCCGAGGCGTCGACGATCTCAGCGCCGGCGGGCACCTGCACGTTGGCGCCGACGGCTACGACCTTGCCGCCGCGAATGACGACGGTGCCGTTAGGTATCGCGGGTCCACTGATGGGCAGTACGGTGCCGCCGCGGATCGCGACGGCCCGCTCCTGGGCCGGGAGCGAGGCGGAGACGACGAGGAGGGCCGCTGCGACGGAGGCGACCATTCCCTCTACCGGGACGAGCGCGATCCCTCGCTTCGCTCGGGATGACGATTTTCGCATGATTACTTGGCCTCCTTCGCGCGATCGTAGATCACCTGCCCGTCGCCAATTACGAAATCGATGCGGGATTTGGGCTCGTACCACGGTCCGTTGAAGATCACGAGATCCGCATCCTTGCCCGCGGCTATCGTGCCCACGTGATCGGAAACTCGGGCGATCTCCGCCGCGTTCGCCGTCACCATCTTCAGTGCTTCCTCGTCGGGAATCCCGTAGCGCATGGCCAGCGCAGCGCAGAGCCGCAGCCATTTCTGGCTGATCACGGGCGCGTCCGTGTGCATCGCGATCTTGACGCCGGCCTTCCAGAGCTGGTAGGGGCCGGCCATGGCGTCATCGCTCAGCCCAATACGGTCGCCTAACGGTAGCACGACGGCGGTGACGCCCCGCTTCGCCACTTCCTGCGCGACCTTGTACGCCTCGGTCGAGTGATGGAGTGTAAGGTCGAACCCGAACTCGTCCTTGAGTCGCAGCAGCGTCATGACGTCGGTCGCGGCGTGCACGTGCGCGCGCACGTAGGTCTTATGCGTGAGGACATCCGCCATCGCCTCGTATCCCAGGTCGCGCGCCGGCGGATTCCCCTTCTTTCCGTCGTCCTCCCACTTCTTCTGCGCGGCCATGTACTCCTGCGTCTTGATCAGGTACTGGCGAAGGTTCGCCGCCACACCCATGGCGGTGGCCGGGTATCGCGTCCGGCCCTTGGGGCCCATCGCGAACTTCATCCCGCCTTTCTCGAGGAGCATGCGCTTCGTGTAGTCGGTGCCGAACGTCTTGATGACCACGGCCATGCCGCTCACGTTCTCGCCGCTACCAGGGCCGGTCACGATCGTGGTGACCCCACCTTCCACGGCGTCCTGAAAATCCGGGTCGTTCCAGTCGAGGGCGTCGAGAAACCGATGCTGGGGCCCGATCAGCATCGGGCTGTCGTTCAGATCGGTGGACTTGGCGCCGATGTGCGAGTGGTTGTCGATCATGCCGGGGATCACGGACTTCCCCGTGGCGTCGATGATCCGCGCTCCCGCGGGCGCCGACACGTTCGTCCCGACCGCGACGATCTTGCCGGCCTGGATCAGGACGCTGCCGTTGTTGATCGGCGCGCCGGCCGCCGTGTGGATGGTCCCACCGCGAACGAGAATCACGTCGCCTTGCGCACCAAGAGGCAACGTCAGAGAGGCGACTGCCGTTAGGGCGGCCGCCAGGAGCCGTGTCGCTCGAGTCATCGAGGATCGCATTGATAGGGTTCGATTGCCCCGGGGTTCGTGCTCGGCCGTCGGTCGAGCACGTCATGTCTTACACGAGATCGGCAGTGGCGTCAACCCTCGTGTTCGAGAGGTGGCAGGGTGGCAGGCGCGAAGCCAAGTCGCTGCGAGCAGCGGCGTTAGGCGAGGTCATGCCGAGGCCATGCCTCCGACATTCGGCGGGCGCGCGCCCCGAGCGCGACGGGTCTCGCGCGCATCCAATTCATGAAAGCAAGTTCAACACCAAACTCAACGGGCGCGCATCCTGCGTTTTCGCCTCCAAAATGGAGCGAAAGCGATGAGCGCATTGCGTGCTGCGACGATTCGAATTGCCGCGGTTGGCACCGTTACCCTCTTTCCACTCGAGGGGGACGCGCAGGAGCGCGGTAGCCTTACCGACGGAAAGCGCAACGATACCCTCACGACGGCGGTGGCCGGCCAGTATTACGCAACCGACGGCTGGAAGCGAACCCTGCTAGGCACCGGATGGCGCGATGTGTGGGTGACGCCGATATCGGTGCCCCCTCTCCGCCTCGGCACGTACGCCGGCGGGCTCAAGGTGCTCGAGCGAGGCGGTGGCTATCAAAGCATGACCCTCCACCTTCAGGAAGAGTCGGGGTGGAAGGAGTACCGGTTCAGATCGGCGAACAAGTTCCCCGGGATGACCCTGCCAGGGGCGCTTCACGAATCGGCTGTTGGGCGGATCATCCAGGACCAGGTGAGCGCGTTCTTTCCGGGCGCGCCGGTGATGGTCACGCCGATGCTCGATGCCATCAAGGCGCTCCACGTCGATCCCAAGCTCTACCGCCTGGCTGACGATCGGCGACTCGGTGTTTACCGCGACACCATGGGTGGCATGCTCGGCACCATGGAGCTCAAGCCCAACGAAGCGCCTAACGACAAGCCGGGGTTCGAGGGATCCGCCAAGATCCAGAGCTCGGACGACTTCTTCAAGGAGCTGCGGTCGAACCGTGCGCAGCGGTTCGATGAAGAAGATTTCCTCGCTCAGCGATTGGTCGACCTCCTGATCAACGACTCCGATCGCACGCCCGACAATTCCAACTTCGCCCGATTCGGTGACTCGACGGAGTATCGCTGGCGTGCGATTCCGCTCGATCGCGACTGGGCGTTCATGGATGCGCGCGGCTGGCTCAACCGATTCATCGTCCGGTCGATCTATCCGAAGACGGTCGAGTTCAGTCCGACGTACGACCTGAAAGGCCTGACGTACAGCACGCACTACCACGATCGGCGGCTGCTCCAGCGCCTCACGCGCGACGACTTCGCTGCCGTCGCACGCCGAGTGCAGGCGGCAATAACCGACGACGTCATCGAGCAGGCGATCGCGCAGCTGCCGGCCGAGTGGCGTGAGCAGACCAGCGCTTCGACGCGGCTGCGGTCGGTGCTCCGAAGCCGCCGGGATTCGCTTCCGGCCGTCGCGGCCGCGTTCTACCGACAGCTCGCGGCCCAGGTCGACGTCTATGCCAGCGACGACGACGACCGTGCGGAGGTCGTTAGGCATCCGAACGGGAGCGTCACGGTGACAATTGCCGGTGACGACGACGCCACCGCGACCGCGAGCTCTCCCGAAGCGTCGGAGCATACGGACGGCACGGTAGAAGGGCCGCGGCCGTTTTACGAGCGCACGTTCATCCCCGCCGAGACGAAGGAGATCAGGCTCTACATGCTGGGCGGATCCGATCATGCGACGGTTCGAGGCGCGGACTCGGACGAGATCCTCGTCCGGGTGATCGGCGGATACGACGACGATGTCCTCGCCGACTCGGCCGGCGGCGGAGCGACGTATGTCTACGATTCGGACGGCGAGAACGAGGTCGTCGAAGCGAGCGGCACGGACGTGAGCACGCGACCGTGGAAGGAGCCGGTGCCGTCGCACGGCATGAGAATGTGGAGCTCGTGGAGCCCGGACTGGGGCGGCGACGGCGGATGGGGCCCCGCCTTCGGGCAGAAGGAAGGCGCGGGCATCATCGTCGGAGTGACTCGCACGGCGCGCTCGTACGGGTTCCGGCGGCTGCCGCACCTGTGGCAGGTCAAAGGCACGGCATCGTTAGGCACGTTCAACGGGCGCGTCTCGCTCCAGGGCGATGCGGACTACCGGCTGGAGAACTCGCCGGTGGCCTTCGCGGTATCCGCTCGCGCGTCACAGCTGGAGCCGTTCCGGTTCTATGGGTACGGCAATACGACGCCGGCGACCGATCGCGACGAGACGCTCGTCAATCAGACCATACTGTCGTTCGAGCCCGCGGTGGTGCTCGACCTCGGGTGGCGGGACCGGGAGACGACCAAACAGGAGGCGTTCCGCGAGGATACGAAGCCCGTCATGCGCCCGCTCGCGGGCCGGGTGCAGGCCGGGCCGGTCGTTTCGTGGATCGACCCGGAACCGGTTGCCAACTCTCCACTGGCGACGTTGGAGGAGCGACCCGGAGCGAGTGCGTTCGGGCATGTCGGCGTTCGCGCAAGTCTCGACCTCGATCGCACGGATGCTGACGCCGTGCCCATGCGAGGCTGGCGGCTCCACGCCGATGTCGGCGGGTATCCGGCGCTGTGGGGCCTGTCAGAATCGTTCACGACGACCCGCGCCGAAGGCAGCGTGTACGTTCCGCTGGTTCCGGACCGCGTACACCTCGCCGTTCGCGGCGGAGCGAGCATGGCGTCGGGGCTTTTCCCAGCTCAGTACGCCGCAATGATCGGCGGGTTCAACACGCTGCGCGGGTACAGGTGGGAGCGGTTCAGCGGCGACGCGGCGGCGGATGGCTCGACGGAGCTCAGGGTGCCGGTGGGGACCGTCAACCTGTTCCTCAGATGGAACGCGGGTATCTTCGGCTTCGCCGATGTAGGCCGGGTCTGGTCTTCCGGCGAAAGCGACGGCGGCTGGCACAAGGGTTTCGGTGGTGGTGTGTGGATCGAGGCGTTAGGCCGTGCCATCAGCTTCGCCTACGGCAAGGGAGAGGATCGCCGGCTCTACGTGAAGACCCGGCTGTTCTAGATCAACGGGGTCGGAGTCGTTTGAATTCGGGAGCTCAGACTGTGCGGTAGTTCGCGAAATTCAAACGACTCTGACCCCGTTGATCCGCTTGCAACCTGAACGAAACGAGAAACTCGAGTGACGAGGCGGGCTTCTTCTGTCCATCCGCGCGCGCGTCGCGTCGGCCGATTCGTCATGGGGCTGGTCGCCCTCGGTGCAGTTGCCGGGTGCCGAACCACACATGTCGCGACACCGAACCCCACAGGGGTCGTCGAGACCATCTTCCTCATCGGGGACGCCGGAGAGCCCGATCCGAGGTTGCCGGCAACCGTGCTCGACTCGCTCGCGGTACAGGCGGCCGGCGCTGGGTCGCGCGGGACGATTCTGTTCCTCGGCGACAACATCTACCCGTCCGGCACGGCTGACTCCTCGTCCGTGAACTACGCTGACGTACTCCGTCGCCTGGACGCGCAGATCCGGACCGTGCCCGGTGGCGGCACGGGAATCTTCCTGCCCGGGAATCACGATTGGTCCGACGGCGGGCAGGGCGGCTTCTTCGGTGCGGCGACCGCCGCCGACGGCCTGTTCATCATCAGGCGTCAGGCCAGGCTGATTCCTCGGCGACCGAAAAACGCCGGCGCGACGGTCATGATGTTGCCGACGGGTGGTTGTCCCGGGCCCGTCGTGGTGGACCGTGAGCGCGTCCGCCTCATTCTCCTCGACTCGCAGTGGTGGCTGCACAACTACATCGTGCGCGACTCGCTCTCGGATGACCGCGAGAATGGCTGTTCGACCCACACGATGGGGGAGATCACGCAGGCCGTTCGCGACTCGCTGAAGACGACCCGCCACGGGCAATCGGTGATCGTGGCGTCGCATCATCCATTGCTGACCGGCGGCCCGCACGGCGGCTATTGCGGTGCGTTCGCGCTGTTCCGCCGGTGGGCGAACACGAGCCAGGACCTATTCGGCAAGTCGTACACGCGCATGCGGGACTCGCTGAACAGCGCTCTCGCGACGCGGCCTCCGCTCATCTACGCCGCCGGTCATGATCACAGCCTGCAGGTCATGCAAGGGCGGACATCGAGCTACGCGCTTGTGAGCGGAGCCGGATCGATCGGTAAAGGCGAATGCGCGGCCCGGCTGCGTCAGAGCCTGTACGTTGGCCAGGCGACGAGCGGCTTCATGCGCCTCGACTTCGTTCCCGGCGACAGCGTGCTCCTACGCGTCTACCGCTACGACAATCACGTCGAGGGCGAAGTGTATTCCCGCTGGCTGCACGACCGGAAATAGCCGATGCGAACCATGTCTCGAATACGCCTGCGCCTCGGTCGCTGGCTCGTGATCGCCGCACTGGCGTCGCTGTCGTTGCTCACGGCGCCGACGCTCGGCGCTCAGTCGAGGACGGAGCTCACCCGCACACTCGCGGCCATCGCGAGCACCCCGTTAGGCGCGCTCACGCCCACCGGCCCGGTGATGGCGACGAGCCGTGATGACACGCTGCTGCTCGGATTCCGAATGCAATACGGGTCGCGCGGGCTATCCGAAGGCCGTAGCCTGAGGTCGTACGGGCTCACCACCAACCTGCAGATTCAGGGCGGCGCGCTGTTCTCCGGTACGTTGGGATATCAGCAAGGCAGCGATGATATCTGCACCGAGACAGGGTGCGACGACCATCGCCTGATGGCCGAGGTTCGGTACAGCAATAACCTCATCACGACGCGTCCGTTCCTGCGAGTTCCCTTCTTCACGGAAAACGACGCCACCGGAACCGCGGCACTCCAGTTTGGTGTCGGGTGGGCGGAGAAGGGCTTCAACGAGAGGCAGCACTGGACGGCGGACATCACGGTTCCCCTGTCGCTCGCCGTTGGGCAGCGCGTGCGCGTGGTGCCATTTCTCACGCCGTCGTTCGCGTTTGCGTGGGGGACGACCGATCGGCAGTGGAGTCGCGGCCAGCGATTTCTGGTCGGCGGCGGCATCACGACGCAGGAGGTCGGGAAATGGATGGGCCTAACGGGGCTCGACCTGTCCCTCGCGTTTCAGCGGGCGTTCAGCCCGCACGGGACGACGCTCGGTGCTACCATATCGTGGATGCACGTGCCGATACGGTGACGCTCGACCGCTAGATGCGAACGTCCTGTTCGCCCTCCAGATGGGCGAACGGCTCCATGTGCACCAGCACGTACTGCACGGCGGGCACCGCTGCGCGAATCGCGCTCTTCACTCGCCCGCTGAGTATGTGAGCCTCGTCGAGCGGGAGCTTGGCGTCGGCCTGGACGTGAATCGTCACGCGATACGCCATCCCGGTCCTGCGGACCGCGAGCTTTTCGGTGGCACGAACGCCCTCCACGCTTTCGGCTGCCCGCCGGATCGGATCGACGATTTCCGGCCCGGGCATCCGATCCATGAGGTCCTGGAGCGTTGGACGCAGCATGTTGACGCCGTTGAAGAAGATGACGCCCGACGCAGCGAGAGCTGCCCAGTCGTCGGCCGACTCCCAACCCGGGCCGCCCCAGAGTGCGATCGAGATGCCGACGAACGCCGCCGCCGACGTGACGGCGTCGCTCAGGTGGTGCCAGGCGTCCGCCCGCACGGCTGTGCTGCCAATGTCGATGCCGACGGCGCGCACACGACGCGCGAGAAGCCACTTCGTCGCCATCACCGCCACGATCACGACGAGCGTCCACGGCGCGGGCGTACGGTGTGGCGTTCGGATCTCCGAGATCGCCTCGATCGCGATCCCGACCGCCGCCGCGAGCAGCATCATCGACACGACCGCCGCCGCGAGTGGCTCGGCCTTCCCGTAGCCGAACGGATATGCGTCATCGGGGTCGCGTGAGGCGAGGCGAAGGCCGCCCCACACGATCGTCGACGCGAAGATGTCAGCGGTGGACTCGACCGCGTCGGCGACGAGCGCATATGCGTTTCCCACGATCCCGGCAACGAGCTTCACGATCGCCAGCAGCGTGTTGACGAGAATCCCGAGCTGGGCCGACCGGATTCCGCGTTCGCCTGGTTGGGCCACGAATCGTGCTATCGATGGTTGACTGCTTCCGCGCCTAACGAGTCACTCAGCGCTCCCGCTTCGCCCCGCCGTCGACCGCCGTCGGCGTGGGAACGATCGCGCGGTCCGGAGTGCGGCGCGCGAGCAGTGACGGCGGCGGCCTATGAGGCTCGTGTCCCTTCGTGGCGTACGGGACGTCCTTCGGCGCCCCGCCCGATGGCCAGTCCGTTTCCTTGCCCGGAGAATCGGGCCGCGGGTGCGAGTTGACGAAGGCCGCGACGTCGAACGCCTCCTGCGGCGTGAGCGACCCCGGCTTCGATTGCGGCATGTTGTGCCAGATGAAGCTCGCCGCGCGTTCCTCGCGAGCCATCGACGCGCCGATGGAGAACGACCGGGGTCCCCAGAGTGCGGGGAACGCGGCGTTGCCCTGGCCGTCCGCCTGGTGACAGGTGACACACTCCCGTTTGAAGACGGCCTCACCACGCGCGAGATCGCCGACGAGCGTGTCCTCCATGCTGACCAAGCCGCTGGCCCCGGCGAGGTTCCTGCCCACCGGCACGTCGTGCGAGATGAACGCGAGGTAGGCGAGGATGTCGTTCATCTGACGACTCTCGGGCGGGAGCACGTTTCCGGCGAGCGATCGCGTGAAGCAGTAGTTCACCCGATCGGCGAGGCCGACCACCGCGCCCGAGCGAGTCATGTACTTCGGATAGCGTGCGTGCGCTCCGGTGAGCGGAGCGGCGCTCGCCTTCGTGCCGTCGTTCTGATGACAGCTCGTGCAGCGAAGATTCGACGTCGCGTACGCGGGAAGGCTTTCCGGCGTGAAGCGGAGAAGGTAGAGGCCTCGGCGAATTGCGGCGCCGAGCGAGTCGTTCGGGATGTCGGCTTCGGTGGGTGGCCGCCAGGTGGCCGCGACGAACGTCACTCCCTTCGCGGCGGTGTCGCGAGCAGTCGCCCCCGGCGCCGTCTTGTTGGTGCCCTGGCAGGCGACCGCCAGCGCCACCGTCAACCACGGCCATGTTCGCCGGAGCACCGTGCCCCGCGGGGCGTCAGTCATCAGAAAATGATTCCACATATCTACACGATCCAATATGCGAACAACTCGGCGTCACCGCATGGTTGCCGCCAGGCATAGATGCCGGATCTGACAGGGCCGCAAACGCCAACAACTGCGAACGCTGAGCACGCGGGCGGCCTGAGCGCCGTCAGCGTATTCAGCGTTCGTGGTTGAACGCCCCGGTGGCGACGCGGTGGTCAGGCAGTGTCGCCGCAGCGCGAGGTGCTGCCGTCGTGGCCGTAATTGATTCGCCTAATCTCACCCGCGCGTCCACCGCGACGACTCGATCCTCGAACGCCAGCAACGGGTTGAGGTCCAGCTCCTCGATGTCCGGAAAATCGACGGCAAGCTGCGAGACGCGTCGGAGCACGTCCACGAGGGCGCCGCGATCGGCGCCGGCTCGGCCGCGCATCCCGGCGAGGATCGGCGTGCCGCGAATGCCGTCCAGCATGTCCTGGGCATCGAGCGCGCTGATCGGCGCTACGCGGAACACCACATCGCGCAGCGCCTCGACGTAGATCCCGCCAAGCCCGAACATGACGAGCGGCCCAAAGAGGCGATCATGGCTCACGCCGACGATCGTCTCGAGGCCGCCGCGCACCATCGGCTGCACGAGCACGCCCTCGAGACGCGCGTTAGGCGCCCGACCACCGACCTCGCGCATCATGCCGTCGTACGCCGCACGCGCCGCGTCCTCGTCCTCGATGCCGAGCGTCACGCCGCCCACGTCACTCTTATGGTCGATGTCGGGCGAGACGACTTTCATCACGACAGGGAAGCCGAGCTCCGACCCGACGCTGGCCGATTCCGCGGCCGAGCGGGCGATCCGGGCGGGAGCCGTTGGTATGCCGTACGACGCGAACAGCTCGAGGGCCTCGGACTGCTCGAGATGCGCGCGACCGGCGGTACGCGCCCGTGCGATCACCTGAGCCGCTCGGTCGTGGTCGACGGGCAATGGCGTGATCGGCGCGGCCGGCCTGCCTAACCATTCCTGATACCTGCATAACGCGGCAAGCGCCCGCGCCGCCGACTCCGGAAACACGAACGCCGGAATGCCCACCGAATGCAGCTCGGCTCGACCCTCCGACAGGCCCGCGCGCCCCATGAGCACCGCCACCACGGCTTTCCCTGGACGGTGCTCCACCGCGCTCACGATCGCTTCGGCCACCGCGGCCTGGCTCACGCCGAACGGGGGCACGAACACGGCGACGAGGCAATCGATTCCCGCGTCGGACAACAAGATCTCGAGTGCCTGCCGATAGCTCGCGGGCCGTGCCGACGCGATCATGTCCACCGGGTTGCGAATGGACGCTTCCTCGGGGAAGAGGGGCTTCATCGCGGCGACGGTCTCCGGTTGCAGCTCCACGACCGCGAGGCCATTCGCTTCGAGCGCGTCCGCGGCGAGAATGCCGGGACCGCCCGCGTTCGTGAGCACGGCGGTCCGGCGCGAGCGGGGCCGAGTGGTCGCGCCGAACGCCATCGCCATGTCGAACAGCTCCTCGACCGAGGCGGCGCGCAGCACGCCGGCCTGCGCAAGGAGCGCGTCCACCGCGGCGTTGCTCGCGGCGAGCGCGCCGGTGTGTGACGATGCGGCGCGCGCACCACTCGCGGAACGTCCCGCCTTGAGCGCGATGATGGGCTTTCGTTTCGAAATGCGCGACGCCGTCTCGAGAAATCGGCGCGGATTGCCGAAGTTCTCGACGTACATGAGGATCGTGGAGACCGCGGGATCATCCTCCCACTGGAGCAACAGGTCGTTGCTGCTGACGTCTGCCATGTTGCCGACGGAGACGAACTGCGCGAGGCCGATCTGATATTCGCGCGCGTAGTCGAGAATGTTCACGCCCATGGCACCGGACTGCGACATGAGCGCGGCCGGGCCGAACGGTGGCATCACCGGCCCGAACGTCGCGTTGAGCGAGAATGCTGGATCGGCGTTGATGACGCCGAGGCAGTTGGGACCGACCATGCGCATGCCGCGGGAGCGAACGAGGTCGGCGAGCGCACGCTCGCGCTCGGCGCCACCCTCGCCCATCTCGCGAAACCCGGCGGTGATCACGACGAGGCCTCGCACGCCGGCGTCCGCGCACTCCTCGGCGATGCCTAACACGAGGTGCTTCGGCACGACGATGACCGCTAGATCGACGGGGTCCGGCACGGAGGCGATGTCGGGATAGGCCCGAACCGAGCAGACGGCCTTGGCCGACGGGTTCACCGGATAGACAGACCCCGTGAAGCCGTGCTGAATGAGATTCGCCGTGATCTGATGGCCGATGTGCGTCGGCGAGCGGGACGCGCCGATGACGGCGACGGTGCGCGGCTTGAGAATCGGGTCGAGAGCGGCTGGCATTTCCGGCAAATCTCACGCGGACCAGCCGGCCACGCCAATGTGCCCCTAGGAGTCATTGCGCGCCTCAGGCCGAGCAACGACGTTGCGAAGGAGCCTGGTGACGTGAGGCGTGACTCGTGACGAGCCCGATAATCTTCCATT
>Ga0207645_10000682_pt1 | contig 28134 bp, 21 predicted proteins | sample KBSM53metaG_FD_184331 | JGI IMG/M metagenome (GOLD analysis project Ga0207645, IMG submission 184331) | Miscanthus rhizosphere microbial communities from Kellogg Biological Station, Michigan, USA - KBS M5-3 metaG (SPAdes) (version 2) | ecosystem: Host-associated > Plants > Roots > Rhizosphere >...
CGCTGCGGGCGCCGTGATGACAGAAGCAGAGGACAGGCTGCGCCGCGTCGAGCTCGCCCAGGCGCGCCGGAACCTCGCGCATCGGCATCGTGCGCGTCGCCGCGCCCGGCAGGTCGATCGCGGCGAGGGCGACCTCCCACGGCTCGCGCACGTCGAGCAAGAGCAGCGGTGCCGCCCGCGCCGCCTGCGCCTGGGCGAGCGCGACCGCGTCGGGCCCGGTGAGCTCTCGCATGCAGCGCCGTCGCGCTCAGAAAGTGAATCGGCTCGGCTCGCCGAAGCCGATCAGGCGCGGCGCGACCGTGTCGAACAGCTCGACCGTCGAATGGCCGGCATCCTCGCCGCGCGTCATCAGGACGGCGCGCATGACCGGCAGCTGGCCGACGATCGCGGCCAGACGCCCGCCCGGCTTGAGCTGCGAGAGCAGGGCGCGCGGCACCTCGGCGACCGAGCCCGAGAGCACGATCACGTCGAACGGGCCGTCGACGACGAGGCCGGCCGAGGCGTCGGCCTCGATCACGCGCACGTTGAGAACCCAGGCCCGCTTCAGGTTCTCGCTCGCCGTGCGGGCGAGCTCGGGATCGATCTCGACCGTCGTTACGTGCTGCGCCTTGTGCGCGAGCAGCGCCGCCATGTAGCCCGAGCCGGCGCCGATCTCGAGGACACGCTCGTGGCGCTGCACGGTGAGCTCCTGGAGCAAGCGCGCCTCGACCTTCGGCTCGAGCATCGACTGGCCGTGCGGCAGCGGCACCTGGGTGTCGACGAAGGCCATCGACCGGTACGCCTGCGGGATGAAATCCTCGCGCTTGACGATCGAGAGCAGCGAGAGGATGCCCTGGTCGAGTACCTCCCACGGGCGGATCTGCTGCTCGATCATGTTGAAGCGGGCTTGCTCGATGTTCATGGTGCGTTCACGCGGAGGTCGGTCGGGTCGAACCCGTCATTCTCGCCGGGCGGGGCGAGCGCTCAGCGGCGCCGGCGCGCCGGGGTGGCCGGGCGCGCCGACGCGGCCGCGCGCGCCCGCCCGGCGGGACGCGGCTCGAGGCCGTGCAGGACGAGGTCGATGTGCGCTTCGATGATCGGTACCGGGTCGAGCTTGGCGACCGCGGCGCAGGCGCCGAGCGAATGCTTGTTCATGACCAGGAACAGGAGCGGCCCGATCAGCGCGTGGACGACGTCGGCGACGTTGACCGGCCGGAACTCGCCGCGCGCGATGCCGCGCTCGACGATCTCGGCGAGCATGCGGTCGCACGGCTGGGTCACCTCGGCGATGTAGAACTGGGCGATCTCCGGGAAGTTGCGCACCTCGGACATCATCAGCTTGAGGATCCCGGAGGCGCGCGTCTCGCCGACGCGTTCCCACCAGAGCCGCATCATGTGGGCGAGCAGCTCGGACGAAGAGCCCTCGAAGGCGCGCACGATCTCGACGCCCTCGGCGATCTGGTTGACGACGTTGTGGCGGATGACTTCCTTGAGCAGCTCTTCCTTGCTCGGATAGTAGAGATAGAGCGTGCCCTTGGAGACGCCGGCGCGGGACGCGACCTCCTCGGAGCGCGTCGCCGCGAAGCCCTTCTCGACGAACAGGTCGAGGGCGGCGTCGAGGAGCTCCTGCGGACGGGCGAGCTTGCGACGCTGGCGGGCGCCGGCGGCGGACATCGAGGCCGGGCGATTCGATCCCGTCGCGGTCATGGCTGCATACTGACTAATGGGTCAGTAATGTAGTTCGACCCTCGGGGCGGGTCAAGCCGCATCGGGTGCGAGCCCGGGAGCCCCCCTGCGCCTCGTCGGCGCCATCGACCTCACGCCAGGTGCGGCCGGACCTCGGCCGCGGCGCTCGCTAACATCGCCCGCTTTGCGTCGCGAAGGACAACTGCGTGGATCCGATCCTGCTCATCAAGGCGGCGCTGATGGGAATCGTCGAGGGGCTGACCGAGTTCCTGCCGGTCTCGAGCACCGGCCACCTCATCCTCGCCGGCTCGCTGCTCGGCTTCACCGGCGAGAAGAGCAAGGTCTTCGAGATCGCCATCCAGAGCGGCGCGATCCTGGCGGTGATCATCGTCTACCGCGAGCGCCTCGCGGCGACGCTCGCCGGCCTGGGCAGCGACACGCGCGCGCGCCGCTTCGCGCTCAACATCGCCATCGCGTTCGTTCCGGCGGTCGTTCTCGGGCTGCTGTTCGGCAAGGCGATCAAGGCGCATCTCTTCACGCCGACCGTCGTCGCGACGACCTTCATCGTCGGCGCCTTCGTGATCCTCTGGGCCGAGCGCCGGCAGCGCCCGGCGCGAATCGACAGCGTCGACGCGATGCGGCCGATCGATGCGCTCGGCGTCGGCCTGTGCCAATGCTTCGCGCTCGTTCCGGGAACGAGCCGGTCGGGCGCGACGATCATCGGCGGCATGCTGCTCGGCCTGTCGCGCCAGGCCGCGACCGAGTTCAGCTTCTTCCTCTCGATCCCGACGCTCATCGGCGCAGGTGCCTACAGCCTGTGGAAGGAGCGGGCGCTGCTGTCGGCGGCCGACCTGCCGCTCTTCCTCGTCGGCCTCCTGTTCTCCTTCCTGGCCGCGTGGCTCTGCGTCCGCTGGCTGCTGCGCTACGTGTCGACCCATACCTTCGTGCCGTTCGCGTGGTACCGGATCGCGTTCGGCCTGGTCGTCCTCGCGACCGCGTGGAGCGGCGTCGTCGTCTGGCAGGACTGAGATTGACGCGGCCGCTGCCGGGCCGAAGAGCGGCGATCGCGCGCTAGCCGCGCCGCGTGAAGACGAGGTCGCGGACGCCGTGACCGCGGTCGAGCCCGCGCTGCTCGAACTTGGTCAGCGGCCGCGACGGCGGTCGCGGCGCGAAGCCGTCGCCGGCGGCGTTGACGAGCATCGGCTCGGCGCCGAGCACGGCGAGCATCTGATCGGCGTAGGGCAGCCAGTCGGTCGCGCAGTGCAGGGTGGCGCCGGGCGCGAGCCGGCTCGCGAGCAGGCGAACGAACGGCGCCTGGATGAGGCGGCGCTTGTGGTGTCGCTTCTTGTGCCAGGGGTCGGGGAAGAAGACGTGGATGGCGGCGAGCGAGGCCGGCGCGATCATCGCCTCGAGCACCTCGACCGCGTCGTGCTGGACGATGCGCACGTTCTCGAGCCCATGCTCGGCGATGCGCTGCAGGAGCGCGCCGACGCCGGGCGGATGGACCTCGATGCCGACGAAGTCGACGTGCGGGGCCGCGGCGGCGATCGCCGCGGTGGCGCTGCCCATGCCGAAGCCGATCTCGACGACGAGCGGCGCGACGCGGCCGAAGACGCTCGCGAAGTCGACCGGCTCGTCGACGAACGGCAGCACGAAGCGCGGCGCCAGCGTCGTCAGGGCGCGCGCCTGACCCGGGCCGATCCGGCCGGCGCGCACGACGAAGCTGCGGATGCGCGGCACCGAGGCGCCAGGGCCGCCGTCGGCGGGCGCGGAATCCTTGCCGCGGACCATCGCTGTTGCCGAGCGCGAGCCGACCGGGACCCTCGTCAACCGAGGAAGCTTCGCACCGTGCGAAGGCTCGGCGGGTGCCCGTACGCCGGATAGCGAAGGTACGTGCCCGGCATGTAGAGCCGCTCCCATTCATCGGGGACCTCGGGGAAGTGCGACGCCAGGTCCGCGCGGACGAAGAATGCGTTGGCGCCGGTGAGATTGCAGGCCACGAGCCGGTAGCCGGCGCCGGCCAGCAGGTCGTGGAAGGCCGCCAGGGACGCGCCGAAGTGGTCGCTGCCGTCCCAGCGATGGCCGGCGTCGTAGGGCATCACCCAGCGCGTGGCGGGGGAAAAACGCGCGTTGTATTCAACGATCCATACGGCGGGCTGCAATGGGGCCGAGACGAGGCTCGCGCAGATGTGATGGTCGTTGCCGTCGAGGTCGACCGACAGCACGTCGGGCTGGTCGATGCCGTGCGCGTCGAGCGTCTCGCGACAGAGCGATGCGACGTTGTCGCGGTCGATCCAGCATTGCCTGAAGCGCAAGCGGGTGTTTTCCGAGGAGAAGGCGAGCTCTTCGCCGCCGAGCCACGCGCCGCGCCAACCCTTGGCGAGCAGGTTGAGCGTGTTGTTCTCGAGGCCGTTGCCGACGCCGAGCTCGAGGAACGTCCCCGGGCGGCCGCCCAGCGTGCGGCGGGTGATCTCTTCGATGAGCCCGTCTTCGTCGTTCTGCGAGTAGTGCTTGGCGCCGAAGGCAAGCAGCGGGTTGCGCACGAAACCGCCGGTCTTGATCGCCTCGATCGCCGCGATCGTGACATAGCTCTCCAGCCTGACGATGGCGCGTGCGATGCGAAGCGCTGATTCCCAGCCGCGGGCAAGTTTGGACATGGGTGGCGGAGAGGCGCTAGGACATGGACGGGTTTGACGACGGGTCGGGCGTCCTCATGCGACGCGGGCTGTTGGCGCGAGCGTACTGCATGCCTTCAACTGCCACCCGCCAGGCGCCAGAATGCGGCACCTCCCGTAAACTTCGGGATCCGAGCGGGTGTAGTTCAATGGCAGAACGGCAGCTTCCCAAGCTTCATACGAGGGTTCGATTCCCTTCACCCGCTCCACCGCTTTACCTGTGAGGATTGTTCGCCAGCGCAGCGCTACTGCGCCCCTACTGCGAAATCCGTTTTATTCCCAGCATTCCCTAGCACTGCGTTGAGCGCCGCCAGGTTCCTGCCGCGGTCGCCCTTCGGAATGAAGGCCGCATAGTCCCTCATCATCGTCTGCAGGCTGTGCCCGTGCTGCGCCGCGACGTAGTACGGATCAGCGCCTGCCTGCAGGGCCATCGTCACCGACGCGTCCCGGCATTCCTTCGGCGGCCGATGCCGCACGCTGATCCGCTTGAGGCAGGCCATCCAATCGCGGCGCTGCTCTTCGCCGTTGTTCCAGGCCTTTCCGGTCCAAGGATTCATGAACACCTTACCGCCGGCAAGCTGTGTCCGTGCCCGCTGCCTCTCGATCACGGCCGCGGCGCGGTCGTTGAGCTCAACAGTCCGGCTCCGGTGCGTCTTCGTCCGATCCTTTTCCTGCTTCAGGACACGCGAGCGACGGATCGTGATCGTCTGGCTGCGCAGATCGACGTCATCCCACACTTCAATGCGAGAGGACAATCCGACGTCGATGCGCTCCACTCCGTCGATCTGGAACACGTTGCGCCATAGGCAGTTCCGCGCGCTTTGGGCAAGCGGCGGCATCTACTTCATCGGCAACGCGATGCAGGTGATGGCGGCCGCATGGCTGATGGTCGAGCTCACACGGTCGGATTTTCTCGCGGCCGCGGTGCAGACGGCGGTGTTCCTGCCCATGTTCCTGTTCTCCCTGCCGGCTGGCGTCATGGCCGACATCACCGACCGGCGCCGCCTGATCCTGGCGTCGCTCCTGACGCAGGCCGTGTCCGGCGCGCTCCTCGCGGCACTCCTCTTCGCCGGCTGGGCCGGACCCGGGGCTTTGATGTTCTTCGTCTTCGTCGCAGGCTGTTGTACCGCGGTCTTGTCTCCGGCCTACAACTCGACCATCGCCGAAAGCGTCGCGCGCGAGGAACTGCCGCAGGCGATCACCGCGGTCGGTATTGCCTACAACGCGGCGCGTGCGGTCGGACCTGCGCTGGCCGGGCTCGTGTTCGCGATCGGCGGCGCTTGGAACTTCGTTCTCTGCGTGATCTGCACCCTGCTGATGGCGGACACCATCCGGCGCTGGCCGCCGCCTGCGCATCCGCCGTCACGCCTACCCGCCGAGCGGCTTTGGGGTGGCATGCTGAGCGCCTTGCGTTTCGCGCGCCACTCGCAGACTGTGCTGGCCCAGCTGGTTCGCACCGCCGCCTTCAGCGGCTGCGGCGCGGCGCTCTGGGCGCTGCTGCCGGTCATCGGCCAGCGTCAGCTCGACCTCGGCGCCGCCGGGGTAGGCCTGCTGATGGGCTGCCTTGGCGCAGGTGCGGTCGGCGCCGGACTCGCGCTCGGCCGCATCCGGGCCAGCCTGGGTCTGGAAACGCTGTTGCGGCTGGGATGTGTCGCCTTTGCTGCCGCCATGCTCGTCGCTGCCTACACGCGCTGGCCGATCGCCGTCTACTCCGCGCTGGTGATTGCCGGGGCGGCCTGGATGTCGGTCATGTCCACATTCAACACCGCGACTCAGACCAGCGCGCCGCCCTGGGTGCGCGCGCGCGCCGTGGCTCTGCACGTGCTGTGCGCGCTCGGGTCGTTTGCGCTCGGCTCGGCGATTTGGGGTGTCTTGTCGGGCCTCTTCGGACTGACTGTGGCGCTGTCTCTCGCGGCGGGCCTCCTGGTCTCGGGGACTCTCTTGGCGCGGCGATTTCCGCTGCGCATGGGAGATGCCTCGGACGTGACGCAGGTCGTGACGATGTGGGAAGACTTCGCCATCGTCGACGAGCCATCCCCGGAGGCGGGCCCCGTCGCTGTCGAAATCTCGTACCGCATTCGCATCGAGGAAGTCGCCGCCTTCCTCGATGCGGCCAGTCACTTGCGCGCGCCGCGCCGGCGCGATGGCGCGACGTTCTGGCGGCTGTACCGCGATCTCGCTGAGCCGGCGCGCTACGTCGAGCGCTTCATCGTCACGTCCTGGGCCGACTACTTGCACCAGCGGGCCCGCGCCACCCTTGCCGATCGTGAACTCGAGTCGCTGGTGCGCTCGTTCCTGCAGTCCGGTGAAGCGGTAACGATGCAGCACTACATCGCAGAACGTTGAGACAAAAGGCTTCGGTGATTGACGAACCGGTGGGGATCGTTATCCGTCGCGCGGAACATTTCGCTTGTGAGAGGTCCATGCGTGGGTTGCTCGTTTGGGACGCGAAGTGAAGCAGGTCAGAACGCTAGCTTCGCCACGCCCTTGAGCTGCAGAGCTGTCGCGCGCTTCGGCGGGGATGGCGACCCCAAGGCCTAGTCCTTAGAGGATTGCGCATGTTGCCTGCGCGGGTTCGCGCCGGGGTGAATTTCGCTTCGGAATGCTATTCCATGCTCAAGCCAGCTGAATGCCTGCCCCCAGGGTCGAGGCGCTCGGTCTCCGAGGAGGTCATGTACTTGCTCAACCTGCGGCGATTCGAAACCTGCAGCCAGTCAGATAGTTGTCGCGGTGCTCGAACGGTATCGGCGGGCGCCGATGCAGGAGGTGGCGGTCGACAAGCGTGTCGGCTCCTCGCCTGACCCTGCCCTCAAGTCAGCCAAATCCGGGTATTGCCGCCGCGCACGCAAGGGGCGCGCTAAGAAGGGCTGGGGCGTCGGCTACGAAGGATCGCTGCGCTTCAGCCAGATTACACAAGTCGGAACGCAATCGAGGCGGAACAACGATCCTCGAGTAAGCAACCGTCAGGTCGCACTCGTGCCGGCGATGTGCACGAGATCGGGCCAACACATCTTCTTTCGGGGAGCGCGCGTGAGACCCAAACCATTGGCCGCGCAGCAACAGGGAGGGGGCCATGGGACTCGGACGAGGTCAGCGCGTGAGTCCGCCTAACCGAGCGAAATCTATACACCATCTTTACAACGGCGGCTCTAACCTCGCGCTCACTCAACCTCGTGACCATCATGCAAGACCTCTGGTATCTCTTTCTGATCACGGCCTTCAGTGCGCTGACGTTCGGCCTTGCTGCCGGCTGCGCGGCGCTGGGAGCGCGGAAATGAGCGGCCTGTACTTCATCTGCGGCGTCATCGCCCTCGCGCTCTTCATCTACCTGCTCGTGGCGCTCTTCAACGCGGAGAACCTGTGATGCCCTCGACCCAAGGCATCGTCCAGCTGGTCGCCTTCCTGGTGATCCTGCTGGTGCTCGCCTGGCCGTTCGGCACGTGGATGAGCGCGGTCGCCGACGGGCGCCTGCCGCGCTGGCTGGCGCCCATCGCCTGGGTCGAGCGCGCCTTCTATCGGCTCGCGGGGGTCGATGCCGGCGAAAGCACGTCCTGGAAGCGCTACGCCGTTGCCGCGCTGGCGTTCAACGTGCTCGGCGTCTTCGTCGTCTACGCCCTGCAGCGCCTGCAGGGCGTCCTGCCGCTCAACCCGCAGGCGATGGCCGGGGTCAGCGCCGACTCCTCGTTCAACACCGCGATCAGCTTCGCCACCAACACCAACTGGCAGGGCTACGCCGGCGAGTCGACGATGAGCTATCTGACCCAGATGCTCGCCCTGGCGGTGCAGAACTTCTTCTCTGCCGCGACTGCGATCGCCGTTGTCTGGGCGCTGATCCGCGGTTTCGTCACCCGCTCGTCGGGAACGGTCGGCAACTTCTGGGTCGACGTGACGCGCTCCACGCTCTATGTGCTGCTGCCGATCTCGATCGTCTTCGCGGTGTTCCTGGTCAGCCAGGGCTCGATCCAGAACTTCGACGCCTACAAGGACGTGACGACGCTCGAGGTCAACGCCTATCAGCAGCCGAAGAACGGCCCGGACGGCCAGCCGCTGAAGGACGCCAAGGGCGCGCCCGTGATGGAAGACGTCAAGGCCGCGACGCAGTCGATCGCGATGGGACCGATCGCCTCGCAGGAGGCGATCAAGATGCTCGGCACGAACGGCGGCGGGCCGTTCAACGCCAACTCGGCGCATCCGTACGAGAACCCGACGCCGCTGTCGAACTTCGTCCAGATGCTGTCGATCTTCCTGATCCCGAACGCGCTGGTGTTCGGCTTCGGCCGAATGGTCGGCGACATGCGGCAGGGATGGGCGGTTCTCGCCGCCATGACGTTGATGTTCGTCGTCATGGTGATCCTTGTCTCGCCGCAGGAGCAGGCGGGCAATCCGGCCCTCGCGTCGCTCGGCGTCGACCAGGCGGCGAGCGCGCTCCAGCCCGGCGGCAACATGGAAGGCAAGGAGGCGCGCTTCGGCATCGCCGCGTCGACGCTCTTCGCGGCCATCACGACGGCGGCCTCGTGCGGTGCGGTGATCGCGATGCACGACTCCTTCATGCCGCTCGGCGGGGCCGTGCCGCTCGTCCTCATTCAACTCGGCGAGGTCGTCTTCGGCGGCGTCGGCTCGGGCCTTTACGGCATGCTCGTCTTCGCTGTCCTGACCGTCTTCATTGCCGGCTTGATGATCGGCCGCACGCCCGAGTACCTGGGCAAGAAGATCGAGACCTTCGACATGAAGATGGTCTCGATCGCGATCCTGGCGACGCCGATCCTGGTTCTCGTCGGCACCGCGATCGGCGTCGGCGCTGAGGCCGGCCGGGCCGGCATCGCCAACCCGGGCGCGCACGGCTTCTCGGAGATCCTCTACGCTTTCAGCTCGGCGGCCAACAACAACGGCAGCGCCTTCGCCGGCCTCTCGGCGAACACGCCGTTCTACAACACGATGCTCGCCATCGCGATGTGGTTCGGGCGCTTCGCCGTCATCGTTCCCGTCCTGGCGCTGGCCGGCTCGCTCGCGGCCAAGAAGCGTTTGCCGGTGACGGCGGGGACGCTGCCGACGCACGGGCCGCTGTTCGTCGTCCTCCTGATCGGCAGCGTGATCCTCGTCGGCCTGCTGAACTACGTGCCGGCGCTCGCCCTCGGGCCGATTGCCGAGCACTTCTCGCTCTTTGCCGCCAAGTGAGCGCCATGTCCACCACCCGCATCTCGTTCTCGCTGTTCGACCCGGCGCTCGTCCGGCCGGCGATCGTCGAGTCGTTCGCCAAGCTCGACCCGCGGATCCAGTGGCGCAACCCGGTCATGTTCGTCGTCTACGTCGGCAGCATCCTCACGACCGTGCTCGGCGTCCAGGCGCTGGCCGGCAAGGGCGAGGCGCCGGCCGGGTTCATCATCGCCGTCGCCGTCTGGCTGTGGTTCACGGTGCTGTTCGCCAACTTCGCCGAGGCGCTCGCCGAAGGGCGCAGCAAGGCGCAGACCGCGAGCCTGCGCGGCATGAAGAAGAAGGTCGTCGCCAAGGTGCTGAGCGCGCCGAAGCACGGCGCGTCGTGGCATCCGCAGGAAGCCGAGGAGCTGAAGAAGGGCGTCGTCGTGCTGGTCGAAGCCGGCGACGTCGTCCCGCTCGACGGCGAAGTCATCGAAGGCGTCGCCTCGGTCGACGAGAGCGCGATCACCGGGGAATCGGCGCCGGTCATTCGCGAGGCCGGCGGCGACTTCGCCTCGGTGACCGGCGGCACGCGCGTGCTTTCCGACTGGCTGGTGATGCGCGTCGGCGTCAACCCGGGCGAGTCGTTCCTCGACCGGATGATCGCCATGGTCGAAGGCGCGCGCCGGCAGAAGACGCCGAACGAGATCGCGCTCAACATCCTGCTCGTGGCGCTGACGATCGTCTTCCTGGTGGTCGTCGTCACGCTGCTGCCGATGTCGATCTTCAGCGTCGACGTGGCCAAGGCGGGGACGGCGGTGACGGTGACGACGCTCGTCGCGCTCCTGGTCTGCCTGATCCCGACGACGATCGGCGCGCTGCTGTCGGCGATCGGCGTCGCCGGCATGAGCCGGATGATGCAGGCCAACGTCGTCGCCACCTCGGGGCGCGCGGTCGAGGCCGCCGGCGACGTCGACGTGCTGCTGATGGACAAGACCGGGACGATCACGCTCGGCAACCGCCAGGCGTCGGCCTTCTTCGCGGCCCCCGGCGTCAATGAGGCGCAACTTGCCGACGCGGCACAGCTGGCGTCTCTCGCCGACGAGACGCCCGAGGGCAGAAGCATCGCCGTCCTCGCCAAGCAGAAGTTCAACCTGCGCGAGCGCGACATGGCGTCGCTCGCAGCGACCTTCATCAAGTTCACCGCCCAGACGCGGATGAGCGGCGTCGACCTCGGCGCCGCCGGCAATCAGCGCAAGATCAGGAAGGGCGCCGCCGATGCGATCCGCGTCTACGTCGAGTCCCTGGGCGGAACGTTCCCGCAGCTGCTGACGACGAAGATCGAGGAAGTGGCGCGGCGCGGCAGCACGCCGCTCGTGGTCTCCGACGGCAACAAGGTTCTCGGCGTCATCGAGCTCAAGGACATCGTCAAGGGCGGCATCAAGGAGCGCTTCGCCGAGCTGCGTCGCATGGGAATCAAGACGATCATGATCACCGGCGACAACCGCCTCACGGCGGCGGCGATCGCGGCCGAGGCCGGCGTCGACGACTTCCTCGCCGAGGCGACTCCCGAAGCCAAGCTGAAGTTGATCCGCGAGTACCAGGGCGAAGGTCGCCTGGTCGCGATGACCGGCGACGGCACCAACGATGCTCCGGCACTCGCCCAGGCCGACGTCGCGGTGGCGATGAACACCGGGACGCAGGCGGCCAAGGAAGCGGGCAACATGGTCGACCTCGACTCGAACCCGACCAAGCTGCTCGAGGTCGTCGAGACCGGCAAGCAATTGCTGATGACGCGCGGCTCGCTCACCACCTTCTCGATCGCCAACGACGTCGCCAAGTACTTCGCGATCATCCCGGCCGCGTTCGCGACGACCTACCCGCAGCTCGCCGCGCTCGACGTGATGCGCCTGACCAGCCCGGCGTCGGCAATTCTTTCAGCGGTGATCTTCAACGCGATCGTGATCGTCTTCCTGATCCCGCTCGCCCTGAAGGGCGTGAAGTACCGGCCCGCGCCGGCCGTGGAGCTGCTCAGGCGCAACGTCCTCCTTTACGGGCTGGGCGGACTGATCGTGCCCTTCATCGGCATCAAGCTGATCGATCTCCTGCTCGCTGCGGCACATCTCGCTTGAGCATCTAGGAACCGCCATGAATTCCACCCTTCGCCCCGCCCTGGTCCTGTTCCTGGCGCTGTCGCTCGTCACCGGCATCGCCTATCCGCTGCTCGTCAGCGGCGTCGCCGGCGTCGCCATGCCCTTCCAGGCCGGCGGCAGCATCGTCCAGCGCGACGGCAAGGCCGTCGGCTCGCTCCTGATCGGGCAAAGCTTCAGCGACCCGAAGCACTTCTGGAGCCGGCCCTCGGCGACCTCGCCCGGCCCGAACAACGCGACCGCTTCGGGCGGATCCAACCAGGGGCCGTCCAACCCGGCCCTCGTCGAAGCGGTCAAGGGCCGCATCGATGCGCTTCGCGCCGCGGATCCGGACAACAAGGCCCCGGTGCCGGTGGACCTGGTGACCGCCTCGGGAAGCGGCCTCGACCCGGAGATCAGCGTCGCCGCCGCGCGCTACCAGGCGGGGCGGGTCGCCCGCGCGCGCGGCATTCCGGTCGAGCGCGTGGAGGCGCTGGTCGCCGCGCACGCCAAGGGCCAAGTGCTGGGCTTTCTCGGCGAGCCGCGCGTCAATGTCCTGGAGCTCAACCTGGCGCTGGATTCGATCCGCTGACGCCTCGACGACTTCAGATCGGCGAGTTCGACCCTTGAACCGCCTCGCATCCGTTCTGGACATCGAGGACGTCAAGGTCGACGTCGCTGCCAGGAGCAAACTGGCGCTGTTCGTCGAGGCAGCCATGGTCTTCAAGCGGCATGGCTGGCTCGCCGCACCGTCGACCGTGGTCGACGCGCTGATCGCGCGGGAGGAGCTCGCGAGCACCTCTCTCGGCCACGGTGTCGCGATCCCGCATGCTCGCCTCAAGGGCCTGAAGGCGGCCGTCGCCTCCGTGATCCGGTTGCGCGAGCCGCTGGCCTTCGGCGGTCCCGACGACGAGCCGGTGACGCTTTTCGTCTTCCTGTTCGTCCCGGAGTTGGCCACGCAGAGCGATCTCGAGATCCTCGCGGAGATCGCGGAATTGCTCTCGGACAAGGCGGTCAGGGAACGGCTCAAGCACGACGGGGACGCGAACTTCGTCTATGCCAACATTGCCGGCTGGATGCCACGCGGCGCCATCGGACCCCCCGACCGTCGACCATGAACGAAGCCCTTCGCCGCGATCCCGACGCGATCATCGAGCGGATCCGGCAGGAGGAAGAGCGCGCGAGCCGCGGCCGGCTCAGGATCTACTTCGGCTCGTCCGCCGGCGTCGGCAAGACCTACGCGATGCTCATCGCGGCGCGGGCGCTGAAGAGCGCCGGAACCGACGTTGTCGCCGGCGTCATCGAGACGCACGGCCGGGCCGACACCGGCGCCCAGATGGCGGGCCTGGAGATCTTGCCCAGGCGCTCGTTCGCCGTTCCGGGCATGCCGCAGCTGACCGAGTTCGATCTCGACGCCGCGCTCGCGCGCAAGCCCGCGTTGATCCTGGTCGACGAGCTCGCGCACTCGAACGTCGCCGGATCGCGCCACCCCAAGCGTTGGCAGGACGTCGACGAGCTGCTGTCCATGGGCATCGACGTCTGGACGACGCTCAACGTCCAGCACCTCGAAAGCCTCAACGACGTCGTCGGCGGGATCACGGGCGTGCGAGTCCAGGAGACGCTGCCCGACACCTTCTTCGACCGCGCCGACGAGATCGTCCTGGTCGACACCCCCGCCGACGAACTGCTGGCGCGCCTCAAGGCGGGCAAGGTGTATGGCGAGGTCCAGGCCGAGCGCGCGGCGGCGAACTTCTTCAGGAAGGGCAACCTGATGGCGCTGCGCGAGCTCGCGCTGCGCCGCACCGCCGATCGCGTCGAGGACGATGTCCAGACCTACCGCAGCGACCGCTCGATCGATCGCATCTGGAAGACCGAGTCGGCGATCCTGTGCTGCATCGGCCCGGGCGGCGCCGAGCACGTGGTGAGGAGCTCCGCCTTGCTCGCCCAGCAGCTGGCGGTCTCCTGGCATGCGGTCTATGTTGAAACGCCCGCGTTGCAGCGTCTCCCGGAAGCGCGCCGCCAGCGCATTCTCGCGGCGGTCAAGCTCGCCGAGGAGCTCGGTGCGACGACGGCGGTGCTGCCCGGCGGCCAGGTGGCTACGGCCGTCATCGACTACGCCCGCGAGAACAACTTGTCCAAGCTGGTGATGGGCCACAACCGGGCGAGCCTCTGGCGGCCGGCCGGCACGCTCGCCCAGCAACTCGGCAGGCTCGCTGCCGACGTCGACCTGATCGAGATCGGCGTGCCGGGGATGCGGGGCGGACGTCCCGAGCCGGCCGCCGATGTCACGTTGCAGGTCGTCGGGCGTCGGCTGAAGCCGACAGGCTACATCGTCGCGCTGCTCGCATGCGGTGTCGGCACCGCGCTCGTCGTCCCGCTCACGGGCGTTCTCGCCCCGGCCAACATCGTCATGTTGTACCTGCTCGCGGTGGTCGGCGTGGCGCTGGGCTACGGACGCGGGCCGGCGGTGTTCTCGGCGCTGGTCAACGTGCTCGCCTTCGACTTCTTCCTCGTGCCGCCGACCTTGTCGTTCGCCGTCACCGACCTGCAATACGTCCTCACCTTCGCCGTCATGCTCGCCGTCGGGCTCGTCGTCGGCCAGCTGACGGCCGGGCTTCGCTACCAAGCCCGGATCGCGAGGCATCGCGAACGGCGTTCGCACTCGTTGTTCGAGGTCGCCCGCGCGCTCTCCGGCGAGCTCGTCGTCGACCAGGTGGTCGAAACCGCATCAAAAGCGATCGAGCGCGAATTTCGCGCGCGCGTCCGCATCTACGTGCTTTCGGAGGACGATCGCTTGACCTTGGCGCGGGGCGACGTCGACACGCAGGGCCTGGACCCGGGAACCGCGCGCTGGGCGTTCGACCATCGGCAGGCGGCGGGGCTCGGCACCGACACGATCCCGGGCAGCTCCTGGCACTACCTGCCGCTGAACGCCTCGATGCGAACGCGCGGCGTCCTCGCCTTTCAGCCGGAAAGTCCGCGCCTCTTCGCCGTCCCCGAGCAGCGCCGCCAGCTCGAGACCTTCGCAGCCCTCACGGCGATCGCCTTGGAGCGCGTCCACTACGTCGACGTCGCCCAGAAGGCGACCGTGCAGATCGAGTCGGAGCGGCTGCGCAATTCGCTCCTCTCGGCGCTGTCCCACGATTTGCGCACGCCTCTGGCGGGCCTGACCGGCCTTGCCGAGAGCCTGCGGATGACCGAACCGAGCCTCAGCGCGGCGCAGCACGAGATCGCCGAGGAACTGGTCTCCAGCGCAATTCGCATGTCGGCGCAGGTCAACAACCTCCTCGACATGGCGCGTTTCGAGAGCGGCGAGTTCCGGCTGACGTCGAGCTGGAACTCGGTCGAGGAAATGATCGGCAGCGCCGTGCGCCTGTCGAAGCGCGTCCTGGCCTCGCGCACTCTGAAGACGGACGTGCCGGCGGACCTGCCGCTCGTCAAGTGCGATGCCGTCTTAATCGAGCGCGTGCTCGTCAACCTGCTCGAGAACGCAGCCAAGTACACGCCGCCCGACGCGATCGTCGAGATCGTCGCGCAAAGCGTAGGTGAAGAGATGCGGGTGACCGTCGTCGACAACGGGCCTGGCATTCGACCCGGCAGCGAGCAGGAGATCTTCAACAAATTCAGCCGCGGCGTGCGCGAATCGGCGATCAGCGGTGTCGGCCTCGGGCTGGCCATCTGCAAGGCCATCGTCGAAGCTCACGGCGGATCGATCAGTGCCGCGAACCGCGGCGGGCGCGGCGCAGCGTTCACCTTCACCCTGCCGATCAGCAAGGAGCAACCCCTCGCTCCCGAAGCGGATGAATTTGAGGTGACCGAATGACGGACGGTCCTGCCATGACGGCGTTGATCGTCGAGGACGATCGCAACATCAGGCGCTCGGTCTGCACGTCCCTGGAAACGAGCGGCTGGACGGTGAACGAGGCCGAGACGCTCCGCCAGGCTCTCGCCCTCTCCCGGTCGCGCAGGTTCGACCTTGCGATCGTCGACCTGGGATTGCCCGACGGCGACGGCGTGGACCTCATTGCATCGATCCGCGAGGATTCGCAGGTTCCCATCATCGTCCTCTCCGCTCGCTCCGAGGAGCAGCACAAGGTGCGTGCCCTGGACGCCGGTGCCGACGACTATGTCGAGAAGCCGTTTCGCGCCGCCGAGTTCCTCGCCCGCGTGCGCGCCCACATGCGACGCCAGCACGACGGCGACAAGGGCGAGCAAGAAGTCTATGCGCTCGTCGGCGACGTCGAGTTCGATCGGGCCGCGCGCGTCGTCCGCAAGCATGGCAAGGACATCCGCCTGACGAAGACCCAGTACGCGTTGTTCGATTTTCTCGTCAGAAACGCCGGCCGCGTATTGACGCATCGACAGTTGCTGCGCGAGGTGTGGGGACCGGGGCGGGTCGAGCACACGCCGTACCTTCGCGTCTTCATGGCGTCGCTCAGACAAAAGCTCGAGGAAGACCCCGCGCAGCCCAAACTCATCATCACCGAGACGGGCGTGGGCTATCGATTGATCGCCGGTGAGACGAGCGGATCGGAATCCTCGTAGTCGCCGCGCGCGGCCGATCTGATCCGCAGCCAAGTCGATCGGTTGGTCGAGCATGCCGCCGACACGACCCGGAGCGAGCAGGGTTGCCTGATCGACTGGCTGTTGAACGACGCGGCCGAAGCGTATTTCGACATCGCCACGAGGCCGCTCGCGACCAACGTCGAAGCTCGCCTGCGGGTCGCTGCCTGATCGACCCAGGAGGCATGCGAAATGGACACGCGCCGCCCTTGTGGAGCCGTCACAGGCACGGGATCGGCACGAGGGGCTGCGTGCCTGTTGAGCGCGGCCTTGCTGCTGTCGGCTTGCGCCCAGCTTCCTCCGCCTTTCCCCCACACCGTCAGTACCGCGTCGCCGACGTGGGAGGGCACGGCGTGGGGGCAGGTGGCGCGGCGGTCATTGCCCGCGGACTCCGCGTCCGGCTTCCAGCTGATGCCGATCGCGAGCGTCGCGTACGGCGCGCGGTTGGAGCTTGCCGAGAAGGCGCAGCAGACGCTCGACGTGCAGTACTACGTGCTCGCGCAGGACGGGACCGGCAAGCGGTTCATTCGCGCCCTTCGCGACGCCGCGCGCCGGGGAGTGCGCGTGCGCCTGCTCGTCGACGACGTCTACACGGCCGGCGAGGACGGGATGTTGGCCGAGCTGGCGGCCGAGCCGCACGCCGAGGTGCGCGTCTACAACCTGTTTCCGGCGGCGCGGGACTCCTCCGCGGGCCGATGGCTGGCCTCGTGGTGGGACTTCCGGCGGGTCGACCATCGGATGCACAACAAGCTCTTCGTGGTCGACAACGCACTCGCGGTGTTTGGCGGCCGCAACATCGCCGACCCGTACTTCATGCGCGGCGCCGACAGCAACTTCGTCGATCTCGACGTGCTCGCGGCCGGGCCAGTGGTGCGTGAGCTCTCGCGGGCCTTCGACGAATACTGGGACTCCGACTTCGTCTATCCGATCGAGACCTTCGCCCATCGCGACCCGCGGCCCGGCAACGCGATCGCCGACGACGCGGACCCCAGCCCCGTGCCAGATGCCCCGCGGACCGAGTTGCGCCAGCGCTACTCGGGCACCGTCCGGCAACTGGCCGAAGGCCGCGTCGGGCTCGAGGAGGCCGGCGCGACGGTCGTCTTCGACCCGCCGGACAAGACCGCGGGATCCCGGGATCTTTCGCGTGAAGGGACGGTCCGCGGCGATCTCTCGCTGGTGATCCGGTCCGCGCGCGAGGAGGTGGTCGTCGCATCGCCGTACTTCGTTCCCGGCCAAGAGGGCATGGCAGCGATCCGTGCGCTGCGCGCGCGGGGCGTGAAGCTGCGGCTCCTGACGAATTCGCTCGCGGCGACCGACGAGCCCTTCGTCCACGTCGGCTACGCGCGATACCGAGAGGCGATGGTCCGTCTCGGGGTCGACGTCCGTGAGATCGGTCCCGGCCTGGTGCGGGAGCACTCGCGGTTCGGCAGCTTCGGCCGCTCGCTGGGGCGACTGCACGCCCAGGTGGCGGTGATCGACCGACGCATCGTCTTCATCGGCTCGATGAACTTCGACCCCCGATCCGAACGCCGCAACACGGAGATCGGCGTTCTCATGGAAAGTCCCGAGCTCGCCAGGCAGGTGCTCGAGCTGATGGACGTCGACCAGACGTCGTACCACGTGCGACTCGCGGCGGACGGTGAATCGCTGGAGTGGGCGTACATCCGCGACGGGCACGAGACCGTCTGGACCGACGAGCCCGAGGCGTCGCTCGGCCGCCGCGTCCAGGTGCGCTTCTGGTGGCCGTTCGTGCCGGAGGGTGAGCTCTAACCCGCGACGAACGAACACAGGCCGCGCATCGCCGGCTGCGACTGGTGCGCAGGGTAACGCGATCGATGCGGCACTGGCGACCTTCGCCGTCGCGGATCGTCTTTGGCGAGCCCGTCTGGTGCTAGCGGCGATCGAAACGGTCCAAGTTCATCACCTTGGCCCAGGCAGCGACGAAATCGTCGACGAACTTCGCCTGCGCGTCGGCGGCGGCATACACCTCTGCCAGGGCGCGCAACTGCGCGTTGGAGCCGAAGACGAGGTCGATGCGGGTGCCGGTCCAGTGCAGCTCGCCGCTCTTGCGGTCGCGACCTTCGAACGTGCCGGCGTCGCCGGAAGCCGCCTTCCACTCGGTCCGCATGTCGAGCAGGTTGACGTAGAAGTCGTTGCTGAGCACACCGGGCCGATGGGTGAACACACCATGCTTGGCGGCGCCTGCGTTGGCGCCGAGCACGCGCAGGCCGCCGATCAGCACCGTCATCTCGGGCGCCGTCAGCGTCAGCAGCTGCGCCTTGTCGATCAGCAGCGCCTCGGCCGGCACGCTGTAGCGCCCCTTGAGATAGTTGCGGAAACCATCGGCCACCGGTTCGAGCGGCGCGAACGAATGGACGTCGGTCTGCTCCTGCGACGCGTCGGTTCGTCCCGGCGTGAAGGGCACCGCGACCGACCGGCCCGCGTCGCGGGCGGCCTTCTCGACGGCGGCGTTGCCCGCCAGAACGATCAGGTCGGCGAGCGAGATTTTCTTGCCGCCCGAGGCTTCTCCGTTGAACACGGCGCGGATGCCTTCGAGCGCCTTCAGCACGTGCGCCAGCTGCTCCGGCTGGTTGACAGCCCAGTCCTTCTGCGGCGCGAGGCGAAGGCGCGCGCCGTTGGCGCCGCCGCGCTTGTCGGAGCCGCGGAAGGTCGACGCCGACGCCCATGCCGTCGAGACGAGCTGGGCCACCGTCAGGCCCGATGCCAGCACCTTCTTCTTGAGCGACTCGACGTCCTGCGCCTCGACCAGCGGGTGATCGACCTTCGGGATCGGGTCCTGCCAGATCAGCTCTTCGGCCGGCACCTCGGGGCCGAGGTAGCGCGCGCGCGGGCCCATGTCGCGGTGGGTGAGCTTGAACCAGGCGCGCGCGAAGGCGTCGGCCAGCTGGTCGGGGTGGGCGAGGAAGCGGCGCGAGATCTTCTCGTAGGCGGGGTCAAAGCGCAGCGAGAGGTCGGTCGTGAGCATGGCCGGCGCCAGCCGTTTACTCTTGTCGTGAGCGTGCGGGATGGTTCCGGCGCCGGTGCCGCCCTTGGCGACCCACTGGTGCGCGCCGGCCGGGCTCTTCGTCAGCTCCCACTCGAAGCCGAACAGGTTTTCGAGGAAGTTGTTGCTCCATTTCGTCGGCGTCTTGGTCCAGGTCACTTCGAGGCCGCTCGTGATCGTGTCGGCGCCTTTGCCGGTGCCGAAGCGGTTGCGCCAGCCGAAGCCCTGCTCCTCGAGGGCGCTCGCTTCCGGCTCCTTGGCGACGTTGTCCGCCGGCGCGGCGCCGTGCGTCTTGCCGAAGCTGTGGCCGCCGGCGATCAGGGCGACGGTCTCTTCGTCGTCCATGGCCATGCGGCCGAAGGTCTCGCGGATGTCGCGCGCGGCGGCGATCGGGTCGGGCTTGCCGTCGGGGCCTTCCGGGTTGACGTAGATGAGGCCCATCTGCACTGCGCCGAGCGGGTTCTCGAGGTCGCGGGTTTCCGGCACCCGGCTGTCGTCGTCCTTCACGAGCACGCCGTGCGTCTCTGCAACTCCGGGCGAGCCCTGCGAGTAGCGGATGTCGCCGCCGAGCCACTTGGCCTCGCGGCCCCAGTACACGTCGAGGTCGGGCTCCCAGACGTCGGGCCGGCCGCCAGCAAAGCCGAAGGTCTTGAAGCCCATGCTTTCCAGCGCAACGTTGCCCGCCAAGACGATGAGGTCGGCCCACGAGATCTTGTTCCCGTACTTCTGTTTGATGGGCCAGATCAGCCGGCGTGCCTTGTCGAGGCTGACGTTGTCGGGCCAGCTGTTGAGCGGCGCAAAGCGCTGCTGGCCGCGACCCGCGCCGCCGCGCCCGTCACCGATTCGGTAGGTGCCGGCGCTGTGCCAGGCCATGCGGATGAAGAGGCCGCCGTAGTGGCCGAAGTCAGCCGGCCACCAGTCCTGCGAGTCGGTCATGAGGGCGCGCAGGTCGTTCTTGACGGCGGCGAGGTCGAGGCTCTGGAAAGCCTTGGCGTAGTCGAAGTCGGCGCCCATCGGATCGGACTTGCTCGAATGCTGATGCAGCAGGTCCAGCCTGAGCGAGTCGGGCCACCAGTCGCGGTTCGTGGTGCCGCCACCGGCAGTCTGGTGAACAGGGCACTTGGCTTCAGTGCTCATGGGGTTGTCTCCGAGGGAAGTCGGGAAGGAGTCCAAGTTTCGTCGACCGGGCCGCGCGGTGCCAAGCGTGTTTGTCAATCATGCGGATAGGAAAAGGCTCATCCCGTGGCGCGGCTTTCGCGCGCTACTTGAGGCCGCGATTCAGCATCCCCGGCGCCTCCTTCGGACCGTGCACCGAGGACGTGACGGGTCGACCTTGCGCAGACGCAGCGAGAGCACGCTTTCGACGAGCCGGCGATCGGCGCTGTCCCAGTAGTGCGATTCGATGGTCCGTGCAAATCGCCCGAGCCGAGGATGTACCCAGAATCGTCCGGGGCGCGAGAAGTACACGGTGACGGCGGACAGCACGTTTCATATTCCGTTTAGAGGCACCGTCGCCAACATCGCGATCAGGTGCGACAACGGGCAGAAATGAAGGCTTGAGGGGCCTCCGGCCGGATTTCCCTGGGCCGTCGATGAATCTTCGATTCGAAAGCAAGACTCGGAGCGCGCCGTAGGATGTCGCTGAAGACACTGGGGCCATACCTACTGCTGCCAAGACATCATGAAGTCGCCCTCCACTGACATCACCCAGGACCCGCGCTGGGCAAGCATTGTCACGCGCGACAAGGCCGCCGATGGCACGTTCTGGTACTCCGTCGCGACGACCGGCATCTTCTGCAGGCCCTCTTGCCCGTCGCGCCTGGCGAATCCAAGGAACGTGCGTCTCCACGAGAGCGTCGCCGCCGCAGAGGCCGCCGGCTTTCGACCGTGTCGCCGCTGCAACCCCGGCGGGATCTCCATCGAGGCAGCGAACGACGCGATCGTCGCGAAGGCCTGCAAGCTCATCGACCAGGCGACCGAACCACTCTCGCTGGCGCAAGTCGCCGAGTCGGTCGAGCTCAGCCCGCACTACTTTCACCGCCTCTTCAAGAAGGCAACCGGCCTGACGCCGAAGGCGTACGCAGTGGCCGGCCGCTCGGCCCGGCTGCGCGAGGGGCTGACCAAGGCGGCGACGGTGACGGAGGCGATCCACGAGGCGGGCTACGGTTCCAACGGGCGCTTCTACGAGGCGTCTACCGGCGTGCTCGGAATGAGCCCGACGCACTACCGATCGGGCGGCGTCCAGGAGGTGCTGACCTTCGCCGTCGGCCAGTGCTCGCTCGGTGCCATCCTCGTTGCCTCGAGCGCCAAGGGTGTCACTGCGATCCTCCTCGGCGACGATCCGGACACTCTGGTGCGCGACCTCGAAGACCGGTTTCCGCGCGCACGGCTGGTCGGCGGTGACGCGGCCTATGAGCAACTGGTCGCGCAGGTGGTCGGGCTCGTGGAGGCGCCGGCTCATGGGCTCGCGTTGCCCCTCGATGTCCGAGGCACGGCCTTCCAGCAACGCGTCTGGCTGGCGCTGCGCGAAATTCCAGCCGGACAAACGGAGACGTACTCGAGCATCGCGGAGAGGATCGGTGCGCCGTCTTCCGTGCGTGCCGTCGCCGGAGCCTGTGCGGCCAACGCTCATGCGGTCGCGATCCCGTGCCACCGCGTGGTGCGGCACGACGGCAGCCTCTCAGGCTATCGCTGGGGCGTGGAGCGCAAGCGCGAGCTGATCGAGCGCGAGCAGCGCGCGCAGGAGCGGGCTGCGTGAAGCGCGACGACTGGGTCGAAGCGGATGTGGCCGCGCGGGTGCGCAGCATCGACGGTGCCACGCTCGAAGGCGACCTCGACGCGCAGGGTTGGTCGGTGGTCCGCGATCTGCTCACGGCTGCGGAGTGCGATGAGCTTGCTTCCCTGTACACCCAAGACGCAGGTTTTCGCAGCCGTGTCGTGATGGCGCGGCATGGCTTCGGGAAGGGCGAGTACCGCTACTTCTCGTATCCGCTGCCACCCTTGGTTCAAGGCCTGCGGACGGCACTCTATCCGCGCCTTGCGCCTCTCGCCAACCGGTGGCACGAGCGCATGGGGATGAGCGTGCGATTCCCGGCGGAGCACGCCGAATTCATCGCGCGCTGCGCCGCTTCCGGCCAGGCGCGGCCCACGCCCCTGCTGCTGCAGTACGGCGCCGGCGACTACAACTGCCTGCACCAGGATCTGTACGGCGAGCACGTCTTCCCGCTGCAGCTTGCCGTTCTTCTCTCCGAGCCTGCGACGGACTTCGGTGGTGGCGAGTTCGTGCTGACGGAGCAGCGACCGCGCATGCAAACGCGCGCGGCCGTCGTTCCGCTGACCAAGGGCGATGCCGTCGTATTTGCCGTCAACAGCCGCCCCGTGCGCGGCACGCGAGGCGACTACCGCGTCAAGCTGCGCCACGGCGTCAGCAAGATCACCGAAGGGCATCGCCACACGCTCGGCATCATCTTTCATGACGCGAGCTAGTCGCGCAGGGCAGGAGGAGCTGTTCGAATCGGGCGCATCGCGAGCCGCCGGCCGCGAGCAGCTGGAGCCCGGCGCGTTCGTTCTGCGGGCCTTCGCCTTGGACGAAGCGCCTGCGCTACTCGATGCGATCCAGGTCGTCGCGCGGGCGGCTCCGTTTCGACACATGACGGCGGCTCGCGGCCTGCGCATGTCGGTCGCGATGACGAACTGCGGCGATGCCGGCTGGCTGAGCGACCGGAGCGGCTATCGCTACGACGCGATCGATCCGGAGACGAGGCGGCCCTGGCCGGCCATGCCCGACGTTTTCGCGCATCTCGCCCGGCGCGCCGCAAGCGCGGCGGGCTTCGAGCGGTTCGCGCCCGATGCGTGCCTCATCAACCGCTACGAGCCAGGCACACGACTGACGCTCCATCAGGACCGGGATGAACAGGACTTCGCCGCTCCGATCGTGTCGGCCTCCCTGGGGGTGCCGGCGACGTTTCTCTGGGGCGGCACGGCGCGCGCGGCCAGGCCAAGACGGGTTGGTCTCGATCATGGCGACGTCGTCGTGTGGGGCGGCCCGGCCCGGCTGAACTTCCACGGCATCGACACAGTGGGCGAAGGCCATCACGCGCTCACCGGCAGCGCGCGCTTCAACCTGACCTTTCGTCAGGCGCTTCAGCAACGCTGACTCGACTCCGACGTCGCTCATTCGACGTCAAGAAACGGAGCGCCGCTGAGGGGCTCCGTCCCTAACCTCTGGACTTCAGAGACAGGCGAATCGCCTGCCTCTGCGAACCGCACCAATCAAGTACGGAAGGAACATCCCGTGTCAATTCAAGATGACAACAAGGCCATCGTCGGCCGCTGGTTCACCAACTTCTGGGGCAAGACTTGCGATCTCGCCGTCGTGGACGAAGTCGTTGCTCCGGACATGCTGCTGCACTGCTCGCTCCACGAGCCGCGGCGTGGTGGCGCGAGAGCCAGTCGCTGAAAGCCGCCTCGTCGACAAATTCGACCACGTTCGCGGGGTCGATGTCGCGCCGTTCTAGGCCGATGCGGTGGTGCGGCAAACGATCTCCGCTGGCGTACTCGCGATGACCACGGACTGCGCATCGAAATCCGCGTGGGCGCTGCCGTTGACGCTTACGTCGACCAGGCGCCCGCGCAGCGGCGGCCGAAGCTCGATGCCTGCCGCCACACCGGGTCCGATGTCAAATCGAAAGGTATGCGCGTCGAGGGTGCGCGCGGAGAAGCTCAAGGCGCCGTAGAGAGTGGGCATCTCTTGCACCTGAACGCCCGGGCCGATCGTCCACTCCAGAGCGAGGCCTGCCGCTACCACGAGCCTTCGATCTGCCGCTCGCTCGTAGGCGAACAGGCTGCGGACCGCGAGCACGTACTCTGCAGCCACCCAGGTGTGCGGCAGGTCTCCCACGTGCGCCGGCGCTCGACGATCCCGCCACGCGATCTCCGGCCACTGATTCCACTCGGGTGGCCGCCGGTCCGACAGGAAAAAACGCAGCAGCTCGAGCGCCGCTTCGCGCCGCCCAAGCCGCACGAGAGCACCGATGATGCGAACCTCGTACGGAGAGTAGTTCGCCCATTCGAGGGCGCCCGTGCGCTTTCGGCGCCAGTCGAAAAGGTATCTATCGAAGGTGTGTTCTACCGCCTTGCGGTCGAGGCCTTCGGCAACGTCGAGAAAGGCGATCGCATTCGCTGTGGCCGTCGGGTCGAAATCGGCCCATTCGACGCTGCCCGGGATGAAATCGAGATTGTGTGCAGTGCGCGTCCGCTCGATCGACCCAAACAATGCGAAGGCGAAACGCTCCGCCACGCCACCCCAGCGCGCGGCGGCATCGCGGTCCTCGATCATCTGGGCAAGATCCACCGCATCGCGCAGACCGCGGAGCGCGCAGAAGTCGTCCCAATAGGAATGCACCGGCTGTGCGAGATAACCTTCGTGGCTGACGGACACAGGCAACAGCCCGTCCTCCTCGAGCAGTCCCTCGATGCAGGCGACGGCTTTGACGACGAAGGGCCAGGACTCCTCGAGGAACCGAGGATCCGCCGTGAACCGGTAGCAGTCGGCGATGGCCGCAATCAACTGCCCGTGACTGTCGTGCTCGACCAGCCAATCGGCTCCGTTTTGATCGACGCAACACGGGACAAAACCGTCCGCGCGCTGGTATGGCGCATACCAACGGATGAACTCCAGAACCTCCTCTCTGCGCGACATCCGCAACAGCGCTGCGCTCATGATGCTGCCGTCGCGAATCCAGGAGCGTGTGTAGCGCCGAGGCCCGGGTTGCAGCGCTGGGCCGGAGCGAGTCACGAGTATGTGCGCGGTCGCCGTGAGTGCGGCGCGGATCGCGTCCATCGCCCACCCGGAGCCGGACCATTGTTCTGCCGGAAGCTCCTTCGCCCAATCGAACGCCGGCTCCCCGATCGCGATCGAGGAATGCGCAGGCGGACATTCCACGATGCGCTCCGCCGTTGCGCCAGGCTCCAGCGCCAGATCGAAGGCGAGCGCGCCAGAAGCAAGGCCGAGGGCATCGTGAACTCGTGTGTCCGTGGGCTCGCGGCCGCCTGTGGCAAGACGCAGAGCGACGAAGCCCTCGTCGAACCTCGTCGCCGCGAAACCCGAAGGCGCGCTCGCCGGCACAACGGCGGCCGTCTCGTTCACACGCAAGGCACCACCTTCCCAAGCCAGGTCGTGGATGAGGCTCACGCCGCCAATCTTGCCGATGCTCTGCCAGGGCGGGGTCACCTGAAACGGGCGAACGAGCAGCAGCAGGCGCGTCGACAAGGATCGGTCCGAGCGGTTTTCGAGTCGATAGCGCAGACGAACAAGTCCGCTCTCCGTTGCCTCGCCCTGGACGTACAGGTACCACTCTGCGGTCTCCCAGATCGCAGTCGGCACGGGGAGCACGCCCGCGAGCAGTTCCTGCCGCAGAACGACGTCCGCCCAGGCAAAAAGACGGCCGTCGATCACCACCATCGGCTCGATCGAAAAGGACCCTGGCGTCGTCTCTACCGCACCTTCCTCGTTGATGAGAGCGCAGCGCGTGCCGTTTGCCGTGCCGATCGGCGCCCACAGGGTTTGCTCGCGATGCAGCCAGCGCGCGTACCAGCCCCGCGCCTCGTGGCGAGCGATGTGGTACCAGAAGGCCTCGATGGAACGGCTGAATTCGAACGATTGGGGGTGCAAGGCGGCGCCCGCTGACGGTGCGTTGAGCTCCAGCCGAAGAAGACGCGTCTTCAGGTTCGGGAGGTAGAGGTAGTTGCGTGCGCCGCCCGCACGAGGCGTCGTGTAGAGCGTCCGCCAACGCCGACCGCGCGACGATGCTCGCACCCGGAAGCCGCTCGCCGGTGCGCCGTCGCGCCAATCGATGATGAGCCCGCCGAGCCTGCGCGTCTCGGCGAAGTCCACGGCGATCCAGGGCCTCGCATCATCGGGACTGGGGATCCAGCCGGACCCGGCGAGCGCCCGATCGGCATCGAAGCCCGGGAGGGCGCTCGAGGCGCTCGCCCTCGCGCCAGTCAGCGGGCTGTGATCCTCGATCCTGAGGTCGCTGACCCATAACGCACCAGCGCCACCTTCGCGGGCGACGATGGCGAGCTCGATCGCCCCGAGCTCCTTGGGGACCCCGCCGCTCGCCGAACCCCAGGCGAACTCGAACTCGCGGCTCTCGATGCGAAAGCGCTTCCAGCGCGCGGGCGGCTGGAGATTCCTTTGGACGTGCCGCCAGACATTCTGCCCGCTCGAGTCGACGAGCTTGAGCTCGAGATCGTTGGTCTGACCCACGCCGCGCAACCGAAAGGTAACCGTGTAGTCCTCGTACACCTCGCGCTGCACCAGGCACCGGGCGACCACGAACCCCGCCCCCCCTTTGAAGTCGAAATCCATCCGCAGCGCCGGCCGTCCGCCGGTCGATGCCGACGACAGAGCGAGCTGCGCTTTTCCGGCCGCGACAGGCGACCAGACCGTTGCATCCAGCGGGACTTCCGAAACGGGTTCTGCCTGGCCCATCACGAGCTCGTTGCAATCTGCATTGCCGGTGGCAAGCCCTCCGTTTCAGCGGTCTTCTGACGATCCAGCCTGCGGATCTTGGGATCCTTGATGAGGTGGAGGACGCGCGTGAATGTGGGATCGCCTGCGTTGCCGCGGCCGATGTGGATGATGGTGGCGTCCTTCAGATCCTTGGAGAAGATCTCGAGCGCGCGCGTACGCGTCTCACCATCGATCGCGTCGAGCACCTCGTCGATCACCACCCAGCGCGGTTCGTGGATCAGCAGACGTGCGAGCATGAGACTCTGTTGGTCATCCCAGTTCAGTTCGGAGTCCCATCGCGAGGTGCGATCGAGCATCGGCCCCAAGCGCTGCAGGCCCACCCGCTCGAGCGCATCGGTGAGCGCATGCGGCTCGAAGTTTTCGACGCTCTGCGGATAAGCCAGGACCTCGCGCAGAGTGCCGGGCGGCAGGTACGGCTGCCGTGGCATGAAGAAGAGGGTCGCGCCTCTCGGCCGGCCGATGCGGCCCGCGCCCCAGGGCCACAGACCCGCAAGCGCCCGAAACAGCAGGGTCTTGCCGGCTCCGGCTTCTCCCACCACGAGGACGTGCTCGCCGGCCTTCACGCTGACTTTGCGCTCTTCGAGCATGGTGCATCCCCCAGGCGAGGCGATCTCCAGGTTCTCGAGCGCCATTTCGTCGGGCGACCCTTCCTCGAACGCGATGCGGCCCGAGACGTCGTGCAACGCGTCAGAAACGAGCATGGCACGGCGAAAGCTTGCGACGCGCAACAGGGTCGCGCGCCAGTCCGCGATCGCGCCGAAGTTGTCTACGAACCACCGCAGCGACGACTGGACCTGGGTGAACGCCCCGGCCGCCATCATGAGGCCGCCGAAGGTGAGGGTGCCGCTGAAGTAGAGCGGCGCCGCAACAAGGATTGGCACCACGATCATCAGCCACCCGTAGCCCGCAGTGACCCAGGTCAATTTGGTGTAGCCGGTGACCAGACCACGCATGGCGGCCAGCACCGCTGCGAGATTCAGCTTGATACGCCGCGCTTCGTCGGCTTCGCCACCTGCGAGCGATATGGCGTCGATGTGCTCGTTGACGCGCACGAGCGAGAACCGCAGGTCGGCCTCGCGTGCATAACGCTCGGCGTTACGCCCGATCAGGTTGCGGCCGACCCAGTAGCTGAGCACGGAAGCGAAGCCAGCGTAGAGGATGCCCGCCCACACCATGTAACCGGGTATCGGAACCATCCGGCCGGCGACGGGGAAGGCGAAGTCCGCCGACAGCGCCCAAAGCACGCTCACGAACGTGACGAGCAGGATCGTGGCCTGCAGCAGGCCGATGCCGAGATCGGCCGAAAGCTCGGTCAGGCGGCGCGCATCGTCGTGCATGCGCTGGTCGGGGTTGACGCCGATCGGCCCGGCGTTGACGAGCCGGAACGCGCGGCGGGGGAGCATCCAAAGCTCGATGAGATCCAGAGTC